>ERZ773138.487-NODE-487-length-47374-cov-20.531985_pt1 | contig 47374 bp, 44 predicted proteins | sample MGYA00511114_ERZ773138 | MGnify/ENA primary metagenome ERZ773138 (study PRJEB29015, sample SAMEA2737805) | human gut metagenome | biome: human gut; feature: human-associated habitat; material: faeces | place: China | collected 2012 ...
CAACACGTTTTGTCCACCCTTTAAGAATCACTGAAAATCTTAAAATGCCGATGGATCCCGATAAATACGGGTTCCATCAACATTAAAACCAACACGAAATGTCCTATAAGCCCCGAAACACTTGGGTGGGATAATCCTCCAATCGAATATTCCAATAGAAAAAGAGGCTGTAGAAATGATCGCACATTTCTACAGCCTTTTTTTCTATTGGGAGGGCAAATTTACAGCTCGTTGAAGAGCGGCGAATAATTCATGAAGAGCGTGCAGATGATGATGGTCGTCGCGCAGGTCAGGATGGAAAGGCGGATGCCGTACTTGATCTGCAGCGATGGATTCAAACCGTAGCCGACTGGAATCGCTCTTGTGGAAACGGGGAGAATGTATGCGCAGTTGGCGGCAACGATGGTCCCCAGGATATACGGGATGGGGTCGACGCCCATGACGCCTGTGATGCCGGTCACGACAGGGATGGAAATCGAAGCGGCGGCCGTGTTGCTCGAAAGTTCGGAGAGGAAGCAGGCGAAGGTACAGGAAATAGCCATGGTCATGAGTCCTGGCGGAAGCTGGAGGCCTACGATGATGACAGCGAGGCGGTCGATGGCGCCCGTTTCAATGACGAGACGGCCCAAAGCAAGACCACTTGCGAAGAGGAAAATCATGCCCCACATGGCGTGGCTTTCTGCGTACTGCCAGTCGAGCATCGTCTTGCCATTTTCATCATGCAGGAAGAACATCAGCATGCCGATGACGAAAAAGACGTAAGCAGGCTTCATGGCAGGAAGGAATGAAGCGAAGAGCGGACGGATGAAGGCGAGGGCGGTCGCTAATATAAAGAGGTAAAGGCCGATCTTCTCGCCCCTTCTCATGGTGCCGAACTTGCTGTACATTTCACGGAAGTAAGCGCGCGTCCCCGGAAGGTCCTTGGCCGGAGCCGGGATGAGCCAGAGGAAGATGAGGTTCAGGAGGAAGACGATCGCAAGGAGCGGAAGGAAACGGATGACCCAGTCATAGTACATGAATTCATGGCCGGTCAGCTTTTCGATGTAGGAAACGGCGACAAGGTTCGCAGAGGATCCGATCGGCGAGCCGAAACCGCCGATACCGCTTCCCCAGCCGATGGCAAGCAGGATCGGGAGCGCCATGCGGCTTTCCGTCACGTCATCCTCGCCGACCGAGCGCAGCATGGCGACGGCAATCGGACAGAAGATAGCGGCCACGACGACGTTTGGAAGGAAAATGGAAAGGACGGTCGATGCGAGGAACCAGACGAAAATCTGGGTTTTCATCGAAGTCCCGATGAAGCAGAGCGCTTTGACCGACACGCGCTTGTCGAGGCCCGTCGTCGTCCATGTCAGACAGATGAGATCGGATCCCAAGAGCATGACGGCGATTTCCGAAAAGTACTGGCTGATGACGTGGGAATTCGGGATCAGGTTGAAGAAGGCATTGACGACAATCGGCACGAAGGCTGTGACGTAAATAGATACAGGCCTGATGATCCACCAGAGCGCCATCCAGACGGCCGTTGCGATGGCGAACGAGGCCGCGGGCGTGAACGTGCCCCAAAGAAGAAACGCCGACAAGAAGAATGATGCCGGACCGATGAGAATTTTCCATACCTTTGCCAAAATGCATACCGCCTCACATGCGCCCGGAGACCGGGCCTTCCGAGTTCCGTTATTTTTTCTTTATCTGTCTTTAATTATAATAAGGCGCATAACCATTTAAAAACTGTTAATTCTTGTTTATAATACAAGTATATAGTTGTAACAAGAGGGCCTATGAATTTTCTATCCATGAAATACTTCGTCGTGCTGGCCGAAGAAGGGAGCTTCACGAAAGCAGCGGAAAAGCTCCACGTGACGCAGCAGACACTTTCCGCGCATGTGGCAGGGCTTGAGAAGGAATCAGGCGCCAAACTCTTCATCCGCCATGTGCCGCTTGAGCTGACGGACGCAGGCCGCGTCTTCTACCGCTATGCCAGGATCATCCGCAGAAATGAAATGGCGCTTGAAAGGGAGCTGACCGATGCGGCCGGCATGGGGAGGAGGACGCTTCGGATCGGCGTTGCTCCTTCAAGAGGGCAGGTCGTCCTTACGCCCGTCATTGAATCCTTCCGGAAATCCTGTCCGGGCATCCGCATCCGCCTTGTCGAAATGGCAAATGACATGCTCTGGACAGCACTGGCAAGAGATGAGATTGACCTCGTCCTCGCCCGTGCGCCGGAAGCGCTTCCCGGCATCGCATGTATTCCCTTTGCCGAAGAGGATTCCGTCCTCTACCTCTCCGATGATCTGGCGGAGGCGCTCTGGGGAGAGAAGAAGGGAGAAATCCTCTCTTCCCTTTCTGAAAGAAACAGGGAGCTTCCTGAATCCTTTGCCGAATGTCCCTTCCTCTTGAACAGCGAGAGCGACATCACGGGGGCTCTTGCACGCCGCCTTTTCGGGGACGCCGCTATCGATCCCGTCATTGCTGTCGAGTCGGAAAGCATGGGCACGATGCTGAAGCTCTGCGTGGACGGGGCCGGCGCTTACTTCTGCCCCGAAAGTCTGGCGGAGAAGCTCCTTCCGAGAAGCGCGCAAAAAAAACTCCACCGCATCACCTTCGAGGACGGGAAGTACGAGATTTCCTTCGGGTACCAGAAAAGTGCTGAACGGTGGAGTATGATCGGTCGTTTCATAGAAGAGGCTTTCAAAAGCCGCGGGAAGAAGTTTCCCTTAGCGAAGCCATAAGTTGGCGGCGGCATGCGCTGCCTGCTCGTGCGTGATGTAGCCTTCCTGCGCCATGAGCGTCAGGACGACGGTCATGCGCTCGGTGCCGGCCTTGGGGTGATCGATGGGATCATAGGCAGAAGGCGCCTGCGGAAGTCCTGCAAGCATGGCGCACTGGGAAAGGTCGAGCTCCTTCGGCTCCTTGCCAAAGTACGTGTGGCTGGCTTCCCTGAGGCCGTATGCCCCGTGACCGAAGTAAATGGTATTGAGGTAGAGCTCAAGGATTTCCTGCTTCGTGTAGTAGCGGTCAAGCTGGACGGCAAGGGCGAGCTCTTCAATCTTGCGGCTCATTGTGCGCTCCGGCGAGAGGAAAATGTTCTTGACCGTCTGCTGGTCGATCGTGCTGCCGCCTTCGAGCGTTTCGCCTGCCATGTAGTTCGTCACCATCGCGCGGGCGACGCCGATCGGATCCATGGCGCCATGGTCATAGAAGCGGCGGTCTTCGGTCGCAACGACACCGTCGATGAGGTACTGCGGGATGTCCTTGAATGGAACGAAGTTCTCGCGGTGGACGCGGGATTCGAGTGCTTCCTTGAAATTCGTGAGGTCGTGGTATTCCTGGCGGAGCGTCTGGATGTCCTGCTCCTTGGCGACCGTTGCATTCGGTGCGTCCTTGGATTTATTGACTGTGACCTTGCCGGAATCCGTCGTTCCTGTCACGCCGGATGCGAAGGTGGAAACCATGTCCGTCACCTCGCCGTAGAGGGAGTCATCCTTCTTGGCGGATGAAGGCGCAGAAGAAGCCGCTTTGGGCGCGCTTCCTGTAAGACTGGCCGGAATGTACTTCTCGATGCCGCTTCCCTGAGAGAAACCCCAGTAGACGGCGCAGGCCAGAACGATAAGCATGAAAAGTCGTTTCATTGTATTCCTTCCCTGAAAACGGGATATTTCCCGTAGATATTCTGTTCTTTATTGTATCATAGGAAAAGAAAAGGGAAAAATGGGAAGAAATGGCCCCTGATGATTTTAAAAGGCTTTTTCCTGCCAATCGAAGGATAAAAAGGGAAATATCTTTCCTGATGCCTTTCCAAAGTCTCTGAGTGCGGTATTTCTTAAAATATGGTATAATAATTACACAAGCTGTATATCAGAAAAATATAGGATATCTGTTGGCAGTGGTGCATCATTATAGGCCGCTGCGTTTTTATGTGAAGGAGAGTTGTATGGCTGAAGACATTCATGAAATTCAGGACCGGCACGCCGAAGAGAACGGCAAGAGCGATTACGGCGCCAAGGATATACGAGTACTGGAAGGACTGGAAGCGGTCCGCATGCGTCCTGGCATGTACATCGGCTCCACATCGGCACGCGGTCTGCATCATCTGGTCTACGAAGTTGTCGACAACAGTATTGACGAAGCGCTGGCAGGCTACTGCACGCACATCGAAGTCGTCCTGAATGACGACGGCAGCTGCACCGTTACCGATAACGGCCGCGGCATCCCGACTGGCATGCACGAAACAGGAAAGCCCGCCATGGAAGTCGTACTGACAGTCCTCCACGCAGGCGGCAAATTCGGCGGCGACGGCTACCCGATTTCCGGCGGCCTGCACGGCGTCGGTATTTCTGTCGTCAACGCTTTGTCCGAATGGATGAAGGTCGTCGTCAAGAGAGAGGGCGAGTTCCATGAAATAAAACTGTCCCGCGGGATTGTGACCCAGCCGATGAAGACCTATGGCAAGACAGATGAAACAGGCACAAGCGTCACCTTCAAGCCGGACGCTGAAATCTTCAAGGAAGGCGTCGACTTCGACTATGACACACTGAAGGTCCGCATGAGAGAGCTGGCCTTCCTGAACAAGGGCCTCGTCATTACTCTGGAAGACCACAGAGACGGCGCTGTCAGAAGCGAACAGTTCCACTATGCCGGCGGCATCGCCGAATTCGTCCAGTTCCTGAACGAAGGCAAGGACCTCGTCGATCCATCCGTTATTGCATTTGAAGGCGAAAAGGACAAGGTCATTGTCGACATTGCCATGCAGTACCAGACCGGGTACACGGAAAACATGTACACCTTCGTTAACGACATCAATACCGTCGAAGGCGGCATGCACCTGGCAGGCTTTAGAGCTGCGCTCACCCGTGTCATCAATGATTATGCTAGAAAGAACAATTTCCTGAAGCCGAACGAAGACAACCTGTCCGGCGACGACGTCAGAGAAGGTTTGACCTGCGTCATTTCCGTCAAGGTTCCGAACCCGCAGTTCGAAGGCCAGACGAAGACGAAGCTGGGCAATCTTGAAGTCAAGGGCATCGTCGACAACATTGTTTCCGAAGGCTTGAAGACATACCTGGAAGAACATCCGCAGGAAGCACGCGCTGTCATTGAAAAGGGCATCACCGCATCCCGCGCCAGGGAAGCAGCCAAGAGAGCAAGAGAACTCACCCGCAGAAAGAATGCGCTTGAAGTATCCAGCCTCCCGGGCAAGCTGGCCGACTGCACGGAAAAAGATCCGCGCTTCCTTGAAATCTACATCGTCGAAGGTGACTCCGCAGGCGGATCTGCAAAGACCGGCCGTGACCGCCGTTTCCAGGCTATCCTTCCGCTCCGCGGCAAGATCCTGAACGTCGAAAAGGCACGCCTTGACAGAGTCCTGAATTCCGACGCCATCCGTACCATGGTCACTGCCTTTGGCACCGGCGTAGGCGAAGACTTCGATATCAAGAAACTCCGTTACTACAAGATTATCATCATGACCGATGCCGATGTCGACGGCGCTCATATCAGAACACTGCTTCTGACATTCTTCTACCGCTACATGAAACCGCTCATCACTGAAGGTCATGTCTACATCGCTCAGCCTCCGCTGTACCAGGTACGTAAAGGCCGTCAGAAATACTATACCTATGACGACGATGAACAGAACAAGCTTCTCGCAAAGATCGGCATCGACGGATGCGCCATCCAGCGTTACAAAGGTCTTGGCGAAATGAACCCGGAACAGCTCTGGGACACCACCATGAACCCGGAACAGCGCGTCATGCTGAAAGTCGAATTGACCGATGCTGTAGAAGCAGACCGCCTCTTCACCATCCTCATGGGCGACAAAGTAGAACCAAGACGTCTCTTCATTGAAGAACACGCCAAGGATGTAACGAACCTCGACCTGTAATCAGAAGGGGCTGTGACAAAATGCAAAAACATTTTGCCGCAGCCTTTTTCCATGTCTTGACAAAAACGGGTTAAAATCCCTAAATCTGTATTTATATTCTTCGATAACGAGAAAGAAAGATTAAAAAAATTCAGAGTTGTAACAAAATTTTATCGAAAAAACCGTAATTTGTATTGGAACTATCGAGCCAAATGGTATAGAATAATAACGGTGTAAAGAGCACGTCAACGTATTCACTGGAAAGGGGATTTGTGATGGAATATTTCTATCCTGCAATAGTCAAGCATGATGCAAAAGGAGGAATTTTCTCTGTCATATTCCCGGATCTGAATGGATGTCAGGCGCAGGGGCGCACTGCTGAGGAAGCAGTTCTAAAGGCAAGGGAAGCTCTGGCAGCCTCTCTTCTGGAAATGGAAGAAAAGGGCCTTGAAATTCCGCCGGCATCGGATGAAAGACTTTTTCGTCTCCGTTATGGCGGCAGCCGCTGCTGCACCATTCTGGTCAATATGGAAACCTACCGTGAATACCGTGAATATAAAGTAAGAGCCGCCGATCATCAGACGGCGGTATGGGCAGAGACAGCCCGCAAGACAAGACGAGTCGGAATTCTGGCAAGAGTCTTCGGATTAAGGTAATCAAGAGCCGCGGCTTAGTGCCGCGGTTTTTTTAGTGACCTGGGGAGGAAACTATGTGGGAGATGATTCCGAAGGAACTGGATGAGACGGATATGAAAATCATCCACGCCCTTCGAAAGAACGGACGCATTTCTATGACAGAGCTGGGCAAGGAAGTCTTCATGACGAGCCAGGCCGTGAAGAACCGCATTGCAAGGCTGCAGGACTTGGGCGTCGTGGAGCGCTACACGGTGAACGTGAACTGTCCGCTCTTCGGCTACACGATCCACTGCGTCTTCGAGCTCGTGACAGATGAGAAGACGAGGGAAGGCTTCCTCGAATTCATGAAACATACAGAATACCATATTTTCCACTGCTACCGCGTGGACGGCGCATACCGCTTCTTTCTTGATGCGCACTTCCACAGCGAAAAATCCAGAGCGGACTTCATCCGTGAAGTTTCCGCATTCGGCCGCCTTACGACACATCAGGTCATGGAAGAAATCCAGGGCCTTCACCCCGTAGATGAATGATCATCTACGCTGTTTTACAATTTATAAGGAGACTCGGAAGGGCCTCCTTTTTTATTGCTTTTTATACCCGGGGCGCCTTCGCACCGCTCCCACCATCCGGCACTGATGCTTGCAAATCATTCTTATTTAGGCTATACTTGCAAAATGTGCATAGCAAATACAACTTATCATAGAAAGAAGGAATACTATGACAATAGAACTTAATTTGTACCAGACGCTGGCAGCCGCTGTCGCCGTCTTCTTCCTGGGAAGCTTCCTGAAGGACAGGGTCAGCATTTTCAGGAAATACTGCATTCCTGCGCCTGTCATCGGCGGGACGATTTTCTCGATCGTGAACTGCATCCTTTACACGCAGGGCATCTGGAACTATTCGCAGGATACCGTCATGCAGAACTGGTGCATGATGCTCTTCTTCACCAGTATCGGCTACATGGCAAGCATCCGTCTCATCAAGAAGGGCGGACTCCTTGTCGTCAAGATGGCCTTTCTTGTCTTCCTCCTGATTGTCATTCAGGATCTGGTCGGTGTCACTTTTGCCAATGCCTTCTCGCTGAATCCGCTCATGGGTCTTGCAGATGGTTCGATACCGCTTGTCGGCGGTCACGGCACATCCGGCTCCTTCGGTCCTGTCCTTGAAGCACTGGGTCTTAAGGATGCGACAACGATTGCTTTTGCTGCCGCTACCTTCGGCCTTGTCTCGGGGAGTTTCCTTGGCGGCCCGGTCGGAGAGCTTTTGATCCGTCGCTTCCATCTGAAATCCGATGAAGATGAAAACGGAGATGAAGTCCCGGAAAACCGCACGGAACATGAAATCGAAGGTGATGATGCAGCCGCTTACCTCAATATGGACCGCTTCATGTACGCTTTCGGACAGCTCCTCCTTGCCATGGGACTTGGCACATATGTCAGCCAGTTCTTCATCAATATCGGTCTCGTATTCCCGGGATACATCGGTGCCATGCTCATTGCTGCCGTCATCAGGAATATTTCCGACATGACCGGGCTTTTCGGATGCTACCAGAGGGAAAGTGAAGTCCTTGGCGGCATCTGCCTGAACGTATTCCTTTCCTGTGCGCTCATGAGCCTGAAACTCTGGCAGCTGGCAGACCTTGCTATTCCGCTGATTGCAACGCTCATCGTGCAGGTTTCCATCATGGGCCTCTTCGCTTACTTCGTCATCTTCCGCGTCATGGGAAGAAATTACGAAGCAGCCGTCATGGCATCCGGCAGCTGCGGCTTCGGCCTTGGTGCCACACCGAACGCCATCGCGAATATGAACGCCATGTGCGAAAGATTCGGCCCGGCGCATACCGCTTACTTCGTCATTCCGCTCATCGGCGCTTTCGTCGTCGATTTCCTGAATGCATCCGTCCTCATGGTCTTCATGAATATCCTGAAGTGACAATCGGCGGGGCGGTTTCATTCATGATATAATAAGAATGATTTACCATTGAATGATGCATTTTCCAAAGGAGTACACTTATGTTCGATTTTCTTGACCTGTCTACGCTGATCTACCGCGTACCAGCGCTTCTTCTGGCGCTCTCCTTCCATGAATACGCGCACGCCGTCGTATCCGACTCGCTCGGAGATCCCACGCCTTCTGCCACGGGCCGTCTGACGATGAACCCGCTGGCGCACCTTGATGCTGTGGGCACGCTGCTGCTTGTCCTCTGCGGATTTGGCTGGGCGAAGCCCGTCATGATCGACCCGCGCTATTACAAAAACTACCGCTCCGGCGTCCTCAAAGTATCCCTGGCAGGCCCCGGCGGCAACCTTCTTCTCTGCTTCATTTCCATCTTTCTCATGGGGCTCTTGCAGAGATTTGGCATGCTCGGCATGGGCGGATACCAGTTCCTTTACTGGATCATGCTTTACAACGTATGGTTCGCCTTCTTCAACCTCATCCCGGTCCCGCCGCTCGACGGCTCCAAAGTCGTCAGCATGCTTCTTCCTGGCGAACTCTCCTGGAAATTTGAAAACTTCAACGCACAATACGGCTTCATCATCCTCATGGTCGTTGTATTCTCCGGCGTTGCCAACAAATTCCTGAGCCCGCTCTCCAACCTCTTCGTAACCCTCTGCTACAACATTACCTACATCCTGCTATAGTTGGCGGGAATAGAGTTAATTCCCCTAACGGACGATGAAACTCTTCGAACCGGACAAAAGGTGCAAAACAAAAAAAGAGCTGTGAAATGATCCGTCATTTTCACGGCTCTTTTTTATGCTTTTTCCGCCGCCTGATGTATAATGAAAAATAAATTCTCGTGGAAGGAGGACATCATGATTACTACCTGGCTGATTTTCGAAATGGCAGGGACGATTGCCTTTGCTTTTTCCGGCGCTGCTGTCGGGCTCTACAAAAGAATGGATATTTTCGGCATCACGGTGCTCTCCGTCATGACGGCGGTCGGCGGGGGAATGATCCGCGATGTCCTCTGTGGCATCACGCCGCCATCAGTCCTCCGTTCTCCGGAAGGGCTCATCGTGTCGATCGTGACGGCGCTTGTCGTCGGCTTCGGCTATCCTCTTTTCCGCATCCCGAAGAGAGGGAAATGGGTCATCACGATCCTGTACCACTTGTCCGATACGATCGGCCTTGCCGCTTTCACCGTGACAGGGGCGCTCACTGCGTTCTACCGCTATCCTGGCTACAACATCGTCCTTCCCGTTATGCTGGGGCTCATCACCGCTGTCGGAGGCGGCATCATCCGCGATATGATGGCGCGCCGCATGCCCGTCGTCCTTTACATGGACGTCTATGCCATCGCATCGATTGCAGGCGGCCTTCTCCTCTGCGCTTTGAGAGAGCCATTGGGCACGCCGCTCGCCTCCTGGATTTCCTTTGCCTTCGTCCTGCTCCTCCGTTTTTTTGCCATTCATTACCACTGGCAGCTCTATCATCCGCACCGCCGTTTCCGCAGGATCCAGAGGGACTGAATTATTTCTTTACAAAAATTTTTCTTGACAAGCATTTGCGTTGAGCGTAATATTATAACCAACTTAAGGAAATCACTTAAGAAACTGAATAAAGACCTTACAAACCGGTGAGGCGGAGATAAAAACAGGAAATGCACTTCCAGAGAGCGGGGATTGATGGGAACCCGCAGTACGCAGCCCGTTAAATGGACCGCCGAGGGCGCTGTCAAAAGGAGAAATCCCTAGTATTCAGCGACGCATCATTTGCGTTATTGATGAGGGGTATGTTAGTACCCTGCGAAAGAGGGAGAAATCCAATTAAGGTGGTACCGCGAGTGTATATGAATGAGTACCGGGCATCCGGACTTTGAAATAGAGACCCGTCCTTGACAAATTTACTTTTGTCGAGGGCGGGTCTTTTTTGTTATCCGGAAGCGGAAAGGAGAAACAGGATGGAACAGTTGGAAAGAATCAAAGCCTATGCGAAAGACTACAGAAGAGTTCCGATCGCTAAGGAAATCTTCGCAGATGTCCGCACTGTCATCGGGACATTGAGAGTCCTGAAGAAAGTCAGCAGGACAGCATTCCTCTTCGAAAGCGCGGACAATACCGAGCGATGGGGACGCTATTCCTTCCTGGGATATGATCCAAAGCTTGAGCTCTTCGTGAAGAACGGAAAGATGACCGTCAAGGGCGCCGTCACAGAAACATTTGAGACAGACGACCCGGCCTCCGTCATCAGGAAAGTCCTTCACGAATACCACTCTCCGGAAATCCCGGGCATGCCAACATTTACCGGCGGGCTTGTCGGATACTTCGCCTATGAGTACGCGAGGTACTCGGAGAAGAAACTCTATTTCAAGGAGGAAAAGGAACCGGATATTTCCTTCAACGATGCGGACCTCATGCTTTTTGACAAGGTCATCGCATTCGACCATTACAGGAAAACGATCATCCTCATCACAAACGTCGACACGAGCGAGATCGAGACGAATTACGAAAAAGCGGTGAGGGAGCTCGATGAAATGGCAGAGCTCATCGCTTATGGAAAGGAAGCGGACATTCCGGAAGGAAAGCTCCTCAGCGATTTCAAAGACGAGTTCGCCGAAGAAGAGTACGAAGCGCTCGTCAGAGAAATCCAGCAGCGGATCCATGACGGAGACATTTTCCAGGCCGTCCTTTCCAACGGCAGGAGCGCCGCTTTTGAAGGAAGCCTCCTCAATGCTTACCGGGTGCTTCGGACAATCAATCCTTCGCCCTACATGTTCTACCTTTCAGGCCACGACATAGAGCTCGCCGGTGCATCGCCCGAGACGCTCATCAAGCTGACGGGCGGCGAGCTTGAAACCTTCCCGATCGCAGGCACGATGCCAAGGGGAAAGACAGACGAGGAAGACGAAGCACTCGAAGAAAGGCTGGTCAGTGACAAGAAGGAACTTGCCGAGCACAATATGCTGGTCGACCTAGGAAGGAACGATATCGGAAAGATCAGCCGCTTCGGATCCGTCAGGGTGAGGGAGCTTCGGAAAGTGAAGCGCTTCTCCCACGTGATGCACCTCTGCTCCTTGGTCACGGGGACGATCCAGGAAGGAAAGGATGCGCTCGATGCCCTGGCCGCCGCGCTTCCGGCAGGCACGATGTCAGGAGCGCCAAAGATCAAGGCGATGGAAATCCTCCACGGGATGGAGAAATCGCCTAGAGGCGTCTACGCAGGCGCCGTCGGATACCTGAGCCTCACAGGAAATATGGACATGTGCATCGGCATCCGCATGGCAGCCGCCAAAGGGGGACGGGTATTCGTGAGAGCCGGCGCAGGCATCGTCAAGGACAGCGTTCCGAAGAGCGAATACAGGGAAACAAGGAACAAGGCAGAAGCCATGATTGAAGCAGTCAGGAAAGGACAGGAGGCGGGGGATTATGATTTTACTCATTGACCATTACGACAGCTTTTCCTTCAACCTCTACCAGCTCGTAGGAAGCCTTTCTTCGGACATCAAAGTCATCCGGAGCGACGAGCTCACCGTGAAGGAAATAGAAAATCTCAATCCTTCCCACATCATCCTTTCACCGGGAACGGGGCGGCCGGAAAATGCAGGCGTCTACGAAGAAGTGATTGAAAAGCTCAGGGGAAAAATCCCGATATTAGGCGTCTGCCTAGGCCATCAGGCGATCGGCGAAGTCTACGGGGCAAAGGTCATAAGCGCTCGGGAAATCCTTCACGGGAAATCCTCAGACATAGAAATCATCAAAGAAACGCCGCTCTTTGAAGGGCTCGGGACATCCTTCGAAGGGGCCAGATACCACTCTCTTGCAATCGACCCGGAAACGATTGCGGGAGACCTCACGGTGACAGCCGTTTCCGATGACGGCGAGGTGATGGCCGTCGAAGACAGCAAAAGAAAAGTCTACGGCGTCCAGTTTCATCCGGAATCCATATTGACGCCAAAGGGCGGAACGATACTTAGCAATTTCTTACAGCAGTGAATGAGTGAATCAGGGGGAATCTATCATGATACAGGAAGCAATCAAAACCATCGTAAAGGGCAGCGAACTGCCATTTGAAACAGCGAGAGAATCCATGGGGGAAATCATGAGCGGGAAAGCATCGGAAGCGCAGATCGGCGCCTTCCTTGCTGCTCTTTCACTGAAAGGCGAGACCGTCGGGGAAATTACAGGATTTGCCAGAGCCATGAGAGACGCATGCGTGCCGGTCTCCCATGAAGGAGAAGTCTTTGAAATCGTAGGGACCGGGGGAGACGGAGCAGACACCTTCAACATTTCCACCACATCCGGCTTCGTCATCGCATCCGGTGGCGTCGCCGTCGCCAAGCATGGCAACAGGAGCGTTTCCTCCCGCTGCGGCGCGGCGGACTGCCTCGAAGCGCTCGGTGTCAACCTGGCTTTGACCGGCAAGGAAAACACCGAGCTTTTGAAGAAAGCAGGCATGTGCTTCATGTTTGCTCCCGTCTACCACAGTTCCATGAAGTATGCGGCCCCGGTCAGGAAAGCCCTCGGTTTCCGCACCGTGTTCAACATCCTGGGACCGCTTGGAAATCCGGCCGGCGCGACGATGCAGCTCATGGGCGTCTATGAAGAAAAGCTCGTCGAACCGATGGCTAAAGTCCTTTCGAACCTGGGCGTCAAGAGAGGCGCTGTCGTCTACGGCATGGACGGGCTGGACGAAATCACCGCCTGCGACAGGACGCTCGTCTGCGAATTCAAGAACGGCCTCTTCCAGAAGTACCTATTAGATCCCCGTGACTACGGCATGGAGCTTGCGCATCCGGGCGACCTCAAGGGCGGGGACAGCCGGGAAAATGCAGAAATCACAAGAACCGTCCTCTCCGGAGAAAAGGGACCGAAGAGAAATGCAGTTCTCCTGAATGCTGGCATGAGCTTCCACCTTGCAGAGGGCATGTCCCTTGCTGAAGGCATCCAGAAGGCAGCGGACCTCATCGACAGCGGCAAAGCCCTTGCCTTCATGGAACGCTTCATCAGACTCTCAAGGGAGGCGGCACAATGATCCTCGACACACTGGCAAAAGGCGCGAGGCGGCGGGCCAGGGTCCTGGAAGAAGCTGACGGCGAAGGCATCAGGGAAGCGGCGATAGCAAGAGCGCTTGATGAAGACGTCCATGATTTTCCCTTCGAGAGAAATCTCCGGGCAGAAGGCGTGAACATCATCTGCGAAGTCAAGAAAGCATCGCCTTCCAAAGGCATCATCGCTGATCACTTTCCCTACCTTGAAATAGCCAGGGACTACGAAAGGGCAGGGGCGGCCGCCATATCCGTCCTGACCGAGCCGGACTACTTTCTTGGAAGCGGGCTCTACCTGAAGAAAATCTCCCGCGCAGTGCAGATTCCGATCCTTCGGAAAGACTTCATCGTATCCGAAGTCCAGATCTACGAATCCAAGCTCCTGGGCGCCTCGGCCATCCTCCTCATCGTTTCGATCCTGACGGATGAAGAGCTTACAAGGTTCATCCGGACGGCCAAAGGCCTCGGCCTCTCGGCGCTTGTCGAGACAAGGACGGAAGAAGAAATACGGAGAGCCGTCCTCGCAGGGGCAAGAATCATAGGCGTCAATAACCGAGACCTCCGTGATTTCTCCATCGACAATACCCGCGCAGCAAGGCTGCATTCGCTGGTCCCCGAAGATACCCTCTTCATTGCAGAAAGCGGCATACAGAAGAGGGAAGACATCGAAGAGTTCCTTGCGGCCGGCATCCGAAATTTCCTCATCGGGGAAGCCATGATGAAGGCCGAGGACAAGGCAGAAAAACTTGCTGAGTTCATCGGGGAAGAGCCACGGGTCCAGTGCAAGATCTGCGGGATTTCAAGGGAAAGGGATATCGATTTCTTAAACGATGCCCTTCCCGATTACGCAGGCTTCATCTTTGCAAGAAGCCCGAGGAAGGTGACGCCCGATAAAGCGGCCGGCCTCATCAGTTTGCTGGATCCACGGATCAAGGCGGTCGGCGTCTTTGTGAATGAAACGGCAGAGACCATAGCAGACATTGCAAAGAAAACCCATCTCTCCGTCATCCAGCTCCACGGGGATGAGGATTTTGAAACGATCCGCGAAGTGAAGGAAAGGACAAAACTTCCCGTCTGGAAAGCCATCCGGGCAGGAAGCGAGGAAGACATTCTTCCATGGAACGATTCGCCGGCCGATGCCCTTCTTCTTGATGCGAAAGTCATGGGGAAGAGAGGCGGCACAGGAAAGCGCATCGATCCAAATCTCGCCAGAGCGGTAAGGAAGCCCTTCCTTCTGGCGGGCGGCATGAATTGTGAAAATATCGTCCGGGCAGCGCGCATCGCAAGGCCCTTCGCGGTCGACGTGAACAGCGGCGTTGAAACGGACGGCATGAAAGATAAAGAGAAAATACAGGCGGTAATCCGTCTTTTGGCCCGGTCGGGCCTGCGGAAAGGATGAAAGGTATGACGAAAAGAGAAGGACGCTACGGCGTGCACGGCGGACAGTATGTCCCGGAAACATTGATGAATGCAGTCCTCGAGGTCGAGGAAGCGTATGAAAAGTACAAGAATGATCCGGATTTCAATAAGGAACTCGACGACCTGAACAGGAATTACACAGGCCGCCCCTCGCTCCTCTACTATGCCAAGAAAATGAGTGAAGACCTGGGCGGAGCGAAGATCTATCTCAAGAGAGAAGACCTCAACCACACAGGCGCCCACAAGATCAATAACGTCCTTGGCCAGGCACTCCTTGCCAAGAGAATGGGCAAGACAAGAATCATTGCCGAGACCGGCGCAGGCCAGCACGGCGTAGCTGCCGCAACGGCCGCTGCCCTCTTCGGCATGGAATGCGAAGTCTTCATGGGCAAGGAAGATACCGAGCGTCAGGCACTGAATGTTTACCGCATGCGTCTCCTCGGCGCCAAGGTCCATCCCGTCACCTCCGGGACCATGACACTGAAGGATGCCGTCAGCGAAACGCTCCGCGAATGGACGAGACGTCTCGACGACACCTACTACATCATGGGATCGGCCGTCGGCCCGCATCCGTTCCCGATGATCGTCCGCGATTTCCAGGCCATCATCAGCAAGGAAGCCAGAGCGCAGATCTTGGAAGCGGAAGGGAAACTCCCGGCCGCTGTCCTTGCCTGCGTCGGAGGCGGCAGCAACGCCATTGGCACCTTCTACCATTTCATCCCGGACGAAGGCGTCCGCCTCATCGGATGCGAAGCGGCAGGAAGGGGCATCCATACAGGAAAGCATGCGGCGACCCTCACGATGGGGACCGAAGGCATCTTCCACGGCATGAAATCCTACTTCGTGCAGGATGAATACGGACAGATCGCACCGGTCTACTCCGTTTCCGCCGGCCTCGACTATCCGGGCGTAGGACCCGAACACTCCTACCTGAAGGACATCGGCCGCGCTGAATACGTGCCGATCACTGACGACGAAGCCGTCGACGCCTTCGAATACCTGTCAAGGACGGAAGGCATCATTCCGGCCATCGAAAGCGCGCATGCCGTCGCAGAAGCCATCAAGCTGGCACCGACGATGAAGAAAGACGACATCATGATCATTTGCATTTCCGGCCGCGGCGACAAGGACGTAGCAGCCATGGCAAGATACAGAGGGGTGGACATTCATGAATAAATTAGAAAAAGCCTTCGACGGGCACAAAGCATTCATCGGTTTCCTGACAGCAGGCGACCCGAGTCTGGAAGATACCGAGCGGTATATAGAAATCATGGCAAAGTCCGGGTGCGACCTGATTGAAATTGGTATTCCTTTCTCCGATCCTGTGGCAGAAGGGGAAGTCATCCAGAAAGCGACCATCCGCGCCCTTGCTGCCGGCACCACGACAGACAAGATCTTCGACATGGTAGAAAGAGTCGCTCTGAAAATCGATATTCCTCTCGTCTTCATGACCTACCTCAATCCGGTCTACGTCTACGGCGCAGAGAAATTCTTTGCCCGCTGCGAGAAGGCAGGCATCTCCGGCATCATCGTTCCAGACATGCCATATGAAGAAAAAGGAGAACTCGCAGAACCCGCCAGAGCGCATGGCGTGAAGATCATCTCCCTCATCGCCCCGACCTCTGAAGGCCGCGTCGGCATGATTGCGAGAGATGCAGAAGGCTTCATCTACCTCGTTTCCTCCATGGGGGTCACAGGCGTCAGGAGCGAAATCACGACGAACGTCAAAGCCATCACTGATACGATCAGGAAGTACACGGACGTTCCCGTCGCCGTTGGCTTCGGCATTGCAACGCCCGATCAGGCGGAAGACATGGCGGGAGCTTCTGACGGCGCCATCGTGGGAAGCGCCATCGTCAAGATCATCGAAGAGCATGGCAGCAAAGCAGACGAGCCGCTTGCCGCATACATCCGCTCCATGAAAGACGGCGTGGAAAAAGCAGAAGGGAAATAAGCAATATAAAAAGGGCTGTGCAGGGAGGAATCCTTCCACAGCTCTTTTTCTTATTCCCCATTTCCTTATATATAAGTATATACAAATAAAGAGAAGTGACTGATTTTCGACCAACGAAAAATAGAAATCTTTCACTCTAGCATTTCTATGAGTTCATGGTATAATGAGGGCGTTGCGATACTTTCTCAGAAATCATTCAATCAGGTGAAAGCCTGTGATAAGGAGCATTTCATGAGCACATTGATAAAAGCGCTGGCGGCTCTGGCTGCAGGCGCGCTGACGGCGTATCTTCTGCCGAAACATAAAAAAGGAAAAGAAAAGAAGCGCCTTCCCGTGGGAGAGAGCTTCCGTTTTCTGGCGGAACAGACAGGCACCTGCCGCGATCCGATTCCGGTCTACTACTACCGTCCGGCTACCTGGACCGAGGACCAGCCCGTCTTCATTTCCTTCCCGGACGTGACACGCCGCGCAGAGAAATTCGAACGCCATATGGAAAGCCTTGCCGTGAAGTACAACATGCTGATCGCATGCCCTGAATTCTCGACGAAGAAATATCCGGGCGCGCGCTGGTATCAGGAAGGAAACGTGCAGGACAAGGAAGGCGAGGAAGGAACGATCCAGCCAAGAAACCACTGGTCCTTCGATGCCGTGAGCCATATCGTCGCCGCTGTCCGCGCAAGAACCCATGCCAAGGGAAAGGTCATCATTTTCGGCCATTCTGCCGGCGGCCAGTTCATGCATCGCTACAGCCTTCTTGATGGAAGAGCGGACGTCGATGCCATCGTCTGCGCCAATGCGGGATGGTTCACGATGCCTGACGATACCACCTGCTACCCGTACGGCACAAAGGGCCTCGGCCTTTCCGATGCCGATCTGGCTTCTGCCTTTGCTCTCCCCGTCATCATGCTGATGGGAAGCGAGGACGTTTCCAGAGAGCAGCCTTTCCGCGCGACCCCCGAGGCCGATGCACAGGGCAAGAACCGCATGGAACGCTGCCTCCATTACTTCGATGCCTGCCAGAAGAAAGCCGAAGAACTCGGCGTTCCCTTCAACTGGAAGAAAGGCGTCGTAGAAGGCGCTGCCCACGAAGGCGGCAAGATGGCAGAAGGCGCCATGAAACTCTTCTGCGAAGAACCGCTCGATGAAACAGTAGGAATGTAAGAACTTAAAAGTAAGCACTTGAAAAGGCTGCGGCGAAAGATATATCTCGCTGCAGCCTTTTTTCATTTCATCACCAGTCAATCCATGTGAGTGCTTTTTCCAGTTCGTAGAAGGTCTTGCCATCCCAGAGGATATCTTCGGTGAGATGGTTCAGCACATCTTCCGCGTCGTCACTTTCGTAGTAGTACACCATTTCCATGAACTCTTCGAAAGGCTCGCCCGTGAAGCGGTACTTCTCCACGCTGATGCTGTTAGTGTCCCTTCCCGGATGGAACTTCAACCCCGAAAAACGGTACACATAGCTCTTGTGCCTGACGGAAGCTTCCCCGTCATTCATAAAGTCGATAAATTCATCTGCGTCGCCGCCCTGCATATTGTCCTCCTTGTTCTTAACTATATTGGACGTCTTTATTATACAGGAAATCCGCGGGAAGCGGTAGGATGCCCTTGCCTTTTTTTGCACTTGCCCGTCGTGGTATAATATTTAAATACGATATTCAGTTGTCAGCTGTCAACCAACTTAAAAAAACAGGAGGAATGATGAAAAAGGCAATCATATTATCCAGCGGGGGCGTCGATTCCACGACGGGCGTATCCCTGGCTGTCGACAGACTGGGAGCAGACAATGTTGTGACTGCTTCTATTTTTTATGGCCAGAAACATAAGAAAGAAATCCTGGCCGCGCGCAAAGTGGCAGAATACTACCACCTACGGCATTATGAATTCGATCTTTCCTCCCTCTTCCAGTATTCGAACTGCTCGCTCCTTGAAGGCTCCACGCAGGAAATCGTGCATGAAAGCTATGCCGAGCAGATTGAGAAGAACGGAGAAGGAAAAGTTTCCACGTACGTCCCCTTCAGAAACGGACTGATGCTCTCTACAGCGGCTTCGCTGGCAGCCAGCCTCTTTGAAGACGACGACGTAGATATTTATATCGGCGCCCATGCCGATGATGCGGCCGGCGATGCGTATGCCGACTGCAGCGAGCCATTCCTGAAAGCTATGGGAGATGCAGTTTCCATCGGCACATACGGAAAAGTCCATCTGGCATTCCCCTTCGCCAAGCTGAACAAGGCAGGCGTCGTAGCTATGGGCCTTAAGCTCAAGACACCTTATGAACTCACATGGAGCTGCTATGAAGGCGGCGAGAAACCCTGCGGAACCTGCGGGACCTGTATAGACCGTGCAGCTGCGTTTGCTGCGAACGGCGTTAAAGACCCGGCCCTCTGAGCCGAGAAAGGAATATTATGTTTACCGTAACAAAGAGAATGGAAGTATCCGGGGCGCATTACCTGCACCTCGATTATGAAAGCAAGTGCACGAACCTGCATGGCCATAACTGGATCATCACCGTCACCGTCCAGAGCGAGGAAGTCGACCACAACGGCATGGTCGTCGATTTCAGCAAGATCAAGGAAATCGTGAACCGCTTCGACCACGCCCTCATCAATGACGTCATGGGGGATATCAACCCGACCGCCGAAAACATGGCCAAGTGGCTCTGCGACCGCATCCCGCACTGTGTACGCGTATCCGTACAGGAAACGGAAGGAAACGTGGCCACCTATGAAAAGTGAGTACCGCTATGACGACGGACTTTTCCATGTGACCGAGATCTTCGACAGCATCGACGGCGAAGGAAAAAGAACCGGCTGCATGGCCATTTTCGTAAGACTGGCAGGCTGCAACCTGCGCTGCACGTACTGCGACACCGCTTACTCGCTTGAACTTTCCGACACAAAGGAAGCGCTGACGGAAGATGAACTCATCCGCCGCATCCACGCCTTCCCTTGGAAGAACATCACACTGACCGGCGGCGAGCCGATGCTTCATCCGCTCCGCCATCTCTGCGAAAGACTCTCCGAAGAAGGCTATGACATCAATATAGAAACGAACGGCGCCGTTCCCCTTTGGGAAGACCGCCCGTCCGGCGTTTTCTACACGATGGACTTCAAGTGCTCGGGAAGCGGCATGAAAGAATCCATGAGGAAAGAAAATTTCCCCATCCTGAAAGAAAAAGACGTGTTGAAATTTGTCGTCGGCTCGAAGGAAGACCTGGATGAAATGAAGGAAATCACAAAGACGTACTTCGAAAGAAAAGACCATCCGGAATTCTTCGTTTCTCCCGTCTGGGGGAAAATCACGCCGGCGGAATTGGTAGAGTATGTCAGGGAAAACCGGCTGAGCCGCGTGAGGGTGCAGGTGCAGCTTCACAAGATCATCTGGGACCCGAACAGAAGGGGCGTATAAAAATGGATCGAAAGAAACTCGAAGAGGCAGCCCGCCTCATCATTGAAGCAGTCGGAGACGACCCCGGAAGGGAAGGCCTCCTGGAGACGCCGAAACGCTTCGCAGACATGATGGAAGAACAGTTCAAGTACTGCAGCATTTCCAATGACGAAATCGCCCGCGAATTCGACAAGACCTTCGAATCACCGGAAAGCGACATGGTCGTCGTGAAGGACATTGAAATCTTCTCCCACTGTGAACACCATATCGCTCTCATGTACAATATGAAAGTCACCGTCGGATATATGCCGAAAGGCCGCGTCATCGGACTTTCCAAGATCGCCCGCATCGCAGACGCCGTATCCCGCCGCTTCCAGATTCAGGAACGCATCGGCACCGACATCCGTGACATCATGAAGAAAGTCACGGGCTCTGACGCCGTCGCTGTCCTGATCGACGGCGAACACTCCTGCATGACCGCCCGCGGCATCAAGAAGCCGGGCACCCGCACCAGGACGGTATCCGTCTCCGGTGCTTTTAAGAAAGACATCGAACTCCGCAAGGAATTCCTCATGCTCGCAGGCAAGTAACGGACATACCGGGAAAGGACGACTATGGATATTTTCAAGAAATTCACCGCGCGCGCCGTCAAGCTCGTCTCCGGACGCGCATCGGCTGCGCTCTTCTGTGACTACGCCTATGCCAATGAAATGAAGACCCCGGTGCACCCGGGCTATGGACGCGGCAGCAGAAACCGCGGCGCCCTCGAAATGGAATATGCGGCGGACGGTCCTGAAAAGGCCGAAGAGAAAATCTTCAAGACAGGAAATACCGATCCCAAAGGCGTCCAGAACATTCACGTCTGGTACCCTGCATCCATGGAAGAAGGGAAGAAATACCCGCTTCTCATCATTTCCAATGGCATGGAATTCTCCTGCACCTCTTTTATCGCGATTCTCCAGCACCTTGCCTCCTGGGGCTTCATTGCAGCCGGCAACGATGCACTGAACTCGGGAAGCGGCGAAACAGCGGCCAAGACGCTTGAGAAAATGCTCTCTGAAAACGAAAAGCAGGGAAGCCTTTTCCATGACCGCATCGATCTGGATCACATCGGAGGCATCGGCTACTTCCAGGGAGGCGCCGGCGCTATCCGTCAGGTGACCATCTCGAAGAACAAGGACCATTACAGTGCGCTGTACCTGGCAAGCCCCATGACGCTTCCCTTCATCGAGAAAGCAAAAGCTGCTGCATGGTCATACGACCCGTCCCAGATTACGGTTCCCGTATTCATCGCCTCAGGCGGAGACGGCATCGAAAATGGCATTCTCGCTCCTAAGGAAGACATGGAAGGCATTTATCAGGCCGCAAAAGGACCGGCCGTCATCGGACGCATGAAAGGCGAGGACCACCTCCGCGTCATGACACGCGCCGACGCATACATGACAGCATGGTTCCGCATGATCCTTTCTGGCGATGAAAAAGCAGCCTCCATCTTTGGAAAAGACGGTGAATTCATGAAGAATGCAGGCTGGACAGATATAAGCATCAAGGGAATTCCCTTGGAAGGAAACGAATGAAACATATAAAGAAAATTCTGGCGGCGGGCATTTGTCTCGCCGCTTCACTCTATCTCACGCCTGCCATGGCGGCCTACGAAATCGACCCCGATTACACCATGAAGTACAACGACCCGGGGAAAATCGAGCAGCGCTACCGCTGGCACGGGCCCTACGAGGTGAAGTCCGTCGTCCTCTCTGACGGTGAAGCGAAATATGGAAATTACAAGTACAAAGTCTGGTATCCCGTGCAGCAGGCAGGGCGCGAAAGGCCCCGACCCCTCGTCATCACCCTGAACGGCACCGGCGGATCCTGCGACAAGGACGAACCCATCTTCAGGCATCTCGCCTCCTGGGGCTTCGTCGTGGCAGGAAATACGGATGCGCAGACAGCGCCGGGCTTCTCTGCCGAATGGACACTCGATCAGGCCCTTGCGGCCAATCAGGATTCCAAAAGCCCTCTTTATCATCAGATCGATGAAAAGGAAATCGGCATCGTAGGCTACTCTCAGGGAGGTGCCGGTGCTTACAATACACTTGAAGGGAAAGACGGCGATAAATTCAAGACCATGGTCACCGTTTCAGGCGTCACGAAATCCATCGGAGAAAAACTCCACCTGCCCGTCTGGATCTACGACCCGTCCAAAGTCACTATCCCCGTCTTCATGGCAGCCGGCACAGGCATCCTTGACAGGAAACTTATCACACCGCTCGATGAAATGAAGGAAAACTACAGCAAAATCCAGTCAAAGACAGCCGCCATGGGAAGAAGAAAAGACGCAGACCACCTGGACATCCAGACCGCCGCCGACGCCTACATCACCGCCTGGCTCAAATGGCAGCTCGATGACGACATCTACGCCAAAAGAGTCTTCACAGGCAAAGACCCCGAAATCCTGAGGAACCCCGCATGGGACAACGCAGAAGTAAGGAACCCGGAAACGACCCAGCCAAAACAGACTGAAAAGTGAATTGATAAATAAATGCTAAGATCAATCTTATTCAGGAACTGAACAAAATGAAATGTTTTGGGAGATGATGAGGGGAATTTATAAAAAGCTATTCGCAGAATTTTTCCCTCGAAATCTTCCAATGGAAGATTTTGCTGTCCCGAGCCGAAGGCTTGCAGAGAAATGACAATGGTTTGCCATTTCTGGCTTCAAATTTTTGATTTTTACAAAAGGAAGCCCGGTCTGCTAAAAAGCTTGATAAATGGCAGCACGACAATTTTTAGAGTATAGATCCTTGCCGACCTGCAAATTTTTTAAGAATTTGCACCGACCTTGAACTCCGCTCATCTTCTCCTGCACAGAGTCTTACTTTTATGCTAAAATATATAAATGTATATGAGGAGAAAAATGCAGAAGAAACGTGAATTTTTCATCATGACGGCTTCTATTGGAGAGGGGCATTCTCAGGCGGCTCGGGCTATTGCGGAGACCATCAAACAGGTTCATCCCGATGATGCGGTTCGCGTGCTGGATTTTCTGTCCAGGGATGTTCTTTCCATTGATCACGTCTTAAAAGAATCTTACCTGAAAATGATTCGTATATTCCCTGAAATGTACGATAGTCTATATAGCAATTCACAGGACAGGCATTTAGGAGCAACGTTTCAGAGTCTTCTTTCCTGGAGTTTTCGAAAGCGGATGAAGAGGCTGATTACCGTCTTGAAACCGGATGCCCTGTTGTTTACCCATCCATTTCCGGCCTGTGCAGCCAATTTGCTGAAGAAGGAAGGGGACATTAATACCCCTCTTTTCGGAGTTATTACCGACTTTGATATTCATCAGCTCTGGGTGTACAAACATCTGGATGTGTACTGCGTCCCTTCCGAGGATTTGGCGCGTAAACTGGAAGCCCATAATGTGCCGAGAAATATTATTCACACCACGGGAATCCCAGTTCGCAAATCCTTCTATGAAGAACTGAAAAATCCAAGTCCTAAAGAAAAAGGGACTGTACTCATCATGGGTGGGGGTCTGGGGTTGGGGAATATTACTGACACTCTTCTACGTCTGGACAAGATTGATTCCGTGAGCCAGTTTATTATTGCTACGGGACAGAATATCAATCTATATGAAGAAGTGGCATCTATCCGGTCAAGCCTCCGGCATTCGGTGGATCTGCACAGCTATACCAATAAAGTGGCAGAAATGATGAGTAAGAGTGAACTCATCGTCACCAAACCTGGTGCGCTCACCTGTACAGAAGCGCTGACCATGAATCTGCCTATGGTTTTGGTCAACGCCCTTCCCGGACAGGAACGGGCAAACGCCCAGCATCTGGAAGAACAGGGATGTGCCGTCTGGATTAGGAAAAATGAACTGGCGGACACAGTCGACGGTCTGCTGAAAAATGAAGATAAACTCAAGCAAATGGCACTTGCCTGTGGCAATGATAAAAAGGACAGCGCACTCGAAATCGTCCAGATACTCGACCATATGCTGGAAAGCAATACGAACCGAAATAGGTATCTCCAATTTAAAGAAAGGGGATACCTATTTGACTATAACGAGAATGTCGAAATTTGTATATCTAGTTAACGATGGAGAAAAGCATGCAGCAGTGGATTAACCATGCAGGAAGAAAACAGAAAAAGAAGCCTCGCAGTGCTTCTCTGATTCGTCTTATAAGCAAAGCCATATATCTTTGCGGAGATTATGTGGGAATTTTATTGGCTGAATGGATAGCCTTCCATATCAGAAATTTCCTGATGGGCAATATATTTCAGGTAAACGCCATATACATCTATATAGTGACACCTGCTGTATTCCTTCTGGCGCTGGCATTTGCCGGAATATATTCCAAACATTATTCCAGTGCACAGATGTTGGAAAAACTGTTTAAAGCCTGCCTGGGGGGAATTGCTTTTTCCATCATCCTCATGTTCCTTACCCAGGTTTCCGGCCAGGTATCCCGTCTGTATGTAGGGCTTTTTGCGGTCATCGTCTACCTGTTCCTGGTAATTGAAAAATATATTACCGCCTTATGCATCCGTAAGATGCCTGGACTTCAGATTCCTGTTCTGGTAGTAGGTGCCGGAAAGACAGCCGATGCAGCGATTGATGAAGGGAAAAGTAATGTATTCATCAACTATCGGGTAGGCGGATTTCTTGAGGATTTTGAGCCATCTTCCCACTATGCCCAAACATATCCGATCCTTGGAGGGTTTAACGATCTGGAAAAGGTAATTGCTGAAACCGGAATTCAGGATGTAATCATCGCGGCACCAGGACTGCCACAGGACCAGCTGAATCATCTCCTCTATCGTGCGCAGACACTGGTTCCCTATGTAAGCGTAGTTCCAAATCTGGTAGGCGTACCCATGTCAAATGTCGAAGTTGAATCTTTCTTTGATACCCGGATTATGCTCTTAAATATTAAAAATAATCTGGCGTTTCGACTGAATCAGATTATTAAGCGGATATTTGATGTTGTTCTGACGCTTAGTGGAGGTTTATTCCTGCTCCCATTATTTCTTGGAATTTGTGTATGGATAAAAACGGATTCGCAAGGACCGGCAATCTATAAACAGCGTCGGGTGGGCAAGGATGGAAAAGAATTCGACTGCTACAAATTCCGCTCTATGGTCGTAGATTCGAAAGAACGACTGGAAAAACTTCTGGCCACAGATCCAAAGGCAAAAGAAGAATGGGAACGGGATTTTAAACTGAAAAATGATCCACGTATTACGAAAAGTGGTGCTTTTCTTCGAAAGACCAGTCTGGATGAACTTCCGCAGCTTCTCAATGTACTGAAGGGGGAAATGTCCCTGGTAGGTCCCCGTCCGATTGTACAGAAAGAAGTGCCTAGGTATGAACAGTATATTAAAGAATACTACATGGTACTCCCTGGAATCACAGGCCTCTGGCAGGTGAGTGGTCGAAGTGATACCACATATCCTGAGCGCGTGGCCATGGATATGTGGTACGTTCATAACTGGAGTGTATGGCTTGATATCATTCTTATCTGGCGTACATTTTTTGCTGTCATTCATAGCCGTGGTGCTTATTAATTAAACAGGATGGATGAAAAATGAAAATTCGTAAAGCAGTCATTCCAGCGGCAGGATTTGGAACTCGTTTTTTGCCAGAAACAAAAGCCATGCCAAAGGAAATGCTTCCTATTGTAGATAAACCGACAATTCAATATATAGTGGAAGAAATATTAGACAGTGGAATTGAAGATATACTGATAATCAGCGGACATGCAAAACGTGCCATTGAAGATCACTTTGATTCATCACCGGAACTTGAACAGCATTTATTTGAGCACAACAAGATGGAATTACTGGACGAAGTGCGCAAAGTAGCGAATATTAAAGTACATTATATTCGGCAGCAGCACATGAGAGGATTGGGAGATGCTATACTCTGTGCTAAAGATTTTACTGATGGGGAACCTTTTGGAGTTATTCTGGGGGATGACCTGGTGTATAACGGAGATGATACACCGGCCCTGGGACAGCTGCTTGAACAATATGAAAAAACCGGAGGCACTATTGTGGGTTGTCAGCTGGTTGAAAGAGAACAGGTTTCCTCCTACGGAATCATAAAAGGGAATCTTACGGAAAACTCTGACCTTGTTCTTGTAGAAGATATGGTGGAAAAGCCTAAAATAGAAGAGGCACCGAGCCGGCTGGCAGCTCTGGGAAGATATGTCATTACCCCGGATGTATTTGAGATACTGGAACATACAAAGCCAGGAAAAGGGGGAGAAATCCAGCTTACTGATGCATTGAGGATTATGGCGCACAGCGGCAATGTATATGCTTACAATTTCAAGGGCAAGCGTTATGATACAGGCAATAAGCTGGGGTTTCTTAAGGCTACCGTAGAATATGCACTTCGCAGGGATGATCTGGGCCCGGCATTTAAGGAGTATCTGTCCAACATGGTAAAAGGTCTGTCCTGATAAATTGGATGTGGGGAAAAATAGATAGTATGTTTTTTAGGGATAAAGGAGCATGCACATAATGAATGTATTACTTGCCGGCGGTGCCGGATATATTGGTTCACATACGGCAGTGGAACTGCTGAATGCCGGTTATCAGGTAGTGATTGTGGATGATTACAGCAACAGCAGCCCGGAAGCTGTCCACAGAATAGAAAAGATTACAGGAAAACGAGTAATTTCCTATGAAGCCGATGTGAAGGATAAGGAAAAGATGCGTCATATCTTTTCAGAAAATCACATTGACTGTGTCATTCATTTTGCCGGACTCAAGGCCGTAGGGGAATCAGTTCGACTTCCTTTGAAGTATTATCGCAATAATATAGATACTACACTGACTCTGCTGGAATGCATGGAAGAAGCGGGAGTTAATCAGTTTGTTTTCTCCTCTTCAGCCACGGTGTATGGGGAAGAAAATACGCCACCTTATGTGGAAACCATGCATCGAGGGAGCTGCTCCAATCCCTATGGCTGGACCAAAGTGATGATGGAACAGATTCTTGAAGATGCCGCTAAAGCGAACCCGAAATTATCCGTGATTCTCCTTCGTTACTTTAACCCTATTGGAGCCCATGAAAGTGGTCTGATTGGGGAAGATCCACAGGGAATTCCTAATAATCTGATGCCTTATATTGCTCAGGTGGCAGTTGGTAGAAGAGACCATCTCACGGTGTTTGGAGGAGACTATCCCACACCAGATGGAACCTGCCTTCGCGACTATATTCATGTGATGGACCTGGCAAATGGCCATGTAAAGGCAGTAGAATATGCAGCTAGCCACAAGGGCGTTGAAGTGTTTAACCTGGGAACAGGCACTCCTTACAGCGTTCTCGATATCATTCACGCTTTTGAAAAGGCTACCGGAGTCAAAGTGAAGTACGAAATCGGACCGCGCAGAGCGGGAGATCTTCCGAAATTCTGGGCAGATTCAACCAAGGCACAGAATGTACTTGGCTGGCATGCGGAACGAACACTGGAAGACATGTGCAGGGATACATGGAACTGGCAGGCTAAGAATCCAGAAGGATATAAGAAATAATAGTAGGAATAATGTTGTACATAGAAAGGATATAATCCGTGAAATACGATTATCTGATAGTTGGTGCAGGACTTTTTGGAGCTGTATTTGCCCATGAAGCAGTAAAAGCTGGGAAAACCGTTCTTGTGGTAGACAAACGGCCTCATATTGCCGGTAATGTATATACAGAAGATGTGGAAGGAATCCATGTGCATAAATATGGTGCCCATATTTTTCATACCAACAATAGAACAGTATGGAATTATGTAAATCAGTTCGCAGAATTCAATCGATTCACTAACTCGCCGGTAGCTAATTATCATGGCGAATTGTATTCTCTTCCTTTCAATATGTACACGTTTAATAAGATGTGGGGCGTTGTTACTCCAGAAGAAGCCGCAGCGAAGATTGAAGGGCAGAGAAAAGCTGCTGGAATCACAAATCTAAAGAATCTGGAAGAACAGGCTATTTCCCTGGTTGGGACAGATATCTACGAAAAACTGATAAAAGGCTATACGGAGAAGCAGTGGGGGCGTCCCTGTACCGAACTTCCGGCGTTTATTATCAAGCGTCTCCCAGTTCGTCTGACGTTTGATAACAACTATTTTAACGCTCTGTATCAGGGGATTCCTGTGGGCGGATATACCAATATGGTTGCCAATATGCTTCAGGGGATTGAAGTAAGACTTAGCTGTGATTATCTGGAAAACAAGGAAGAACTGGATAAGCTGGCTGATAAGGTGGTTTACACCGGGCCGATAGATGCCTACTTCAATTATAATCTGGGCCTGTTGGAATACAGAAGTGTTCGCTTTGAAACCGAAGTGCTGGATAAGCCAAACTTCCAGGGCAATGCCGCAGTTAACTATACAGACAGAGAAACACCGTGGACCCGTATTATCGAACATAAATGGTTTGAATTTGGCAAGGACGCTAATGGCAATGATCTGCCCAAAACAGTTATCAGCCGGGAATACTCCTCTGAATGGAAAGTGGGAGACGAACCATATTATCCAGTCAATGATGAAAAGAATAGCAAACTTTATAAGGAATATAAAGCATTGGCAGATAAGGAATATAAAGTTATCTTTGGTGGGCGCCTGGGTGAATATAGGTATTACGATATGGATGCGGTCATTGATAGGGCGCTGAAGCTGGCAGGAAAGAGATTTGAGAATTGAGATTTGAGGTTTGAGGAGAAGGGAATAGAGATTTGAGATTTGAAGAAGGTGGAAGAAAATGACGGATTACAAGGATTTGATTGTCTGGCAGAAGTCGATGGAATTGGCACGTATTATCTATCGTCTGACAAGTCGTTTTCCTCGTGATGAAGTATTTGGCCTGACAAATCAAATAAGGAGGGCAGTTGTTTCCATTCCATCAAATATAGCCGAAGGATTTGGCAGAGGTTCTGATCGTGAGTTTATCCATTTTTTACGGATTGCTAAAGGGTCTGCTGCTGAAGTAGAAACACAGATTCTTATTTCTGAAGATTTGCATTATGTGAGTCCTGACGATGCTCAGGCAGCCCTGTCTCTCTGCGATGAAATCGTCCGAATGCTTGGTACTATGATTGTGAAGATAGGGAAGAGAATAGGGAAGTAAGAGATTTGAGGAAAGAGGTTTGAGAATTGAGAGGGGAAGAATTGAGGAAAGAGATTTGAGGAGGGAAAATCGAGATAAGAGAAGGAAAGAGAATTGAGGAATGGGAGGGAAATAGAAGTGAAGGTAGCGCTCACCACTCATCTCAGAACTCAAATCTCAGCCCTCAAACCTCAAACCTCAAAACTCAAATCTCTCACCACGAAAGGAAAGAACTCATGGATATAAAAATACTGGTAGCGGCTCACAAGAAGTACTGGATGCCGGCGGATGATGTGTATATGCCTCTTCAGGTAGGGGCAGAGGGGAAGGCGCTTCTGGGGTATACACCGGATAATACGGGAGACAATATTTCCTCTAAGAATCCCAATTACTGTGAGTTGACGGGGCTGTACTGGGCCTGGAAGAATCTGGATTGCCAGTATATTGGGCTCTGTCATTACCGTCGGTACTTTGGCCGCAAAGTGCATACGAAGGATATAGAGAAGAAAAAGAAGGCTATTTTTCACAGGGCGGATTATGAAAGGCTTCTGCAGAAGTATGATGTCATTCTTCCGGTGAAGAGAAATTACTATATTGAGACCGTGCGCAGCCAGTATGAGCATGCCCATTATAAAAAGGACTTGGATGAAGTAGAAAAGATTATTTCTGAAAAGTATCCTGGCTATTCCGATGCTTTTACCAGGGTTATGAACCGGAGAAGGCTGCACATACTGAACATGTTTGTCATGAAGAAGTCTCTCTTTAATGAATACTGCAGCTGGCTTTTTGACATTCTTTTTGAACTGGAGAAGAGAACAGATTTATCCGGCTACGATACCTATGAGGCTCGGCTTTTCGGTTTCATGTCGGAACGGCTTTTTAATGTGTGGCTGGAAAGACAGAATCTGAAAAAGTGCGAGGTGCCGGTAGTATTTCTGGAAAATATTGACTGGCCTAAGAAAATTGCTGAGTTTTTAAAGAGGAAAGTAACTGGGAGAAGATAATTAAGTTACCTGTGTGCAAATGCGATAATTTGTATAAAAAATGAAATTTGATGAGGGAGTTTAAAGATTTGGAAAAACTAAATTCGTTACAAGGTCTACGATTTTTGGGATTTTTATTTATATTTCTGAATCATGCAGGTTGGCTTTTATGGTCCAATAAGTATTTTGATTTTGGCGCTCACGGCGTGGAAATATTCTTTGTCTTATCCGGATACTTAGTAGCATACAATTATAGAAAAGCTGAATTTGCTTATGATTTGAAATCCTCATTTTTATACATGCTATCGAAAGCACAGAAGTTTTATTTTTTACATATTCTGACTTTTCTGATTGTTCTCTTTCATATGGAGAGACATGGATTTAAATATCCAAGTGGATTATCCGGATTTATTTGTGATGTTTTTCTTAACCTAATGCTTTTAAAGAGCTGGTATGATCCTGCAAAATTTACGTTTAACGGGGTTACTTGGTTCTTGTCCTGTATTTTGTTCATTTATTTTTGTGTTCCCTTTATTATTCATTTCTTCAAATGTAAAAATGGGGGGGGTACAGCAGTGCTCTCATTTCTTGTGATCTTCCTCATGAAAATGGCATTTGATACGTTTGGATATAAAATGGGAATGAATCCCTGGCCGGGAGTATTTGGCTGGTATTGCAACCCGGCTTATCGGCTATTTGATTTCTTGCTGGGATATACAGGATTCCTGGTTTTAGAGAAGGCAGATTTAAAAGTATCCTCTTGGAAGATATCTGTTATCCAATGTGTGACCTTAGTATTTTATTTTGCTGCATGTCATTTATTTGATAAGCAATGGGTGCCGGCTCCATTTATTCTGCTTACATTAGTTTTGATTTTTGTTTTTACCTTGCCAGGTGGTATCTTTAATGCTATTTTTGGAAATCGGGTATTGACACATTTGGGAAACATCAGCTTTGAGCTATATATTGTGCACCAGGTTAATATTAATCTGATGAATCATACTTTGCTTAAGTGGACAGGAAATAGTCGCTTACTGGTATTTATGTTGCTTCTTGTTATATCCTGGCTTATGGCGGAGTTCTTTGCTTGGCGACCGGTGAAAAAGTTTATTACTGGAACAGTCTAGATTAAGTAATTAAGTAATGGGGTATTTCAATTATGAATGAAATTACGATGTCTGAGATGAAAATCATAGCTCTGGATATCTTGAAAAGTGTAGCAGATTTTTGTGATAAGAATGAGATATATTATCTTTTGGCTTATGGGACGATGCTTGGGGCAGTTCGCCATAAGGGGTTTATTCCGTGGGATGATGATATAGATATTATGATGCCACGGAAAGATTATCTGAAATTTATCAATACATATAATGGATTCAATGACCGGTATATTGTGAGATCAATTGAAAACGATGAGAATTATACATATACTATGGCTAAGGTATTTGATACGCATACAGTTCTAAAAGATTTAACCTTATGGCATTCCTATGAAGGAGGGGGCGTTTTTGTGGATATTTTTCCAATAGATGGGCTCCCTAATGACAAATTGGACCAACAAAAAGTTTTTAAACATCAGCAATGGCTAAATCTTTTATTTCATGGTTCATGTATGAGATATGCATATAGCCATAAGTATGTTGATTCAAAAGACAAGTGGGCTGCTATTAAAGGTGTTCTTCGGACGATGATGAAGTTTGTAGCAGTTACAATTATGCATCCACTACCTTCCGGAGACATTATACATAGAATTAATTCAGATGCGGAAAAGTATGACTTTGCATCCTCAGCACTTGTGAGTGTTTTAGTTGATTGTGCTCGAGGCAATAAGAGGGAAGTCTTGTCAAAAGAGAAAATAATGGATAGAAAGAAATATAATTTTGAAGATTGCGAATTTTGGGGAATCAAGGATTATGATTATTACTTAAAGCATCTATTTAACGATTATATGATTATGCCGCCAAAAAATCGAAGAACTCCTCACCATAACTTCAAAGTATATTGGAGAGATCCATGTAAAAAAGTATAATAACATACATACTTCATACAGTTTTCACAATAATTATCTTTTGCTTATCGTAAATTATGTAGCGTCAGGAGGATGCACTATGAAACTTTTTACTGTTGGACCAACTCAGATGAGAAAGGAAATTTTGGAAATTGGAGGACAAATGGTTCCTTATTTTAGGACCCAAGAGTTTTCTAATCTGATGATTGACTCAGACAAGCTTCTTCGTAAATTCATGCATGCTGGTGATGACTCAAAGGCTATTTATCTGACTGCCTCTGGCACTGGAGCCATGGAATCAGTTATTATGAATTGTTTAAGAAAGGACGACAGAGTTTTAGTTATAGATGGTGGAACTTTTGGCCATCGCTTTGTGGACCTTTGCGAACTCCATGGTATTCCGTACATCGCTATTAAACTGGATCCTAATGAAAAACTGACAATGCAGCATCTTAGTAGATATAATGGCCAGAAAATTACTGCGCTTCTTGTGAATATTGATGAAACTTCGACAGGGCAGCTTTATGATATAAATATTCTCTCTACATTTTGTAAACGAAATGGTTGCTATCTAATTGTTGATGCCATTAGCTCCTATCTCATTGATCCATATGATATGGCTGGTAATGGGATAGATGTGACTGTTATAAGTTCTCAAAAGGGGTTATGTATAGCACCTGGTCTTTCTGTTGTTGTATTAAGTAATAGGATGATTAAAGAAAGAGTAAAAAACAATAATCTTAAAAATTTATATTTTAATTATAATGAATATTTAAAAAATTTTGAAAGAGGACAGACTCCGTTTACCCCTTGTGTTGGGGTTCTTGTTGAGATGAATAAGGCTCTTCATATGATTAATGATGAAGGGTTGAACCATTTTCTTTCACACATTGAAGCAGTTGCAAAGGATTTTCGCCAACGTGTATGTGAACTTCCTGTTGAGGTCCCTGATTTGCCATTAAGTAATGCAGTTACGCCTATTATTTTTAAGGATAAAATTGCCAAAAAGGTATTTACAATTTTAAAGGATAAATATGATATTTTTGTAAATCCGACTGGTGGGGCAAGAGAAGAATATGTGCTGCGTGTAGCTCATATTGGAGATACATCAATTAATGACAATAAAATGTTAGTAGAAACTATGAAAAAAGCGATTAAAAAAGCATATGGAGAAGAAAAATGAAGAAAGTTATTACCTACGGGACTTATGATCTTTTTCATCAAGGACATTATAACCTTTTGAAGAGAGCAAAGGCATTAGGCGACTATCTCATCGTTGGTGTTACTTCTGATTATTTTGACAAATCACGGGGGAAGTTCAATGTTCATGATGACTTGATGACCCGTATTGAAAATGTAAAGAAGACCGGATTTGCAGATAAAATTGTAGTTGAAGAATATTTTGGACAAAAAATTGATGATATTAAAAAATATGGCGTTCAAGTTTTTACAGTGGGGTCAGACTGGGAAGGCTATTTTGATTATTTGAGAGAATATTGCCAGGTAATCTATCTTGAACGCACAAAGGGTATATCTAGTACACAAATCCGTAATTCACACAGTATCAGGTTGGGAATTGTGGGGAATGAGAAGATATTGGATCGATTCATTGATGAAATAAAGTATGTAAGCGGAGTAGATATTGTTGGTGCATATGCGTCGGAAGATGATGTAGATCCTCAATATAAATCAGAAAAATTCAATACCTTATCCAGCTATTTAACTTATGAAGAAATGCTTGATTCTGTCGATGCAGTATATGTAAATTCACCATTATCGATGCGACCTGCACTTTTGGAAAAAGCACTTCTTTGTGGAAAACATGTATTGACAGAATTCCCTTTCTGCACTGATTATGAAAAATCCAAATTTTTGGTTGAATTGGCCCAAAAGAATCATCTGGTTTTAATGGAAGGATTGAAAACAGCGTATTGTCCGGCTTTTGGAAAGTTAATTTCTCTTGTTAAGAGTGGGCGCATAGGTAAAGTACTCAGCGTTGAAGCTAATTTTACACAGATCCTTGGAAATAGTTTAGAAAATCAGATTAGAATTTCTGGGGGCAGTATAGAGTCCTTAGGTGCATATCCACTTTTAGCAATTTGTAAATTACTTGGCAGCAACTATAAACATGTTGACTTTATAACACATAAAGAGAGTGGAGTTGACACTATGTCTCGGATTAATTTTGTGTTTGAGGGGGCCATGGCATCGGCACTTGTTGCAATTAACGCAAAGGCAGAGGGGGATTTAGTAATTTCTGGAACTAAAGGCTATGTATATGTCCCTGCACCTTGGTGGAAAACAGAGTATTATGAGCTCAGATATGAAGATGTTAATAAGAACTCTAAGTTTTTCTATAAATTCGAGGGTGAAGGATTAAGATATGAAATAGTAGAGTTTGTTAAAAGTATAAAAGAAAAGTATGATCAAAATTTATTATTTAATTATGAGGATATTCTTTTTGAAAGCAAAGTCTTGTCTTTAATTCATAAGTCTAGAAATCAGTTTACGTGTTAACTTAAAAACCGAAAAAATATTTTATTCATAAAGGTATCTTAAAGTGCTATTGCTCATCTTTACCATTTGCCTTATTTACTATTTTTTATATCTTCACTTTGAATAGGAGATGTGTATTTAATGAACGTAACCATTGTTGGTTATAATAATTGCTACAAAGCAGATGTTATCAAGTGTCTGAAACGTAATTTCAGCTGGATGAAGTCACGCACTAATGAAGATATAGAACAGTGGATGCAGCCTTTGTGGAATTACCATTGGCTTGAAGAGTTAAAATATGATTATCCATATAAGAACGGATGCGTTATTTTAAATGAGTTAGGACGAGTCGTAGGCTATTTCGGGGTTGTTTGTTCCCAAAGATATGATGATAATGGGAGAAGTTATTTATATATATCACCATCATATTGGGCACTAGACAAGGCGTATCGCATCTATCTCTTTACAATTTTGAAGAAAGTGTTTGATGGAGCAGACGTTATTGGAGACTTTTCTGCGATTGAGCATGTAGAAAAAATATTAGTTAACTTGTATAAGTTTACATATATAGATAAGAGAGCAATGCAGTTTATTCCCCTGCCTTTCTTTAAAAAAGCTAGACTTCATTTTTCACTCCCATCGAAAAATTCATTTGATGAAATCCAATGGCGTGAGTATGAGGATAATAAGCAGTATGGTGTTAAATGTATTGTTTGTAGTAGTCTAAATGAAAAAAGTTTTATATATTATAAAGTTGTCAGAATACATTTTAAACATATATTACCACTTAAGGTAGTTCATCTACTTAAAGTAACGAACCCATCTTTTGTAAATCAATTCGCTCATGAAATCATTTGGAAGCTGGGGAAGAGTGAACGAGGGATAGTCCAAGCTGATTTTAGGTTTTTCAATGGGAGAATCCCCAAATATCCTCTAATTCGTTTGAGGAATAAGGTTAGGCTTGCATTAATAAAAGAAGGGATAAGTTTAGAAGAAGTAGATTTTCTTTATTCTGAACTATCGATGCTAAATGATCGTCAAAATAGGCATTGGCTTTTATAAATTCTAGTTACAAGTAAATAATGACTTCAAAAGTATTTATTTAAAATTATGATGTTTGTTTATTATAGGAGATGAATGAAGTATGAATACAGTAACGGATTATCTTGAACATTCAGCCTGTTTATATCCTGATAAGATAGCAATGGTAGATTCTAAACGTAAAATTACGTTTTCTGACCTAAGAAATGAGGCTCTTCATCTTGCAACGAACCTTGCGAATAATCAGCTTTTTAAGCAACCCATAGCTATATTTCTTGATAAATCAATTGAGTGTGTATCTGCTTTGATTGGTATAGCATATAGTGGTAATTATTATTCCATTCTTGACACGAAGATGCCTGTTCAGCGATTGAAAAATATTATTTCAACATTTGAACCACGCGTTATAGTTACTAATAAGGAACATCTAGAACAAGCAGAAAGGTTTAAGCCTCAAAATTGCAGGACCATCCTTTGGGAAGAAATTATGGACGGGGTAATTCAGGCAGAAAAGATTATAGATGCTTCAAAGAAAATAGTTGACTCGGATGTTTTGTATGTGCTTTTTACATCAGGCTCAACGGGAATACCTAAAGGGGTTGTTATTTCGCATAAAGCTGTTATGACTTATACTGAATGGGTACATGATGCATTTCATTTAAATGATAGTGTTGTTATAGGAAATCAAACCCCTTTTTATTTTAGTATGTCTGTTCTAGACATTTTCCAAATGTTACGAAATGGATGTACTATGTATATCATTCCTCGCATCTTATTTTCATTCCCCGTAAAGCTTATGGAATTTATTGCTCAGAATAAAATTAATATGATTTATTGGGTTCCTTCAGCTCTGTGTATGATTGCAAATCTCAAAGCTTTGAAAAAACGGGATATTTCATGTTTAAAGAGGATCCTTTTTGCCGGAGAAGTAATGCCAACTAAGCAGCTGAATCAATGGATGAAATCATTACCAAGCGCCCTGTTTGCAAATCTTTATGGCCCTACAGAAGTAACAGATATATGTGATTATTATATTATTGACAGAAAGATTAGGGACGAAGAGCCAATACCGATTGGAATTTCATATAAGAATACTGATACTTTTATTCTAGGACAAGGTAATAAACTCATAGAAACAGAAGGGGAAAGGGGGGAACTATGTGTACGCGGATCCACCTTAGCATATGGGTATCTTAAAGACCCTGTAAAAACAGGCAAAGTATTTGTACAAAACCCTTTACAAAATGGTTATCCAGAAATTATTTATAGAACAGGAGATATTGTACATATTAATAATCTTGGGGAGCTAATTTATGATGGTCGAAAAGACTTTCAAATTAAGCACATGGGACATAGAATTGAATTAGGAGAAATTGATACTTCAGTATCTTCCATTACAGAAATTATGCAAAATTGCTCAATTTATGATGTCAAAGAAAATATGATAGTATTATTTTATTCAGGCAATATTGAAGAAGCTAAGCTTAAACAGAAGCTAATAAGACTGGTACCTCAGTATATGCTACCTAACAAGTTTGTAAAGATGGATTCTTTACCGATTAATGCAAATGGAAAGATTGATCGACAGCTTTTAGAATCATATTTACATAATAATTAAAAAGAAAGAGGAGAATTATAATGGAGAAAGAACAAATTAGCGCAATAATTTCAAAAATCATTGTTAATATTAACAGCAGCTTTGAAAGATACAACGAGGATTCTGATTTATTTGCCGAAGGGATATTAGATTCTTTTAGTTTGATGCAGTTGGTAATGCATTTAGACGAATCTTTTAGAATTGAGATTGATGCCGATGATATTATCCCAGAAAACTTTTCTACGTTGAGAAATATAAGTAGTCTTGTAAAAAGGTATACACACTAAAAAAGGATGGATTTAAATGAAAAAGTTATCTCATAGAGAGATTCAGATGGCGGGACTCGATATACTTCTTGAGTTTGATAGGTATTGTCATAAGCATGGCTTAAGATACTATATAACCTATGGAACTCTATTAGGCGCAATTAGACATTCAGGTTTTATTCCTTGGGATGATGATATTGATGTCTGCATGTCAAGACCGGAATATGTTAAGCTGATGAGATCATCTTTAAAGTTTTCATCCGATAGGTTTCAAATGCGATCTAGCTATTTAAATAATTTGGATGCACCTTTTAGTGAGCTTATTGATACATCATTATATGGCAGGAGTAAGTTTTCAAATAGTCCTCGTTATTCTTCTTGGGGAATTGATATTTTTCCAGTAGATGGTCTTTCTTCCAATGATAAGGTGAATAAAATAATTTATAGAAAGCAAGACCTTCTGAAGAAATTAATTAATATATCTGAATCTAAGAATAATGGCAGGAATGTACTGAGAAAGTTTATTAAGATGCTTGTTAGACCTCTTTGCAGAATATATGGCGTAGATAAACTCGTATCTAAACTTAATAATTTAGCTATGACTATGGAGTATGAATCATCTGAGTATGTAGGAGTAATCGCTTGGGGGGAAGGGGTCCAGGAACGAATGCGAAAGGAAGATTTTGAGAAACAAGTGAGTGTTTCATTTGAGGGCCATATATTTCCGACATTTTCATGCTGGGATACCTATATGCATAATATATATGGTAATTATATGGAATTGCCGCCAATGGAATTACGAGTCAGTCATGATACTGAAGTTTATAGGACTTAAGGTTTTGATAGTAATGAAATTTGATAAAACTAAAATAGACATGGTATATTTATGGTGTGACGGAAGCGATGCATCATTTATTAAAAGGAAACAGATGTATATTCGCGAAGAGAATAAAATGAACGAATTATCTGTAGGAGATATCAGATTCTATGATAATGATGAATTAAAGTATTCTCTGAGGTCCCTAGAGAAAAATGCACCTTGGATTAGGCATGTTTATATTGTTACAGATAGGCAAGTACCTAAATGGCTAAATACATCATATGATAAGGTAACTGTAATTGATCATTCTGATATTATGCCTAAAAATAACATACCGTGTTTTAATTCTTCCTTTATTGAAAGATACATTGCATTTATACCTGGACTTTCTGAATATTTTCTTTATGGTAATGATGATACTTTTTTTGGTGAAAAAGTGTCACCATCTTTTTTTTATGATTCGGGAAAGCCTATTGTTCGTGTAAAATATTTTAATGGAGATTCTAGGCGTTATGATTGTGATGATTTAGTCAAAATGAGAGATAGTGTATCTTTCTGGGGTGTCTCTGTATTGAATTCATGGAAATTATTGTTTAAACAGTATGGATTGCAGCATCAGCAACTATTCGAATTACATCATAATATTGATGCTTTTGTTAGGAGTGATTATATAGAGGCATATAAAAGATACCAGCCTTTTCTTATGCTCTCTCAGAATCGGTTTAGAGATACTTCTGATTACCAAAGATTATTATTTAGCTTAGATGCGAGTTTTCAGAATCGAGCTGTGATTAAATTGGAAAAACAATATTCTAGACTAAGAAAGTATCTATTTTGGCTAAAGCCACTTAAGTTAGATGGGTATTGTATTGAAGATAAGCCTTGGAGTTTACTGGCACTTAGCTTTATACATCCAAAATTATTTTGTATTAATAATTCTGATAAAACTGTTGCATCTAATAAGATTTTGGAAAAGCGATTTTTAGAAAAAAGATTTCCCAATAAGTCTTCTTTTGAAAAATAAATATTTTATTTCTAAGTTTCTTTTACTTTAGGTGAAGTTTCTTTCATAAACTTTATTTTGGGAAATCTCATTTAGAATTCCAATAATCTAGATATATCATGCTTGAATTTTAACATAATAATGTGGAAATAATTTAGAGAGTGGACATTGCCATTATGCGAAAGTAAAACGACATGGATGATAGAGAAAGGTTGTCTAATGGGTTAATGATCTTTATGAAGAAATGGTCAGTATTGATTATTACTAGCATTAAGGAGCCAGCCTTGCTGAGAAAAGAAATCTCCTGGCATATGTGGATAAGAACTGGCTAAAAACAGTGTGGAAAAAGAAAGGTGCTGCTTATTTCTTGAAGAAAATTAAGGATAAAGCATTGAAGTAAAGGAATCTATAGGAGATTATACTTTTCACCAGATTAGAGGGATTATCTTATAGGAAATTTTCCGGAGAGGGAGTAAGATTGATAATACAGTCACCGTTGTGTTACTCACTATTTTAATAACCAGTCTGGCATCAACAGGAACAGAATGATTAGATAAGATTAGAAAAAATAATAATAGTACACCAATGTATAGTAGATTAAGCTATTTTAGTGAAGATTTATTAAAAATCTCTAGAAAGTGTGATGAAATGAATTTCATAGATGATGTGGAGTGTAACCATAATACATGGTCTAAGTGGTTAGTCACAGGAGCAATTTTTGGCTTAATCTTTGACAATATCCCTAAAATCCTGCAACTAAGTACAATTAGTGGAGGATTTTCATGTAAATTAAGTTGGTATTTCTTGGTTATTCTGATGATTTTGTGGATATATCAAATATATAGAGGGAATTTTATTATTGAAAAAGAAGATTCGCTATTTATTAAGTATATTTTCTGCCTGATGTTTATTGTTCTTTTGAGCAACATTTTGGGGCTTGTTAATTATCCATACTATAATGAATTACTTTCGGGACCAAGTAGTCAAATCGAAAAGTTGCCGGCTGTATTGGCACTGTTAAATAGTCATGGAATTCCCATTGACGAGAAACATTTGACAATGGTATGGCTGGGAATTCGATCCATTAAAGGAGCTATTTTAAGTACTATATACACTTTTGGCTTTTCATTTATTTTATACCAATTCTTTAAAAGAGATTGGAGTTATTATTTTGATTTAATTACTAAAGTTGTTATTGCAAGTATTATACTTTTATGCATTTATTCAATTATTGAGCTGTTTTATCTTGCCGGTTTTGATTTTGCAAAATACATTCTTTCTTATGTTAATCCAATGATTCATCCTATAGCTGTTGATCATGGATGGTGGCCGCCGCTTTTATGGGAACGCCAGCTTCGATCCATGTTCTCAGAACCATCTCGGATGGGAAACTACCTTGCTTTTGCATTGCCATTTTTATGGGGAAAGTTTTTGCTGTCTGATAAAAAGCATATAGGGTTAATTAGTCTGATTACTTTTTATACATTTATGATTTTTATGACAAAAGCAAGAACAGCTGTTGCAATGTACTGGGGAGTTTTAGCTCTGTTGTTTTTAGGAATTTTGTATATTCATAGGAAGGATCTATTTAAGCGTTTTTTTGCCCTTTGTGGGATTACTGTTTTATCCTTAGTGCTTTCTATTGGATTTATAAATGTGACAACACCAAATAGTAATAAAAGCAATGATAATAATCATGACATGACAATTGCTTCATACATGGAAGATAATGTAGGTTCTTTAAAAAGTGCTAATAAAAGAAGTAATGGTGCAAGATATGCTCTGATTCGTGCAAATATTAAGACTGGAATAGAGTACCCAATCTTAGGGGTCGGAGATGTTTTGAGTTCTGCTTACACAGTTCATAATTTTAACGAATCAGATTTTGCTAATACTGAGGTTCATATGTGGGTCACAAACTACAATAAAGCGGGGGTTTTACGCTACGGATTTAATGCGATGAATGAATATGTTTCAAGGTTCGCTAACAATGGAATTATTGGATTGATTGCTTATATACTACCGCTTATTTATGTTGCATTAAGACTCCTTAAGTGTTTTAAGTGTTCAGGAGGAATCGAACAAATAAAAATAATGATTACTGGGATTTCATTAATTGGAAGTGCTGTTGCTGGCTGTAATGGATCTTTATCCTTGCTTTACGCATACTGGGTAATCTTAGCTTTTTCTTATGCCATAGTTAATGAAATACGTAAAAAGAATATGATTGGACTAACATGAATCAACGTAAATTAGGGATTTTTCTCAGCTATTTAAATATTGCACTTCATGCTGTTATCGGCTTTCTCTATGTACCGATACTCCTTCATTTTATCGGTAAAAGCGAATATGGGCTTTATCAGCTCATGGGATCTTTAATCGCTTATTTCAGCATTATGGATTTCGGCCTTTCTGCTGCGGTTATCCGGTTTTATGCCAAGTACAGGGCGTTAAAAGACAGTATCGGCATGGAGAATATACTTGCTATTTCTGTTCGTGGATATGGTGCAGTGACTATATTGGCGCTGGCTATAGGCTTTATCTGCTATGGATTTCTTGATCTTATCTTCGCAGGAAGCATGACGGTATCAGAAGTGGATGAGGCAAAGCAGATTTTTCTGCTTTTGCTTTTGAATATCGTCATTACTTTATCTACCATGGTTTTTCGTTCTGTTATTAATGCACACGAGCGATTTTTCTTTTTAAAAGGAATGGAGACTATACAACTGGTAATGCAGCCTATTCTGGTGGTGCTGGTGTTGCAGCATCATCCCAGTGCATTCTCAGTGGCGGCTGTACAGACTGTACTGAACCTTTTGCTTAGTGGTGCCAGGGTCTATTACTGTTTCCATGATCTTCATGTAAAAATTCATTTTCATTACTGGAACCCTGAACTTTTCTCAGAATTTAAAAAACTGGCTCTTAGTGTTTTTGTAGTAACACTCATTGATCAGGTCTTTTGGAAAACGAATCAGATTATCCTTGGCATTATCAGTGGGACAGCTGCCGTAGCGGTATATTCCATTGCATCCCTGATTTATATGAACTATATGGCTCTTTCCACAGCCATTTCCGGTGTGTATCTTCCGCATGTTACCGGCATGGTGGCCAGGAAGGAGCCCATCAGGAACCTTTCTGAGCTCTTTATTCAGATTGGCAGATGGCAGTATTATCTTCTGGCCCTGGTGGCAACGGGCTTTATTATTTTCGGAAAGCAGTTTATTGCCTTATGGGCAGGACCAGAGTTTGAAGATTCTTATATCATTACTCTTCTCATTATTCTTCCATTTACAGTAGATTTGATCCAAAACATAGGACTTGCCATTATGCAGGCCATGAACCGTTATGACTTCCGGGCTCGCATTTATTTTCTCACAGGGGTTTTGAATCTTCTCCTCGCTATCCTACTGGGAATCAAATATGGCGGTATTGGCTGCGCAGTGGCTACCGGCATTTCCATGATTATGGGAAATGGATTCATCATGAACTGGTACTATGCAAAGGAAATACACCTAGCCATCGCTTCCTTCTGGAGACAGATAGGCAGGATATCGCTTGTAACAGGTATATGTCTCATGATAGGATATGCTGCTAATGTATATTTTTTGCCTCAGGGGGGAATAGGGCCTTTCGTTCTGAAGGCAGTAATGTATACAATCCTTTATATGGTAATGATATATACCTTTGCCATGAATCGGATGGAACGAGAAAAAATCCAGGATGTTTTGAGAAAATTACACATTCGATAAGCTTGAGCTTGGTTGGGCAGGAAATAGTGTCATGGTTTTATAAACAGATTTCAGATAGGCAGTGCGTCTTGCATCGTATAATTTGCTTATGGCAGGCTACATGATGAGGGAAATTTCTCAGCTTTGCTAGAAATGACGGGTGTTGTAAGGTACTGTGTAATTTAAGTAGGTGGTAGTAATGAAGGTCATCTGTTATCGTAATACGAAAATTACGTTACCTAACTGGATTCCGAATAGCCGGTTAAATGAAGAGTGCCCGTTGGGATTTGCTTATGAAAATGGAGATTTCTATGTTCATATGTATGGTAGAGGAGAAGGTTTGTACACTATTTCCCCGGGGCTAACTGTAACAGAAGGGAAAAAAGAGGAAACTTCATTGACACAGTGGGTGGTCAATCGATTCGGCGCGAAAGATATTCAGCCCATGTACGAAGATGTTGGAGTTGCACATCCTTCCATCTGGAGGCCGGGACTATATACATATGATGAACTGCAGCAGGGACTCAAATACACATCTTTTGAAAAAGAAGATGAAGATCAGGCATTATTTCTGCTTTTTCAAAAACTTATTGACATATTTTCGTATATAGAACCGGTAGAGTGTAATCTGTCCTGCTATGGGCATCGGCTTAGAGAACTGATTATTCTTGCTTCTACGGAATTTGAAAATCAATGCAGGCATATACTTAGGGCAAATCAAATACATCCACAGGGAAGAGACTATGCATCAAAGGACTTTATAAAGTTGAATATACCAGCCCACCTTACGGAATATGAAGTTAAATTTAAACCTTATGCAGACTTGCATTTTTTTAAGCCTTTTGAAGGTTGGAATGAAAATCAGTCTACAAAGTCTCTTACATGGTATGATAAATATAATCATGTAAAACATGATCGAGGTAATGGCTTTGAAGATGCATCATTGGAGACGGCATTAAATGCCATTTCTGCAAACATTATTTTATATGCAGTACGCTTTGGCCCGTATCTGCTTTTTAATTTTCCTTCTGTCTTGTCCAGCTATTTTAATCAATATGTCAGCCTGTCACTTGTAAATCCTGATATTAGGTCGTTCTATATTCCAAAGGTTAAGACTGTTAATAATATGAGGAAAGATTATTTTACCTGTGATGCATTAGATGCTGGGCTGATAGAGCCATGGAAGGTTTTACCAATCCATATTTCTTAATACCCAATTATTGATAATACAGTACTTCTGCATTTTTTAATATTATGTGAGATACGTACAATATGTAAAGAGAGCCAGCTACATACTGTAGACGCAGCACTCTTGATTTGCCTGTATTTGTTGATTTATCCTTTCTTATTGAGCGGGGCATGGGACAGATTCCTTGTGCTAAATTTTGAGGAAAGTGGATGACTCTTGACAGCGTATCTTGTAGTTCACCATTGTGTAATACTTGAAGCCCCATAACTTATCTAAAATGTAACTGGACGCAGGAGTTGAAAATCATTGGTAAATAGAATTAAATATTATGGAGATAATGACTTAGTAAATTATCTGTTTTGGGAGGAGAGGCTGCCGCAAATCAGTCGATTATTTGCCGATAATGCCCTGACTGAGAAATCTAATGATACATTCGATTTGAATGACATACTGGAGCTTTATAATGTCGGTATCGGCTATAGTCATTTCAATGATGTGGCAAAGGGAAAATATGATTCTCGATATCCTTTTTTATCTCAGGCATTTCATAAAGCGCAGAGGCTGTTTAGCTCTCTTGATATTGGCAGCATGATTGAGCAATACGAACATATTGAATTAGATTATATTTCTGATTTTTGGAATGCGCTTGATAAAACTAAAAAGTATCGGCAGGTGAGTATTTCTCAGTTTATAAATTTATGCTCGTTTCAGCAAATAAAAGAAACAACTCTGAATGAAATCCTTAAACATAAAGCCATTGTCAATGCATTCCAAACTGAACTGATAAAACTGCTGGAAGATTATCCTTTTTCGTACCGCTTTATTTTTAATTGCTATTTGAATACTGATGGAGCGATGTATTACTTTCCTGAAGGGTATACACCAAAGCATAAGGATGAAGCGCTGATGCGATTTATTCGGAGTACAAGTCCATCGGCCCAATACTTGGAAATGGTTCTCTCTTTCGATTTTCCTGTAAGTCCTGAAGTCAAAGCGGAAGCCAAAAGGAAATATGAGAATATCATACGTACTATTTCAAAGGATGAGGAAACTTTGCGTATACCGCTTAAGATGCGTATTGATTTTTCTCCAAAGCAGAGGGAACCTTTTCTGAATTTATCGAAAGATTATAATCAGATTTTTTTCTCCTACAGTGAGGACTTTGTCATAGGGGATATGTCAAATGTGCATTTATTGCAGAATTTCTATTATCCATTTTATTTTTGTGACTCTCGAAATAGAATCGTTGCCATTTCTCATGAGCATGATTTGAGGCCCTCTGAGTATATTTGCCAAATTCCACAGAAAAAGCATTATCCCCAAAGCATATATTTCAGGTGGCATGATTCATTTTATTATTCAACTCTGGATGCTTATTGCAGTTTGCTGGAAAGGATGCATCATCCATTGGAAGATATTTTGGAGTGGTTCTATAATTGCTATTTACCTGAAGATTTTGGCATCAAAGGATTTCATATAAATTTACTGAGGCCGAATATGGGATTTAATGCACGTGCTGAAGCTGTGGCAAACTGCATAGAAGGGGTCTTTTGTCAATACTCCTGCTATGTATCTAAGGGAAGCGTAGACTGGGATTATATTCAGTACCAGTCGCTAAAGGCGGATTATAGAAAAATTCCCAGCCTTATTAAGGCGAAGTATTTTTATGGAAAAGGTAAACCCTTTCAATCACTTACGTATCTTCTTTTTTCCAATCAGTCAATTCTTCGTCATGCAAAGGTGATCAAAGAAGAATGTAATTGCTTCTATGACTTGATTTGTCAGGGAACAATGCATCTTGATGATTTTGCAGACTATCAGAGTGAACCTATTCAGAGACTTATAAATAAGGGCTATTTGTATATATCAGGTGATGGAGTTTTATCCTGGACAACTCCATATGTAATAAGAGTGCTACGGGATTTGTATCATTTCGATTTTTGTGAGACTGCTTATTATAGTCAATCAAGTAGAAATTTGGAGGCAATTCAATTTTTACAAGAAAGTGATATGATTCGTTTTGGCGAGACTTTGCTGTCTGAGCAAGAAGGGCATTATTTTAACTATTATTTAAATACGATTAGTTCATCTAATGGGCCGCAATTAAGAAATTTTTATGCTCATGGGAAAGCGTATGGGCCAAATATAAATCATGAATATAATTACTATGTTTTGCTTCGTCTGCTTGTTTTGCTGACGATGAAGATATATGATGAACTTATTGGTATCACCGATTGGAAATCATTGATAGATATTTACAAGGAGAATCTGTATGCAGAAAATTCGTAAAGCAGTGATTCCTGCCGCTGGATTTGGTACCCGGTTCCTTCCGGCTACGAAGGCCAGGCCCAAGGAGATGCTGCCTATTGTAGATAAACCGGCTATTTAGTATATTGTGGAAGAAATCCTGCATAGTGGAATCCAGGAAATACTCATCATTTCCGGTCATGCAAAGCGGGCTATCGAAGACCATTTCGATTCTTCTCCGGAGCTGGAGCAGCACTTGATGGAATCGGGGAAGCTGAAGGAGCTGGAAGAAATCCGGAAGATTTCCGACATCAAGGTGCACTACGTGCGCCAGCCTTATATGAGAGGCCTTGGTGATGCCATCCTCTGTGCCAGAGAATTTGTAGATGGAGAGCTCTTCGGCGTTATCCTGGGTGATGATATTGTATACACAGGAAATGGAGAGCCGGCACTGAAGCAGCTCATGGACCGTTACTATGAAACGGGAAGTACAGTAGTAGGCTGTCAGGTGGTACCGGAGGAGAAAGTATCTGCCTATGGCATTATTCAGGGAGAAAGAACGGAAAATCCGGATCGGCGGATTGTATAATTAAGTTGAACACTTAAAAATCCATAGCGAACCCTTGTGGT
>ERZ773138.491-NODE-491-length-47213-cov-10.773951_pt1 | contig 47213 bp, 39 predicted proteins | sample MGYA00511114_ERZ773138 | MGnify/ENA primary metagenome ERZ773138 (study PRJEB29015, sample SAMEA2737805) | human gut metagenome | biome: human gut; feature: human-associated habitat; material: faeces | place: China | collected 2012 ...
AGATCCGCGAGATCTTCCGCTCCTCCAAGTTCGGCAACATCGCCGGCGTCATGGTGCAGGACGGCGAGGTCAAGCGCGGTACGAAGTGCCGTATCCTGCGCAACGGCGTCGCCACGGTCAACGATCTGGAGATCTCCTCGCTGCGTCGTTTCAAGGACGACGTGCAGTCGGTCAAGGAAGGTTACGAGGCCGGTATCAACCTCGGCACTTTCAACGACATCGAGCTCGGCGACATCATCGAGACCTTCGAGATGCAGGAAGTCGAGCGCAAGTAAGGCGCATATATACATGGGCGGCGGGCGCTTTCGGGTGTCCGCCGCTTTTTCGCGGACGGGCGCAGCGAACCATTTTCATTACGGTTCGTGCGCCCCCCGTTTTTCGCCAATGAACAGTATTCGCTGCTGATGGCCGGAACTCCGGGCTTTTCGGTTTTGTTCGATTGTGCGCTAATGTGCGCAATCCTCGCATGTTTCTTATTGAGAACGATTCGCTGTGAGCCTTCGAGTAGGGGATGTGCGAATATGATACGAGTGATATTGTCAGCGGTTCGCCGCGCAATCGAGGAAAAGGATTTTTATGGCAGGAACGAACCCGCGCGCCGCACGAGTCGCGGCGCTGATCCAACGGGTGATCGCGTCGTCGATGGAAGCTCAGCTGCATGACAAGCGGCTTGCGAGCGTGACCATCACCGATGTGCGCGTCACCAATGACTTGCAGATCGCCAAGGTGTACTGGACTCAGCTTGGGCATGATGGGCGCGAGCAGGGGGAGCGCAAGCGCGCCAAGCAGGCGCTCGATCAGGCGAAAGGGCGGCTGCGTTCGCTGGTCGGTTCCAAAGCCGGCCTGCGACTGACCCCGCAGCTGCAGTTCATCTATGACGAGGTGCCGAGCGAGGCGCATGAGATCGAGGATATCCTGGCTGTCGCGCACAAGCGTGACGAGGAGATCGCCAAGGCGCGCGAGACCGCGCAGTACGCGGGCGACGCCGACCCGTACAAGCATCCTGAAGAGCGCGATGACGACGAGTTTGACGATGACGACGAGTACGACGAGTACGCGGACGACCTCGACGATGACGACGTCGAAGGCAACGGCATCGGCGTCGAGACCCTGGAAGATGACGCCGAGAACGCGGCGGACGAGGCAACGGGCGACCGCTGAGCCGCATATCAGCGGTTCTGCGAGACGGGAGAGGATTCACTGATGGGGACCGTACCCGAAGCCTCGGGCGGCGAGCAGGCTCCGATCGTGGCTGCGGAAGCCGCGCCTGTGGCTGGCTCCGCCGCGCCGGCGACTCCTACGTCGGGATTGCTGGTCGTGGACAAGCCGCGTGGCGTCACCAGTCATGACATCGTCGCGGCTGCGCGCGGCGCATTGCATATGAAAAAGGTGGGGCACGCCGGCACCCTCGACCCGATGGCCACCGGCGTGCTGGTCGTCGGATTCGGCAACGCCACGCGGTTGCTGAACCATATCGTCGAACACGACAAGACCTATGAGGCGACGATTCGCCTCGGCCAGTCCACCACCACCGATGATGCCGATGGCGAACTGCTGTCGGCTACCTCGCCCGAGCGCTGGCAAGAGCTGCTGGCATTGCCGGTCGCCGGTGGGCCTCAGTCGGCTGGCGAGAATGGGCCTGTGAACGCGGCCAAGGGTTCGGCCGTGGCAGCCGCAAAGGTCGCGGATGACGGCTCCGCGTATCATCCGCATCAGGAAGCGTTTTTGCCGGATGGCCAGCAGCTGTGGCGCGACCGTATCGATGACATCATCGCATTGCAGCTCACCGGCAGCATCGAGCAGGTGCCGAACACGTTCTCCGCAATCAAAATCAACGGTCAACGTGCCTATGATCTGGCCCGCGACGGCAAGGACGTGCAGCTCAAGGCGCGTCGGATCACCGTCAGCGCGTTCGGTGTGCTGGATGTGCGGTTCGGCTATGCCCCGACGCGGCAGCTAGGACTTCCGCTCGTCTCGGCGGCGGACGGGCGGGCAACGACGGAACGGGATGACGCGGAGGCGACGCCGGTGATCGACGTCGATGTGCGCGTCAGCTGCTCGGCGGGCACATATATCCGCGCGCTCGGGCGCGACCTGGGCGCGGCGCTGGGAGTCGGCGGGCACCTGATACGGCTGCGGCGCACGCGGGTGGGCGGTTTCGACGTCTCCTCGCCGAATGTCATCACCGCGCACGTGGAGACACGCGAGTACACCGACCGCAACGGCAACCACCAGTCCCGCAACCGCGCCGTGCTCGATGTGATTGGCGACGAGCTCGCAGGCAAGGCGCTGACGATGCTGGATGCCGCGCGAGGCACCATGCCGCTGCTCGCCATCACCGATCAGGACGCCGTCAACCTGCGGTACGGCCGGCGTATCCCCTATGACATCCACGGTACGGCCGCCGCGTATCTGCCGCAGAGCGGGGAAGTGGTGGCACTCGTCGAGCGCGCCAAGCGTGGCGAGGCCAAGCCGGCCACCGTATTCGGCGCGTAATGCGTCACTGTGTGCGAGGCGCGTCACGCTGTGCGTCCACGCACACAGTGACGCAATGCCAGAAATCCTTATTTTCCAAGGGTTTTGTGGTATGCGTCACGCTGTGCGTCCACGCACACAGTGACGGCGCCCGCACACAGTGACGGCATCGGGACGGCATGATGCAAAACAGTTCATCATTTCGGTGGCGCAGCCGCACTGGTGACGGGTATCATGGAAGGCCGGAACCATGCCCACAAGCCGTATATACGGCGCAACACGTGAAGGAACACCATCACCCATGAAAATCACGACTCTTGCCCCGGACGCCTCCGGGCTGGTCGAATGGCCGACGCTGAGTGCTGACAGGAAATCCGTGGTCACGGTCGGCGTGTTCGACGGCATGCACCGCGGCCATCAGGCGGTCATCCGCCGAGCGGTGGAACTCGCCAAGGCCGACAAGGCGTTTTCCGTGGTGGTGATGTTCGACCCGCGTCCCGGTGTCGTGCACGCGTACGCGGCCGCCCATGACGGACAGGAGCCAGGCGACGGCTTCCGCGACCCCATGGCGCTGACCAGCGTCGACCAGCGGCTGCGGACGCTGGAGAACCTTGGCGTGGACCATGTGCTGATCGTGCGCTATACGCTGGCGTTCGCCGCGAAATCATATCGGTTCTTCCTCGGCCAGATGGTCGGCAAACTGGGCATGCGCACGCTGGTGCTGGGAACGGATGCGGCGATGGGCGCCAACCGCGCTGGCGATGTGAAGGCCATCGGAGTCCTCGCGCAGGCCACCGGCGTGTTCGAGCTTGAGATCGTCGACGACCGCGGCCCAGGTCATGTGCGTGTGCCGGCCGACGTCACCCCGCAGATGCCGAGCGAGCCTGGGGAGCCTGTGGATCCGACCGAAGGCATGACCAAGGCGCAGCTGCGCGCGTGGAGCAAGAAGCATCAGGGGCGCGAAGTGCGCGTGTGGAGCTCGACGAACGTGCGATACCTGCTCGCACATGGTCGTATCAAGGCCGCCGACGAGATCCTCGGCCATGCGCACGCCATCGAGGGAACGGTGGTGCACGGCGAGGAGCGCGGCCGCACAATCGGTTTCCCGACGGCGAACCTGGGGAGCATGATTGACGGTTATATTCCGGTGGATGGCGTGTATGCCGGCTGGCTGATCGATTTGGGCGCGGCGGGAGCGACCGCCGGCTCCGACGAGAACGCCTCCGACGACAACAGCGGCAGCGGCAATGCCTCGGTGATTCCGCGCGTGTATGATTCTGGCTCATCCAAGGCCAGGCTCGCCGCCGAATCACCCTACCGGTGGCCGGCAGCGATCTCCATCGGCACGAAGCCGACCTTCAACGAAGAGACCGGTCTCAATGAGCGGGTGGTCGAGGCGTACGCGGTCACCGACGAATGGCTGGACCTGTATGGTCACGATGTGCGCGTCGAATTCGCGGGATTCCTGCGCCCGCAGGTGAAATTCGACAGTGCCGATGCGCTCAAGGACGAATTGACGCGCAATGTCCAGGAGACCAGGGAACTGACCTCCGCGCGTTGAGCGCGGCAGGAGCGCCCGACAGACGCCGGTCTCTCCACCTGCGTCCGAACGGTATCGGCATAGGCTCGCATGCGCTGAATCGCGCCGCTATCGTGCCTCGCGTATCTTGCGCGTGCCGTGTCGTCACCGTCACCGTCACTGTCAGACGACGCCCAGAGACTCCAGCGCGTCGCGCAGATGCGTCACCTCTACGATGCGCAGCCCCTCGATGGTGACACGCTTGCGCATCGGCGGCACCACCGCCGTGGCGAACCCGAGCCGCGCGGCCTCGCGCAGCCGGTGCTCCAGCCGCGGCACCGGCCTAATCTGCCCGGTCAGGGAGATCTCGCCGATGGCGCACGTGTCTCGCGCGATTGGCTTCGACCTGGCCGCACTGGCCAGCGCCGCCACAATCGCCAGATCACAGGCTGGTTCCTTCGCCAGTCCTCCCGCGATCGTCGATACATACAGGTCGTTCGCCAGCAGGTTCACCTTGCCATGTCGGTACAGCACGGCGGTGAGCATAGCGATGCGGTTCGTCTCGACCCCCACCACCGCCCGCCGCGGTGTCGGCAGCACGGAACTGGTCACCAGCGCCTGAATCTCAATGGGCAGGCTGCGATGGCCGTCCAGCGTGAACGTCACGCACGTGCCCTCCACACGTTCGTCGGCGGACGACAGGAACAGTCCCGAGGGATCGCTGACCTCCTCGATGCCCTCGCCACTCATATCGAAACACCCGACCTCATCCGTAGGCCCGAACCGGTTCTTCACCGCCCGCAGCATACGCAGCGCCGTTTCCGGATCGCCCTCGAACTGGCATACCACATCCACCAGATGCTCCAACGTGCGCGGGCCGGCGATGGACCCGTCCTTGGTGACATGCCCGACCAGGAGCACGGGGATGTTCAGCGTCTTCGCCGTGTCGATCAGCGCGCTCGCCACCTCGCGCACCTGCGTGGAGCCGCCGGAGATGCCATCAACGTCTTGCGAGACGATGGTCTGCGCCGAATCCACGATCGCCAGTGTCGGCCGCGTCCTCTCGATCAGCCCCAGCACGGTGGCGAGATCGGTGGTGGACGCCAGTAGCAGGTTCTGCTCCATCGCATTGACCCGCGACGCCCGCAGACGCACCTGCGCCTGCGATTCCTCGCCGGAGACGTACAGCACCGAGCCGTTGGGCTGGCCTGCGGCGATGTTGCCGGCAGTCTCCAGCAGCAGTGTCGACTTGCCGATGCCGGGTTCGCCCGCGATCAGCACGACCGAGCCGGGCACGATGCCGCCGCCGAGCACGCGGTCGAACTCGCCGAAACCCGTGGACAGCCGTGACGCCGTGGACGTGTCTATCTGGGTGATGGGCGTCGCCGCGCTGACGATGGACACGGCCGCCTGCGTGCGTGAGGTGCGGCCCGGCGCCGCGGTGCGCGACGACGATGCGGCGGGACGGGCCTCGTGGAATTCCTCCACGGTGCCCCACTGCCCGCACTGCGGGCAGCGGCCCACCCATTTGAGACCATCCCAGCCGCATTCGCTGCATACATATCGCGTCGCCGACTTCACCATACCGCAGACCTTAGCACAAAGCGGCACGTCGACGTCGCCGACGAAACGATGCCGTTGCGTCGTATGCGCGTGAGAGAATCACAGCATGGCAAAGACTCAATCCCCTTCCTATCCGCACGGTAGTTCCGCATCGCGCGGCAAGCTGATCGTCGTGATGATCGTCGCCGCGCTGGTCGTCGTGCTTGCGCTGCTGTCCGCGTTCGTATGGCCCGGTTGGGCATTGAACAAGACGGACGAAGTGACGAAGGTGCAGCAGCAGACCGCCATCGAGCCTACCAAGCCGAGCATCAAGGCCACCGCGCTGCCGGATGACGCATCCGAACTGCTCAAGGCGATGCCGGACAGCGTGCTCAACTACGCGCGCACCAAGGCGGGCGCCAGCGAGACCTGGAAGTCCGCGTCGCCGCTGGAGGAGTACACGCTCACGTACTCCACGGGCAAGTCGGCGAAGGACGTGACCGTCATCGTCGCGCAATGGTCGGACTCCGACACCGTGAAGAAGCAGTACGACGAGCTGGCGAAGAACCTGACCGGCAAGGAGCTGAAGTCCGGGGACGTCAAGGTGTCGGGCAAGAGCACCGGCAGCTACACGGTGAGGGCCGACAGTGAGGACGGCAAGACCGCGACGGCGTTGTGGCAGAACGATACCGCCGTGTTCGAGGTGACTGGCTCCAAGGAATCCGTGCTGCGGTTCTATGAGCCGTTCCCGCTGTGATTTCGTGATAATTCGGGGTGATTTGCGGATTCATGGCGGAAATGGAACGCGCGGATGCGTAAGTCCCTCAATACGTGTACTATTGGGCAAGTTGCAATCTTTAACGTACTAAGGGAGGCTGACGATGGGTTCGGTCATCAAGAAGCGCCGCAAGCGGATGAGCAAGAAGAAGCACCGCAAGATGCTGCGTAAGACTCGCCACCAGCGCAAGTAGTCGTTCGCTTGCAAGAGCGCACACAAAGCCCCGCGACCCTGTCGGCCGCGGGGCTTTTACATTCTCGTCCCCGCTGGCGGAAGCGAGCTGGATATGACAGCGCCGGCAGACTCCGATGGGGGGGGGCTGCCGGCGCCGGGATTGAGGCGGCGATTCGCCGCGTTAGGTCACTTGTTGCCGTTGGTCATTACGCGTGGGCCGTTGGGGTCGCCGACGATGACCTTGTCGACCATGTTGAGGAACAGGCCGTGCTCGACGACGCCGACCGTGTTGATCAGGTCCTCGGCGAGATCCTGCGGGTGGTCGATGCGCTCAAGATGCAGGTCCACGACGAAGTTGTTCTCGTCGGTGCGCACTTCCTTGCCGTCGGCGTCGAGGCGCAGCACCGGCTTGTAGTTCTTGGCCTCGAACTGCTTGATGACGTGGCCGGCGCCGAACGGAATCACCTCGACCGGCAGCGGGAACTTGCCGATGGTGTCGACGACCTTGGACTCGTCCACGATCCACACGATTTTGTTGGAGTTCGTGGCCACGATCTTCTCCCACAGCAGTGCGGCGCCGCCGCCCTTGATGCCGTTGAAGTTCTTGTCCACCTCGTCGGCGCCGTCGATGGTGATGTCGATATGATCCACATCATCGATGTCCACGATCTTGATGCCGTAACCTTCGGCCTGCTCCTGCGTGCGACGGGAGGTCGTCACGCCGGTGAACTGCAGGCCCTCCTCCTTGACGCGGCGGCCGAGCTCATCGACCAGGAAACGCACGGTCGAACCGGTTCCGAGACCGGCGATCATGCCGTTCTCGATCAGCTTGGCGGCTTCGATGCCGGCCGCCTTCTTCAGTGCATCCTGCTGTGCCTTGTCCATCATGTACTCCTTGAAATGTCCGTGCATTCCCCTTGGAGGGAAACATGCTTCAAACTTTGGGATTGAAGTCCACCTCTATAGTATCCGGTTCATGGAACGTCATCGCCGTTCGTCCGGGTTTTGGGAGGAGAACCGCCGCCATTCGGCTGCTATCCCTGCTTGTCCGTATAGAACGCGGCATTGTCGAGGGTGATGGTGCCGTCGCCGTTCACATATCCGTCCACGCGAACCAGTCCGTGGATGATGCGCGGCCGTCCGTCATATGTCGGGCTGGTGGATGGCGGGGGAGTAAAGCGCAGCGTGCCCGACGCGGTGAGGGCGGTCGGTGAGAGCCGCGGCGCCGCAGGTTCGGCCACAGAGCGTGTGAAGCTGCCGGACTGTGTGCCTTCGGCCTGTGCCGAATTCGATGACAGTGCGACGGTCGCGTCCGATTCGGTCGTCATAGGAACAGTAGGAGTTGACATCGCAGTGGTGGATGATGTGTCCGACTGGGTCTCGCCGTAGTCGGGCACGCCTTCGGGTTCGGCAAGCAGCTCCGCCAACGATGGCTTGCGGATTCGCTTTGCGACGTTGTCGCCGTCCGATTCGTGCTCGGCTCCCGCTTCACCCGATTCCCCGCCTCGCCCGAGATGGTACTCCTGCGTGGAAATCTTGCCGTCCAGCAGCATCTGCGCATCCTCCGGCACGTCGGTTCCCTTGGCATACTCCGAAGCCAGCAGCGACTGCCATCCCTCCTTCGGCAGATATCCCTCCTGCACGCCGCTGCGGCAGTCGCCGGCATACGTGCGAGCCAGGTCGTCCACCTTCTCGTTGCCGGCGTTGCCCGCGTGCCCTTTGACCCACACGAACTTCACCGAGCCGGCGCGGCGCGACAGCTCGGCGTCGATCGCCCTGATGAGCGCCGCGTTCTTCACAGGCTTCTTCTGTGAGTTCTTCCAGCCGTTCTTCTTCCACCCGTGCACCCACTTGGTGGAACAGTTGATGGCGTACTGCGAGTCGGTCTCGATGACCAGCGGCTCCGCGCCGGGATGTGCGCGCAGCGCCTCCAGCACTGCGCACAATTCGCCGATCTGATTCGTGCCGTTCGTGGCGCCGCCGGCATCGCAGTCGCCGCCGTGCTCATGGCCGCCGGAATGTGCCATGTTGAGTTCGTGGTCGGCCCAGGCCCAGCCCATTGGGCCGTTCGGATTGCCCAGGGCGCTTCCGTCTGTCGATACGGTGATGGTCATGACAACAACAGTAACGCACGCCGTGTCACGGCCATGAATCGCCGATGGGCTGCGACACGACCGAAAACGTCGCGATATTTTGTTAATTATATATACTGAATACTGACCAATGATGAACTCACACGAGTCCCCGTGTCACGATGATGCAAAGCAGCATGGTGACGAATAATTCAATGATGAGAGATTCAGCCGGCGCGTCCCCAGTGCCGGACAAGGAAAGGAACCCCAGTATGCGCAGTAAGGCATTAGGAGGCCTGCTTGCCGCGGCTCTGTCGTTGAGCCCGGCAGTGGCCATCGGCGTGCAGACGGCGTACGCGGCAGGCGGCGATACGGCGGCGACCGAATACACGCTGTACCCCAAGCCGCATTCGATCCGTTATGACAGCGGACAGTACATTCTTCGCGACATCAACGTCATCTATGACGATGACATCGATGAAGCCACCCAGGACCGACTGGACGAAGTGGCGGCGCTCAAGAACCTGAACGTCACCGAATCCGACGCCGCAGTCAGCGGCAAGACCAACGTCTATGTGGGCGTGAACGGTTCCGATGGCAAGGCCGAGACTGCCATCGAAAGCAAGTACAGCCCGGATTCCGCCATCTTCGACAAGACCGACTCATACTTCCTCAAGTCCGACAACGGCACGATCTCCGTGCTCGGCAAAGACACCGACGCCAGCTTCTACGGCCTGACCACCCTGTACCAGGTGCTCGGCCAGATCGATAGCCTGACGATCCGCAACTTCACCGTCACCGACTACGCCGACGTGGTCAGCCGCGGTTTCATCGAAGGCTACTACGGCAACCCGTGGAGCACTCAGGACCGCATCAACCTGATGAAGTGGGGCGGCTACTACAAGCTCAACTCGTACTTCTACGCCCCCAAGGACGATCCGAAGCACAACTCGCAGTGGCGTACGCTGTACACGCAGGACGAGCTCGACACCAAGATCAAGCCGCTCGCCGATGCCGGCAACGCCTCCAAGACGCGTTTCGTGTTCGCTCTGCACCCGTTCATGAACAACGCGATTCGGTTCAACTCCGAGGCGAACTATCAGGCCGATCTGAAGGTGCTGCAGGACAAGTTCGCGCAGACCATCGGGGTCGGCGTACGCCAGATCGCCATCCTGGCCGATGACGCGGCGAACGTGGGTGGTAACAATTACACCAAGCTGCTCACCGATATGGTCGCGTGGCTCAAGGAAATGAAGAAGACCTACCCGGATCTCAAGACCACGCTGCCGTTCGTCACGCAGGAATACATGGGCAACGGCATGAGCTACTTCGCCAACTTCCCCAAGGAAGTGCAGATCGTCATGACCGGCGGACGCGTCTGGGGCGAGGTCTCGCAGAACTTCACCGACACGTTCACCTCGAACGTCGGCCGCGGCCCCTACATGTGGATCAACTGGCCGTGCTCCGACAACTCGAAGAGCCACCTGATCATGGGCGGCTACGACACGTTCCTGCATCCGGGCGTCGACCCGTCGAAGATCCAGGGCATCGTGCTCAACCCGATGCAGCAGTCCGAGCCGAGCAAGGTCGGCATCTTCGGCAACGCCACCTACTCGTGGAACATCTGGCGGAGCAAGAGCGAGGCCGACCAGGCATGGCAGGATTCGTTCTCGTTCGTCGACCACAACTCCGCTGTGCCGACTGCCGCGTCGAACGCGCTGCGTGAGCTGTCCAAGCACACCATCAACCAGAACATGGATTCGCGCGTCACCGCGCTGCAGGAGTCCGTGGACCTGGCTCCCGCACTGACCGCCGCCAAGGCGAAGCTGGCTGACGGCACCATCACCGCCCACGACCTGACCGACATCAAGGCCGCGTTCGTCACGCTGCAGAAGGCAGCCAAGACCTACCGCGCCAAGGGCGATGCGAAGATGCTCGGCGACATCGGCAAGGACTACACCGGGCAGGACGCCAACGAGCAGATCGCCCCGTGGATCGACTGCTGGGATGACACCACCAAGGCCGCGCTCGCCTACATCGCGGGTATCGAGGCCGCGCTGAACGGCGACACGTCCTCGACGCTCAAGGAGTACTCCGACGCGCAGTCCGCGTTCGCCGCGTCCAAGAAGCACGGCTTCTACTACGTGAACCACACCGAGTACGCCGAGGTCGGCGTGCAGCACATTGTGCCGTTCATCAAGGCGATGGACTCCTACCTGTCCAACAAGGTGCAGCAGGAGGCCGACCCGAACGTCGTGACCAAGACGTACATCAGCGACGTGTTCACCACGCCGACCTCCGGCTCGATCGAAGACATCTTCGATGGCAAGGACAGCACGGTCACGGTGTTCCAGAACCCGAACTACCTGCACAAGGGCAACTACGTCGGCGTGAAGTTCAGCAAGGCCACCACGCTCAAGAGCATCCGCTTCGCGTTCAACGGCGGCAAGAACCACTTCTACCACTCCAAGCTGCAGACCACCACGGACGGCGAGAACTGGACCGACGTGCCGGATGCGACGTTCGAGCGCCCGAAGGGCTCCGAGGAGCCGATCAAAGTCACCGGTCTGAACATCACCGGCGTCACCGGCGTGCGACTGATCGCCACCGCCGACAACGGCGATGACCTGTGGCTCGGCATCAAGGGCATCGACGTCAACAAGGTCGAGAAGGAGACTCTCGCTCCGTACACGGCGACTGGCGTGCAGCTGGAGAACCTCAACGCCACCTACAGCAGCACCAAGGAGCAGATGATCGACGGCAACCCGTCCACGATCACCTACCTCAAGGACCCGAACGGCGACAAGATCGCGGCCGGCGCGGCCGTGATCGTCGATCTGGGCTCCAGCAAGCCGATCGGCGAGGTCACGATTACCGGTCATGCCTCCAGCCCCGACGACCGTCCGAGCCAGGGCGTCGTCGAGGTCAGCGATGACAAGGCCACCTGGACCAAGCTTGGTGACCTGAGAGACGACGTCACCTCCACGGTGAGCGGCAACGTGACCGGGCGCTACGTACGCATCCGCAACACCGCCGCCAAGAACGTGTGGTGGCGCGTGGCCGAGATCACCGTGACCCCGCCCGAGACCGCCGATCCGCTCAAGTCGGTGTACACGAACAAGACGCAGCACGGGTACACCGCCACGCTGGGCGCCAATACGGCGGAGCTGTTCGACGCTTCGCACACGATGCTTGACGGCGGCCAGTACGCCGGACTCGATCTGCTGGCGATCCGTGATCTGACCGACGTCGAGCTGAACACCGGTAACGCAAACCCCAGCCTGCAGATCTCCGACAACGGACTCGTCTGGACCACTGTCGAGCCGGGCAACCTCACGGGCAAGACCGCCCGCTACGTGCGCGTGATCAATGGCACCGACGGAGCGGCCTTCTCGGTCAACAAGCTCAAGGTCGGCTTTTCCACGGTCGGCAAGTTCGGCAAGCTGGTCTCATCCGACATCCAGAAGCGCAACGATTGGGGAACCGACACCCGCGAAAGCGGCAACGCGTTCGACGGCGATATGACCACGGTCATCAAGTTCGCCGGCCAGCCGCGACAGGGCAACATCGCGGTGTTCGATCTCGGTCAGCCGATCGACATCACCTCGCTGCGCATCTACACGCAGGACACGCAGTACGACTACATCCGCGACACCAAGGTGCAGATGTCCGTCGATGGCAAGACCTGGGTTGACGCGTTCGAGATTGGCGACGGCGTGTCCGACACCGACACCACGACCGCGTTCGGCGACATAAGCGACACGAACAAGAAGACCGATTCCAACTACCCGAACGTCTTCTACTACGGCAAGGACGACATCGCCAACGGCACCGGCATGCGCTACCTGCGTCTGCTGACCACCGCCGACTACCCGCAGCGTGCACTCGCGTTCAACGAGTTCATGGTGAATCAGGGCGCCTACGTCTCCACCGAGGCGAACGCGGCGTTCTCCGCCACCAAGGTCGAGGAGCGCGGCCACGCGCCGAGCAACATGATCGACGGCGACCTGACCACCACGTACAAGCCGAGTGCGGCCAATGGCTCCCTGACCTACAAGATCGATGACCCGAGCGACATCAAGTCGTTCCGTATCGTGCAGTCGGGGGCCGCCAGCGGTGCGACCGTCACCGGTACGGTGTACGACGCGGCGACCGGAACCACTGCCGGTGTGACGGCTCGTGCAGCCGCCCGCTCCACCTCCGAGGTGACGTTCGGAACGCTGGAACAGGCGATCAACGAGTTCAAGATGCCGGACGGCAAGCAGCTGCTCAGCGTCAAGATCGCGTGGGGCGACGCCATCCCCGAGATCTCCGAGTTCATCACGCTCGACTCGGCCGACACCGACGCCGACATCACCACGGCCAAGGCGGCGCTCAAGGCGAAGATCGACGCGACCGTCGACACTTCCGCCTGGACCGCGAACGCCAAGACCGCGTATGACGAGGCCAAGGCCACCGCCCAGGCTGTGTACGGCAGCCCGCTGGTCGGCAAGGCTTCGATCGACGCCGCAGCCAGCGCCGTGCAAAGCGCCATCGACGCCGCGCAGACCAAGGCTGACGCCGCCGCGGTCGCCGCGCTGCGCAAGCTCGTGGACGAAGCCGTCACCAACGACGGCCACTTCTACACGACAGTGACGTTCACCGCGTACACCGACGCGCTCGACGAGGTCAAGGAAGCGCTGAAGGACACGAACAACCTGTCCACAGCAGACGCCGCAAGCCTCAAGAAGGCCGTCGATGACGCTCTCGCCGCGCTGAAGGACTCCACCTACCAGCGTGAGCTCGCGACGATCGCCGTCGACAGCTTCGCCACGATCGACGAGGCCGACTACACCACGAACTCCTACGCGGCTTTCAAGGCCGCTAAGGAGGCGCTCGACGCCCTGATCGCCGCTGACGGAACCAAGCCGGCCGCGTTCAAGACCAAGACCGCCGACTACACCACCGCCAAGACCGCGCTGGTGAACGTCGCCGCCCTCAAGGCCCAGATCGCGCACGAGAGCAACTACGTGGAGGCGAACTACACCGCCGACTCGTGGAAGGCGTACTCCGACGCGCTCAAGGCAGCAAAGGCGAAGCTGGTCAACGGCACCACCGATTCGGTGGCCGCCGCGCTGACCGCGCTGACCGCCGCCGAGAACGCGCTGGTGCGCACCACGACGCCGCCCGACACCACCGTGCTCGACGAGACCATCGCCGACATGGAAAAGGTTAACGGCAGCGAGTACACCACCGACAGCTACAAGGCCCTGACCGACGCCATCGCCAAGGCGAAGAGCGACAAGGTCAAGGGGGATGCCGGCCTCAACCAGCAGAACATCGACGCCATGAAGGCGGCGAAGGAGGCCCTGGTCTCCACCGTCGAACTCAAGGCGAAGGTCGCCGAAGCCGGCAAGGTTGACTCGTCCAAGTACACCACGGCCAGCTACGGGGTGCTCTCCAAGCTGCTCGCCGCGAAGGACGACACCACCTCCGACCCGGTCGTCAAGGGTCTCGACACGCTGTACAAGTCCGGCACCGTCAAGGAGCTCGCCGAGCGCGTCGCCGCCATCGACGCTGCGGTCGCCAAGCTGGATGCCCGCGCCACCGGCGTCAAGGACTACGTGGACGGCATCAAGCTCAAGGACAACGACAAGGGCTACTACACCGACGCCAGCTACAAGGCCTACTCCGACGCCTACAAGGCGCTGAAGAAGCTGGCCGCCGCCGGTGAAGGCGAAGTCGGGATTGCCGAGTTCACCGAAGCCAAGGAGGCGTTCGAAGCCGCCGAGGCCAAGCTTGCCTACAAGTCCGCGGACTACGGCAAGATCGATGACCTGCTCGCCAAGGTCCCCTCGGACCTGAGCGGCTACACCGCCGACTCGGTGGCGAAGTTCGAGGCGGCCAAGAAGGCCGTGAAGCGCGGACTGACCATCGACCAGCAGAGCAAGGTCGACGCGATGGCCGACGCGCTTGAAGCCGCCATCAAGGGCCTGACTCTCAAGTCGCAGGCACCCGGTGGCAACAAGGGCGACGGAACCCAGAGCGGCACTCATAAGGGTGACGACATCTCCAAGACCGGCGCCGACGTGCAGGTGTTCGCGATCATCATCGCGCTCGCCACGTGTGCTGGCCTGGGCGCCATGGCCTACGCCCGTCGCCGCCGCGAGGCGTGACGGCAGGCTGACTAGCCGATAACCCAAGGGGCTCCCCTCCAATCCAAGGAGGGGAGCCCCGATTTGTTGGACGCTGTGCAAATGTATCGCGGACAAGCGCGATCCGCGACCGTTACGCGAACAGGTCGTTCAGCGCTTCGGCCATGGTCGGATGCGTGAACATCATGTCGCGCAGTGTACTGGCCGGCGCGCCCATATCCATCGCCAGCTTGACGATGTTGATCACCTCGTGCGATTCGGCGGCGAGCAGCATCGCGCCGAGAATGCGGTCGGTGCCGTTCTCGACGAGCGCCTTCATCATGCCCTCCGGTCGACGCATCACCTGGGCCTTGGGCACCGTGGCCACCGGCAGTCGCTTGACCACGTAATCCAGTCCCGCCGCCTTCGCCTCGCGCTCATTCAGGCCCACACGCGAATACGGCGTGTGCAGGAACGTGCTTGACGGCACGTTGCGACGGTCGCTCAGCGTGTACGGGCGCGCGGAACCGTTCAGCTGAGACCATACTACGCGGTAGTCGTCCAGCGAGATGTACGTGTGCTGCGGGCCGCCGTTCACGTCGCCCAAAGCCCAGATGCCGTCGGCGGTGGTACGCAGCAGGTCGTCAACCTTCACGGCGCCGCGTTCGGTGAGTTCCACGCCCGCCGCCTCGAGATTCAGGCCCTCGACGTTCGGCGTGCGTCCGGTGGCCACCAACACCGCGTCGGTGGACAGGCACAGACGCGCTTCGGAGCCGACGTCCGACGTGCCCCTCATCGAGACGGACAGCCTGATGCCGTCATCCGCCGATGTGATCGCCTTGGTGTCCGCGCCGAACAGGAACCTGACCCCCTGCGATTCCAGCTGTGCACGGATCGCGGCCGCCACATCCTCGTCCTCGCGTGGCAGGAACTCGTCGCTGTGCTGCAGCACGGTGACCGCCGTGCCGAAATCGGCGAACATCGAAGCGAACTCAAGTCCGATGAATCCGGCGCCGATGATCACCAGCCGTTGCGGAAGCTCGTCGACGTCCATCAGACCGGTGCTGGTGTATACGCCCGGCGTGGTGCGAATGCCGGGAATGTCCGGAATGTGCGGCGTGGCACCGGTGTTGATGAACATCATGTCCGCGGCCACGGCGACCGGTCCGTCGGCGGTGGTGATTTCCGCACTGTGGGTGCCGGTGAAGCGCGCGCGGCCGGTGATCACGGTGATGTTGCCCTGGTCGGCCAGCTTATGGTAGTTCCGGTCGCGCAACATCGCGGTGATGCGCCGCTTCTCCCTGATGGCGGCTTCGAATGCCGCTTCGCGGGTTTCGGCGGTACGGTTCGCGCCCTCTCGCCGCGCCCGATCGGCGGAGAGGATCAGTGATTTGGACGGCAGGCATCCGATATTGATGCAGGTGCCGCCGTACATGTCGGCGTTCGCTTCGGCCACGACGACAGTTCGGCCCGTTGAAGCGAGCTTTGCGGCCAATGTCTTGCCTCCCTTGCCGAATCCGATGATGAGGGCGTCCGCGGAAATCGCGGATGGAACGTCGGTGCTGCTGGTGCTGGTCATGGTGATGTCCTTACTTATGCGGATGGTGGTGCGCCCAAACCGAGTGTATCCGTCTTTCGTCCCCTTCCTTGGCGACGATGGGACCGGTCGACGCGAGCGGGCGCACCACTGTACGCACGCGCGCCGAAGTCGGAGCCGTAGTCCTGTCCTATGCGGCTACGATACCGTCATCATATCAGATGCGGTGGGCGGAGCGAAGCGTGAATCGGACTTATCCACATGGTTATCCACATCCGAGGTGGGTCCGGTCACGGCGTTCATCCAGACGGCCCATGGGTGTAATGCGAAGGCCCTTCGCGGAAGCTGATCCGCAAAGGGCCTCGGGGTCGGTCGTTTGGTGGCTAACGGGCCGTCAGCCCGGCCATGCGTTGCATGGATCTCATTCGCCCAATGCCTTGTCGACGACGAGCTTGGCCTCGTCGAGCACCTTGTCGAGGGCCTCGGGGGAGACGAAGGATTCGGCGTACACCTTGTAGATGTTCTCGGTGCCGGAAGGACGCGCCGCGAACCAGTTATCCTTGGTGGTGACCTTCAGGCCGCCGATCTTGGCGTGGTTGCCCGGCGCCTCGGTCAGCTTGGCGGTGATGTCCTCGCCGGCCAGCTGCGTGGCGGTCACGTCATCGCCGGTGAGCTTGGCGAACTTAGCCTTCTGTTCCAGCGTGGTCGGGGTGTCAACGCGCTTGTACCAGCTCTCGCCGAAGCGGGCCACCTGATCCTGATGCAGCTGCGCGGGGTTCTTGCCGGTCTTGGCGGTGATCTCGGCGGCCAGCAGGTCGGGGATCAGGCCGTCCTTGTCGGTGGTCCACACGCGGCCGTCGCGGCGCAGGAAGCTCATGCCGGAGCTCTCCTCGCCGCCGAACGCGACCTCGCCGCTGAACAGCGGATCCACGAACCACTTGAAGCCGACCGGAACCTCGACGAGCTTCGCGTTGATGGACGAGGCCACGCGGTCGATCAGGGAGGAGGAGACCAGGGTCTTGCCGATGCCGGTGCCTTCCGGCCAGCCCGGACGGTTGCCGCCGAACAGGTACTCGACGCACACGGCGATGTAATGGTTCGGGTTCATCACGCCCCAGTTCGGGCAGACGATGCCGTGGCGGTCGGCGTCCGGGTCGGTGCCGCCCACCAGGTCGTACTTGTCCCAGGCACCGGCGTTGAGCTGGTCCACGAGGCCCTTCATCGCGTACGGGGAGCTCGGATCCATGCGGATCTTGCCGTCGTGGTCGATGGTCATGAAGCGCCAGGTCGGGTCGACCTCGGGGCGCACCACGCCGATGTTCAGGCCGTACTTCTCGTTGATGAGCGGCCAATAGTTCACGGAGGCGCCGCCAAGCGGATCGATGCCCAGGCGCACGCCGGAGTCGCGGATCACGTCGAAGTCGATGACGTTGCCCAGGTCGGCGACGTAGTGCTCGCGGAAGTCGAAGCCCTCGACGTACTCGGACTTGATGGCCTCCTCGTAGGGCACTCGCTTGATGGACTTGAAGTCGCCGAGCAGTTCGTTGGCGCGGGCGGCGATGGCGTTGGTGGTCTCGGCCGGTGCCGGGCCGCCGGTGACCGGATCGTACTTGAAGCCGCCATCGGTGGGCGGGTTGTGGCTCGGGGTGACCACGATGCCGTCGGCCAGGCCCTCGCCTTCGAAGCGCTGGGTGCCGTCGGCCGCGCGGTTGTGCGTCAGGATCGCCTGGGAGACGACTGGCGTGGGGACGAAATCGCCGCGGGAGTCGACGCGCACGTGCACGCCGTTGGCGACGAGCACCTCTATGGCGGTCTTCTCGGCCGGACCGGACAGGGCGTGGGTGTCGCGTCCGAGGTACAGCGGGCCGGTGACGCCGGCCTTCTTGCGGTACTCGGCGATGGCCTGTGTGATGGCGACGATGTGGGCCTCGTTGAACGAGGTCTTCAGTGACGAGCCACGGTGGCCGGACGTGCCGAAGATGACACGCTGCTCCGGAACCGCCGGGTCGGGGACGAGGTCATAGTACTTGCCGATGACTTCGTCGACATTGATCAGATCAGCTGGGGTGGCGGGCTTGCCCGCATTGTTTGCTACCATGCTTCTATTTTGCCACGACCGGTGTCATTTGGGTTACGTTTTTGTGAGAAATTGTGATTTTTTGTTCGAGAATGTTGGTGATGTTGCCGGGCGTGCTGCCTGCGCATGCCATGTGCGCCCAGCTCTATCCGCTCTGTCATTAGGTACACCGGTACATTACGGGTTCAAATAGCCGTTATCTGGTATTCCCCGTGCGAAATGGTCGTTTCAAAGCCCAAAAACGACCATTTCGCACATGCAATTGTGAATAACGGCTATTTGAACCCGTAATGTACCGGTGTACCAGATAAGAGGATGACGGCGGGGAGGGGGAAGGCGGAAAAGAATGCAGCGAAAAGAGACACGGAGGAAAGGGACGCGGCGGAAAAGGGGCACAGCAAAAAGGATGCGAGGAAGCACGATTGACCCTAGAGGATTGATTAATGGAGTGACGGAGTACGACGGATAGCCCCGGAGGACAGGGTAGCGAAGGGCGGAACATAGGGGATAGAGACGCGGGAGGAAGGGACGAGTGGAAATGGCACGGCAGAGGCGGTCTGTGTTGGCCATCGACGCCGATATGCCAACGGCACGGGGAATCAAAGGCGCTTGGAACCGGCGAGAGGTTGATGGATTGGCGTTTGCCGCGAAGAGGGCGGCAATCACGATGGCACCGGTCGTGGAACCGGTCTTCGCGAGCGTCTTCACCGCATCGGCGGAAGGCGCGACCTGAACCTGCGGCTTGAAGATCGTGACCTTCGGCTTGCTGGGCTTGGCCGGCTTGGTACCGGGCTTAACTAACGAGCTCAGCCGGCTGCGTCGGCTCGCCAGGCTTCGTCGGCGCCTTGTACACGTTGGCGAACGTGGCCGCGTCAACGGTCTCGCCATCCTTCGCATACGAGACGGCGGCGGTCAGTGTGTTGTCGGCCGTCGCGGTCACGGTGATGGTCGCCGCGTACTCGGTGCTGTCATACGTGACGCCATCGGCGTTGCCGGCGACCTGCACGAGCGTGTACTCGTACGTGCCGGCAGCGTCGAACGGCAGCTGGTCGAAAGTGACAGTGCCATCGGCTGCGTTCGTGGTAGTGCCCGGCATCCACCACGTACCTCAACCGCAAGGAGAACGTCTCCGATTTGCGCGACACCGTCGGCGCGACCGCATACGGCCACGTCGGCGACAACAACGATGCCGGTATGCTCGACCTGTCCACGAGCAAGTACAAGAACCCGGCCGAGCTGTCCACGTGAGGCGCAGACGCCACCGGCCCAGACCTGACCACCAAGGGTGTGGGTAATTTCACGCAGGATGACGGCATCCCGTTGCAGGTCTGGGACGCGTCTGCGTCACCATCGGCATGCCCGCCTGCAAGTCCGGTTCGACCAGCGGTTGGACATGCGGCGTCGTCACCGCCGACAAGGTCACCGAAAGCGTGAACGACAACGGCGAGCTGCTCGACGTGTACGGCTTCCACTTCAGCGCCTTCCTGCTGAGCGGCGACTCGGGCGGTGCCATCGTGTCCGGCCACTACTCGATCGGCGTGGATTCGTACGGCAACATGAGCTCCTGCGATGACGCGGCCGATGACGATGCGGTCGCCGGTGGCTTCGCCATCGTTGACAGCAAGTACAACGCCGAGGCGATGTTCAAGCACGGCTTCAACCTGTCCATCAACGTCGGACAGCCGAAGTTCGCCAAGCTCGCCGCCGGCCAGATATCCGGTATGGTCGATGCCGCCGCCGGCGCGAAGATCACGGTGACGGTGGATGGCAAGAGCTACGTCGCGATCGTCGGGAACGCCGGTGTCTGGACGGTTCGTCTGCCGAAGGCGCTTGCGCCCGGCTCGCACAAGGTGACGGCCGTGGCCTCGCTGCAGTCCAAGGGCTCCGATTTCGCCACGACCGGAGCCGCCGCTTCCCGGAAGTTCACGCTGTAGCGGTAGCGGGTCTTCGCGGATGGGCGCCGTGATGCGTCCGTAAGGCGGCGTACGTGCGGGCTGAGCCGCGAGCGCGCCGCCCGCCCCGTCAATTGCGGGTGATGTCTCGCGCGGCGAGATCCGAAAATGGTTCCACGCCATACGGCCGGTCGGTGCTCTATGTTCCGACCGGTCGTCACGCTGCGCGGGTTTTGCGTCACTGTGCGCGGGGTGCGTCACGCTGCGCGACCCCTCGCACAGTGACGATATCCCCAAAGCCCAGTGATTGCAAGGGTTTTCGTCATAGCGTCACTTGGTGCGGGGTCGCACAGCGTGACGCGACCCGCGCACAGTGACGGGTGCCCGCGAAACATGCGTCGCGTGAGCCGGCGATGATGCTTATATAGATGTTCATATAACGGAGGAATACAGGAATGCGACCGGATATGGTCGGCGGAACGAGCGAAACGGGGCGATGTGCATGACTCGGACAATGCACGGTTCGGACAAGAGCGGCACGAAGGCGCCGAAGTCGCCGCACGATGACGGGCGGGAAACCGAAACCCCTGACGGAGGGCGAATCCGGGGAAAGTCCGGCCGGCCCGCAGCCCGCGCCCCGGTACGAGGATCTGCCGGAAGTGTTCGAGGTGCGGACCCGACAGGTGCTGCGCGTCATCTCGCACCCGTTGCGGTATGCGGCCTTGGAGGAGCTTTCGGAGAAACGCGAACCCCGCACCGCCGCGCAGATTGCGGAGGTATTCGGCGTAAGCACCAGCGCCATGAGCTATCATCTGCGCGAGCTGGGCAAAGTCGGCATCATCCATCGCGTCGAGGGTGTGCGTGACGGGCGCGAAAGTCCGTGGATGCTGAGCGCGAAACGCTATCGAATCGTGGTGAGCGAGGAGCCGGATCCCGACGCGCGGATGAAGATGATGAGCGGTTTCCTCGCCGCCCTGCGTCATCGGGTCTTTGAAAATGACACCATGCAGTTCCTGCTGGATTTTTTCATATTCCCCCGGCGTTCCTAAAAGCTCCGACATATAGGGCAAATCCACTCCGCCGCGCTCTCCGATAGAGATTGCCAGAGCTTCAGCCGGAGTATCTACGCTGGTAACAGCCCGTTCCGGTCGAATCGTCCGTTTGGTGAACATATCCGCCTTGGATTCCAGCCTGCCGTTTTCGTCTACGTTTTCCAGAGAGCAAAGCAGATAATAAGACGAATCTTCCGAAAAAGCCTGTGCATTTGCACGGGAATTGATAAGTCCATACTGATCGGCGAATCGGTCATAGGCCACATTCAGTTCCCGCTGTTTCTGGGCAATCGCGTCCTCCGGATAATCGTTCAGCTGATAGTCGATCAATTCCTGCACAATGGTACGAAGTTCCACCATACCCTTGATCCTGCCGGTGGCTGTCGCAGAAAGGTCAGCTTTCCGCATGATGCTGTTCTCACGGAAGTAAACATCCCCATCTACCACCGCATAGGAGAAGTTCTTTACATTTGGGTCTGCCGAAATGGTTTCGCCCTGCAAGGACAGCTCTTCCTCCGGTGCCAGCTCCTGCGCTTCATAATGACCACCGATGTGCTGCACAGCCTCATGCAGCTGGTCTCCAAGATCTGCATCCGGAATCGGAATGACCGTACATTCTTCCTTGCCGTATTGGGTGCTTTCCGTTGTAATCTCACCCAGCACCATTTCCGGGTGGTCAACAAAGTAGCTGTTGAGGGTAATACCCTCCGATGTCAGCCCCAGATGCACCCAATCCGGTTCGATATCAATGGGATGGTCTCTCTTTTGCAGGAAAATGATATCCGAAACCACATCTGTACCGGCATTGGCGCGGAATGCGTTGTTGGGAAGTCGAATGGCTCCCAGCAGTTCTGCCCGCTGTGCCAGATACTTTCGCGCGTCCGGATTCTTGGAATCCATCGTATAGCGGCTGGTAACAAAGGCCACAATACCACCGGGACGAACCTGATCCAATGCCTTGGCAAAGAAATAGTTGTGGATAGAAAATCCGAGTTTATCATAGGGCTTATCGCTGACACGGTAGTTGCCAAAGGGCACATTGCCCACGGCCAGATCATAGAAGTCGCGCCGGTCGGTGGTTTCAAAGCCTGCCACCTTGATTTCTGCCTGCGGATACAGCTTCTGCGCAATACGCCCGGTGATGGAATCCAGTTCCACACCATACAGTCTGCTTCCCAGCATGGAATCCGGCAGCATACCGAAGAAGTTACCGACACCCATCGACGGTTCCAAAATATTGCCTTTCTCAAATCCCATACCGTCCAATGCTTCATAGATTGCACGGATCACGGTAGGACTGGTGTAATGCGCATTCAGAGACGAAGCCCTGGCTGCGGCATATTCTTCTTCCGTAAGAGCTGCTTTCAGCTCCTTATATTCGCCTGCCCAAGCAGTTTTCTCTGCATCAAAGGCATCTGCCAGTCCGCCCCAGCCGACATAATTGGCCAGCGTCTCCTGTTCCTCCGGTGTCGCATCCCTGTTCTGATTTTCCAAGGTTTTCAGCGTGTAGATGGCATCCATGTTGGCACGGAATTTCTGTTTAGGACTGCCTTCACCGAGATGAAAACTGTTGATGCGGTAGTTCTCCGCATGTTTTGCTTCATGCCCTGCCCAGAACGCTTCTTCTTTTCCACGATTCAGATCAACCACCAGATTGTGCAGGTGAACATTTTCCTCATGCCCCAAAAGTCTTGCCAGATTTTCCTTGCTTTCCGAGCGGAAGATTGGATACACGGAATCCGGGTCCCGAAGCTCCACATCGAAAAGCCCGACTTTTTCAATCGTAAATGCCTTTCCGTCCAGATACAGCGTATCGCCGACACGATAATCCGGCTGCACCGGAGCTGCCGGTTCTGGCTGCACAGTTGCAGGCTCTTTTTTAGCCTCCATGCTCCTGCCGCGAATCTCCTGCAACGCCTCGGACGCACTCACATAATCGGCAAATGTCTGTACTTTTCCGTCTGAATATCCGTAATACTCCTCTTTGACATAATCCCAGATGGCAAACGCATCCTTAGAATCCGGGAAGTTCTCGCCGGTCATCGTGACTACAAACCGTTCATCCGGTGCATATCCAGACTCTCTGGCAAGTTCTCTGGCGTGTTCCTGCATTTCCAGCACCAGAGGATCTGTCTCTGCTTGAGCCGGTTCCTGTGCTTCTTCGGATTCCACATCCGGGAATGGAATGTCCTGCTGCAAATCCTGTTTGCTCTGCTCAACATAGAGCCAGTCTTTGGCTTCCCGTTCCTGAACTTTTTTAATCAACTGCTGCCGGTAGGTCTCTGCCTCCCATTCGCTGGTAAACTCTTCGCTGACACCATCTGGTTCCACATGAATGCCATCCTGAATATCATCCCAAACCGCATAGCCATCGTCAGTTTCCATCACGGTAAACCGCTGGGGTGCTGCCAGCTCGCTCCGGGCATAGATATCCGCAGCCGTATTCAGCATATTGTCCACATGCTCATTTCCGGTATCGTAGCGTTCCGGTGGTGTTGGCGGAAATACATGGGCGGCAGTCGGCATAGGAAGCGGCGCGCCGTATTCCTGCTCCAGCTTCCGATACTCTTCCATTTCCAGCGCAGTCAAATACTGACCATTTTTCACAAGCCGGTCTAACCGCTTATCCACCGCCGACCATGTGAGGCGCACTTCCCGGTCATGGTCATAATTGCGAAGCAGAATGCCTTTTCCGTCATAATCGGCAAAACCGCGACTGCCATCCATAAAGGTATAGCTGTGACCGCCGAGACCGTATTCTGCTTTCAGGAATGCAGCTCGTTCTTTCGCGTCCCCTTGCTGCTGGTACAGCGCATAAATACGGATTTTTCCGCCTTCAAAATTAGAACCTGTCCGCAACATCCGATCGATTTCATCCTCAGAAATGACAAAAGCGGAGGGCTTTTCGCTCTCCGCTTCTCTGGCTGCATTCTTTGCCGCCGCATCAATTTTCTGAATCTGCTCTGCTTCGGACTGAAACAGGCTCATAAAGTTTAACTGTTGATAAGTTCCGTCAGAATGACTTCCTCTGCCTGCGCTTTCAGCATGTTCATGTGCTGCACCCAGGCCATTTGGTTCGATTTCTTGTCCGGTGCCGGATTCGCTTTCAGAAGCTCCGCTATCATCTGCTCCATCCGTGCGGTCGCGGTCTCCTGAATCTCCCACAGGTGCGGGTACAGTTTCTCGGTCAGGATCAGGTGATTGTACAGCAGCGTGTTGTTCTCCTGCAGGAACGCTCTGCGCATCCTCCCGTACTTGCCCAGGGGCTTCTGTTCCTGCACCGACAACTGGATGTCCGGAATCAGGTAATCGCCGTTCTTCGTGTAATTCAGCTCCATCATAATTTTGGCTCCTTTCTGCCTGCTTGTCTTTTTCATAGGTTCGGATCGTGCGTTCAATTTCCCGGAAGATCTGGCTGGACATTTCGCTGACCGCAGTTCCCAGCACATTGGCGGCAGCCTGCGTATTAAAATCAAAGATATCCAGAAAATCCTCGTGTTCAAAATAGCCATCTGCATTGCCCACCGTCCGGGTAAAGACGGAATATGCGATGCTGACAGCGGCAGCTCTCTTAAAGGAAGCTCCGATGTTGAGTTCATCATACCCTTCCAGATAGGAATCTGCAACGATGTCGCTGATCTGTCTGCGTTTTTCCTCCCAGTACTCCCTTGCAAGGCGTTCCGCCGCTTCAATGATGTGATTTTCCAGAGACCCGGCACCGGCAGGAACATCAAACGCCGTATCCAGTGCTCGAATGATTGGCTGCTCATGCTCCGCATTCATTTTCCAGAGCTGTACCGGACGGGAATTCTTCCGTTCTCCGGTATCTGCCACATCAAATACATACCGCAGTTTCGGCTGCTCACCGCGCATGTCCAAAAGAGCAATGCCCTTGGAGCCGCGCTTCACATAGCGATTCATCCGGTCATTCCAGAGATCGTACTCTGCACAGGCTGTTGCTTCCGGTCTCTGCTTATAGATCATCAGCTGCTCCGCAAAGGGATACTTATAAAGCCGTGCGGATGTGGTCAAAAACGCTGTCCACTGCTCTTTGCTGCCAGTGATCTGCGCCGCTGCTTCCTGCGCCATCTGCATATAATAAGCCGTTTTCGTCATCATCTGTATTCTTCCTCCTCTCCCTTATTCGTCCGGATATAAATCCAGTGCCTCATATTCTGCATCCGTCATCTCTGCCAGTTTTGCAAGCAGCGAGGCCGTCCACCTGCGCAGGTTCCTGTCTCTGCCCGTCAGACTTTTCTGCATCGTCTGAAGCTCTGCAATCAGCCCTGTCCGTGTGCCAGGGCTGTAAAGCATCATGAGCATCCATTCGTCATCCGTAAAACACATTTATAACTCCTTTTCTTCGCAGCACCTGCGAGGCGGCGCAGGCGGCACAGCCTCCTGCTTTTCCTTCAGCTGATCCAGAACTGATGCTTTTTCCACCGGTTCTTCCTTCTTTCCGTTATTGATCACGCCGTCAATCATGCCGTAATCGTCTTCCATTGCCATTTCTGCGGCTTTCAGGTAATTCTTCGGTTTCAAAAATCCGGGCAGTTCCTGGAAGCCGATGGAATCCACATAGTGACAGCTTACAACACCATTCTGCCGTAAAGCCACGATGTCAGACACAGAAAGACTATGCCCAGTAAAATCATCAGGGCGGGAAATATTGAATTTCGCATACAGTTCCTCCAACATCGTATTCTGATCCTTGTAGGGAAGAAGCGGAGCCGTATACACCACTTCATAATGGTCAATATCCGGCTCCAGTCCCATCCGTTCCAGTTCGCGCATAGACGAAAAGCGTTCATATACCGTATCCTCGCTGCGGCGAAGCTGCAAAATTGCATACTGGTCGGTAGTACTGTCGAGAAATGCCATCATCTTCTCATCTAATGCCTGATTTCCATGCACTTCATCCCATTTTTCAATTCTTGCCATCGTTCATTTCTCCCTTCTCCATAAACGGCAGGCCGTTTTCCTTTGCTTCCTGTCGCTGCTGTTCCCGCCGCTTTTCACTGTACGGCGGTCGGATACCAACACAGCGTTTCGGAATCGTATAAGTGACCGACCCATGCTCCCGGTGCTCCAAAATAAACTGCTCCGGATACTGTTTTCGCAGTTCCCGAAGCTTCTTAATCAGGCGGCTGTCATGGGTGTAAATACTGGCGGTATCCAGTTCATTATCATAATTGATGACGGTTTCCTGCTCTGCTTTCGTAAGCTTGTATTTCATCGCTCCGCCTCCTTCGCCTTAGCAGCTTTCACCGGCGTATCCGTTCTGGAAGACAAATCCGAGAGTTTACCCAGCACAGATTCCCGTCTGCTGATTTCCGCTTCCTCTGCACGATCACAAAGTTCATCATAGTCAATCCGCGTCATGGTGCGGCCACCGAACCCATAATCCGAAAGAATCTGGTCTCTGGCTGCATTCATGCTGATTTCCGAGTTGTCGATCTGTCCACCGTCAATTTCCGTAAAGTCCTTATGATATAAGGTATAGTCGTAACCGTCCTCACAGGTCTGAATGGCAAGAAAGCCCTTGCTTCCCAAATCCCATGCACTGCGTTCTTCCGTAATCAGCGGCTCTGGGCGGCAGGTGCCACCGCCGCGTTCCAGCATTTCTGCCAGTTGACAGATGTGCAAAACATCATACCCCAGGCGCAAATGATATTCGTCCATATATTCGCAACGGGCTGAAAATTTCCGATTCGGATACTCAATCTCCACCGCACTGCCATCCGGAATTGTGAACCGATCCTCGTAGCTGCTGGTGATAAACCGGATATTTTTAGCATTCTCCAGCTCAGGATCAGCCTTTTTCATCTGCCAAAGAATCTTTCTGCCGCCGCGTACCTGCTCCAGCATCTCCGGGGCTACCGGTGCAATAGCAAGACCAGCAAGCTGGGGAATCTTCTGGAGTGCCGCCATCCTCGCGCTTTCTTCCAGCGTAGAAAACGGCTGTTTATCCAACACATCCCAGCCAATGTGTCCCTCGGCGGTCTGCACCTTGCTGTCCATATCAAAGCAATGGAATTCCACGCCGTCCTGCTTTTCCTGCAAGGAAAGCAGAGCAACATTATCCACCAGATAAGCTGCATTCATCATTTTCATGCTCATTTTTTACCTCCAAACTCCAGCTTAAATGCTGCTGCACCGTCCTCGCCGGTCTCTACATGAACGGTTGTGTCATAGTAACGTCCAGACTTCTTGGAATAGCAATGGGTAAGTCGTGCTTTCCCCTGATTTAACAGTTGCCTTGCCAGTTCCTCCGTCATCTGCTTTCCCAGTGTCTGAAAGAACCTGTTTTCCTTCCAGAGCGCAAATTTACAGCTCTTATCCCTGCAAAACCATCCTTTTGCAGTTTCGCAGACATCGCTGCCGCAGGCGGGACAGGAGCCAATGGTCTTGCGCTCCGGCTGCATCAGCACATCGGCACCTTTCACAGCCTCGTAGGTTTTGACAAGTCCGCTGACCATGTTGCTGATTTCGCCCATAAAGGCATCGCTGTCATACTCGCCGTGTTCTATTTTCAGCAGTTTTTCCTCCCAGTCTGCCGTCATGGATGGAGACTGAATTTGTTCCGGCACCACCGTCACCAGCGCATTTCCCTTGTCCGTAGAGCAAAGGTATTTCGTTTTCTTATCACCCCTGCGCTCGATAAAACCTTTCTGCACCAGTTTTTCGATGATGGCAGCGCGTGTGGCCGGTGTGCCGATGCCTTTTCGCTCTACGCCAGCCGGGAATTCATCCGAACTGGCACTCTCCATCGCTGAAAGCAGAAGATCTTCGGTAAACCTCTTGGGTGGGCTGGTCTTGCCCTCTTTCAGATCGACACTGGCAAGTTCCAGTGTCATGCCTTCCGAAAGCTCCGGAAGATCACCCGCCTCCGCATTCTTCTCAGCATCTTCAACCGGCTTTCCTGCATATCGCCTCCAGCCCATATCCGTAACTGTTTTGCCTTTCGTGCTGAACTTCTGACCGGCACACTCGGCTTCTACTATGGTTTCTGCATAGCGGCAGGAAGTTCCTACCGCGCAAATCAGCCGCACCGCCAGCATGGTAAGAATCGCCTGTTCTCCGCTGGGAAGAGAGGGAATGTCATAACCTGCCGCTGTTTTTGTAGGAATAATGGCATGGTGATCGGTGACTTTCTTGGAATTGATGACCTGCGCTGCATTCACCGGTGCTGTCTCATCCGGCTGAATCTGAAAGCTCTGCTGGATCACAGAAACAAGTTCCGGCACCAGCGGTGCCATATCATCCGTCAGATACCGGCTGTCGGTACGGGGATATGTCACGAGTTTCTTCTCGTACAGAGCCTGTGTGTAATCCAGGGTCTGCTGGGCAGTGAATCCCAGCTGCCGATTTGCTTCTCTCTGAAGCGATGTCAGATCAAACAAGGCCGGGGGCTTCTCTGATTTTTCTTTCTGCTCTACCTTGGTAATGATGGCACTTCCTGCCTGGCAACACTCTGCCACCAGTTTTTCTGCTTCTGCTTTTTCTTTCATTCGCTCACCGCCCGCTTGAAAATCCCGAAATTTTAATTCTGCCGAGTAGAACGGCTCCGGCTTGAACGCCCGGATTGCTGCATCTCGCATAACCACCATCGCAAGCGTTGGTGTCATCACGCGCCCCACATTCAGGGTCTGCCCATACAGACATGAAAAAAGCCGGGTGGCGTTGATTCCGACAATCCAGTCGGCTCGCTCCCGGCATAAAGCCGCCTCATATAAGGCATCATATTCTGTTCCCGGTCTGAGCTTCTGAAAGCCTTCCCGGATAGCACTGTCCTCCATTGATGAAATCCAAAGCCGTTCCACCGGCTTTTTGCAGCCGCACTGATGGTAAACCAGTCGGAAAATCAGTTCGCCCTCACGCCCTGCATCGGTTGCACAGATCAGACTCTCCACATCTTTCCGCTGCATGAGCTTTTTCAGGATTCCGAACTGCTTTTTCGTGCTGGCGGACACCTGATACTGCCAATGTTCCGGCAAAATCGGAAGATCATCATACTTCCACTTTGCATACTTTTCATCATAGGCTTCCGGCTGGGAAAGTTCCACCAGATGCCCCACACACCAACTGACAAGGTAGCCATTGCCCTCCATATAACCGTCCCCGCGCTGATCTGCCCCGATCACTTTCGAGAGACTCATGGCAACCGAGGGCTTTTCCGCTAATACAAGCTTCATTCGATACTGCTCCTTTCGCAAAAAAATTAGCAGCCAGGCACCGAAGCGCATGACTGCTATGTAAGGAACGGTATTCTGTTTTAGGTCTACAAACTGGGGCTTTTATGATCTTGCCACAGCTTATCAGTCTATGCACGTCAACTGTTGAAACCGCCGTGTACCGAACGGTACGCACGGTGGTGTGAGAGGACGGCGGCTAGTCACCGCCTCCTACTCGCTTGTGCCCATGTTTCGGCCCTCCACATCATCACTCCGCGCATGCGTTGTGCCTCGCCGCAACGCATTCTGCCCCTCGCTGACTCATCGCCAGGCATCGCTGATGGTGTTCGTCTGCCCATCCTCACTTCTGCAGTATCTGCTTTTCGTTCTCCTGCACACGCCGCTCGAGCGCTGTATACTGCCGGAGCTCGTCCTCGGTAAATCCCCGGAACTTCGCCTGCTCGTAGTCACGCTCCGCGGCCGCGATATCCTGCAGCACCGCATCCGACGCCGGCAGCAGCTCGAGACGAATCTTCCGCGGCTCGCGTTTTTTCTTCGTCATTCCGTTCGCGTCTGCATCCTGTGCCTCGCCACGCTTTCCGAAAAGACCGGTCGCCTCGGCTATTTCCGCCGCTTCACGTCGTTTCCTCGGCACGTCGACCACTTCGAGCATCCCGCGTGAGACCAGCTTCTGCAGCGCGGCGCGCAGATCCCCGCGGCTCATATGCATCAGCTCCGCGAGATCCTTCCGGCTCAGCGCCTTTCCGGCATCCTTTCGATCAGTCGCCTCCACGGCATCTTCCCGCGCAGGCATCTGCGCTTCAGCCCCTCGAGTGAGTGCCTTTCCCGCGTCCTTCCGATACAGCAGCAGCGACAGCTCCGCCAGCGTCATATCATACTTCAGCGCCACCGACTCGAGATAGCGCTCGAGCAGCTTCCGGTCGCGGTACTTCTCCACGATGATCCCATCCTCCGAAATCACCTCCTGCAGCGCCTGGCTCCGCTCCTCACCGAGCTTCTGCGTCCCCGGAATCGTCGCCGGGAACACGAAACCATCCTTCGCCGCATCCACTAGAAAATGATAGACCTGCAGCCGCTTCCGCTCATACGCATCCTCATCCAGCACATGCTTGAAGAAGTCGTTGTAGCACTCGAACATCGCGAGTTTCATCTCCACCGTCCGCGCGAAGCTGATCTTCTGATTCACCAGCGAACCCTTCGTCTTCACATAATAGTAGACCGGCGTCCGCAGCGCATAGAACGTCGTCGCATAGCGCACATACTCGAGATTAAACAGAAAATCCTCGCACCAGCTGAGCTTCGCATCCATCCGGATCCCGTGCGCCTCCACAAGCGAGCGCCGGTACAGCTTATTCCACAGCACCCCATAGTAGTAGTCCGCCGGGTTCTCCATCATGAAGCCAACGAACGCTTCACGCCCGATCACCTGGTCCGCGTCGATATCCCCCTTCTGCGACACCATCTCTCCGACGACACGATAGAAATCCGCGATCACCATGTCGCAGCCCGTCTCCTCGGCCGCCCGCACCATCAGCTTCGTCGCATCCGCCGTCAGCCAGTCATCACTGTCCACGAACTGCAGAAACGTACCCCGCGCCCGCGCGATCGCCTGGTTTCGCGTATCCGACACCCCCGTATTCTCCTTATGCACGACCACCACGCGCGCATCCGCCCGCGCATATCCGTCGCAGATCTCCCCGGACCGATCCTTACTTCCATCATCCATGAGGATCAGCTCGAAATCCCGAAACTCCTGATTCAGAATACTGTCCACACAGCGCGCGAGACTCTTCTCCGCGTTATACACCGGCACGATGATACTGACCTTCGGCTCCATAGGCACCTCCATCAAAAAACTACTTCTAGTTGTACCATAAAACCCTCCCGTTGACACTCGTATATTTCTGCTCACTTTTCCCGGGCCAATGTCTCGGCCCTCCGCCTGCTCACTCCGCGCCCACGCGTCCGCACCCTCCACCTTCTCACGTCGCGTCCACCCATTCGCACTCGTTGCCTTTATCGCGCCCATGCCTCCGCCCACTACCTCCTCACGTCGCATCGAAGCACCAATTCCCTCATGAAAATGTCATATTACAGCATAAATTTGCTCATGAAAGTGTAATGAAGCACGGATTATTCCCTCATGAAAGTGGCAAAATACTGAAAAGAACGCTCATAAAAGTGGCAGAGCACGGAAATCTGAGAGGAAAAAGAAGGTGCCATGGTGTTAAATTATTCTTATGATATTTCCGCTTCCTGATGATTTTTTTGAATTATCTTAACTTTAATATCGAAACTTAACTTAAAACAAGTTATAATACAAAAATAGAGTTAAATAGAAGGAGAACATATGGAATATCTCTATAAAGTTCTGGGAATTAAAGCGACAGTTCAGCGCGCAGAGTTTGACCATCTGCCCAATTATATAGCTGTAAGGTATCGTTTACAGAAGGTATCCATGGATGGACAGAAAGTGATTTTTCTTTATCCAAAGACAGAGTTGGAGCAGATCAAAGACCTGAAGGCTCAGCTCAAATCCACCGGCGACGCCATCCTCGCAGAGTGCGCCGTCAAGGACCACATCTGGGGCATCGGCTTATCGATGAAGGACCCAGATCGACTCGACGTGAAAAAGTGGCACGGAACGAACCTGCTGGGGTATGCACTCATGATCGTACGAGAACGGGTGTGAAGGGCGAAAATCCAGATACCAATATAAATACGTATTTGATGATTTATAGATATGAATAAATGCAGATCAAAATGCGCAGAATATGAGCACTTATAGACATTTAATCAACACTATATGAAAATATGCCTATTATTTTTGAGAGATGCTGGATGGTAAAATTCCGAGTTGTTGAGCTGTTCTTACTTTCTATTTTATCAGATATCGCCTACAGAGTCCATAGCTTCATAGCTCAAAACAGTTCACCCACCAACCATTTGGCTATGTAAAGGGGACGGCTTTTCAGCCGCCCCACCGGTCAACGCTGCGTTAATCAGACAGGTTCATCGTCCGATTCCGCTTCATAATCCTCGTTGACATCCACTTCTTCGTCCTCGTCACCATCATCCTCCGGCAGCTGGAGCGTATCTTCATCCTCATCGTGATAATCCGCATCCGGGTCCGGCTGATTTTTCTTGGACGCAGGCTTTACGCCCTTCATCTTGATATAGAGATAACCGCCGACACCGGCTGCACCGATCACAAACAGAAGCAGCATAATCATCGGAAGCGGAGACGATTTCTTCTGCTCGCTCTCTGTTTTCTGCTCTTCCGGTGCCGGTTCCGTCTCCTGCGGCTTTTCGGTTTCCGCAGGTTCCGTGACTTCCGGCTCCTTCTCCCGATACTTGGCAGCTTCCTCTTCATCCATCAGCGCAAGCAGATCGGCCTCGTCCACCATGTTCAGGAAATGCACATTCTGGTTGCCGTCTTTATCGCGGTCGATGATCAGATAAAAGGTGTTGCCCGCCTTTGTCACCAGCGTAATGAACTGCTGGCTGGATTTATCTTCTTCCTCACCGATATCGTCCACCAGCGTCATATTTCCTTCCGGAGTCAAAGCTGCACTGGATTTCGTCTCATCCTCGTATGACATTCCACTCTGCATCAGATCCAGAAACAGCTTCAGCGCATCTTCACTGAACATGCTGCTGTCTTTTGCAGAATCCGTGACATTCAGGTACTTTCCATGTGCATACCCGGTTTTGCCGTTGAAGTTTACCTTATACCAGTCACCGCATTTTTCGACAATCTCCACCGTATCACCGGAATGCAGATATCCGATAATCTCTTGATCCATGCCGGGGCCGGAACGGAAATGCAGGCTGGTGATCCCCGGCACCACTGTACCAATCTGCTTTCGTGACTTTTCGCTGCCGATGTTGTATTCCTTGCCGCCCACCGTAACAATCAGGTTCCCATCCGCATCCGTAGCGACCTCATAGCCATCCGGCAGCACCTGCATATCCGGGTCGATTTCGATCCTGTCGGTATTGTCCGTTTTCCCTGCATTTGCGCTTTCTGCTGCATCCGCTTCCTGCGCAGCGGTACTGACAGATGTGTTCTTCTGCACATCATCGCCCGTATAGGCAAACGCAGTAGTCGTAAAGGTTCCTGCCGCCATCACACTGGCAAGCAGCATTGCCATCATCTTTTTCATTCCATATCCTCCGTTTCTTTCTCATCCAGTTTCAGGTTCTCCGGGTTGGGAACCGCAGCCTGCGCCATCTGAATGATGACTGCCAGCTGTTCCGGGGTCAGGCTCTGGGCATGTACCATTTCACAGATTTCGCTGTTTTCCTGCTCGTGGTACTTTCTGTCCCATTCCTTTCTGCGCTCCTCCCACTCATCACGTTTTCTGCGGGCTTTCTCACGCTCCGCAGCAATCTTTTCCAGTTTCAAGCTCATATCGTTTCCTTTCCGAGCGAATAAACGCCCTATTTTTATCGAATTCTTCCCATGCAGTAGTAGTGCTGCCGCCAGTAGTTCGTCTCAATGGAAGCATAGGAAATTGGGTTGCCGCAGTGAATCATCATCCCGTTGCCGACATAAATGCCCACATGGGACGCTCCGCTTGTGTTGTAGGTTTTCTGGAAGAAGATCAGGTCTCCGGGCTTTGCTTCACTTTTCGGGATAATGTCGCATTTTCCCATCAGACCGTTGGCCGTCTGCCTGCCCACATTCCAGCCATTTCCGCAGTGGTTGATGACCCAGCTTACAAAACCAGAACAGTCAAAACTGGTACTCGGCGAGCTGCCGCCCCAAACATAGGGATAACCGAGATATTTCTCAGCTTCGGTAATCATCTTCCGGAATTTTTCATCCGTCAGAGCTTCGCCCGGAATGTCGTAATCCTGATATTCTCCGCTGGAGCCCGCGCCATCCGGCGTTGCAAAGGCTATGCCTGCAAACAGGTCATCCCGATTGCCCCGGCACTCCAGTGTGACTTCGTAGCGTTGCAGCTGGTCATCTGTAAGACCGGAATTTCTGGCAACATAGTCCACACCCCGATTGAGCAGCGTTACATTAAGGATTTTATACTCATACTGTACCGTCACCTGATAGGTGTAGGTGTGTCCGGTTCCGGTGATCGGATTGTAACTATAACCCACACGGGTTTCTTTCCTCGTCCGGATTTCCACCTTTTCCTCCAACTTCAGCTCATACTGTGCATCAAAAATACTCTGGAGCCGCGCCTGTACCTGGCTTCTCGTGTAGTTTTCAAATTCTACGGTCAGCAGAGATGCAAGTTCATAGGGATTGTGTCCGATCTCTGCCAGATTGTAGCGATACTCGTCATAGCCCGGATGGTCGGTTTCAATGCGGTCGATTTGTTTGCGAAGTTTATCTTCCAGCCTGGTATAATCCGTCTCCACGCCTTTCAAATCTTCATCTTCTGCCGTGTAGGAAGTCCCCAGCACCACATTGCCGCCGCCATTGATCAAGACGGAGCATGACGAAACCGACCCGGCAATCACAAAAACAAGCAGTCCCACGGCTGCGATACCGATGATGATATGCGAGTGGCTCTGCACAAACTGAAATGCCTTTTCCGTTATACTGGCAGTACCCTGCGCAGCTTTGGCTGTGCCAGCTGCTGTGTTCTCCGCAGCGGCCGCACCTGCCTTCGCAGCGGCATACTCTTTTTTGATGGCCTGCTTCTGCCGCCATCGGGAAAAGAAATTCGAGCCAGCCTGCGGATCAGACTTCATGCGTTCCGCAAAGATGGAATCTACGGCATCTTTATCTGCCTTTTTCTCCAGCCGCTCCAACTTTTTGTACTGCCGCAGCTTTCGACCATATTGGAACCGAGAACCGGCACGGGCTGCACTTTCCGCTGAACCTTCGGTAAAATGCGCTGCCTCCACACCGGAATTATTATCCTGGTCGGCATTGCGCACACTCTGATGCGCTTTGGCTGAAAGTGCATCTGCCGCAAGATTTCCCGGCTTCTTAGGCTTTCCGTCCTTTTTCCCGGAAGCGGCCGCATTCTTCTTCGTCTTTACCTCTTGCTCCGATTTCAGCTTCTTGCTGCGCATCTTGGCAAGATCGGCCTCGTGACGAATCTGCCTTCGGTGTTCCGCTTTTTTCTTGTTGCTGTCTCCCGTACTGTTATCGGCGGCTTTGTTCCTGGAATCGCGAAGGGTGTTCTCCGCACCCTCGCGCTCCTGCCGCAGCTTGTCTCCGAGATTCGGATTTTTCTTGCCAGCCATCGCTTACACCCCCTTTACTTCCTGCACTTCGGTTAATTTTGTCGTCATAATCCGGTACAGTTCCAGATCGGTCGGGAAACGATCAACGAACGGCAAAATCACATTTCCGTAGAACAACAGTCCTTCGCCTTCGCCGGAGTGGGTCACATAGGACAGCTGGTGCGGGCTGATGTTCAGCTGATCCGCCAGAATCTGACGGTCACCGGCTGCCTGATTCAGCATATAAATGAAGTCGCTGTTTTCAAAAATGTTCGTCACTTCGCGGGAAGAAAGCAGGTCTTTCACATTCTGGGTGATGCCGGTGGGAATACCGCCCCATTTACGGAATCGCTTCCAGATTTCCACGCTGTAGGCCGCTGTCTGCTCTTCTTTCAAAAGCAGATGGAACTCGTCCATATAGTAGCGGGTGGCTTTACCGGCATTACGGTTGGCGGTCACACGCCCCCAGACCTGATCCTGCACCACCAGCATCCCGATCTTTTTCAGCTGCTTGCCCAGCTCCTTGATGTCATAGCAGACCAGCCGGTTATTGATATCTACGTTGGTGCGGTGGTTGAACAGGTTCAGAGAACCGGTTACATAGATTTCCAGTGCCGTTGCCACATGGTGTGCCTCCTTTTCATCCTGCCGGAGCAGAGCTTCGTACAAATCCTGCAAAACGGGCATGTTCTCCGGCACCGGGTGTTCAAAATAGGTCTGGTAAATCTGATGAACACAGCGGTCGATGACCGTCTTTTCTACCGGCTGCAAGCCTTCTTTTCCGCCCACGATCAGCTCACACAGGGACAGGATGAAATCTGCTTTCAGGGCAATCGGATTATCCTCTTCCGAATAGTTCGCATTGATGTCCATTGGGTTGATATACTGCGTGCTGGAAGGGCTGATTTTAATGACCTGCCCCTCAAATTTCTGCACCAGTGCTGTGTACTCAGCTTCGGGATCGCACACGATTACATCGTCATCCGTCACCAGGAACGCATTGGCGATTTCTCTCTTGGCAGAGAAGGATTTACCGGAACCGGGGGTACCCAGAATCAGCCCGTTGGGGTTTTTGAGCTTTTTCCGGTCAACCATAATCAGGTTGTTGGACAAAGCATTCAGCCCATAGTACAGAGCCTCTTTCCCGGTCTGAAACAGTTCCTGGGTGGTAAACGGCACGAAAATTGCCGTGCTGCTGGTAGTCATGCTGCGCTGAATCTCAATCAGGTTCTGTGCCAGCGGCAGGCAGCTCATCAGCCCCTGCTCCTGCTGGAAGTCCAGACGGCGCAGGTTGCAGTTGTACTTTTGTGCAATGCTGGAAGCCTGAAACACATTGGTTTCCAGCTCCTGCTCCGTTTCGCCGGTGTTCATCACCAGAAAGGTCAGCAGGAACATACGCTCATTCTGGCTCTGCAATTCCTTCAGCAGTGCCTTTGCGTCCTTACCGTAAGTTGCCAAATCGGACGGAATGATGTCCATATCGTATCCGGAACGTACAGCTTTCTTCTGTTCCTCAATCTTGGAACGATCCAGCTCCGTGATGGTGTGCTTAATAGACTTGATTGCTTTGTTCTGGTCTACCGACTGAATGTGCATGGTTACAATCTGGCTGGATTCCATATCCAGAAAGTCCTTCAGCAGCTGATCCGACAGGTCGGAAGCCGTAATCTGGAGATAGGACATGGAACCATACATCCCACCCATCTGAAAAACACGGTTCTTCGGAAAGGCAAAACCGGTCGGTGCAATAAAGTCCTTTACCGACAGCCCGCTCTCCGGCAGCCACTTCCAATCGAAATTGAATCGGTCATGGTCACCCATGTGGAACATATCGTGCATCAAATGAAGCCGTTCCTTGCCGTTAAGCAATTTTGCCCGGACACCCAAGCGTTTGAAGTTGTTCATCAGGTCGATCTCGATGTGAATGAGCCTCGGCTTTGCCTGCTTCATTGATTCCGCCTCAATGCCAAACGTCAGGTACTTCGTCTTGGTCAGGCCGTTGTTGCCCTGGGCAAGTTGACGGCGGAGCATGGTGCTGTACTCTGTGCGTACCGGATTAAAATGATCCTTCTGGTACGGGATACGCACCATCTTCTCAAAATTCGAGGCATCCGTAGCCATATTCATAAAAGAAAGCTCGAAGCGGATGCTGGAATCAAAGAAGTTCAGGAAGCTGCACCATTCCTCAAAGATAGCTGTCTGATCTTCCTGTTGTGCCAGCTGGTAATTGATGTCCTGAAACTGAATGGTTTTGGTATAGTAGTTGTCCGTCACACGGCAGATACCATCCGGGAACATCCGCTGAAAGGGAATGCTCTCCTGTGCCGAGTGCGGAACCGTGCGGTCACCCCTTGCACGGTCGATCACCGTCTGCACTTGTTTCTGCTCTGCGGCTGACAGATGAGACGGCATTCGGATGTCATCCTGCTTTTTATTCTTCGCTGTCAGCTTTTCGAGAATTTTGAACAATGCGATTTACCTCCATTTCCACGTCTGCCTGCTGTACCAGCAGTGCATAGTAATTTTTTGTTTTGTAAGGCCGCGTTTTCGGCCTCTTGAACTTTGCCTCATAGAAGTGCTTTGCCACCACTTCCAGCGGCTGACCGTCTTTCTCGTACATGGCAAGAAAGAAAAGCGGCAGCATTACTGCCATCATGCCAAGTGCGGCAAGGCTCAGATTCCCGCTGGATTTGAGCAAAAAGAAAACCGGAACGCCAATCAGCGCACCGGCTCCGAAGCAGAGAATCTGCCGTTTGGTCAGGTTCATAAAGACCTTGGTTTTGACCTTTGAAAGGTCTCGCGGCACAGAAATATAAGATGCCATGAATCATTCCTCCTCTCTTAGTGCGCTGCAAACACGGATTTCGCGAGGCTTCCCGTCTTAAACAGCGTAAATGCCAGCAAAATCGTATATCCCAAAACGCCCCAAATGCTGCTGATAATGTTATCCGAAAAGGACAGGTTCTGAATCAGAACTGCATAGATGCCTACACAGATCATGATAAGAAAGCCTTGGAATCCCAGTGCAAACAGGGAGCGCAGGTAATTTTGACCGGTATGGCTCTGCTCATGGTTTCCAAAGGTTGCGAATGGAATCGGCGCAAGGCTCACCATGAGATATATTTCCACCATTCGGCCATACACGATAACAAAGATGATAGCCGACAATGCCAGCATCGTGACCTGAACCACAAATGTCTGCAAATACAGTCCCAGCAGCGGTCCCAAGTCCATGCCTTCCAGTGTGGCCTGCATCGCTGTCAGGGTCGCATCGCTGACGGACGTACTGCCGGAAATCAGACCGCCGCTTCGGGAGATCACTTGCTGCGCTACATCAAAGACAGCCATCGTGATATTGAATGTGTTCGAGATCAGGGTCACTGCCAAAAAGGTCTTAAAGACCCATTTGAAAAATGTCCATGTCTCGAAATTTGCCAGATTGTTATGCTCGATGAGCATCTGGATCAGCTCATAACAGGCGATGAAAGTCAGCACCATTCCGGCAATGGGCAGGATCACGGATTCCGAGATGTTGCGGATCATAGAAAAGACCGCAGGTGAAAAGTTCGCCGGTGTGGTTCCCACATCGCCTGCGATCTGTCCAACCTGCTGGTTGACTGAATCGAACATCCCTGAAAGATTTCCCATGATGCCGCTGATGATCATGCTCTTGAGCCAATCTGTGATCTGTTCAAGGATACTCTGCATGAGCCGCCTCCTTCCTTACGCAAACACGCCGAACAGCTTCGCCATACGGGACAGAAGCATGAACAGCTGGGAGAAAAGAGACAGTGCCGATGCAGTTGTAGTAAGAAACGCCATAGATTTGTCCTCCTGTAACTTGTCCGGCCTATCAGCCGGTGCGATTCTAAACTGCGGTTCTGCGCCATACCACCAACATGTGCACCTGCCGGAGAGCACAGAAAATAGCCAGCTGCGGAGATTGCCTGCACCTGACTATGTAACAGGCAGCTTTCGCCGCCCGGTCGGAATCTTCGCTCCGACAGCTTTTGCTTAACCGAACAGACCGGAAAGCAACGGCACCAGAGTCGTGCCGATCAGTGCCACGCCGCCGCCAGCCATCAGCTGCTTCATGCCCTGAGACTTGGCACCGGGGTTGTCGTTGCCGTAACCCTCCAGCAGGTTGATGGCTCCCCAGATGCCGAGACCGGCACCCAGTGCGATAACGAGAGTCTGAAGAACGGTTACTGCGCTATTGAAAAATGCCATAAATGTGTACCTCCTTGTACAATGCGCCCTTGTAGGCGGATGAATAGTGATTTTCCATTTGCATGTGCACCTGCAAATGGACAAACATATAGCCAGGTCTCCAATCCCAATTAGAAACCTGGCTATGTAAAGAGGCGGCAGCTCGCCGCCCCTTCTTATTCTGTTGTCAGCAGCGCACCCATGACCTCTTCGTCACCGAAACAAACTTACTTGGCATGATCTGCATCAACCACTTCGTACTTATCACCGGGCTTGAGCTTCAGCCGATGGTCAAGAAACGCCTCGATGCTGAACGTGTTTTTCTTATCAGCACCGGCAGTGAGCTTGTAGTTCGGATGCTGGGTCAGATCATATTTATCTGACTTGAACGGTCTGACACCGCGCAGCTGCAAAATGCACTTTCCGCCATCCAACACAGCCAATTCATCCACCGAAGCCAAATCATGCCCGACCTTCTGATAATTAGTGCCGTAAGATGGGCTGTTGCCTCTGGTATCGGAAGTGTTGTACAGATCAATCGTTTCTTTTCCCAGTGCCTGATTCAGCTCTTTCAGCGTAGTCGGCTCCGAACCGCCAAGGAAAATACGAGAATCCATATTGCCGATGATAGTATCGGCATTGTCCTTGTAGATTGCCTTCAACTGGCTCTGTGCCTGAAGTACCAGACATGCCGAGATTTCTCTTGATCGGATGGTGGCTACCAGCTTTTCCAGGTTCGGAATCTGACCAATGTTCGCACACTCATCAATCAGGCAGCGCACATGCACCGGCAATCTGCCGCCGTAGACATCATCCGCTTTCTCGCACAGCAGGTTAAACAGCTGTGTATAGATCATCGAAATCAGGAAATTAAAAGTTGGGTCTGTATCGCTCATAATGAGGAACAGAGCCGTTTTCTTATCTCCCACCGTATCCAGCGACAGCTCATCGTACATGGTGATATCGCGGACTTCCTCAATATCGAAGGGAGCCAGACGTGCACCACAGCTCACAAGAATCGACTTTAAGGTTTTGCCCGCCGCCAGCTTGAACTTGGCATATTGACGGACAGCAAAGTGGTTCGGCTTCTTCTTTTTCAGTGCTTCAAACATCTGATCCACTGGATTCTGAAAGGTTTCATCATCCTCGCGCACTTCCATCGCATTCAGAAATTCAATCAGCGTTGCAAAGTTCTGCTCTTCCAGCGGTGCCTCATAGTGGATATAACCAATCAAAGCACAATAAAGCAGGGTCTCTGCCTTCGTCCAGAATTCATCACCGGCCTTGCCGTCTCCCTTGGTGTTGGCAATGAGGGTTGTGGTCAGCTTCAAAATATCCTTTTCGCTGTGAATATACGCGAAGGGATTATAATGCATCGACTTTCTAAAATTGATGGTGTTGAAAATCCGGATGCTGTATCCGTTCTTCAAAAGGGCTTGGCCGCAGTCGATTACGATATCGCCTTTCGGGTCAGTGACCACATAGGAACTGTGACATTGTAAAAGGTTGGGTTTGAGCCAAAATCGGGTCTTACCGCTGCCGGAACCACCGACCACCAGTACATTTTTGTTTCTCGCATTAGCCGGATTCTTCGGGCGATTGCCCATCATCAGCCGCTCCGTCCGGGTCAGAATCACATTGTTTGCAAACACCGGATCTTCAAACGGTTCGATGTCTTTCTGCGTACCCCACCGGGCAGAGCCGTACTCCATGCCATGGCGATATTTCTTGGCATTTTTGCCTTTCAGGTACACGGCAAGCCGCAGACCTGCTCCACAGCACACACCAATTAGCAAATCCATCGGATGCAGACTTGGCATCGGATTGGAAAAGGCTGCACCCAGGGCAGAAAGAAAGCCGAGGAGCTTCTCAGACATATCTGCGCCCTCGGCAATTCTCCACGCTTCTCCCAGATTGGTACATACAAGACCGGCAATGAAATACGGCAGGTTCAGGATCAGCAGCTTTTTGGTCTTATTACTCATAGATCACGCTCCTGACTTTTGTGGCGAACCTTATCCGGCAGAATTGCAGCAACCAGCTCTTTGAGCTTGTTAAGCTGCTCCAGAACACTCGGTTTTTCCTTTGCTTTCAGCTTGCGGTTGGTGAATTCCTCAAAAGCAGAAGTCAGTGCATCCGCATCTTTCGCCTTAAAGAACACCGTGTACTTGGGTGGCATCACATTTTGGTCTTTCGTAATGGCATAGTCCACACCGTATTTCCGTGCTACCTGTTCAAAGCCTTTCAAATCTGTTTTCTCAATGGGGATACTGCTGACTCCCTGATTCTGACCGATCAGTTCTTTGATGCTCTGCTTTCCAACCGGCAACTGCGCTGTTTTCTGAGCCACCTTTGCCTGATGGTGCCGTTTCCACGCATTATAGCCATTCACAATGGTGCGAAAGGTCAGTTTCGTGGTGCTGATTGCCAGATTGACGGTACGATTTTCAACTTCTTCCTGCATGAATCTCCGCCTCCTTCCTTACAGACTGTCCCGGTCCGGTGCCGGTTTGCTCTTTTCCTGGGGCTTTGCAGCCTTTTCCTCCATCTTCTTCACCATGTCATCTGGGACCGGAATTGCCATGATGCTGCGCCCCATACGAACGAACATCTGGGGCTGATGGAACTGCTCCTCAAATTTCTGCATCTGCTCCGAAGTCAGAGAACCAAAGTCATCCTCTGTCAGCCCTACCACCAGAAAATCACCGGCATAAATGTCCTGCATATCCCCGTCTTCGGTGTAAATCGCACGGTTCAGCGGCAATCCATTGATTTTACCGGATTCGTTCAGAATAATGGCTACTTCATCCTCAAATGGATAGGTTACTTCAATATCCCCGCCGACCATAGCCTGCAAATCTTCCAGCTCTGTGCCAACACTGATTTTCTTCGGGTAGGCATTGGGCTGTACCAGCAGCACATCCATTGTCCTGGTCTCTGCCAATTCATGTTCTCCCACGGTCTTGAAATCCACACCGGTGAAATCGCCGGAATCCAGAACATAGTCCTGATTGTTCCAAGCCTGCGTCACCATGCGTTCCGCATCTTCTTGTGAGGCAGCTTCCACGGAAACCTTTCTCTGGAGAGTTTCTGTAATCTCCACATCAAATTTCTTCATAGGCACCTCCTTAAATCAGGCGCAGTGCCGGAACCAACTCGCCGCCAATGGAAACCACCGTCAGATTTTCGTTCACATAGTCGATGGTGCGTTCCAGCGTAAACAAATTGATGCTGCATTCGTTGCCGTTCTGGTCGATTTCCGAAACTTCCGCAGCTCCCAGCAGATAGCGGGTTCTGTCTGTCTCGATCACATCGCTCTTATCATAATGGAGAAGCAGTTCCCCATCTGCCACCAGATCAGCCTCCATCTCATCGTAAACATCCTCAAAGATGTCTCGACTACCATCCTCGGTCAGAAGTTCGCCGCCTGCTCCCGGCAGGATCACCATCACAATGCGCTCCTTCGGGTGATCTTCACGGATTGCCTCCAGCATCACCCAGTTATGAAGCATCGCAATGGACTTCTCGAACATGGGATCATCCATCGGATTCGGCTGCGATGCACCGTTCGGGCAGTTCTTGCAGTCCATGCTACACACCGCGTTGTTCTGATTCTTCTTAAAGTTCATCATCATAAAAATCTCCTTATCGTTCCATATCTCGTTGTTTACTTCGCTGCCACTTTTCCAGCAGCCGGATAATCGTGTCCTGCATCTGCTTCGGCGTATAGGATTTCGGGAAATACTTCCGTAAAACCTCGTTTTTAATCGTCACATGGTCAAGCTCATCCTTTTTGATTTCATTCATCACTTCACACATGGCATCCAAGGTGCAGCCGCCCTCCTGCGAGAGCTTTTTCAGCCGCTGTGCCTGCGACAGGGATGGGGATGCCTGTGCATAGTCCATTGCCTCCAGAAACTCCTTCTGTTCGGACGGTTTCAGGTAAGACAGTTCTACCGCCGGATTAAAGGCGATTTTCTTCTCATCCACCATATCCAAAATTTCGGGAATCAGGTTTGTAAGGCGAATAAACCTCTGAACTTGCGTTTTACTTTCATTCGCATCATCAGCTAATTGGTTTACAGCCCACGACTTCTGACCAACTTGGTCAGAAGTTAAATCTCCGCGTTGTCCCTGATGTTTCATCGCCTCCAGCTTCATCTTGTAGGAAAACGCTCTCTCGCTGGGAAGGATATTTTCCCGCTGTAAGTTGCTGTCCACCATAAAGATGATTGCCGCATCATCGTCCATTTCCTTGACGATGACCGGCACTGTCTCCAAACCTGCCAGCTGCGCTGCATGAAGTCTGCGGTGTCCCGAAAGAATTTCAAATCCACCTTCCGGGTCAGGCCGGACAATCAACGGGGATACCACCCCTATCTGCTTGATGCTCTCCACGGTCTGTTCCATCAGCTCATCGTCCAGCACCTTAAAGGGATGACCCTCAAAGGGATGCAGGTCAGAAAGCGACATCTCCGTCCGCTGCTCCTTAGCCGCAGCGTCGGCAGCTGAGCCACTGCGGTTTTCTGTTGTAATACTGGTTTTTGCTTTTGCCATTCAGCTTCTTAACCTCCTTCCAGCGGTGATAGATGTCATTCTTACCTGCGAAAAACGCCTTTTTTGCCTTGCACTTCATAGATCAAGTACCTCCTTAACGACCTGCTGTTTTTCTTTTCCAATGCTCTTTCTGCGGTCCTCTCCGCTGATTCGCACCGGCGTACACATTTCCAAAATCCGGCTGTAAATCCGGGCGTATGCCACATCCTGCGGATTGCGGATTTCAGCAATCTTCAGATTGGTTGTGATAATGACCGGAAGCCCGGACTTATACCGCTCATCAATGACAGCGTAGACCTGCTCCAGCGCATATTCGGTGCTGCGCTCAATTCCCAGATCATCCAGAATCAGCAAAGAATAATTGGAAAACGAAGCGATATACCGGTATCGCTCTTCCGAATACATGGCACCCATCTGGTTCAGGATCTTGGAGAAGTTCGTCATCAAAACCGGAATGCCCTGCTCCAGCAGCGCATTGGCAATACATGACGCCACAAAGGACTTTCCGGTTCCGACATCTCCCCATAACAAAAGGCCAAGGTTTTCAGCCTTGACCTTTTTCCACTGCTCCACATAGCGTTTTGCCATTTGGATATCCTTGTTGTCTTCTGCAACGGCAAAATTCCATTCCAGAAGATGCTTTTCCTGAATTCCCGTTGCTTTCAGCTGCCTGATTTTACGCTGCCGCTCCACCAGCTCATCCTGGCGTTTCTTTTCCGCCATCGCTTCCTGCTGGCATCTGCAAAGGCAGGGAACAATCTTGTCTCTGCCCCAGAGCTTTACCCTGCACTGCACCGGCGTATGGCAGTTTCTGCAATACAACAGTCCGTCATCGCCCTGGTATTCCAGCTCTCCGGGTTCTTTCGGCGTAAAGAGCGAATCCAACGCCGCATTCAAAACTTCAGGCACCATGTCGCTCATAGGCTGTCTCCTTCCTCAAATGTGTAGTCTGCCGGGTTATACTTCGGCTTTTCTCTCCTTGCCCAACTCCGGATTGTGGCAAGGTGATTTTTGTAGCTCCTGCCGGTGGAAGCCATATACTCAGAGAGCCGTTCCACCCGCATCTGATAATCTCCTGGGAACTCCTGCCGGAGCTTGCCGTATTCCGTGTCAGAGAGAAGAACATTTTCGTATGAGCCATACCGGTGCTGGATTTCTTTCTTCTCTCTTTTATTGATTGTTTCAGTACTTGTTCTATTAGTACTTAATTGCGCGGGATTTTCCGTAACCGGTGTGTCCGTATCCGGATTTACCGTATACGGCTTTTCCGTACACGGTGATTCCGAACACGGCTTTTTCCTTGGCATCTCATAAATCACATACTCCGCTCTGCCCATCCGACCGTTACTCTCACGCTGCTGGTTCCTTTCCAGATACCCAAGACGCTCCAGCTCTTTTAGAGCCGTAAGCACCCCATCTACGCCATCCGGCGTAATCGAAGATAACCCCCGTACCGAATAGTTCCATGTGTCCGGCAAACTGAGCAGCATAGAGAGAAGTCCTTTCCCTTTCAGGCTGAGACCCTGATCGCGCAGGTGGTAATTGCACATCGTTGTGTAATTGCTGTTCTTCTCAACCCTGAATACCGGCATGGTGCTCACCATCCTTTTTCGCAGGCTCCGCTTTTTTCTTCGGACATTTGCGCGGACGATCTTCGCTGTCCTCCCGGCGATGGTATTTGTCGGTATCCTGCATCATGCGTTCAAACGCCTGAAGTCTTCCCTCTGTAAAAAGCGTCATTCGATCACACCCCATTTCTTAAACAACTTGAAGAGATGATTCTTTCCCTTGCAGGTCACTCTCGTCTGCTGCACCAGTTTTCCGCTTCTGCCGTAGCAATCCCGGACAATAAAATAGCCCCTTGCAGATTTGTCTGCAAAAGGCATCAGCCAGCCACTTGGACTGCGGTACAGATAGCGATGATCCAGCAAGAGAGCCACTGCCGTCTTCTCTGGGATTCCGATTTCCTTACAGAAATTCCGGATGCAGGTGCAATCCTCCGAATTCACAAAGGTATCGAAGTAGTCTGCCTTAGGCTGCGCTGCATCCAGCTGTTTGCGGATACCCTCAAGCTGCTCTCTCTCGGCTACAAGCTCCTGCGCCAGGGTGTAGATGACCTCCGGATGCTGAATCACCTGATCCAAAATGGAATCGCTCATATACACTCCATGCTTGCGGATAGAAGGGAGAACTTCATCAAACACCCAGTGTTCAAATCGTTCTGCCGATGGCAGCTTGCTGTGAACGATCAGCCGGTAAACATCGCCTTCTGTGATAAAGGCGATTTCAACGACCTGCTCTCCAGCATCCCCATACTGATTCACCTTCTGAACGACCCCCTCGCGTTTCGTTAGGGGGCCTCTGCAATGGCGTTTCACTGCGGCATAGGGATTCACATACCCCAACGCTTTCGCCACGTCACTTGCACAGAAGAATGTCTTTCCCGCCTCCTGCAACACGCGGATCGAACCAAACTCCTGGTTCTCAAACACCTCCATCATTTGCCTCGACTGTCCGCCATGACTGCCCACATCGGTATCATGGGTCTTCTGATTGAAATCCGTCATACCTGTTACCTCCTACTCAAATTTGTCTCGCCGGATTTCAGGCGAAAAAAAATAGAGCCTCGACCCATTCTCGTTTTCAAAGAATGAGCCAAGGCTCTATGTAAATCAGTCAAGTATGTGTTCGTCCGTCGATGGCAAAATTGGACTTCATTTGCTCCTATTGTCCACCAGTAATTTAACCCATAAGAGGTCAAAATGGGCTTGTCCACCAGTAATTTGACCACTATAAACCCATAAATTTCCGTTCAAATTCCAT
>ERZ773138.502-NODE-502-length-46522-cov-6.748940_pt1 | contig 46522 bp, 45 predicted proteins | sample MGYA00511114_ERZ773138 | MGnify/ENA primary metagenome ERZ773138 (study PRJEB29015, sample SAMEA2737805) | human gut metagenome | biome: human gut; feature: human-associated habitat; material: faeces | place: China | collected 2012 ...
CCGATGATACTGCATATCTTCATGTGGGAAAGTAGGCCGCCGCCAAGGATTTTTCAAAGACTCCGTCGAGCAGGCAATGCTCCGGAGTCTTTTTTTTTTGCCCTGAAGAGGGCCCCTCTCTGTTAGACAACATCCCTGTATTCCTGTATGTTCTGACCTCCGAGAGGTAGAAGACTATGCCAATTTGCAGAATAATTACGCTTCAGAACGAACAGGAATGGGCTAAGGCCGGTCAGTGGCTCAAGGAACGTGCTCATCCCGGCGGCAACAATGATGTCGAGAATCAGGTCCGCGATATACTCAATAATGTGCGCAGTCACGGGGATGCCGCGCTTGCTGAGTACACGATGAAATTTGACTGCCCTGACTTCTCTGGTGATATACGCGTCAGCCCTCAGGAAATTGAGATGGCTGCAGCTACTGTCCCTGCGGAAGATCGTGAATGCATCGCGCAGGCTGCAAGCAATATCCGCGCTTTTCATGAAAATCAGAAGGAAAAGAGCTGGTTCACCACCCGTCCTGATGGGACAGTCCTGGGTCAGATGGTCAACCCTGTTGCCCGTGTCGGCCTGTATGTGCCCGGTGGCAAAGGCGGCAACACGCCTCTTGTTTCCAGTTTCCTTATGAACGCCATTCCTGCTCTTGTGGCGGGTGTACAGGAAATTGCCGTGTGCACGCCTCCGAGAAAGGACGGCACTATCAATCCCGTAATCCTGGCGGCAGCCCACCTACTCGATATTTCTGAGGTTTACCGTGTCGGAGGTGCCTGGTCTGTGGGAGCCATGGCCTATGGCACGCAGACAATTCGTCCTGTGGATGTCCTGGCCGGTCCCGGCAATATTTATGTTGCTACTGCCAAGCGTCTGGTTCAGGGGATCTGCGGCATAGACATGGTGGCCGGCCCCAGCGAAGTGTGTGTCATTGCCGATGGCTCCGCCAACGTCAAATGGCTCGCAGCCGATCTTCTGAGTCAGGCCGAGCATGATCCCCTTGCCTCAGCCGTATGTATTCTGACCGATCCAACCCTGGCTGCATCTCTGCAGGCAGAGCTAGAGGAACAGTGCGGCCGTCTTCCCCGTGCATCTATCGCCAGCCGTTCCCTCATTGACTGGGGCGCCATCGTTGTTGTTCCTACACTGACGGATGCCGTCGGCGTGGCCAACCGTATTGCGCCCGAGCATCTTGAACTTTCCGTGCGTGATCCCTGGTCCGTACTGCCCTTTGTGAAGAACGCCGGTGCTGTGTTTATGGGACACTACAGCCCTGAGCCTGTTGGCGACTATTTCGCCGGCCCTAACCATGTACTTCCCACACTCGGGACTGCCAGATTTTCTTCTGCCCTTTCCGTGCAGACGTTCTGCAAGAAAACGAGCATTCTCTGCGCGTCCCGTGAGTTCCTGAAGGAAAGCAAGTCAGCCATCGCCGAGCTTGCCCGTCTCGAAGGACTTGAGGCCCACGCACGCTCTGTCGAATCCCGCTAGCGTTTTTACTCATAGTTCTTTGTCTGGGGGATTCCCGCTGACCATGCTGGCGGAAATCCACTGTTCAGCCTCCTTCATACCACGAGGTTTTTCATGAAAGTTGTAACACGTACTGAAATCAGTGCCTGTCCGCTGATTTCCCGTGGCAAGGTCCGCGATATTTATTCTGTGGACGATAATTCCCTGCTCATCGTGACGACCGACCGTATGAGCGCCTTCGATGTCATGATGGGACGTCCTATTCCGTACAAGGGTGTTATCCTGAACCAGATTACGTTATTTTGGATGGATATGTTTAAGGATATTATTCCCAACCATATCATCGAAAGTGATGTGTCCAGGTTCCCTGCTGAGCTTGCCCCCTGGAAGGATGAGCTGGAAGGACGTGCTGTTATCGTTCGCAAGGCAAAACCTCTGCCCATCGAATGCATTGTGCGCGGCTATCTTTCCGGATCCGGCTGGAAGGCCTATCAGAAGACCGGAGAAATATACGGACACAAGCTTCCCGCCGGCCTCAGGGAGTCCGACAAACTGGAGACGGCCATCTTCACGCCTTCCACCAAGGCTGAGTTTGGTTTTCATGACGAAAACATTTCCGTCGCCAGAGCTGCTGAAATTGTCGGCGCGGAAGTCGAGGAACAGGTTGAGAAGGCCGCTCTCGCCATTTACGAACGCGCGCGTCAGTACGCTGCCTCCCGCGGGATCATCGTTGCCGACACGAAATTCGAGTTTGGTTTTGTTGGCGGCAAGCTGTGCCTGATTGATGAGGTCCTGACTCCCGATTCTTCCCGTTTCTGGGCCGCTGACAAATATGAACCCGGCCACGGACAGCCCAGCTTCGACAAACAGTACCTCAGGGATTGGCTCACCAGTCAGCCCTGGAATAAGCAGCCTCCGGCTCCCGAACTTCCGGATGAAGTCGTGGATGCCACTGCTGCCAAGTACCGCGAGGCCTACCGTATGATTACCGGGCGCGAGCTTAATGTATAGCCCCCTGCCATAAGGAGACACCGAATGCTGCTTGAAGGAAAAAAAGCCCTGATTATGGGCGTTGCCAATAACCGGAGCATAGCCTGGGGCATTACCCAGGAATTTAAGAAGGCCGGCGCCCGTCTGGCGTTCAGCTATGTGGGAGACGCCATCAAGAACCGCGTTGAACCCCTGAGCGAAGAGGTCGGCGGTGAATTCACCTTTAAATGTGACGTTTCCAGTGATGAGGATATTCAGGCTGCCGCTGATATCGTGAAGGAAAAGTGGGGCGGCGTGGACATTCTGGTTCACTCCCTCGCCTTCGCCAACCGCGACGATCTCCACAATCCCTTCATCAAAACCTCCCGCGAGGGCTTCCATCTCGCTCTGGACATCTCTGCCTATTCCCTGATCGCTCTCTGCCGCGCCTTTGAGCCACTCATGCATGAAGGCTCATCTGTGCTCGCCATGACCTATCTCGGTTCCACCAGAGTTGTGCCGTCCTATAACATCATGGGCGTTGCCAAGGCTGCTCTCGAAGCCTCCATGCGCTACCTTTCCGCTGACCTTGGCGCCAAGGGCATCCGTATCAACTGCATCAGCTCCGGCCCCATCAAGACCCTCGCTGCTTCCGCCGTGCACTCCATGCGGGAGAATTTCGGGCGTTTCGAAGAGGTTTCCCCGCTCCACCGCAAAATGGAGATTGCCGATGACGGAGGCCTGGCCACCTATCTGGCCTCTGACATGGCCAAGGCTATTACCGGCCAGGTCATCTTTAACGACAACGGCTTCAGCAATATGGTTTATTAAACAGCCATGGATGCCGCCACGCTGAACGATATCGGCATCACCGTTACGGGTATACTTGGTATCGTCATGTTTTATTTCATCGGAAGATCGGTGTCCCGGAACCAGGCCGGCAAAAACGCTGACCAGGGGAGGGGAGCTTCTCCGGAAGACCGTAACGGCAGTTCCGGAGCGGATTTGAAGAAAAAGTAAATTTTTTACTTGCCAAGCGCACCGTTTTCCTTTAAAAGCACATCTGCAAACCAACGGAGAGATGTCCGAGTTGGTCGAAGGAGCACGATTGGAAATCGTGTAACGGTTTACGCCGTTCTAGAGTTCGAATCTCTATCTCTCCGCCATAACGGCTATAAGAGCTGCCCTGTTTAAACAACAGGGCAGCTCTTTTTTTGTGCCTCCCACATGAGGCATCCTCCGAGAGGTGAGAACCGGGAGCAGGCTGACCTCCGGTCTGATGAACAGGAATTCATCAGGATGGCGGCAGCGGATAGGATTTCAGAACAGGCCGGATTCCGATACCTGGCCGAAGTTTTCCGCATGTAACTGCCACAGGCAGAGGATGGAACAATGTGTTTTTATCCGGAGAAGCGGCATACAGAAGGTAAACGCCATGGGTCCGGCAATATCCGGAAGTATGGGGCCGCCGCCGGGGCATGGTATCGGAAACGGACTTCAGATGGCTGGGAAGGACTTCATCGCAGGTGAGTCAGGAAATGAGAGCAACCGGGCTTTTGTTAAAGACAAAAAAACTGACCTATGAGGGGAATGCGTCTGTTTAGTTCTTTTTTGTTCCGTAACTCCGCGTACATGCCTTTCTCTTCCCTCTCTTATGCATTGTGTAGTTCTGGAATAGGAAGAAAGATCTTTATTTTTTGTGAACACTTTTCGCCGTACATGACAGGTCAGAGGAGGAACAAGAAGACGTTCTGTCCCCTCCTGCCCTTTCCCACTGCCGGCGGATTAGGAGGTTATTGGTCGTGGCTTCGCATTCCCACAGTCATCAGAACGCTGTCATCAGAACGTATCTCGGTCTGCTTCTCCTCACCGTCTGCGTGTTCGCCCTCATGTACTGTCCCCAGCCTATGCTCTATACCCTGAGTCAGGAATTTGGGGTGAGCAAGAGCAACTCTGCCCTGCTGGTCAGCGTGTTCATGTTCTTCCTGGTCATTTCACCCATGTGCGTGGGCATCCTTCTGGACCGCATCGGCGTGCGCAAGGCCCTGCTCGTGTCAACGTTTCTTGTGGGCATCAGCGGAGCGGGTATCTACTTCGCTCCCAATTTTCTCGTTCTGGTCGGAGTCCGCAGTTTTGAGGCACTGTTTGTTCCTGTGCTTGTCACGTCCATCATGGTGTCCATTGCGAGTATGTTCCGGCATATGGACTTCAACAGGGCCCTGGCCGGCTACGTGTCCTGCACACTCGTAGGTTCTCTCTCTGGCCGTATCCTGGGTGGCTGGTGCGGAGAGCTTTTCGGCTGGCGCCTTACCCTGACCGGGGTCTGTGTACTCTTCCTTCTCGCGCTGGTTCTGATCTACAACGTTCCCGACACGAGCGGCGGGCACCATACCGTGCACAATCCCAGGGTCTACGGGAAAATCCTGCGCCAGAAGGGTATCCCGAGTCTGCTCTTTGCCGAGGCTGCCGGCCTGTTTGTTTTTTCTGCCATGGGCAATCTTGTGCCGTTCCGCATGGCCGAACTCGGGCAGGGACATTCTGAGGGCCTCATCGGTCTCATGTACGTGGGGTATTCTGTAGGCATTCTGGCCGGCCTCATTCGTGGCCCGCTCCTGCGCGTCTTTAAAAAGCCTTCCAATATTATTCTCTTCGGTTCGGCTTTCTACATGCTGGCCTGTGTGACGCTGGCTGTGCCCAATCTCTGGGTGCTGTTTGGCGGTCTCTGGGGCGTAGCCTTCGGTGAATTTCTTGTCCATGCCAACTGCCCGGGGATTATCAATCATATTGCCGTAACCGGCGGCTTCGATCGCAGCATGGTTAACGGACTGTTTCTGTCCTGCTATTATTCGGGCGGCCTGGTCGGCTCTTACGTGCCCGGCCTCATTTACACGCAGTTTGGATGGATGGCCTGCTTCGGGGTCCTTGAAGGTGTGCTCGTTTTGTCCTTCCTCATTGTCCTGAAACTGCATCACGACATCCCGGGCATACGCTGAGCTCCGGCCGTTTCCCCGGCCTTTCCTTCACCTCGTGCCTGCTGCTCAGGCGGATCGGTTTTGATTCGTTTTTCTGTGACAGGTTTGTTAATAAATGCGGAGGCACCCAAAAAAGAGAATGGCTTGACGGCCTTCTGTCCGTCCCACGGCTGCAGTTACTCCCGGTCGTGAGGACACGACGATCTACGGAGGAATCATGAAAAGTACCAGTTCTCCTCGTGAGAATACCCAGCCGCTGGACGTGCTGGTCGTGGGCGGCGGCAACGCCGCTCTCTGCGCAGCCATAACGGCGCGCCGCGCCGGCGCCAGTGTTATGCTGCTCGAGGCTTCACCGAAGGAATTCCGCGGAGGCAACAGCCGCCACACGCGCAATATCCGTTATGTTCACGCTGCCAAGAATGACTTTCTGACAGGGCCGTACACGGAAGAGGAATGTTTCAACGACCTGATGGGCGTGACCAAGGGGAACACCATAGAATCCATGGCCCGCCTGGTTATCAGGAATTCCAATAACGTCGGTTATTGGATGATGGAACAGGGCGTCCATTTTCAGCCCGCCATGCGCGGCACGCTTCACCTTTCCCGCACCAACGCCTTCTTCCTCGGAGGAGGCAAGGCGCTCATCAACGCTTATTACGCTACCGCGGAGAAGCTCGGCGTCAAAGTGCTCTATGACGCTGAAGTGACGGATCTGGAAATCAGGGACGGCGAGTTCAAATCTGCCAAGGTGAATCAGAAGGGCACCACGTTTATCGTGGAGGCCAAGGCTGTAGTGCTGGCTTCCGGCGGCTATCAGGCCAATACAGAATGGCTGACCCGCGCGTGGGGCCCTGAAGCTGCCAACTTCCTCATCCGCGGAACGCCGTATGACAAGGGCCGCATGCTTCAGGTCATGATGGATCACGGAGCCAAAACCCTCGGCGATCCCACGCAGGGACACTGTGTGGCAATTGACGGCCGTGCCCCCAAATTTGATGGCGGCATCTGCACGCGTCTCGACTGCGTGCCTTTCGGCATTGCCGTTAACAGAGACTGCAAGCGTTTTTACAATGAAGGCGAGGAAATCTGGCCCAAGCGCTACGCCATCTGGGGACGCCTCGTAGCCCAGCAGCCCGGGCAGATCGCCTATGTCATCATAGATTCCAAGTCCATCGACCTGTTCATGCCTTCCGTGTTCCCGCCGTACGAGTCTGACAGCATCGCCGGCCTCGCCCGGAAGTTCGGCATTGATCCCGCTGCGCTGGAAGAAACGGTCAGGGATTTCAACGCGCATACCGTAAAAGGCGGAAACTTCAATCCGGGCGACAAGGATGGAATTTCCACGAAGGATCTCGAACCTGCCAAGACAAACTGGGCCCGTCCCATCGATACGCCACCGTATTACGGCTACTACCTGCGCCCGGGCGTGACGTTCTCCTACCTGAGCCTGGCCCTCAATGAAAAGGCCCAGGTGCTGAAGGAGGATGGCTCCCCGTTCAGGAATATCTTCGCCGCCGGCGAACTGACGTCGGGCAATGTGCTCGGTCAGGGCTACATGGCCGGATTCGGCATGACCATTGGAACAGTGTTTGGCCGTCTGGCCGGTCAGGAGGCCGTATGTCTGAAATAATGAAAGAAGCGCAGCGCTGCACGACCATCTGCAATGCCTGCAGATACTGTGAAGGTTTCTGCGCTGTCTTCCCCGTTATGGAACTGCGCCGCAAGTTTACGGATCAGGAACTGAAGTACTTTGCCAATCTCTGCCACAACTGCCGCGGCTGCTATTATGCCTGCCAGTATGCCCCGCCGCACGAATTCAACCTGAACTACCCCATGGTCATGGCAAAGCTCAGGAAGGAGACGTGGGAGGAATTTGCCTGGCCGAAGTTCCTGGGACGGTTCTTCGAGACCAACGGTTTCTATGTGTTCCTGGTTTCCCTGCTCTGCACGCTGATCTTTGTCGCCGGGGCGCTGATCGTCAAGGGGCCCCAGACGTTCTTCTCGCCCATTACCGGCGCGGGTTCGTTCTACCATATCGTGCCGTACTGGCTCATGCTCGGCCTCTTTACGCTGGTCTTTGTGGCCGGCTTCGTGTGCCTCGGCATGAGCGTGCGCAATTTCTGGAAGGGCACGGGTTCCAAGCCCGGTGAAATCTGGCGCCTCAGTAATCACATAAAAGCCATTAAGGACGCCTTTACCCTGCGTTATCTGGACGGCAACGGTGAGGGGTGTAACTATCCTGATGACCGTTTCAGCACCATACGCCGCAAGTTCCATCACGCTACCTTCTACGGCTTCCTGGGATGCCTTCTTTCGACCTGCATCGCCTTCGTCTATGATCATGGCTTCGGCTGGCCGGCTCCGTACCGCTTCTTCAGTCTGCCGACCTTCATAGGCACGCTCAGCGGCATCTCCCTGTGCATAGGTACGGGCGGCCTGCTCTGGCTGAAGACGCGCATGGATCACCGTCCTTATGACGAGAGTTCCGTGGGAATGGATATGTCCTTCTCCACGCTGCTTTTCCTGGTCAGCCTGACGGGTCTTATGCTTCTGGTTTTCAGATCAACCAGCGTTATGGGCCTCCTTCTCTGCATTCACCTCGGTCTTGTGCTCGGGCTTTTCCTCTCTCTCGCCTCGAGCAAATTCGTCCATATCGTTTACAGGTATTTCGCTCTTGTGCGCAATGCCTACGAAACGCGTGAAAAGTAGTAGCGGAAAGGAGAGGCGGACCGGTTCCCCCGCCGGTCACGCCTCTCCCGCTTCTGTTTTTCCCGGGCTCCGTCCCGGTGACCCCGAATTTCCGTTTTTTTCACCGTCTCCCGAGAAAGACAGCTCTTTCGCGGGCGGCGCTTCTCTGTCTTCAAGGGTCCGCCAATGTTACAGATATTCGGTCTCCTGATGGTCGTGGCGACGATTATCGCCATGTTCAAACGTGTCGAGTCGCGGCTCGTCCTCATCGTTTCCGGCTTCATCATGGCCGCGGCTTCCCTGAATGTGATGGCTGCATTCGAGGGCTTTTCCAAGGGCATGCTGCGAGGCAACATGATCCTCTGCATCTGTTCCGTCATGGCCTTCGCCTATGTCATGCGGTACACGGGGTGTGACAGGCATCTCTGCTATGCCGTCGCCCATCCGCTGAGGCATGTGCGTTTTCTTCTCGTGCCCGGAGCCGTCCTCATCACGTTTCTTGTTCAGATCGCTCTTCCCAGCGCCTCGGGCGCGGCGGCCGCTGTGGGGGCTGTTGTCATTCCGCTGCTGATCCGTCTCGGCGTGCATCCGGCCATGGCCGGCGCGGCCGTTCTCGCAGGATCCTATGGCGACCTTTTGTCTCCGGGCCTTGCCCATAACGTGTACGTGGCGAAGATAGCCAGCGAGGCCCTGAATCATGAAGTAACTGTCATTGACGTCATCCGTTCCCATACGCTCACGGCGTTTATCGCTGTTGGCATCTCGGCCGGCGTGCTCTGGCTCCTGAGCGTGCTCCGCAGGGAAGGCTCAGGATATGTAGCCGAAGACTGCGCTGTGGGCGAGGAAGAGCACTTCAGAATTAATTTTCTTTATGCCTTCATTCCGATATTGCCCATCGTGCTCCTCATTCTGGGCGTTATTTTCCCGAAGGAGCTGCCCTGGATTGCCCATCTCAAAGTTGAACACACCATGCTTCTGGGTGCCATGGCTGCCATTATCTGCACGCGGAAGAATCCCATGGAAGCTTCCCGTGAATTTTTTATGGGGCTTGGCCACGGCTATGGCGAAATCATAGGCATCATTATCGCTGCAGCTGTCTTTGTCGCCGGTATGAACGCGACGGGCATCGTGGAGACTGCCACGAACTGGATGAAAGGACAGCAGACAGCCAGTACTCTCTCCGCAGCCATCGGCCCCTGGGCTCTGGCCGTTGTCTGCGGTTCGGGCAACGCTGCGACGCAGGCATTCAACGAAGCAGTCACCGTGCACGCGCTTGATCTCGGCGTGAATATAGTGGACATGGGCTCCCTTGCGACCTTTGCGGGCTCGCTCGGCCGCTGTATGTCTCCCGTTGCCGGTGTCTGTTTCGTGTGTGCCGGTCTGGCCAGGGTGGATCCGGCGAGTCTCGTCAAGCGGACGCTCCTTCCTTCCATCTGCGCCCTTATTTCCGTGTACCTGAGCCTGTTTGTGTTTTAGCAGACGCTGCCCGGTCTGATTTGTCCGCTGTCGGGAGAGTGCTGGTGCGGCGTCGCGCGGGCCGGTGGGCCTGCCGGCTGTTTTATCCACCCATGACAACCTCAACGGCGTTCGTGCCGGCATGATCGGCAGGGGCGTCAGAAATGAGCCAAATAACCATAAGGAGAACCATATATGGGAACTGCAATTACTGTTGACGCCAAAGGCAATTTTATCGTCCCCGATGACCCGATTATTCCCTGCATCGCCGGTGACGGCATAGGCCCCGACATCTGGAATGCCGGCAAGCCCGTCCTCGACTGCGCCGTGGCCAAGGCTTATGGCGGCAGGCGCCGCATCGAATGGCTGCCCGTGCGCGCCGGTGAAGACTGCTGGAAGGAGACCGGCGAATTCGTGCCCGAGGCTACCAAAGAAGCTATTACCAAGTACCGCGTGGCTATCAAAGGTCCTCTGAGCACTCCCGTAGGCAAGGGCTTCAGAAGCGTCAACGTCATGCTCCGCCAGATGTATGACCTGTACGCCTGCGTGCGTCCCGTGAGCCATATTCCCGGCGTCCCGAGCCCTGTGATCCATCCTGACGACGTGAATATGGTCATTTTCCGTGAAAATACGGAAGACCTGTACGCCGGCGTTGAGTGGGATCACGACACTCCCGAAGCCGAACGCGTCATCGCTCTCATTAAAGAACTCGGCAAGAATGTCCGCCCCCACAGCGCCATCGGCATCAAGCCCATCAGTGAGTTCGGATCCAAGCGTCTGGTCCGCATGGCCATTCAGTACGCCATTGATCACAAACTTCCCAACGTCACCCTCGTGCACAAGGGCAACATTATGAAGTTCACCGAGGGCGGCTTCCGCCGCTGGGGCTATGAAGTGGCTGCCGAGGAATTCGGCGATGTCACCATCACCGAAGAGGAAGTGACCAAGAATTTCGGCGGCAAGGCTCCCGAAGGCAAGATCGTTATCAAGGATCGCATCACAGACGCCATGTTCCAGCAGATCCTGCTCCGTCCAGCCGAATACAGCGTTCTGGCCCTGCCTAACCTGAACGGCGACTACATGTCTGATGCCCTCGCTGCCGAAGTGGGCGGCCTCGGCATGGCTCCTGGCTCGAACATCGGCGAAGGCTACGCTATCTTTGAAGCCACGCATGGCACGGCTCCTAAGTACGCCGGCCAGGACAAGACCAACCCCGGCTCCATCATTCTTTCCGGCGCTCTCATGCTCGAGTACATCGGCTGGAAGGAGGCCGCGGAGCTGATCCGCAAGGCTGTTGAGAAGACTGTGGCCGCCAAGACGGTTACCTACGACCTCGCCCGTCAGATGCCCGGCGCCACGAAGATCTCCTGCTCGGCGTTTGGCAAGGCCATCTGCGAGCATATGTAGGAATACGGATAAAACAGCGTCGACAATGTCCTGAAAACAGCTGCAGCGGCGGCCCCCGCCAGGGGAGTACGCCGCCGCTGCACTGAAAACACAGAGGAAGCTATGAGTTCATTTACGTTGAACAAGGCTTGGTGCAAGGGATGCGGCATTTGCGCCGCGTTCTGCCCGAAAAAGGCCCTTACAATTGATGAACTGGCTGAAAAAGCTGTCTGGAACGAGGAACTCTGCATTTATTGTGGCCTGTGTGAGCATTATTGCCCCGATCTCGCCATAACCGTGGAAAAAGATACGAAGGAGGCAAAGGCATGAGCGGAGAAACTCTGTTTGTGCAGGGCAATGAGGCATGCGCCCGTGGTGCCCTCTATGCCGGCCTGAAATTTTTTGCCGGCTATCCGATTACTCCCTCCACGGAAATAGCCGAGTCCCTGGCCGAACTACTCCCCAGGGTTGGCGGTAAATTCGTACAGATGGAAGACGAACTCGCTTCCATGTGCGCCGTGTGCGGAGCTTCCATTGCCGGACTGAAATCCATGACTGCGACCAGTGGCCCTGGCTTTTCTCTGAAACAGGAGGCCATCGGCTATGCCGTTATGGCGGAAATTCCCTGTGTCATTGTCGACTCCATGCGCGGCGGACCGTCGACCGGTCTGCCCACCGAGGTCTCCCAGGGTGACGTCATGCAGGCCCGCTGGGGATGCCACGGCGATCATTCCATCGTTGCCCTGACCGCATCCAGCATCCAGGATATGTTTGAAATTACGGTGGAAGCCTTCAATATCAGCGAGACCTACCGCACCCCGGTCATTCTGCTTTTTGACGCGGAAACATCACATATGCGCGAGAAGCTCGTGGTGCCGGAAAAGGGCGAGCTGCCCGTTGTGGAACGCCTGCACACGGAAGTGAAGCAGGGGGTCGCCTATCATCCTTACCTCCCGAGGGAGGACGGACGGCTGCCCATGTCCGATTTTGGCGGCCCGCACCGTTACAACGTTACCGGCCTGCATCACAATATCTGGGGCTTCCCCACCCAGAACCCTGAAGTCGTGCAGCTCCTGAATCATCATCTGTACGACAAGATTGAAAACCGTTCTTCCCTGCTTGCCCGCTGGAAGGAATACAAGAAGGAAGGGGCTGAGACTGTTGTTATTGCCTACGGTTCTGCGGCCCGCAGCGCCATGCAGCATGTGTGCTACCGCCGTCTGCGCGGCGAAAGGCTCGGCCTTCTGGAGCTGCAGACTCTCTGGCCTTTCCCGAAGCAGCTTATCCGCGAGAAGACGGCACACGCCAAGAGCATCATCGTGGCCGAGATGAACATGGGTCAGGTGACTTCTCTTGTGAAGAGCGCAGTGGAAGATCCGAACCGGGTCTTCCTCGCCAACCGCGTTGACGGCAACCTGATCACGCCTGATGACATCGGCGAAGTTATCCGCGTTGTTGAGGGAAGGGGGCTGTAATGAGCATCAAAAGACTTATCAGGGAACGCTTTTTCCCTCATATCTGGTGTGCCGGCTGCGGCCATGGCATCATTCTCAACGCTCTTCTGCATGCCGTTGATGAACTGGGAATTCCGCAGAACAATCTCTGCATGGTGTCCGGCATCGGCTGCTCTGCCCGCATTTCGGGATACGTGGATTTCCACAGTATGCACACCCTGCACGGACGGGCTCTGGCTTTTGCTACGGGCATCAAGATGGCCCGTCCCGACCTGTCGGTTTTCGTTCCCATGGGCGATGGTGACGCCATGGCCATAGGCGGCAATCATTTTATTCATGCCTGCCGCCGCAATATCGATATGGTGGCCATCATCATGAACAACCGTATTTACGGCATGACAGGCGGCCAGTTCTCGCCTCTGTCCGGGCGTGGTATCCGCGCCACCACCGCGCCTTATGGCAATATCGACACGGCCTTTGATACCGTTCAGCTGGCCCTTGGCGCGGGCGCGACGTTTGTGGCCAGGACGACGGTTTTTCACGTTATGGAGATGGTCTCGCTCATCAAGAAGGCCTATCAGCACAAGGGGTTTTCTGTTCTGGAAGTGCTCACTGACTGCCCGACCTATTTCGGACGCAAGAACAAACTCGGCGGTCCTGTGCAGATGCTCGAGTGGTTCCGTGACAACACGGCTCCTCTCGGTTCAAAAAAATATGCGGAAAATCCGGCATTCATCCCCCGCGGCGTGTTCAGGGACGTAGAGGCTCTCGAATACTGTGAGGAATATGACAAGCTCACCGCCAGCGTGCGGAAGGAGGAAGCGTAATGACCACGAGTTTTCTGCTTTCCGGTTCGGGCGGACAGGGTGTTATCACGATGGCCATCCTGCTGGCCCAGGCAGCGGCGCTCTACGAGAACCGGCTGGCCGTGCAGAGCCAGTCCTATGGCCCTGAGGCCCGTGGTGGCGCCACCCGCTCGGATGTGATTATTTCGGATGAGCCCATCATGTTTCCCAAGGTCATTTACCCCCATGTGCTGGTGTCCCTGACCAACCAGTCCTGTGGCAAGTACCTGCCCCTCATCCGTCCGAACGGCATTTTCCTGTACGACACGGGGCTCGTTCAGCCCATGCGCAATACGGAAGCCATTTATGTGGGCGTGAATATGTTCGAACCGTATATGGAAAAGTTCCACCGCTCGCAGATGTACAATATCTGCGTGCTCGGCGTTCTGCTGAGACTGACGAAAATCGTGAGTTACGATGCGGTCAAGGTCTGCCTGAAGGCCAGGTTCAAACCTGCTTTCCACGCGGCGAACGAAGCCGCCCTTGAATTTGGCAGGGAGCTCGCGAAGGACATCAGGGATCCCGCTCTCGATATGTAGGAAACAGGCTTCCCTGCCTAGGGACGGGGAAGCCTGTTTCTGTCGCGTCCTGTTTCCGCGCTCACAGCGCGGCGGAAGACGAATGTGGAGTATGCATGAACATTCACGAATACCAGGCAAAGGAACTTTTTGCCGACTTTTCTGTTCCTGTTCAGCGGGGCGGCCTGGCCGAAACGCCTGAACAGGCGCGTTCGGTGGCCGAGATGCTGGAAGGCCCCGTCTGGGTCGTGAAAGCCCAGATTCATGCCGGCGGCAGGGGTAAGGGGGGCGGAGTGAAGCTCTGCCGCTCTGTCGAGGAAGTGGAAGCCGCTGCCCGTGCCATCATCGGTATGCAGCTTGTGACAAAGCAGACCGGCCCCCAGGGCAGAAAAGTTCACAAAGTGCTTGTCTGCCAGGGAGTCGATATCGACCGGGAACTGTATCTTGCGGTTGTGCTCGACCGTTCCGCGGGATGTCTTGCCGTCATGGCTTCGCCCTCCGGCGGCATGGATATCGAGGCTGTGGCGGAAGAGACGCCGGAAAAGATTTTTACTGTCCGCCTCGACGGCGGGCATCATATCTGGCCGTTTCAGGCCCGTTCTCTCTTCTTTGGCTGCGGGCTGACGCCCCAGCAGGTGGGAGAAGGCGTCCGCATTGTCGAGGGGCTTGTCAGTCTGGCCGTGGCCAAGGACGCGACGCTCGTTGAAGTCAATCCTCTGGCCGTGACGAAGGTCGGGCATCTCGTCGCGCTTGACGCGAAGGTGAATTTTGATGACAGCGGCCTGAAGAGGCATCCGGATATCGCCCGTCTCGATGATCCTGAGGAAAGCGATCCGCTTGAGCTCAGGGCCCGTGAAGCCGGAATTAATTATGTGCATCTCGACGGGTACATCGGGACCATGGTCAATGGCGCAGGACTGGCCATGGCGACCATGGACGCGGTCAGACAGGCCGGAGGCGCGGCCGCGAACTTTCTCGATGCCGGTGGAAGTGCCAGCGGCGGTATGGTGGCTGCCGGGTTCCGGATCATGCTTTCCGATCCGCAGGTGTGCGGCATTCTGGTCAATATCTTTGGCGGCATCCTGCGCTGTGACATTGTGGCCGAAGGCATTGTCAGTGCCGTGAAGAAGGTCGGCATGAACATTCCCCTTGTCGTCCGCATGGAAGGCACAAACGTGGAAGAAGGCCGGCGCATTCTGGCGGAAAGCGGCCTTGCCTTCGAACAGGCCTCAACGCTTATTGAAGCCGCGCATAAAATCGTCGAGCTGACTGGGAGGATGGCATGAGCATTCTCGTCAACAGGGAGAACCGCGTCCTGGTGCAGGGGCTGACTGGCCGTGAAGGACGGTTCCATGCCGAACAGATGATGGCCTACGGCACCAGGATAGTAGCCGGAGTAACGCCCGGGAAGGGGGGCCAGAATGTCCTCGGCGTTCCGGTTTTCAACTCCTGCGCTGAAGCAGTCGCCGAAACCGGAGCGGACACGAGCGTTATTTTTGTGCCGGCCATGGCTGCAGCCGACTCGGCCTGCGAGGCCGCTGCTGCGGGCATAAAGCTTGTCATCCTCATCACGGAACATATTCCCGTCCTGGATATGGTCCGCGTGCGTGCGTTCTTCCGGGAGCGCGGCACAAAACTCATAGGTCCCAACTGCCCCGGCATCATCACTCCGGGACAGTGTAAAATTGGCATCATGCCGGCCTATATCTTCAGGCCCGGTTCCGTGGGGCTTGTTTCCCGCTCAGGCACGCTGACCTATGAGGCCACCTGGCAGCTCACGGAACACGGACTGGGGCAGAGCACGTGCGTGGGCATTGGAGGTGATCCTATCCCGGGACTGTATTTTACCGACATGCTGAAACTGTTCCGGGATGATCCTCAGACTGAAGCCGTGTGTCTGATCGGCGAAATCGGCGGAGATGGAGAGGAGATGGCCGCGCGCTATATCCGCAAAACATCCTATCCCAAACCTGTCTTCGGCTTTATCGCCGGCCTGACGGCTCCCAAGGGTAAGCGCATGGGGCATGCCGGCGCCATTATCAGCGGCTCTCACGGCCGCGGCGAAGACAAGATCCGGGCCTTTGAGGAGGCCGGAGTGACTGTTATACGGGAACTTGGCCGTTTCGGCGAAACGGTAGCGGGCGCTCTGCGCGGGTAGCGCCGGAGTCCGGTTTCTTTTGAGAAAGCCGCTCCCGGTTTTTCCATGAGGAAAAACCGGGAGCGACTTTTCTGTTCAGATCCAGGCAAAACAGAGTACGTGCTAAAAGTCACAAATATTTCGCCCCGGCACAGTGAAGCCTCTCTGCCTTGAGGAAAACGGGGAAAACGGGCAGCGTGCCGGCAGAGTGCAGTATCTGATCAATATTGAAAAAATATATTTTAAAATCAGTATGTTAATAAAAAAGAAGAAAAAATGGCAGCCAGTCTGTAAAAATTGTTTTGTTGATCAATCAATTTATTCAGATGAAAAAACGTGTATATTTTTCTTTTCCGTGCCTTCTGATGGAAGAAAATAATATGTAATATATTTCACAATATATATTACGTGAATTAAAAACGGATATAAAAATCCGGTAAAAAACAGATTTTTTGCGTATCAGATGAAGATTCAGAAAAAATAATAAGCCTGAGCCCATAAAAATTTAAAAATTTATTGTCAAAAAGAATGGCTGGTGTATAAAGGAAGGTAATAGTCAGCAGAAGTACTGTTTCCCAGGCCGGATGTAGCAGAGACATCCATCCAGAGGGCCGAGGAGGGGAGACAGCCCTGCATCTTACGAAAAAGGGGAGTTCAGTATGATTCTGAAGAGGAATTCAGCGCGGGAGCTGTCAGCGCGACCCGACAGGGGTCGGAGCTTCCTCGCTCATGTTTTTGGCATATGTCGGAACCCCAAGTTCCATCACCTTTTTCTCGTCATCGCCGTCGCTGCCGCAGTACTGCTGGTTGCCGGCGCGGATACTTCTTTTTGTGCCGATAATAAAATGACCGTCAAACTGCCCGAGGATCCCACCAAAGCGTATATCACGCTGGGCATCCTGGGCGTTTCCGCCATTCTTTTCTTTACTGAAGCTATCCCCATGCCCATCACGGCCATGCTGGTGCCCATCGCTCTGTGCATGACCAAGGTTGTTTCCTCGAAAGTAGCCTTCAGCTTCTTCGGTGACCCGACGGTCGTCCTCTTCATGGCCATGTTCATCCTCGGCGAAGGTACGTTCGTCACGGGCTTTGCTGACAAGATAGGCGAAACAGCCATGCGTCTCTCTCATGGCAACAAGCTGAAGCTGCTCTTTTTCTCCATGCTGGCAGTCGGCGGCCTTTCCAGTGTCCTGTCAAACACCGGTACCACGGCAGTGGCAGTTCCTATGATCCTTGCCATGTGCATCGCCTCCAAGATCCCGTCGAGCCAGATGCTTATGCCTGTGGCCTTTGCCTCGTCTCTTGGAGGCACGCTTACCCTGGTTGGTACGCCGCCTAACGGCATCATCAATTCCATGCTTGCCCAGAACGGCCTTGAACCTTTTGGATTTTTTGAATTCGCGCTCATCGGTATTCCGCTTTTCGCAGCAGGCATGCTGTACTTCATGCTCATTGGCTACAGGCTTCTGCCCAAGGCCAAGCCCGGCGCTGAGTTCCTTTCCCAGCCCAAGGAAGCCCGCCGCACCAATAAAATGTGGCTGTCAATCCTCATCTTCGCCTTCGTTGTCGTCATGATGGTGACCAAGCTTATGCCGCTCACGCCGGCCGCTATGCTGGGCGCCTGCCTTATGGTTATGACCCGCTGTATGACCATGCGCGAGGCTTTCCGAAGCGTTGACTGGACGACGATTTTCCTGTTCGCCGGTATGCTTTCCATGTCCGCGGCCATGTCTTCGTCCGGAGCTGCAGCCATTGTTGCCCACGCCGTGGTCAGCCACGTCTCCGACCCCTGGATGCTCATGCTGGTGTGCTGCGCCCTGACCGCCGTTGTCACGAACTTCATGTCGAATACGGCCACGGCCGCCCTTATGGCTCCTCTGGCCATGCCCATTGCCATGGCTACGGGTATTTCCCCGCTGCCCATCGTCATGGGTATCGCCATTTCTGCTTCTGCGTGCTTCCTTACCCCCATTGCCACGCCGCCCAACACCATCGTTCTTGGTCCCGGCCGGTATAAGTTCAGTGACTATGCCAAGTGCGGCTGGCCGCTGCAGATCATTGCCCTGCTCATAAGCTGGCTGGTCATCCCCATGATTTGGCCTTTCCATCCGTAGCAGAGATGGGGAGCGCTCCGTGGCGCTCCCCGGAAGTTTTATCGCACTGAAAATTCTGAACCCAGAAAAAGAGAAAGGAGGAGGCCATGCTCGTTAGGCACTGGATGGCCAAAGACGTCTGTACCGTGAGACCTGATACAAGTCTGCTGGAATGCAAGGCGATTCTCAAAGAACTCAAAATCGGACGCCTTCCTGTCGTGGACAAGGATAAGCACATTCTCGGCATTCTTTCCGAAAATGATATGAAGGAATTCCAGCCCCTTCATTCAACCGGCGTGGAAATTCTCGAAGCCCTGGATATTCTTTCGGAAAAGAAGGCCAAAGAAGTCATGACGCCCGATCCGTACACCGTGAACGTCAATGATACGCTTGAGGATGCGGCCGTGGTCATGATCGACAAGGGGGTCAGCTGCCTTCCCGTCATTGATGACAACAAGGTGCTGGTCGGCATCCTGACGGAGTGGGATATTTTTAAAAGCCTCGTTTCCATCACGGGTGTCAATCAGCCAGGCATCATGTTGTCGTTCGAAGTTGAGAACAAGCCGGGCACACTGCGTGCCCTTCTTGATATTCTGAAGCAGTATGATGTCCGCATCATCGCCGTTCTTTCGAAAATCCGTAAAAACGGCAGCCGCCTTATCTCCATACGCTGTCACGGCAAGAGCAAAGAAATCGAGGACAAGATGATCTCGGAACTCGCAGCGCGCGGCACCATGCGCTACTGGGCCCGAGATAAGGTAACGCATGAAATCAAGCAGGCTGACGGCACGTCAGCTGCAGATGGCGTCAATCCTGAAAAGTAGCACTGTCCTTTTTATTTCAATGAGGGGACGCCCGCCGTGCAGGCAGGGCGTCCCTTTTTCTTTTCCCGCTGTTTCCGGTACTTGTCCGGAAATATATTTCAGAATAAGATAAACGCACGGTATTTTCGGCTCCGTTTTTTCTCTCCTCTCCTACCGGAGAAGACGGGAATACCAGAGCCAGCACGTTAAAAAGAGGGAAAAATTAATGTCTTTTAAGGCTGCCATTCTCGGTCTTGGCAATATTGGCCGCAGTGTTATCCGTGCGTTGGAGACGGTGCCGGATGCCGAGTGTATCGGCGTTGTCAGACGCCCCACTTCCGTGGGCACAACGCCCTACGATCTGCGCGGCGTGCCGGACTTTCCGAGCTTTGACGAACTGCTCGAACATGGGGGGAATCCGGATGTCGTCATCCTTGGCCTGCCATCCCGCCTCTCTCCAGCTGCGGCCAAGGAACTGCTTTCCCGTGGCTTCTGCACTGTCGACAGCTTTGATATTCACGCCCGCATCGTGGAAGTGGTCGGCTCCCTTGAGGAGGAAGCCCACAAGGGGCGTGCTGTAGCCATTACAGCGGCTGGCTGGGATCCCGGCACGGATTCCGTGCAGAGGGCTCTTTTCGAGGCCATGGTTCCCAGAGGCACTACTTTCACGAATTTTGGCCGCGGCCGTTCCATGGGACATTCCGTGGCTGCCCGCGCCATCGAGGGGGTTGCCGACGCCACGGCCATCACCATTCCTCTTGGCGGAGGACGTCATGCCCGTCAGGTCTATGTCGTGCTGAAGGACGGGTATACCGTTGAGCAGGTCACCAGCTCCATGAAAGCTGATCCCTATTTTGCCTCTGATCCACTGACCGTAACCGCCGTTCCCGACAGCCAGGCTCTGTTCATGGTGGCAGATGCCTCTCACGGCGTGCTTATGGAACGCGTCGGAGCTTCGGGCATGTCCTCCAATCAGCAGCTCAAATTTGACATGCGCATCAACAACCCCGCGCTGACTGCTCAGATTCTCGTTGCCAGCGCCCGCGCCGCCGTACGCCTCAACGAGGCCGAACAGTATGGCTGCTACACGCTTATCGACATTCCTCCGGTCTACCTGCTCCCCGGGGAACGTATGGATCTTCTCGCCCGCCTCGTGTAGGCCGGGCACTCATTTGAAAGAACGCCGTTCTCTGCGAAAGAAGAGCGGCGTTTTTCTTTTCTCCTCAGGCTGCGTATGGACGTTACTTTTGATCTCATAGCCATAGGTCTGGCCGTCTTCTTTGCGGCCGGTTTTGTTGATTCCATCGCCGGAGGAGGGGGACTGATTACACTCCCCGCGCTGCTTCTTTGCGGCCTTCCCCCGCATATGATCCTCGGAACCAATAAATTCTCGACTACTCTGGGCACTCTGGCTGCTTTTTTTCCTATCTGCGCAGCGGACTGGTAGAAAAATCCATTGCTCCCGTGGGCTTTGTGTCGGCCTTTCTGGGGGGGCGCGGCGGGTTCGGGGCTGGCTCTGTGCCTCGATAATGCCGTGCTCGGCAAAGTGCTTCTCTTCATGCTTCCTGTGGGCATTGTCATCTCTCTGATGACGGGCTTTGGGAAAAAGGAACGGCCTCTGGAGAAGACGTTGCTCGGGCTGAAAGTCTTTCTGATTGGTTTTCCCATAGGCGTATACGACGGATTTTTCGGTCCGGGAACAGGCAGTTTTATGATTATAGCTCTGAACATTGTTCTCGGACTCGGACTGGTCCGCGCCTCAGCCACCACCAAGGTCATGAACCTCGCGTCCAACGCGGGGGCTCTGTGTTCCTTTGCGGCCGGCGGCGTTGTGCTGTACCCGCTTGCCATCCCCTGCGCTCTTGCCAATATCGCAGGCAATCTCTGCGGGGCTCATCTGGCCGTAAGAGTGGGGGCCCGTGCTGTGCACGTGTTCCTCTATATCGCACTGGGACTGCTTTTCGGATCGCTCGTCTGGCGCAATTTTGCCTGATCAGACCTCCCAGCGCATCTGTTTTTGCGGTCCGGCCCGTCTCTGTACCGCCTCTCTTATGCGGTAACCCGTATGAAAATGCCGGAAAACTCTGTCTCGTAAAGCGCCGAAGGAAGATGCTGGAAGAGGCAGGGCATGCCGGCCTGGTTTTCTGGAGTGCGGCCGAGAAAATAGTCACAGACGACGGGCACACCGGGAAACGCGTCCCTGAGCAGCGAAAGCATGTGTCTGCGCGAATGTCTTGTGAGAAAATACCCGCTCAGGAGAAGGACGGAATGCACGGATTCAAGTTGCAGCTCTCTGATGGCCTGCTGCCGGATCTCCGGCTGGTCTTCCAGCTCTGGCAGCTGTGATTCCTCTTCGATCCCGCACAGAGAGTTCAGGCTGACGGTATACGAGTCCGGGATTTTTCCGGCGAAGGCCTTTTTTTCGTCCCGCGGAAGTCCGCAGAGCAGATGAATACGTTTTCCCGGAAGTTCTTCCTGCCGAGGAGTCTCTGCTGTCCGGAGCAGCTCATGGCAGTCCGCAATAAGTTTCCTGTTGGATTCGTAGCTCGGAATGCCGCAGTCCATGATGCTGCCGTCCACGTCGTATTCGAAGAGTCTGATCATACGTGTCAGAAGGACGGGATCCCTGTTGCAGAAAAGCAATGCGTCAGAGGCGGTAGTGAGGCCATAGAATTCGATGTGATTTGAGACGCAGAAGGCGATACCGGCTATTTCCTCCGGGTGCATAGTCTGTCGCGATGCGTTCAGTTCCAGGATAAAATCCACGGCTTCCTGAGTGCCGCGGGCTCCATGGCCGTGGAAGGATATGTGCTTTTTCCCGTCCTGCCTCGTCTTCACGGAAGCTGTGAAGGGCTTGCCGAAGTCATGCACCAGGGCGCAGAGGTGATCCGGGATCTGGGAATCAGGATCATCAAGAGATGCCTGGAGCACCATCATAGTGTGCGTCCACACAGAGTCTTCCATGTGGAAAGGGTTTTCCTGCCCCTTGAAAAGCTGGGGCGTGTCCTTCAGCCGTCTGGTGAGTTCAGGACGGGTCTGATAGAGAAATTCGATGAGATTTCTGCGGAAAAGATAGCGATCGCTATTCATGAAAGCCTCTGCACCTGTCATATCCGGGCGGCGGAAAACCTTGCCTCCGGTTCCGAAAGCTGAGAGAATAATACTTTGTTTTATTCGCAAAAGCCATAGGAGGCTGCCGCAGGCAGGGCGAACAGAGGTTTTGTCCGGGAGGGAAAGATGGATACGGCACAGATCGTTGTCGCTGTGATGTGGTTTTTTGCGGCTATGGTGGGAGGTATATGCGGGCTGGGACCGGCCATGATGGCCGTCCCTGTCATTTCCTTCTTTGTGCCCATCAAGACGGATATCCTCATAACCTGCCTTATTGCACCTTTCGCGAGCATCCTTCTCGTTCTGATGCATCTGCGCTTCTGCCGCTGGCGTTCGCTGATCCCCCTTTTCCTGGGGATCGTTCCGGGAGTCGCGGCAGGTCTTTACGTGCTTTGTTTCGTTCCTGCCTGGACCCTTGAAATCATAGTAGGTGTCATGCTTCTCTTCTTCATGGCCTGGCAGCAGTTCGGCAGTCTGAAAAGTGGACGGGAATCCTGGGGACTGGGAGCCTTTGCCGGCGGAGCGGCCGGCTTTTTTGGTACGTCTATTTCCGTTGACGGTCCCCCTGTTGCCGCCTACGCACTGTATGTGGGCTGGCGGCAGCGTCCTCTCCTGGCAACGCTGGGAGTGTTTTACTTTTGCCGTTCTCTGGTTACTTGCGGCATGCAGTGGTACGCCGGCCTCTATTCTCCGGAAGTGCTGCATTACGCCATATGCGGCGTCCCTGCGTCCATCCTGGGCACGATTGCCTCCTATCCGCTTGTGAGGCGTATGAAGCCAGAGGCTTTTCAGCTGCTCCTGAAAATCATCATCGTTTTCGGCGCGTTGTCGTGCCTCATTCGCGGCCTGATGACATTGTGGGGCTGACCTCCGTCTGGCCCGGACATAAAATTGCCCCGGCAGTTTTTCCGCTGCCGGGGCAATTATCGTTTCAGAGTCAGTTCAGTTATCTGCAGGGAGCTCATCCGGCGGCCTTAAATGGCCGTTCCAGTCTGCTCCCCGCCAGTCTGGAGCCTGGGTGCCGGAGATGTTTTTTGATCGGCTTCAGGCTGCTTTTCGGAAGGAGCCTTTTCCTGAGTCGAGGGCTGATTTCCCGGAGTTTTTGTTTCCTTCTGTTCGGACTGGGGCCCAGCAGCCGGATTCTGGGAGGCTCCGGGCGCGGCAGGTTTCTGCTGCAGGACACTTGAGTACTGGTCAGCCTTCGAATTCTGGCTGCCGGAGGGAGCCTGTCCGGAAGGCTTCGGGCTGTTTTCCCTGATTCCGGGCTGTTCCTTATCCTTGAGAGGGCTGGTCGGCGCTGCAGACGGCTCCGTCTTTCCGGAAGCGGCCGGGGCTGATGCCTTTTCCTGTGGCTGCGGCTTCTGAGCCGGGCTGCCGGGCACGGTGGCGTTGTAGTTCGGCCACATATAGTCGGATCCGCCGGTGACAATGGGGCTGGTGTCTTTCGGCGTAGCGGGTGCGGTGTCGTTCAGGTGTTCGAATGTCTTCAGCTGGAGCGAAGGCATTTCCCTGAGCGAAGGAGCGACGAAGAGCCCGAAGGGCTGAGCCATGACAACGACCATGACGGCGGTCACAAGAAGGCCGGCAGCCGCAGTGGAACTTCTCCAGACAACGTGCAGGATGATGGCTGCGCTGATCACGGGCAGGGCCGTAAAGACGATGGTCTTGATGCGGCTTATATCTGCGAGGTCGGCGAGAATCTTTTCGGCATTTCCGTCAAGAGGCAGTCCGAGGGTGGAAGCCACCCAGTGCTGCAGGGAAGGAATTGTGACTGCGGCACAGGAGAAGCTGGCGGCCAGCAGGGTGAGCGTGACGAAAATGAAGAAAGCCCGGTTCCCGATTTTTCCGAGCCTGAGCAGTGCGCGCCCCGCCAGAATCGCCGTGATAGCGATGGCCGGGAAGACGTCGGCTGCGTGCGGCGTGAGGACGGTGAGCCCCAGGGTCACGAAGAGGCCGATCCAGAGAATGGCGGTTTTCGGGGCAGTGCGGCTGGCTTTGAGGCTGGCGAGGCTGCCGCGCAGGATTTTCGGCCAGTTACAGCAGAAGATCACCAGAATGGCCGGGAGGGAACCCAAAGCGTAGAGGAGCAGGGCCTTGCCGGCAGCTGACGGCTCAGAGGGCAGCCGGATCAGGGATTTGGCTATGGAAGAAGATCCGGCGCCGTCGGAGAAGATGATGGTTAGGGCTGCCCAGATGGCAAGGGTGAAGAGGAAGACGGCGAAGCCGATGAGAGCATCAGGCTGACGGCTGCGCCTGAAGTCACAGCGCCAGAGGCAGAGAAGGAACGCGGAGATAACGGGCAGGAGAGCATAGAGCAGGCCGCCGGTCAGACCGGCGGCGGCAGCCAGCAGGTTCCCGAGAACCATGTCCGGAAAATCCATGTCCTTTGTCCATGCGTGTCCGAGTATGCCCAGGGCCAGGAGGGAGAGTCCTGTCGCCGTTAAGACCGGGCCCACGAACTGGGAGAATGCCAGAAAAGCCGGCGTGCAGAAGAGGGCCAGCCCGGCTGCCAGCGGCGTGTACCGGCCGAGGCGCAGGAGGGGGCAGACGCCCCAGACGCCGAGCAGACAGATGAAGGCGCCAAGCGCGGAAACCACGGAGAGTCCCATGGCAGGGACATGGACGCATTTGAGAACCAGGGCACCGAGCCAGGCGAAGCCGGGGAGGGCGACAGCGCCGTCAGCCTGCGGCAAAAGCGGTGACTGGGCGACGGAGCTGAAGAATTTGATGTTGAGAGCCTCGCCCGGGCAGAAGGAGTCGCCAATGAGGAAAACAGGCCAGCAGACAGCAGCCAGAAAAAGCAGCAGGGTCAGCGGAGTTATTCTTCCGAGCAGGCGGAAAGCCGCGTTGTGCTGCGTGGAGTTCTCGTCGATGAGCTCTTCCCCGGTGCCGTAAGTGTTTTCCGGCCCGCTGCCGGAAGAAGTTTCAGGGGAATCCCCTGAAGCTGTTTCTTCTCCGGCTGCTTCCTTGGCCGTGGTATCTGTGCCGTCAGTACCGGCGTTCTCCGGTTCGGCTGCGGCGGGAGAGTCCTGGCTGGCGGAGGCGGTGGTTTCCCCGGCAGGATTCATCTCAGGGGAAGGGGCGTGAGGGGTGCTGAACTGGCTGTCCCCGTCCTGCCCCAGGGGTATGGCCGGTCCGGAGGCAGCCGATTCGGCAGGCTGCTTTACGGCAGAAGTTTTTTCCTGATCGGAGCCGATGGTATCCATTCTTAAAAAATTCCTTTCCTGCCAGTATTGGCCGGCAGGGGAGCCGGCACGGCCAGGCGGGCGTTGTGAAAGTGAAAGGAAGCCTTTGCGGTGGGCGCAGAGACGTGCAGTTTCCAAAGGAGCAGAGACACGGGAATCCGGGAAAATCCGGCGGAATGCGACGGGCCCGGAAAGAAGCTGAATGGCGGGAAAGGCCGTGCGCTGTCAGAAAAAAGACGGCGGGGAGCGCCTCTCCCCACGGGCTGCTAGTCTTTTTTTGTGAGGGGAGCGTCAGCTGCGGGGGAGACTGTGGAGTTTAAGGTTCCCGCAGCCTTTTCTTCCTGTTTCGCCTGTTCCCAGAGTTCGTTCTTTTCATCGAGGCTCATGTCGGTGAGTTCTCTCTTCTGCTCTGCGGCCAGCGCTTCCATCCTTTTGAAGCGGGAGAGAAAACGTTCGTTGGCATAGTCGAGGGCCTCGTTGGCCTTCATGCCGTGGCGGCGTCCGAGTTCGGCGATGGTGAAAAGAAGATCACCCAGTTCGTGTTTGACTTCTGCGTCGCTCTTACGGGTCTCTGCATCCAGAAATTCCAGCCATTCGGCCTCAACCTGGCGCTCCACATCCTCGTCGTTTTCCCAGGTAAAGCCGGTTCTGGCTGCCTTGGAGTGGATGCGGTAGGCCCTGGCGAGCGGATCCAGATCGCGGGGCAGGGAGGCAAACACGCCTGTAGCCTTTCCTTCCTTCTGGTGCTCTTCCTTTTTGAGCTTTTCCCAGGCTTTAAGCTGATCGTCGAGGCTGGCGAACTTTTCATTGCCGAAAACATGGGGATGCCGGTGTACCATTTTCGCAGCGTTGCGCCTGAAAACGTCGTCGAGGGTGAAGGCCCCCTTCTTTTCGAAGTGGCAGGCTATGGTGACCAGCAGGAACGCGACATCGCCGAGTTCCTCGCAGACATCGTCAGCGTCTCCGTAGCGGATGGCGCTGACCAGTTCGTGGCTTTCCTCGATGATGTATTCGCTGAGGCTTTCGGGCGTCTGTACCCTGTCCCAGGGGCAGCCGTCCGGGGCGATGAGACGCTCGACGATATTCTTGAGAGTGACGATGCCTTCGTTGCTATCCATGTATTTTTTCTCCGGCTAGATGTTGAATCGTTTGACGATATCGGGAGGCAGGGAGGTGCGTATCTGGTTGATGATGGCCGTGAAGTACGGACGCACCCGCGAGTGTTTGTAAAAATCTGCGTTGGCGCAGAATTTATTGAGCAGAATGAAGATGATGGAAAAGATGATGATGCCCTTGGCCAGCCCCAGTATGCCGCCTGCCACCCTGTCAGCCCATGAGATGAGCGCGAACTGGAGGATGCGCTGCAGGATTTTGGCTATGATGGCGACAGCGATGATGACCGCGATGAAAATGATGACGTACGAGGCCATGTTGCGCCAGAGAGGCTCACCGATGAACTGGAGATGCTGGGCGAGCAGCGGATGGAATGTGTGCGCGGCCCAGAAACCGCCGATGAGGGAGACAATGGCTGCGACTTCTCCGACAAATCCGTTGAGATAGCCCCTGATGGCGAAGAAGGTCAGAATAAGAATGGTCGCTGTGTCAAAGATGTCCTGCCCCATGGATCCTCCAAAAAGAAAAGCTGTTTTTCTATACCAAAAGGGCGGCGGGGGAACAACACGCGGAGGAGCAGGCATACAGGTGTCCTGTCCGTGGAGTCTGAACCGGAGAAAGGAGTTCGGGCTGCATTGGGAATCTCCGTCCGGGGAAGTCATTCAATACGTGCGAATTTTATGCCCGAAAGAGCCTGCTCGCTGATATTATTTTTCCTAAAAATATAAAATAATGCATGAAAACGGTATGATAAATGTGAAAAGCGGGTGGACAAATCTGGACAAATTCTGGAATTGCGGGCATATCGGAAAAGAAATCAGTACGTTAGATGAAACAGTGTACAGAAAATGCATAACACCCCCTCGGTTAGGGGACTTTTCAGAAATCCGAGGAATGAATCATGGCCAATCTTGCCCGTTTCGGCGTTTCCCTGAGTGAGGATCTGCTGCTGCCTTTCGATGAACTCTGCCGCCGCAAAAGCTACACGAACCGTTCTGAGGCCATACGTGACCTCATCCGCAGGGCGCTTATTCAGGATGAGTGGAAAAAGCTGGAAGGCGAGGTCGCGGGGACGCTGACACTCGTCTATGATCATCACTCCAATGATCTTGCCCGCCGTCTCATGGATATCCAGCACGATCATTACAACGTGGTCATCACGTCGATGCACGTGCATCTTGACCATCACAACTGCTTGGAAGTACTTGTTCTGCGCGGGGATGCCGCCGCTGTCAGTTCCCTGGCGGACAGACTGATCGCCTGCAACGGCGTCAAGCATGGCGTTTTCGTGCCGACAACACTTGGAAAGGATTTGGCTTAGCGATGATTGATGTACAGAAACATGCGCCGGAGGTCCCCATTCCCATTGACAGGGTGGGTGTCCGTGGCGTGAAGGTGCCGCTCTGGGCGAGAGACCGCGCCAATCTCAAGCAGAGAACCGTGGCCAGCGTGGATTTGAGCGTGGATCTGCCCGCGTCTTTTAAAGGCACGCACATGAGCCGTTTTGTGGAAGCCATTGAAAACTGGGAGGGCGAGATTAGCTACAAGTCGGTTCGGGGACTGCTCGCTGTCATCAGGGATCGTCTGGAAGCCTGCCGGGCCCAGGTCTGTTTCCATTTCCCGTATTTTATCCGCAAGAATGCCCCGGCCACCGGGACTCCCGGCGAGGTGGCGTATAACTGCATGCTGACCGGCGAACTGAATGAGAAGGATGAGCAGAACTTTATTCTGGACATCGAGGTGCCCGTGATGACCGTCTGCCCCTGCTCCAAGGCTATCAGCGATGAGGGCGCCCACAGCCAGCGCACGCTCGTGCACATGACGCTTCTCATGAACGGATTCGACTGGATCGAGGACTTTGTCTCCGTGGCGGAAGCTTCCGGATCAAGTCCGGTGTACACGATTCTGAAGCGCGAGGACGAGAAATACGTCACAGAGCATGCTTTTGCCAATCCCTGCTTTGTTGAGGATGTAGTGCGTAACGTCGCCCAGGGGCTTTCCCGGAACGAGCATCTGAAAGGCTACCGTATCGAGGTGGAAAGTATGGAATCTATCCATAACCACAATGCCTTCGCCTGCATTGAGCATAATTTCCCGGCGAATCTGCGCTAGAGTAATCTGCTTTTTTGGAATAATCCCGAAGGGGGCCCATCTTGACCGATGGGCCCCCTTCGTCTTAAAAAAGGCGTGATTGCGTTCCGTATCCGGCTTTCACCGGCAGCGTCATCGGCCGCCTGGCCATTTCCGCTGCCATTCTTTCTTCTCTCTGCCCGCTTTCGGGCCTGCCGGATGCCGTGAACCTGCGCGCTGCGGTCTGCCGCCCTGCGCAGGCGGTTTTCTCTTACCGTTTTGCGGAGTCATAATGGGTACGAAATACAAGGTGCTGGTGCTTCTTTTGCTGTGCGTTCTCAGCTTTGGCTGCGCCCACAAGAAGAGCCCGGCCGTCGATGATGCCGCTGCCCAGTATGAGCGTTACAAAGCCCTCTATGGCGCCAATGGAGACATGGAAGGCGGTGACTGGGACTGGGGAGAGAATGATCCCTCCGTTTCAGGACAGGTCCTGAGACGTGCCCATAACGCCCTCGGAACACCCTATGTCTGGGGAGGCGAACATCCGGGAGGTTTCGACTGCTCCGGACTGGTTCAGTGGGCTTACAGGGAAGCCGGAGTGAAACTGCCCCGCACGGCCCAGGAACAGTCTTCCGTGGGCTTCAAAATCCGGGACGTTTCCAAGATGCGGGCCGGTGATATCGTGGTATTCCGCCGTCGTGACGGCGGTTACCACACAGGCATTTATATCGGCTCCGGCATGTTTATTCATGCTCCCAAGCGTCACTCCCGCGTACAGGTCGAATCCCTGGACAGCGACTGGTACAGTACTCATTTTATTGGCGCCCGGCGTGTGAATATGGGGTCCGGCGATGCCGCCGTGGCTGAAGCTTCCCGTATCGCAGATGAGGAGAACGCCAGAGAGGAAGCGCAGGCAAGGCGCGAGGCCGCCCGCCAGGAGAGACGGGCAGCCAGAGACGATGACGACAGATCTTCCGCCCGTTCCGACAGGCAGCGCGGCAGGAGTTCATCCTCCTCTGACAAAAGCAATGCCAGTGAAGACAGGAAATCCAAAAAAAACAAGGACAAGATAAGCGGAGGCCGTGCCTCCCAGGACGCCGGTTCATCCCGCCGCGGCACCAAAGACGGAGACGACAGGCTCAGCTCCCGGAAGAATTCCAAGGATAATACTCAGGCCAGGAAGAAGCAGGATGCCAAGCCGGAGACCGGAACAAAGACCTCCAGATCCGCCCGGAGCGGCGATGACCGCAAAGGGCGCGGCGACAGCAATTCAGGTATCAAGCCGTCTTCTCAGACAAAGGCAAAGCCTGACAGCCGGGATTCGGACAAGAAACCTGCCCGCGGTGCTGTGAAAGATTCCGCTTCCGGTGACAGGAGCACCACAAACAGAAAGGTGCCCGCTCCGAAACCGGCGGCCCCGGCTCCGGCCCTGAAGGACAAGAATAATGCCGGCAAGGACGCCATGAGGCAGACAAAGCCCATGCAGCGGCATATTTCGGTGATTCCGTCCGGCAGCAAGGATAAGGATAAGAAATCGAATAAGTAGTCCGATGTCCTGGGGAAACATAGTGTTTTGACGACAGGGGCCGGCATCTCTGAAGAGGTGCCGGTCTTTCTGCAGATAACTGCTCTGACAGACGGAGAGTGCTTTTGAGTGATGTGAGAGGGAGACTTGCGCCAAGCCCGACCGGACTTGCGCATCTCGGGAATGCCTGGTCGTTTTTCCTGTCCTGGCTTGCCGTACGTTCTGTGGGCGGAGAACTGGTCTTCAGAATGGAAGATCTCGATCTCGAGCGCAGCAGCCCTGTGTTCATGCAGGCGCTGATGTCCGACATCCGCTGGCTCGGTCTGGACTGGGATGAAGGTCCGACGCCTGAGAAGGAAGATCCATCCTACCACCAGAGCAACCGGTATCCCCTGTATACGGCAAAGCTCGAGCAGCTGAAGTCCATGAATCTGGCCTATCCCTGCTTCTGCTCCCGCAAGGACGTGCGTACCATGGCTTCGGCTCCGCATATCGGAGATGCCGGCGCCCCGTATCCAGGCACCTGCCGCAACCTGTCTCCCGAAGAGGTCCGGGAGCGCATACGTGAAGGGAAAAAGTACTCGTGGCGCTTCAGATCCCCCGATACCCTATACCGGTGTTCACGGACATGGTCTACGGGCCGCAGACAGCCACACTCCAGGAATGCGGAGGGGATTTTAATCTGCAGCGCTCTGACGGTGTTTTTTCCTATCAGCTCGCCGTGAGCGTGGATGACGGTGACATGGGCATTACACAGGTCGTCAGGGGAAGGGATCTGCTCCCTTCCACGCCGCGCCAGATTGCAGTGCTCGAAGCTCTTGGCTATGCTGTTCCGCAATACGCTCATATTCCGCTGCTGCTGGACGCAGAGCACGAACGTCTGGCCAAGAGACATGCCAGCCTGAGCCTGGAAAGTCTGAGACAGGACGGGGTGTCCCCGTGGCGCATCATCGGCCTTCTGGCCTGGGTGGCAGGTATCACGGACAGGCGCGAACCGGTGCATCCGCGGGAACTCATGTCTTCCTTCCGTTGGGAATCTCTTCCGCGTGACGACTATGTTCTGACCAGCAAAGATATGCAGTGGCTTGGAAAGGAGAATATGAATGTCTGCTAAGATCGATAATGCTTTTCTGAAAGAAATTTTCCCTCCTGAAAGGACTGATCAGTTCTTTGAAGTTCTTTTTGGCGGCGCCGAGGAGGGAGCGTACGATATCGTACTCACCGTGCGCAATGAAACCGAAGATCATGTGGAAATGGCCTATGAGCTGCATCAGCGTCCCGGTAAATGTCTTGTCTGCAGCCTGACCTATGGCCTGAGTACCGTGTTCAGAAAACATCCTGTCATTGATGCCGCAGGCACCGCTGCCAAAGTCGCCGAAAAAATGGGCTGGGATAATTTCGAATGGTCCATCGGGGCGACCCAGGAAGAGAGCAGTGCCCTGCACTGGATTCCCTTCCAGGTGAAGAAAAAGTAGCAGATACCAGAATTGCTCAGTTGACAGAACCGGTGTTTTAGCGTAGTCAGACGAAATCACGAAAAGTGATTGAATGCCAACTTAGCTCAGTCGGTAGAGCAGCTGATTCGTAATCAGCAGGTCGAGAGTTCAAGTCCCTCAGTTGGCTCCATGAATTTAAAGGGCTGTGGTTTCCCTCCACGGCCCTTTTCCTTTTTCCCCGGTATGGCTGTAAGGCCGTAAGGTATTACCGGCCGTGTGATCCTGCCTGTGGTTGGAGATTTTTATTCATGACGCGGCCGGGAAGTTTCCATTCTCACCGTAATAAAAAAATAATATCCCTGTTTGATATTTTGTTTTTCACCGCCCGGTCTGCTGTATTTTTCCGGATGTCATGGCTGGGCTGAACATGCGGTGAAAGGCATTGTGCTTCCGAGTGGCTTCAGGTTTGCCGGCCGAAGGCGGATTGGCTGTCTTCACAGGAAGGCGTGGGGGGATTCGCGGCAGGACCGTGCGTCCTGTGCAATGGTGCCTGACGGAACCTGAATATTTTGGGGGAAGGAAGAACTTTCTGTCTCAGAGCAATGGAGCCTGCCTGATTTCAAATCAGGCAGGCTCCGGGATTCAGATATGCGTCTCCGTAAGCTGATCAGAGTCCCAGCAGATTGGGCAGGAACGTGGTCAGGCCTGGGAAGAGGATAATGACCACGAGGGCGAGTATCGCCGCGAAGATAAGAGGCAGGCTTGATTTGCTTATTTCTTCCATGGTCAGGTTGCTGATATGGGCGGCAACATAGAGGTTGACGGCCACGGGGGGTGTCACCTGGCCGATGGCGAGGTTGACGGTCATCACTATGCCGAACCATAGGGGATCCCAGCCAAAATTGGCGATGATGGGCAGCATGAAAGGCAGGAAGACGTAGTAAATCGAGATGGCGTCGAGCAGCATGCCCGCGAAAAGCAGGATGATGTTGATCATGAGCATGATGACAACGGGACTGCTGGAAAGGGAGAGAAAGAGCGAGGATCCCTTTTCGATGAGACCCACAGTGGACGCCACCCAGCTGAAGAGGCCTGCGCAGGTGACCACGATCATGACGATGGCCGTGGCGCGCATGGACTGCGCAAAAATCTCGAACAGCATTTTGACGCTGTTGATTGTCTTATAAATGAAGATGCCGACGAAAAGACCGTAGAAAACAGCAATGGCTGCTGCCTCTGTGGGCGTGAAAATGCCGCCGTATATGCCCCCGAGAATGACAACAGGCGTCATGGCTCCCCAGAACGATTCTTTCAGGATCTGGAGCATGGGCTTAGTGCGCCTGACGCCGTGGTAGCCGCGTTTTTTGGAAATGATCACGACAGCGGCGAGAATAAAGCCGGCGACGACCAGGCCGGGGATGAAGCCGCCTGCAAACAGGGCCGGAACAGAGACATCTGTGATGCCGCCGTACACAATAAAGGCGATGCTCGGAGGGATGACGATGGCGATACCCGAGGTGACGGCGACGGCCGATGAGGCGAAGGCTTTGTCATAGCCGGCTTTGACCATGCCGGGAATGAGCACCAGACCGAGGGCCGCCACTGTGGCCGGACCGGAACCGCTGACAGCGCCCCAGAACGTGCATACGGCGACGGAGGCCACAGCCAGTCCGCCGGTCTTGTCACCGACGAGGGCTTCCATCAGCTCGATGATGCGCGCTGCTATGCCCGCACGTTCCATAATGTAGCCGGCCAGAATGAAGAAGGGGATGGCCAGGAGCGGAAATTTGGCAACGCCCGCGAAGAAGTTATAGGAAATCATGCCAATGCCCATGTCCCAGCCCCAGACGATAACAAGGGCGGAGAAACCAAGTGCGACGGCGATGGGCACACGGATGATGAGCGGAATGACGAAAATGACCAGCAACCAGAATGCCGGATCTGAGAAAACTGCGCTGTTCATGGCTGTCCCTTAGTATTTGCCCGTACGGAGAGTGTGTGTGGCGCGCTGCAGAATGCGGAAGATAACCAGCAGTGAGAGCAGGGGCGTGCACATGGTATAAAGCCAGACCGGAACTTCCAGAGACTCTGATGTTGATTCGAGTTCGATTTCATCGAAAACTTCCAGAGTTCCCGTCCAGCAGAGAGCGGAGAAGAACAGTACGCAGAGGATGACGCATACGATGTAGAGAAATAGTCGGGTGGTCCTGGGACAAGCATCATAAAGCAGGTTCATGCAGAGGTTGCTGCCCTCGCGGAAGGCCCGGGCGGTACCTAGCAGAACAACCCAGACAAAAAAGTTGATGGTGACTTCTTCTGTCCAGGCAAATGAGAAATTTGTGCAGTATCTGACGATGACGTTGAGGAACGTGATTGTCACCATCACAGCCAGCATTATCGATCCGAGAATGTCTTCGAACCGCTTGTCGAGAAAGGACCACATGGGATTATATTCCTTAAAGAAACCGGGCCGGCTATGCGTGCACAGCCGGCCCGGAAAAACAAAAAAACTACTTGACGGAGGCCATATCCTCTTCAGCGGCCTTCACGAGAGCAGGACCAATTTTCTTGGTCCAGTTGTCACGGACGCTCTTGGTGGCGTCAACGAAGGCCTTCTTCTGCTCTGCAGTAAGCTCGACAACGGTCATGCCGTTCTTCTTCATGATAGCCATGGGATCGGTTTCCTGCGGAGCCTTGTTGAGGCTCTGGAGGTACTTCAGAGCGGTGCCATCATCAAGGCCGATGCGGGAAAGAGCCTTGCTGTACTTTTCGCTGAGGGCAGCGCACTCGGTGATGATCTTCTGGTCCTCTGCGGAGAACTGCTTCCAGACGCCGGGATTCACGCTGTTCAGAAGCGGGTCGATGAGGTAATGCCAGTCGCACATGTACTTGTGATACTGCCACAGCTTGGAGGGGATGATGATGCCGTTGGTCGGATTTTCCTGACCGTCGACGATGCCCTGCTGGAATCCGGTGATGGATTCGGCCCAGTTCATATTGACCGGGTTGGCGCCAAGAGCGCGGAAGGTTTCAATGAAAAGCGGGCTGCCGACAACGCGGATTTTCATGCCCTTGAGGTCTTCGGGCTTGGTGATGGGGCCCTTGTTGGTGGTCAGTTCACGGAAGCCGTTTTCAGCCCAGCCGATGACGTGGACGCCCTTCTTTTCAACGGCATCGATCATCATTTTACCGGCCTTGCCTGCGAGGATGGCGTCCATAGCCTTGTAGGGCTGGGGCTGCACGCCAATAAAGAAGGGCAGGCAGGGAAGGTTGAGTTCCTTGATCTGGGGAGACCAGTTGATGGTGGAACCGAAAGCGAAGTCGATGGCTCCCTGACGGAGCATCATGAATTCATTGGTCTGCTTGCCGGCAAAGAGCTGGCCGGCGGGGTAGACCTTGATGTTGACGCGGCCGTTGGTACGTTCGCGGACCAGGTCGGCAAAGTAGAAGGCACCCTGGGCCCAGCCGGAAGTGGGACCGGGGACGACGCTCAGTTTGTACTCCTGCTTGTACTCGGCTGCCATGGACGGCGTCGTGATGGACGCGGCACAGAACAGAACAGCAAAAGCTTTACACACTCTGGTGAACAGCCTGTTCATGGAATCCTCTCCTCCTGAAAGTGAAACAGATGACCGGCGCGGAGCCTCAGGCCGTTCCGGATAAAAAAGAACCTGCGGTCTCTCTGTCCCAGGCAGCCCTCAGGGGCTGCCCCACCGTCAATGGCGGCGGTTTCAACGGAATGGAACAGGAGAAAGCAGGTTCGTATCCGACAGCTTCGCAGATGACTCCACACTGATGTTCTCAAACTAAAAAACAGAATAAGGGGAAAGTCAATAAAGTTTCTGTTTTCAGGTGGATTAACAGAGTGTTTGCCGGATGAGAGGGGAAAGTTGTTCAGCTGAGCCTGGCACGTATTTTTTCCGCAAGGCCGTTCATTTCCTCCATGGAATCGTACTTGCCCTGGGGCCACAGTTTGAGTCCGTCGCCGTCAAAGCGGGGAATAAGATGCCAGTGCAGGTGATCAACTTCCTGACCTGCTGAGCGTCCGTTGTTCTGGTAAATGTTGAGTCCTGTGGCTCCGGTGGTTTCCATGACAGCACGGCCGACTTTTTTCATGAAGGAAACGAGCTCGCCACCCAGCGAGGGATCCAGATCAAAAATATTTCCGGCGTGTTTTTTGGGGATGATCAGCGTGTGCCCCTTATGGACGGGGTTCAGGTCGAGAAACGCGTACAGGCTGTCGGTTTCGTAAATTTTGGAAGACGTAATTTTGCCCTGTGCGATAAGGCAGAAAATGCATTCACCCATGATGTTTTCTCCTTTTGAAATAGAACAGCTGCCGGCGCGCACCGGAATCACGCGCTGTGCGAGCCCTTGCCCGTGGGAGCGTTTTCGTGATGCGTCCTTGAAGCCCTGGCCATGGACGGGGGAACGGGTGAGGAAACGCGGCCGGTTTTTCCGGCTTCTATTTCAGCGGCGTTTCTGCCTGGAGCGTTTTCAGAGGCAATTTTTCCCTGCCTGATGAGTTCCAGAAAGGCGATGGCCGGCCCCGTGTCCCTGGCGTGCTCTTTCACCATGGCTGATTTCGTTGTGGACGGTGTTTGGGCGAGAACAGTGGGCTCATAGACCGCGATGGTGCCATTCTCATTGAAAGTGGGACCGTAGTTCATGCCTATGAAGGGCCACATCCAGCGCCCGCGGGCCTCATTGAAGCGGAAAATGTAGATGCGCGTTCCCTGCCGCCCTCTGTCTGTGAAAAGGGCTGCGCGCCGGCGCCCGTCCTCATGCGTGTATTCAATGAGCATTTCGGCCTGGGGAAGAGGAATGATCTCTCCGTTTTCATTGAACAGAGAGGGGTGATGCACGCTGCCATCGCTGGAAGTTGTCGTTATATCCGTCTGTTCTGGCCCGCAGACGTATACGGTGGCGCCCACCAGCCTGGCCCGCAGTTCGTCCAGGGATTTCCAGGTAAAAGTGAGCCCCCTGCGTTTGAGGGGCATGATATCCATGAAGAGGGTCTTAACGATTTCACTGCGCCACATTCTGCACGTCCGTGATACTTATGAAGGTTGGAAGATGCTGCCGGATGACGGCATGAGATTTTTACTTTGAGTCGCGCCGTTTTTTTGTCGTTTCATCCGAGGAAAACAGGCCATCGAACTTTTCGCTTGAGAATTTTGAAAGGAAGACACGGCTCCTGTGCAGATCGCCGCTCATGGTTGCCACGATGAACTGTCCGTCCTGCACCATGATTCTCGCAGATCCGTCATCGCCTTCGTAGGTTGTGTAGTTGAAGTACGCGACATCGTCCTTGTACACGGGCTTTTCGTGTGCCTTGTACTGTTCAGCGAAGCTCTCAGCTATGGTGTTCAGGTCGGAGTCGCCGGCGGAACCCTGGACAAGGGTGACGACAGCATCGTGGGCTTTTGACGTGAAGACGATAATATTCAGCCCTGCAGGCTCTGTCTGCTCAATGACCTGCCAGTTTTCGGGCAGGTCGATGCTGTACAGACTTGTCGATATGGTCTTCTGCGTCGTCTGCTCGGCCCAGGCGGGGAGAGAGAGGCTGAGGAGAGCCAAAAGAATGAGGAGTATTTTTTTCAAGGAGGAAGCCCCTATTTTCAGGAATGATCTGCGCCCGGAAGCGCACCGGAAAGTATGCCATTCAATAGACCAACGCATGCCAATTTACAAGGAGGAGCCTCTTCCCTGGCTGATCTGCTCATCAGGTGTCAGCCCCGGCCTCCGCAGCCAGCCGGGCAGACAAATTTGCAGGAATATTTTTTTCTGCTTGACGAAAATGTCAGTTAGGCGTAGAAGTGCGTCTGTTCAAAGCGTTCCCCAATAGCTCAATCGGCAGAGCGGGTGACTGTTAATCACTAGGTTGGCGGTTCAAGTCCGTCTTGGGGAGCCAGCAGAAAAGAGTAGGCGGTCTTTGTAAGTACTAACGTACTGCAGAGACCGCTTTTTTTTTATAAAACAGGCTCAGAAGGATATCAGAAAAACTGTTTTATGACTGCGGAGCAGCTGTCCGGCCATGTACCGTTTGTGAAGAACGCTGCCGGAGTGGAACCGCCGGACCTGCGCACGTTGCAGAAGTTCTGTTCGCCCTTTCGCCTGGAGCTCCGGCAGAGCAGTCTGACGGAGACGAATAGTCCGGAAACGCCTCCCGGGCTCCGGATGCAGATCGGTCTCGGGGAAGGCGATGCCTGCGTGGACGGGGAAAAGTGAAGTCCGGATTAGTGCGTAAACTGCCTTTCGGATGGGGACGTGTGACATAAACTCCTTGAAAGTCTGAAGACTGATAAGGGCTCCTCCCGACTGATTCGTCGATCGTTCCGCAGATGGACATCCCTGTTCCGGCCGGGCTGGTACTTCGGGGGTGCCTTTCCGGTAGTGTGCCAGGTGAAGTTGAACTGACATCTCTGCCAGGGACGCATCAGCCCTCCCTGCCTGCTGCGGCGGCAATTTCCCGTGCGCGTTCAAGAGAATCATTTCGTGGATCTGCCGGTCCCCCCTCAGACCCGTCAGAAAGTCTGTCCCGGGCTCCAGAGCAGGGCATTAGGGTGTGCATGAATATATATTGTTATATTTATATAAAGATAACAATATATTTCAATATAATATAATATATAATAATTACAACTAGATGCCTGCCGTTCTCTTTGAATCACTCTGCTTTTGTGGAGGGAGAAGCCTGGAAACGCAGAAAGCCGCCCTGTATCGGACGGCTTTCTGCGTTTTGAGAGTATAAACTGGTTACTGCCTGCGGGCTTCTTCGGCCTGCCGCTGCGCCTTCACGAGACGGTCCAGCTTTTTATGATAGCGCTCCGTTTCGCTGTACACACAGCCGCAGTACGGCTGGCGGTAAATTCCCATACTTATGGAGAGGTCAATGCCGGCCTGCCAGTAAGGACGGAAGTCGCGGTACATGAAGATCGGTCCGCCGTCCTGTCCGGAGAGACGTTCTCCGGCTTTTCTGATGGCTTCATGCGGCTGATACTTTGAGTACAGCAGGGAGGAGAAGAAATGGGTGAACCCCATTTCCTTCGCCTTTGTGAACGTGGCCTCCATACGGCTTGTCACGCAGTAGGTGCAGCGCTCCGGCGGGGTGTCGCGGTTCTGAACGGCTCTGAGCCAGTCCGTGATGTTCCATGCGGCGTCGTCGAAGAGAATGGGAATTCCGAAATACGCGCAGGTCTGTTCAGCGGCTTCGTGGCGGCGGAGATATTCCGCCAGTGGCTGTATGTTGGGATTCATGAAGTACCCCGTTATGTTCCAGCCCTCGGCCAGGAGCGTCCTGATGCAGATGCAGGCGCAGGGGCCGCAGCAGATATGCATGAGGAGCCGGTTTCCTTCGGGCGCCCGGGGGCCCGGAGGAAGCGGCTGCTGTTCTGTCGGTTCGGTCATGATTACGGCTTGATGGTGATTTCGATGTTTTTGTTAAAGCGCTGCTCGAGCTCTTTGAGTGCGTCCCGCTTATGGTTGAGCAGGTACAGGCCGAGTTCCTGGGGCAGTTCGTACTGGCAGGGCGAGGAAGAACGCGAGCGCAGGGCGCGGGCGATATCCCTGAGAGCCTGCAGGGACTGCCACTCCAGATTACGGCGCAGGCCTGTGCCGCCGCAGGCGGGGCAGGGTTCCATGGAAATGGAAATAGCCGAGTTGCCCGTGCGCTGGCGCACGAGTTCGAGCAGGCCGAAGGAGCTCATGTGCGCGACGTCGTGACGTGCCCTGTCGTATTTCATGGCGTTGCGGAGCGTGCGCTCCACCTCGGCCACGTGCTTGTGCTCCTTCATCTCGATGAAGTCGATGACCACCTGGCCGCCTATGTCGCGGAGCTTGAGCTGGCGGGCGATGGTCTCCGCGGCTTCCATGTTTGTCTTGAAGGCCATGGCCTCGAAATTGCCTTTGCCGGAGATCTTGCCGGAGTTGATATCGATGGCCATAAGCGCTTCCGTCTGGTCGAAGCACAGGCGGCCTCCCGAGGGCATGAGCACTTCGCGGCTGTAAATCTGGTCGAGCTGGCGGCGAAGGTTGAAGCGCTCCCACATGGAACGGCGGGTATCATTGTGCAGGCGCACGAGCTCCTTCTTGTTGGGGAAGAGCAGGGCGACAGTGTTCCGGATGCGTTCGGCTATATCGGCGTCGTCCACCCATACCTCCGTCACGTCGTCCGTGAGGTAGTCGCGGATGGCGCGTTCGGGGAGGCCGGGCTCCCTGTACACGCAGGCCGGAGCCTTCACCTCAGTGGCTTTTTTGCGGACTTCAGCCCAGGTGCGCTTCAGATAGACGAGGTCATTCTTGAGCGTGGCCTGAGTCACGCCGGCGCTTACCGTGCGGACAATGACACCGAGGTCATCACCGGGATCGATGCCGTGCATGAGCTCGCGCAGGCGGGAACGTTCCTCTTCGTCGCTGACCTTCCGTGAAATGCCAATCTGCTCCTGTCCGGGGGTGAGCACCAGGAACCGCCCGGCGAGGGAAATCCACGTGGTGAGGAAGGCACCCTTCGAGCCGTTTGGTTCCTTGACCACCTGCACAAGCACTTCCTGTCCGATGTGCAGAACTTTCTGGATGGGCGGGAATTTTTTGCCGCGCGCGGGCTCGAAGTGTCCGGAATAATACTCGGGGTGGATTTCATCGATCTGCAGGAATCCGTTTTTTTCCTCGCCGAAGTCGATGAAAGCGGCCTGCAGATTAGTATCGATGTTGTGAATGACGCCCCTGTAGATGTTGCCCTTGATTTTTTTCTGGTGGAGCATGTCGAGATAATATTCTTCGAGCACGCCGTTATTGGTGAGGGCGACTTCCACCTGTTCACCGGGGAGGATACTGATATACATGCAGCGTCTGCCGGCGGGACGGCGCTGCTGCTGGGGAGCCGTCTGGCTGACCGGATCGGTCCTGACATGCTCCGGAGTCTGGTTTTCCTCGTTTTCCTGGGCTGCGCGGCCTTCGCTGCTTTTGCGCCCGTGTCCGCGGCCGCCCCGGCGTCCGCGCCTGCGCTTCTTTCTGTCACCGCCGTCCTGTTCGGATTCGGTCTCATCGTCAGATGACGCGGTGCCGGCGGATGCGGCGTTTTCGTCTTCTTCCTGATTTTCCTGGGCAGGGGCTCCGTCATTTCCCTGCAGGGAAGTGTCTGCATCGAGGGAGTCAGCGTCATAGCGCTCGTCATCATCGTTCCAGCCGGACCATTCCCGCCAGTCCGCGCTTTCCCCGTCAGAGGCTGCGTTGCCGGATGCGTCTTCCTCCGCAGAAAAATCCTCTCCGCCTGCGGAAGAGCCGGCGTCCTGTCCGGAGACGGTTTCGCTGTCCGTCCAGCCGGAGTCCCAGTCCGGAACATCACGGGGTCCCTCATCAGTCCCGGGAAAGGCCGGGGCGTCGGGGGCAGTGTGCGCGTCCGCTTCCATACCCCCGGCCGGGCCTGTTTCGGCTCTGCCAGCGTCCTCCAGAGGGGATGGCGATTCCTGTGCGGTCACGGTAGCCGGTTCGGACAGATAGGCGGCCGCGGTTTCGGCCGTCACTGCGGAGAGAACCGGAGCCTGTGCCTCCTCTTCCCCCTGGGGTGTTTCCTGGGAATGCGCTTCCGCGGCTTTGACTGCCGCGGAGACAGCTGGACTGGGACGGGATGTGCGGCGCGGCTTGACCAGGGATTTGCCCTGGGCTGCCGTGCCCTTGGTACGTGATGTGTTTTTTCTCCCCGCTGGCTTTCTGGCTTTCTGAGCCGCGCCGAGCTGGGCCGGAGCCTGCTCTTCCCCCGCGTCAAGGAGGCTGCTTCTGCGGGGCTGTCTGCGGCGTTTCGGCTTCTGTTCCTGACGCTCCTCTCCGGCCTGCGGCGCTTCGTCTGTTCTTTCTGTGTTTTTTTTGCTGCGGGTTACGTTGTTCCTGCGGCGCTTTTCTGTTTTGGCAGCGCCTTCCTGCACGGTTTCGGAAACCGTTTCAGGATTTTCCTGATCGTTTTCTGCCATATGTAAATTCCCATGGCGCACCGGTTCGCACCAGGCGCGAGATAAAATTGCAGTCACGCCGGGGGATACCCCCGCTCCTGACTGGAGGAGGAGACGACGGCAGCTGTAGCGGTCAACTGCTCAGCGTGGGAAGGTCCGCTCCGCAGCGGCAGGGCATCCGTGAGAAAATTCCCCGCGCGCAGAAAGGGCCTGCACGGCGGCCTGTGCGTCTCTGTGGGGGAGAGTACGTATTTTTACGGATTATGCAAGGCCGCAAGCCCGGGCTCCGCCCGCGGTTCTTCTGGGCAGCCGGTCTCATTCCTGTTACGGACGGAGTCTGGCTTCTCTCTTGAGACATCGGACGTCCTGATCTATTTTGTTATATTATGCTGAATTTCAGGAGGGCAGAACTATGGCTGAAAACAGAGAAATGCTGGGGAGCCGCCTTGGCTTTCTGCTGATTTCCGCCGGGTGCGCTATCGGCCTCGGCAATGTATGGCGTTTTCCTTTCATTACGGGAGCATATGGCGGTGCCTGCTTCCTGCTCATCTTTATTGTCTGCCAGCTCATGGTTATGCCCGTCATGCTGTGTGAGTTCGCTGTTGGACGCGCTTCAAGGCGCAATATGGGGCTCGCCCTGAAGGTTCTTGAGCCGAAGGGGACATACTGGCACAAATTCGGCTGGATTGCTCTTGCGGGAAGCTACCTGCTCCTCATGTTCTATACGACCATCACCGGATGGATGCTCATTTACTGCGTGTACATGGTGAAGGGGACATTCGTGGGCATGGCGCCGGCCGCGGTGGGACAGTTCTTTGGAGCCATGACCCAGAATACGGGGCTTCAGATAACGGGCATGACCATCACGGTGGCCATTGGCGCCCTTGTCTGCTTCCTCGGCCTTCAGAACGGCGTTGAGCGTTTTGTGAAGTTCCTGATGATCGGCCTCTTCGCCATCCTGCTTATCCTTGTCGTGCACTCCTTTACCCTCCCCGGTGTCGGAGAAGGGCTTTCCTTCTATCTTAAGCCCGACCTCAGCAAAGTGCAGAAATACGGCTTCCTGCCCATCTGCAGCGCGGCTCTCAACCAGGCGTTCTTCACGCTCTCCATCGGCATTGGCGCCATGTGCGTCTTCGGCAGTTACATTGGCAAAAACCGGTCTCTGCCCGGCGAGGTCTGCCTGATTACCGGCATGGACTTTATGGTGGCGCTGCTTTCCGGTTTTATCATTTTTCCTGCCTGCTTCACGTTCGGCGTCGAGCCCGCAGCCGGTCCCACGCTGATTTTCGTGACCCTGCCCAATATCTTTGCCTCCATGAGCGGCGGACGCTTCTGGGGCGCCCTGTTCTTCATTTTCATGGGATGCGCGGCCATGACCACCGTCATTGCCGTTGTTGAGAACATGATCTGCTACTGCATGGATACCTTTGGCATGCGCCGCCGCACGGCGACTGTTGTGAACGGTATCTGTCTGTGGATTGCCTCTCTGCCCTGTGCTCTCGGCTTCAACGTTCTCTCCTCGTTCGAACCTTTCGGAAAGGGATCTTCCGTTCTCGATCTCGAGGATTTCCTCGTCAGCAACAACCTTTTGCCCCTCGGTGCCCTGCTGTTCACCCTGTTCTGCACGCTCCGCTGCGGCTGGGGCTGGAACGGTTTCTACAACGAGGCCAATCAGGGCGTCGGCCTGAAGCTCCATCCCGCCCTGCGCTTCTATCTGCGCTGGATTCTGCCCCCGGTCATTGTTATCCTGCTCGTGATAGGCTACTTCGACAAGTTCAGCCATTAGAGGAAAAACGCATGGCAGTGAGCCTGGACAAGGCCGCTCTCCGCAGAAAGATGCGCCAGCTGCGGCACGATCAGCCGCGGGAGACTGCTCTCGAACGATCCGCTGGGGCGCAGGCCCTCATCCTGTCTTCCTCCCTCTGGCAGAAGGCTCGCACCGTGGCCCTCTATATGCCGACACAGGGGGAGATCGGGACAGATCTTCTTTTCCGGGACGCCATAGCCCTGAGAAAGGAGCTCTATCTGCCCCGCGTTGTTCCCGGCAGGCGTGGAGCGATGTTTTTTGTCAGGGTCTCCGGACCGGAGGATCTTGTTTCCGGCGCCTACGGCATCATGGAGCCAAAACCTTCCCTGAAGGGGGTCGGCGGGGCGGACTTCCATCCGGATTTTGCCGTTGTGCCGGGCTTGGCCTTTGACTGGCGCGGACGCAGACTTGGCTTTGGCGGCGGGTATTACGACCGCTTTTTTGCCGGCAGGACTGGGAGTGCGTGCGCTCTTGTGGGACTGTGTTATGATTTTCAGACCGTCGGGCAGGTCCCTGCGGCACCCTGGGACGTGCGCATGACACACGTCTGCACGGAAACGCGCTTTTCTGCCACGGAGCAGGACTGAGGCCCATGACCGCCCGCCCGATCTAACTTTTGAGGATATTTATGTCAGTGAAAATACTTCCATTCCGCTTCCCCGGCATTGATGGCGTGGGCTGCGCCTTTCAGCTCCGCACCGACGCCGGAACCGATGTCAGCGGCGGCAACATTTCTTTTACGGTCGGCGAGGACGCTGACGCCGTGGCGCGGCACCGCCGGGATCTGCTCGGCGCCTGCGGCGTTGAACGTTGGGCCGAGCTGCACCAGGTGCACAGGGACGACATTATTTACGAACCTGACGCCGTTCCTCCGGAAGGCACGCCCCAGGTGGATGCTGATGGCATGGCCACGCAGCAGAAGGGGCTCGCCCTGCTCATCAAGACGGCTGACTGTCAGCCCTTGCTTATCGCACACAGGTCCGGCCGTTACGTGGCCGCCCTGCATGTGGGCTGGAGGGGAGACCGTCTTCTGTTCCCCTATACCGGACTCACCCGCTTCTGTGAGCATTATGGCTTAAAACCGCAGGACTGCTCCGCTGTGCGAGGACCGAGCCTGGGGCCGGCGAGGGCCGAGTTCACGCATTTCGCCTCGGAATGGGGCTGGTTTTTCAAAAAATATTTTGACTTCGCGACGAGCACGGTTGATCTCTGGGCCATGACCCGCGATCAGCTCATGGCAGCCGGCATGCCCCGCAGGAACATCTACGGCATCGACCTCTGCACACGAACGAACACGCAGCTGCTTTTTTCCTATCGGGCGAGTCACGCCTGCGGCAGACAGGGCAGCCTCATCTGGATAGAATAGCGGCAGTTCTTACCGAAAGCGGAGACAGCCTGAAACAGGCCGGCACGGAACCAGAATGCCGGTTTTGTCCTGACTGCCCCTGATAACCTCCCGGAGATGTTGCAGTTATGCAGAAAACCCTTCTTCTTGACGCTGGCAGCGGCGGCAGGGCCTCACAGCGCCTGATCAGTGACCTGTTTGCCCGTCATTTTTCCAATGATATCCTTAACGTCATGGACGACGCGGCCCTTCTGAACATAGACGGCCCCGTCGCCATGTCCACGGACACCTATACAGTGACGCCGCTTTTCTTCCCTGGCGGAAGCATAGGCACGCTCGCCGTGCATGGAACAGTGAATGATGTCTCTATGCTTGGCGCTTCTCCGAAATATCTCACCTGCGCCTTCGTGCTTGAAGAAGGACTCGATCTCGACGTGCTTGAGCGCGTTGTTTCCGACATGGGAGGGGCCGCGCGCAATGCCGGCGTTGCCATCGTGACCGGAGACACAAAGGTTGTGCCCAGGGGCGCCTGCGACAAAATCTTCATCAACACGGCGGGCATTGGTACCATTATCCGCCAGCCGGCTCCATCGGGCCACAGCGCAAAACCCGGCGATGCGGTGCTCGTGAGCGGGGCCATGGGAGATCACGGGCTCACCGTCATGGCTCTCAGGGACAAACTCTCGTTTGTGAGCGGAGTGCAGTCTGACTCGGCGCCGCTTAACCGCCTCGTGGAGGCAGTGCTGAATGCCGTTCCGGAAGTCCATGTCTTCAGGGATCCCACCCGCGGCGGCCTTGCCACCACGCTCAACGAAATCGCCCAGCAGTCAGCGGTATCCATTCTTCTCAACGATGAGGACATTCCTGTTCATGAAAACGTGGCTGGCGGCTGTTCATTCCTGGGCATAGATCCCCTGTATCTCGCAAACGAAGGCAAGTGTATCTGCATCCTGCCTGAAGCTTACGCGGAAAAAGCCCTCGAAGTCATGAAAACATTTCCCTGCGGCAGGGAAGCCGCACGGGTGGGCACAGTTACGGACGACAGGGCAGGCCGTGTTGTCCTGAAAACCCGCATCGGCGGCGAACGGTTTCTCGGCATGCTTGAGGGGGCTCTTCTGCCCCGAATCTGCTGAGGAAAAGGAAAATTTTACGCGGCGCTGGGACGCCGCGGGGAATCCAAGGGGGGGCACTGAATGTGCCTCCCTTTCTTTTTTCAGAGAGTGTGGTGGAATTAAAAAACGTGTATATTTAGGATGTTATTTGGTGTTCTTCCATGGCGAAAAAAAAGGCGCAGCATGGAAAAAATTCCGTTGACGAAACCGGATTTTTGGCTCAAAGCACTCGGCATCCATTTCGTGATCCGGACTCCCCCAGGGAACCGGATCCGCAGGAGACAAAAGTGAAGAAAATCCTTTCCTCTGTTTTTGCCGTCGTTTTTGCGATGGCTTTTTCCCTGGTCTGCCAGCCCTCCGTCTCTTCCGCCGCGCCCCAGGGCGCCCCGGCCACGAGGCAGAACCAGCCGGCCCACCAGAGTGTCCGGAATGTGAAGCAGAACCATGCTGCGCCGGCGGCAGCCGGCAGAGAGCCCCAGTCTTCCCGTTCCGAAAAAGCTCATGGTTCCGCCGGGAACAGGAAGGCTCCTGGAACCGGCATGGAAGAGAAAGGACAGCCCCGCGCGCCCCGCGAGAAGTCTGCCCGCTAACCGCCTGACAGAAGGCCGAAATTTTTTCTGCCAAAGGCTTTTGCTGAAGCCTGAATCAGCAGGGAGATAATCATATGAAGAAAATTTTTTCTCTTCTCGCAGTCAGTGCCTTTGCACTGCTCTTTTCTCTTGCCATGGAGCCCGCGGATGCGTCCGCTGCTCCTGAAGGCGCCCCGGCCATGAAACAGAACAGGCCTGTGCCTCCTGCCTCCGGACACGTGGGACAGCCCCCGCGTGACAGCCATTTTGGTGCCGGAGACGGAAAGGCCCCGAGGCCCGGTATGGAGAAGAGGGAACCTCCGCGCGATGGCAGTTTTGGCCACGGTGACAGGAAGGGCCCCAGACCCGGCATGGACAAGAATAAACCTCCGCGCGACGGCCGCTTCGGCCACGGTGACAGGAAGGCTCCCAGGCCCGGCATGGACAAGAAGGAGCCTCCCCGCGATAAAAAGGCACCCAGATAGTGTTCTTCTGACTGAATGACAGTCAATTACCCCCCCC
>ERZ773138.508-NODE-508-length-46169-cov-6.673982_pt1 | contig 46169 bp, 30 predicted proteins | sample MGYA00511114_ERZ773138 | MGnify/ENA primary metagenome ERZ773138 (study PRJEB29015, sample SAMEA2737805) | human gut metagenome | biome: human gut; feature: human-associated habitat; material: faeces | place: China | collected 2012 ...
GGCGCGATGATCGGCTCGAATAAGGGTCTGCGTGCACGCGATTTCATTGAAGTGATCATCAAGAACTCCAATGTTCCGGTGATCATCGACGCTGGTATTGGCCGTCCGAGCCAGGCTGCGGAAGCCATGGAAATGGGCGCGGACGCGGTGATGGCATACACGGCCATCGCTTCCGCCGGCAATATTCCGCTGATGGCACGCGCGTTCAAGAAGGCGATCGAAGCCGGCCGTGAAGCGTACCTGTCCGGCCTGGGCAAGGTGACGGAGGACCACGCCGTCCCGTCCAGCCCGACGAACGAGGCCGACTACATCGGCTGATTCGCGCCGATTTCGTACGATTCGTGCACTAACGTTTCGCACTGTTTTATTGCGATTACACGACGAGGGTCGGTGGAAACGCACATTTTCGCAAGGTTTCCACCGGCCCTCTTTCGTCGGATGCGCGGCACGTAGCGCAACGCGCGCATGCCACGCATACCGCACGACAGGCAATACGTCTACTTCCCTAGAGCCGCCTTCAGGTCGCGGTTCTGGAATCGCTCGTGCAGCAGGCAGTAGCCGCCGAACACGACGAGCCACAGCAGGCCGGCGATGGCGGAACCGCGCGTATCTGCGGACAGGAACAGCGTGACGTACACGAACACGTAGAACGCAATCGCAATCCAGTCGCACACCTGCCATGCCGGCATGACGAAGCCGTCCGGCAGGAAGTCGGCGCTTTGACGGTAGCGGCGGTGCGCAAGCATCGTCAGCACGTAGATGAAGATCACGACGGCGCTGGCTGCGGAGGCGAACAGCACGAACGCGCTGGAGATGCCCGGGATCGCGTTGATCAGCGGGGAGAACAGAATCATGCAGCCGGACACGATAATCGCCTTCGCCGGCACCTTGTGATCCGACACCTCACCGAGGCGCTGCATAGCGGGCGATTCGGAGTCCTGCGCAAGCTGGTATAGGTGGCGGCCCGCCGAGTAGATCAGCGAATTGAGTGCCGACGCGGCTGCGGTGATCACCACGAAGAACACGAGCGCGGCAGCCCAGTCGAGCCCAGCGTATTTGAACACCATGATGAACGGGGAGCCGAACGAGCCGTCCGCGTTCTGGTGGAAGTTGCGCCACGGCACGATCGCCATGATGGCCACGAGCGCGCCCACGTAGAAGATGAGGATGCGCATGATCAGCTCGTTGACGGCCTTCGGTAACACCTTGCGTGGGTTCTGCGTTTCGGATACGGTCACGCCTACGAATTCGATGAGCTGGTAGGCGAAGAACACCATCTGGAAGCTCATGAAGAAGTTCATCCAGCCGTTCGGCGCAAGCTGGAAGCCGTCGGTAATGTTCGTAAGGCTCACAGTGGCACCGGAGACCGTGCCGTCCACGCCTTCGATATGCGTGGCCGGGTAGCTGAAACCGAGGAACAGCATCACCACGGCGGTGACAATCAGACCCACAATCAGCGTGATTTTGATCATGGAGAACCAGAATTCCGCCTCGCCGAACACTTTCACGGCAATGAGATTGATGCCGGTGAGCGCCACGAGGAAGCACAGTTCGATAAGCCATTTCCATGATTTGAGGTCTATGCCGAACGTACCGAAGAACGTGACGAAATACGTGCTGACGGCTGTGATTTCGGTCATGCCGGTCAGGATGAGCACGATCCAGTACGTCCAGCCGGCGAATTTGCCCCACGCGCGGCCGAGGTAGCGGGTGATGAAGTTGATGAAGGTGTGCTGGCTTGGGTCGCTGTACATCATTTCGCCGATGGCGCGCATGAGCAGGAACATGATGAGGCCCACGCCGATGTACACGAGGATGATGCTCGGTCCGGTCAGCGCGATCGACTTGCCGGAGCCGAGGAACAGGCCGGTGCCGATGGTGCCGCCGATGGCGATGAATTGGACGTGGCGGTTTTTCAGGCCGCGTTCCATGTCGTTGCCTTTGTCGAGGCTTTCGACGGATTTGATTTGTGCGGTTTCCGTCGCGTCGGACGTGCTTGTACCAGTTTTTCCGGTTTTCGTATTCCCAAAAGTCATAATGTTCACACCCTACCGCGTCAACCGCACAATCTCTGCCGTTGTTCGTACCGCGAAATGCGCTATATGTGGCAGATTCGCATCTTTTCCAAAAAACGCTTTGCGACGGGTGGAGTCAGCTTGCCAAGGTTTTCAGCTTGCCACGGAGCGATTCGTTTTCGCGTTCCAGCTCGTCGATGCGCCGAGCCTGTTGTTTGATGATGACAAGCGCCGTCTCGCTGTCAAGGCCGCTGCTCGCGCTGAGAGGTGCAGGCGGCACGGCGATGGCAGCCGCATCGGATGGGACGGGCACGTCAGCGGATATACACCCCCCCCGACACGTTCGCCCCGTCCAGCGAATTCGGAGCATTTTCAATATTTGCCTTATCGGGATTGGCGATTCCTGCGATGTCGTCGAGTTTCTCCTTGCGCGTCACCGCATGAACATACAGGTTGACGAGCTCCGTAATGATTTCGCCGTTACTCATGTCACTGCTACCACTCACGGATTTGAGGACGGCAGCCTTCCAACGCGCCACACTTCGTTCTATACGTTTATACCCAATCAGTTCCGGCGGCAATCCCGCCTCGCGGAAGATTTTGGTCGGCGATTCCCCCGCAAGATACCGTATGACACACACCTGTTTGAAAGCGTTGGAGTACGTGATGCGGTCTTTCGACACGTTAGCCACCGCCGGCAGATCCCGCAACATTTGGAGCTCGTCCATGCTGAATGATCCTCCACCGCGCATCGTTTTACCCCCTTTGCTATACCCCGTGATGAAGCAAGTGTATATCCGACTTCTCACAAGCAGCTTTTCAAATATTGCTGACCGTATATTGCTTCAACCGATCGGCCACACGTCAATGCGGGCGATTATGGAATACCCACAACCGCCCGCATTGACTTTTATTGTGAGTGAGTCAATTCACAACTCACTCACACCGAACGCATGCGCTCAGTACGTGCGGCGACGACTCTTGACCGCCACAGCCACGCCAGCGCCACCCACCAGCAGCGCCACGACGGTGAACAACACGGTTCCCGCGGCACCGGTCAGCGGCAGCTGAGTGACAGACTTGACGTTCAGCACGGTAGCGGTGGCATTCGCAGTGGTGTTATTGACCGGTTGGACCTGACGAAGGGCATCCGGCTCGAAGGTGATGAGACCTTCATCTGTGATCTCCACATTGAAAGTGACCCTGAAGTTCTGGGCGTAATCGGTCGGAGCCTGAGTCTCCACAACCGTGTAGGTTCCTGCCGCAAGACCCGCGACCTTCACCAAACCATCATTCTCAGTAGTGAACGTCTTGGCATCATTCTGATCGGAAACAAACGACCACGCACCGTCCTCAGCCTGCTTAAGGAACTTGCCCTCCGCATTCTTGACAACGAACTTGGCGCCGGCTAGAGGCTTGGCCTCATTCCCTTCCTTGCCAATCTTCGTGAACTGGAAACCGTAGGTCTTAAGGACAGTCTTGCCTTCACCGCTGGTACCATCCTTGGTGGTGATTGTGGCCTTGTTGTCCACACTGCCGCTCAAGCCATCCAACGCATCCTTGGTGACGGTGCCCTGGTACGACACGACGATCGTCCTACCGGCCAGCGTTGTGGCATCGGCAAAATAGATGGTCGTGGTGGTGCCGGATTGAGCATTGCCTTCCTGCGTTATCGTGTACAGATCGGGATTCACAGTAGTATGATCTCTGAACTGGACCTTGAAGTCACTCGTTTCCGCAATCCGCAAACCTTTGGACGCGGTATCGGTAATGGTAAAGGGGTACGCATCCCAGCCAGCCGCAGCATGAGGAACCTCCGCGGCCACAGTGAAGTCCACGGTGTCGCCCACCTTTACGCTCTGACCGTTCACATCCACGTCATTCATCCGGGCGAACTTGAGCGGCTCGTCGGTCGGATTCGCGTTCTTCGCGTTGAACTGGCCTTCAGTCGTGATGTTGCCCTGACCGGTCGTCGCATCGGCAGCAATCCTCAGATTGGACAGTCCATTGACGGTGGTGGCCACCACAGCCGGAGTTCCCGACGTCGCAGTCGTTTCGCCAGCCTTGGTGAACGTATCCTTCACCAGATACCAGCCTTCTCCGTCCACATTGACCGCCTGGCTCGTATTTGCCTGCTCCTTGGTTACGGTCAGGCCAGTACCATCAGGTCCTGCCGGCGGAGTAATTCCAGCCAAGGTCTTGGCGAAGACACGGAGCTGATCCGCAGTGAACGTCGCCACATAGGCGGCTGGATTATCCTTGTACTCTGTCGGGATGCCGTTGTGACTTCCATCAGCCGCGTCAGCAGCGGTGGTCACAGCTCCCTTCCATGCGTCAACCGTTTTCACTTCGACCGAGCCATTGCCAGGATTCTCGAACGTGGCAAACTTGTATGGCGTGTACGTATGGTCTTCCTGTGCGTGGTTAACTTGCAGCAATGGAGCATCATCAGCCTGTGCGGCGGCGACGCCGATGGCCATGCCGCTCAGCAACGTTGCCGCGGCGGCCAGCCCTGCAAAAAGCTTCCTCATCTTCATGAGAATCTCCTCTTCCTAATTGTTGGTTACTGTGTTCTGCAATCGCGGGAGGCGGGAACCCAACATGCCCCCGCGATCCGCAAATCCTGTGTTGTTCAGCCGAGCCGCTTCTTGCGTCTCCACTGGTCGGCCGCAGCGACGGCGAGCAATGCCAGCACGCCAATCCCGCTCGCCGCCAGTTGCCACCATCGTTCCGCGCCCATGCGGCCCGTCAATGGCAGCGACGATGCCGAAATGTATTTGTTGGTGAACAGCATTGGCCGGGTACTATCCCAATTCGAACCAGCGGCACCATAATCGGTTTTCAGCTGGGTCACGGATTTGACAACGGCCTTCCATTCACCGGACGTTCCGTCTTTCATCACGCCCACGACCACCCGGTATTCCGCCTGCGAGTAATACATTGCGGAAGCATTACCAGCGTTCTCCGTCACAAGATATGTGTACTCGGCTTCACCTGCGTCATACGTGATGTCGCCGAAGTAAGCAACGTGATCGTCAGACGAATCGCGTTTCACCGTCACCGTGCACGCCGACTGGTTCTTGCAGGAAGCTGGCATCGGCGCGTCTGGATTGGAATCGTCTGCCTTCAGCTTGAAAGTGAACTCGTCGGAATCCTTCCAATCGCGCCCCTTCAGCTCCTTCTGCACGCCAATCGCATGCGTCAGCATGGTCTGCTTCAACGTGTTGGTGATGACTACTGTGGCGTTCTGCGATGCCATGGATTCCGGCACCGTCACCACATTGCCGTCAGCAAGATTTCCATCGCCGACCTTGTGCTGGTAGGAAGCCTTCCACAAGTGGCTGTCCGGTTCGACTTCCGTCACCGTGTACGTCTTTTGGGCGCCTGCCGGAATAATCACGTCGGTGGACCATTTGCCGCTATCGTCACGCTTCAGCGTGACCGTCTTATAGGTATCGTTGCCCTGTTTGATATCCACCGTGATGCTTTCCGGCTTCTGGCCGTTACCGCTCCACTGCTTGTCGACGTGCAGTGTGGAATGCACCACCTGGATTACCGGGTGCGGATACGGGTTCTCCCTGCACTCATGAGTCTTGCCATCGGCCGTATAGGTCAAGCATGCGGAATCGTTCGTATGGAAACCCGGCTGGTTCGAGGACGTGGCGTTTCCCGGCAGATCGGTGTTCGCGTTACCCTTTACGCCGTCATATCCATCCTTGCCGGCATTCAGGTTGGCGGCATACTCGTCATATGCCTTCTGCGTGGGCTTCACGTTGTATTCCAGCGTGTATGTCACGTTGTGGGCCAGAGCCTTCAGGAATGCGACCGTGAATTTCTTCGTGCTCGCGTCATACGTCAAGGTGTAATCGACATTCTTAGTCAAGGAGACCACCTTGCCGGAAGCATCCTTGGCAACGACCTTGTAGTTGCTATCCGCAAGCTCGACATAGCCGGAGAGCGTGTCCTCCATGGTCACCTTGGTGTATGCGGATGTGGTGGTCTCGCTCTTCTCAATCTCGTCGAAGATGGCATTCAGCTCCGAAGCGTTCGTGGCGGCCTTGTAATACCCGGCGTCTTTATCTCCGTCGCCACGATTTTTGTAGCTCGTTGCCTTCGGAAAATTGCTGGACACCGCATGCATGAACTGGTTCTCGTTGCTGGAGAGCGAGGACGGGTTGGCACTGGCGAAGATGCCGATGGAATACACGGCGGCACCGCCATCCTTCAACTTCTTGGCAGCGGTAACGGCATTGTTTGCCACTTCTTTTTCAAACCCATTAGACGATGTAGGCGAGCCATCCGTGAAGAAGATAACGACCTTCTTCGCATCGGTTCGAGCACTAGCACTGCCCATCACCTTGACCGCAAGATTGAATCCATTGTCGGCTTGGGTGGCGCCAGCGGCTTTGAGTTTGCTGACTTTGTTCTTCAGACCGTTCATATTCGCAGTCAGATCGCTAACGATTTGGGAGTAGTTGTAGGTGTACCCACCACTTCGGTACATGTCATCCCCGATTTTGTCCGTTTTATCGCCGGCGAACTTCACCAGTCCAACGCGAACCAGTTCGGAACCGGCCTCCGTATTAGTATTCGCAGCTTCCTCAAGAAATGCTCTAACCGCTTCTTTCAGTGCGTCTAACCGCCTGGTCCGATCCGTCTTACTCATCGGATCGTCCATCGAACCGGACACATCCAGCACCAGCGTGAAGTCGATCGGCTGGGTGGTGGTGACCGTGGTGCTGTTGACGGCGCCCTTCACATCCACGTTCACGGTGTAATTGCCATCATCGTTCTTCTTGATGCGCTTATGCTTCTCCGGAGCGCCCAACTGAGAACCGGTCTCGTCCTGCGCAACCGACTGCGCCCGATTTGCTCGCGCAATCGGTTGAGCGGACAACGTAACTGGCTGCTCATCAGGTTGTTCAGATTGTTGTTCAGATTGTTGTTCAGATTGTTGTCCAACCTCCTGCTCAGCCCACTGCTCAGTCTCTTCTTTCGTTTCTTGTTCCGTTTCTTGTTCGACTTGCTGGTAAGCCTCTTGATCTGACGGCTGCTCTTGCTCTGACGGCTGCTCTTCTCCCACCATCAAATTTTGTTCCACCGGCTGTGAATCCTCTTGCCCAGATTCTTGCAATACCGGCTGCTCGATTTGTTGTTCCAAGGCTCCCGTGGCATCTTCCGCCGCCGCTGACGAAGCAGTGACGCACCCCACGCCGGCGAGCATTGCGACCGTCGCGACGGCCGCAATGACACGACGCGTGAACAGACCTGTGCCCCTTGCCCTGTTTCGCTCAAAGACGTGTCTCATACGCCTACCCCCTTGTACCGTTAAGCGATCGGGGAAATACCTTCCTCCTTCGACCGGTATATTTGATGCGTCTTCGCTTCACATACCGTCCGACAATCGCTTCGTTGCCTAAACCTTAAGGAGAAAAACAGAGGGATACATACCCTCCCAACGAGGTAATCAAGGGGATATACTTTCCTTGAAATCGCACATATCATCGCGATTCTAGAGTATTCTTGCCCCCGTAAATCGCGATGCAAAAACTATAAGCAAACGTTGTCATGTCTCTTTCAGAATTTTCCCCGACAAAAAAGCATCTGTCAAGTGCAACATTAACGCCATCAACCCCTAGTTGCGCTTTGGCCACCAAGCGGCATGCCTACGGACATGCCACGGACAGCGGAGCAGCCAAACCAACAACAAACCGACCAGCAACGTGGCAGCTGACACCACGCCCGCAATCACACGCACATCTTTTGCCGCATCATCCTCCGCGGGAATCTCTTCGGGAATGGCGGAACGCAGCGCAGAAACCAACAGACGGTGCGTATTCACGCCATACGGGGTGCATGTCATCAACGTCACACGGTCCTCGCCGGGCACGATCTTCAACTTCGACGTGTCATCCGGGTTGATTTCGGTGATGCGATCCACCATATAGCCAAGCGTATGGCCCATCACATCGATATAGAAGTAATCACCAACCCGTATCTCATCCAAACGCGTAAACATTGAGGCTTCAACCAAACCCCGATGTCCGGTAATCACCGCATGCGTATCCTTGCCACCCACCGGCAGACTACTGCCATACAAATGCCCCGCACCGGACGCAAGCGTCTGCTCCGACGTGCCATGGTAAATCGGCAAATCCACAGAAATCTTTGGAATGCGGATGGAACCCATCACGCCATCGCCAGTATCCAGCAAACGCTGGTATTCCGCGTCTTTGGAGCTAGCGGAATCCTTGTTACCATCGCCAGTGGCGTCTGCGCCCGTCGAGCTGGAACCAGAACCGTCGCTGGAGCCAGACTGATTGTTGTTGTACAACTCGGCGAGCGGATCCTCAGCCTCGCCAATCACCGGCTGCCCCGACTTGGCGAGACGCTTGTTGTACGCCCCAGCTGCGGCGAATGCCTCGTCGGCCTGCGGATACGGCCAGCCCGCGACGCTCTGTTCGGAACGGGCGGACGTGCTCGCCAGCTTTTGCGCGGACTGGTATTGCAGCACTTTCGGGAAAAGACCAATGCCGATTGCGGAGAAAATCAGCACCGCCGCAAGCACACGCAGGGCAATGGATCTACCCACGTCGGCACGACGCTCGCGAATCTCTTCGGACACATCGGTCGCCTCGGCGAACGTCGGCGGAACGTAGGTGCGCGTATCTTGCGACTCGCTGCTTCTCGACCCGCCACACGTGCCTCCTCGCAAAATGCCTGCCATCAGTTTAAGCCCCCTTGAACCACCTAGTACAGGGACATTATATGGCGTTCCGGACGGACTTTGCACCCTACCTAGTGCGCTTAAGCATGAGCGATTTTCTAAAACTATACTTCTATGACACTGGCTTGGCGGCCAATCTGCTGGGCATCGGAAGGGTGACAGACCACTGTACGCAGTCGAGGTCAAATCGTCCGCCACGTACCGGCCGAGCGCTTTCGAGAACCTGGAGGATCTCGCGCCGATCATGGGAGTGGACACAGACCATCAGTTCGTCGTCTATGGCGGCATCGAATCCTTCCCCACACGGCACGGCAAAGTGCTGGACTTCGACAGTCTCGAGGCTTTGATCTCCTGATCGGACCGATCCCCGGGCCCGTCTGGCTTATAGATGGCGGGTGTTGGACGGGAATAGACAGTTCGAGGGCATGTTTTGTACCCCTGAACTGGCAAATAAGGCGCACCATCCGCCATCTATAAGCTAGATAGCATAAGTCAGGCCTCAGCGGAGGCAGGATTGGGCCCGACTTCCTTGTCCAGCTTGTTGCGCAACCTCACCACATCGCGCTCGAGCTCGTCGATACGACGAGCCTGCTGCCTGATAATAATGCCGGCCGTATCACCGTCGAACAGTCCGAGAGACAACGGATGAACGTCATTCGACGCAGCCGTTGCGGCAGGCTTCGGCTCAGTGGCCGTATTGGCGATGTCTTCAAGACTCCGCCTCGTCGCCAACGCACGCTTATACCGCGCCGCAAGCTGCGCTATGATCTCACCATCGGTCATGGTGTCGCTGCCGCTCACCGACTTGATGGCCGCATCCTTCCACCGCGCCACACTGCGCTCGATACGCTTGTAACCAACCAATTCCGGCGGCAGACCCGCTTCGCGGAAGATCTTGGTGGGCGACTCCCCCGCAAGATATCGGATGGTGCACACTTGCCTGAATGTGTCGGAATAGGTGATACGATCACGAGTCACATTGGAAACAGCCGGCAATCCACGCAACAGTTGAATCTCCTCGTCACTGAATGCTCCCCCACTGCGCATCGCAATACCTCCCATTGATGCTTCATTGCTTTCTTTTGCGGATGTGCCTGCGATTCTATGGCCCTCCTTCCGTGCAATACCCCCACTTCACTCCCCTGACTAACAGCCCCCATAACGGTTCACGTTTCCAGATTCCGTTTGTTGCAACACATCCCACTGAAACGCCTTATACCCTCGAAAAACGCAATGTCCACCCACATCGGGTGGCACGTCCAAAGCAACGTAATATGGCGCAATCCAAGCAATCCCACATGAAATACAGAGCAATACAAAAAGGCCGACCCATAATGGGTCGACCTTAAATCACTCCGAATTGGCGTTCTTAACGAACACCGTCAGAGATGGGCGATCAGGCCTCGGCGTTCTGACGAGACTTGATGGCGATGGTCACGCCAGCGCCAGCCACGAGCAGAGCCACAACGGTGAACAGCATGGTTCCCGCAGCGCCGGTGAGCGGCAGCTGGGTGATGGACTTGATGTTCTTCACGGTCTTTTCAGACGTGTTGACCAGGCCCCACGGATCGGAAGTGGCGGTCAGAACAGCTGAACCGTCCTCCTTGCTGAAAGACACAGTAAAGCTCGGCATGATGTTGAGGTAGGCATCGCTGGCGCGCACAGTTTCCGTGACGGTGTAGATCTTGTTCTTATCAAGACCGGTGAAGGACAACTGGCCGTTAGTACCAGTCGTGACATCAGTAGTTGCGCCCTGAGTGTTAGCAGAAGCAGCCTTCTTGTAGGAACCGTCCCCCTGCTTCACGAAATACAGCGGAACGCCATCCTTATCCTTCACCTGGAAGGTAACGTCCTTAATGCCTTTGCCATCAGAATCCACCTTGGTGAAATTGAAACCGGTGAACTTGGTAGGGGCTTCAACGTCAGTGCCGTAGTTGTCAAGCTTGTTGACAACACCATTCTCAGCATCGGCCTCATCATTAATCACTGCTTGGAAGGTGACCTTGATGGTCTTGCCTGCATACTTGGACGGATCATTCACGGTCACATCGAAGGATGCATCCGTGCTACCGGTCACGTCATTAGCTGGAACACTGAAGTCAGTCGCAGCGTCTGCGTCGGAAATCTGAACATCATTGGCATAGAACTTGAAAGTACCAGCCTTGATGGTCAGACCCGTGCCCGGCTTATCGGTGAACTTGAACTCGGTCGGAGCCGGGTTCGCGATAGTACCGGTAAGGGTATAGGTCAGAATGTCGCCGATGGCAGCAAAAAGCTTATTGACTTCCTTAGTCTTTCCGGGGTTGTTGGTGTTCTTCATGTTCACGGTGGCAGCGGCAGTCGGATCGGTTAGAACCTTCTTCTCAGCGTTAACGGTGCCGGAAGCGACAATCATCGGGATTGCCTTGGTCACAGAACCAGTGGCAGACGCGGAATCAATGAACACATAGATACCTGCAGGCAGGGTCGCGGTAGCAGTGTATTTAGCATCCGCACTACCATTCGTAGCAGGAACTGGCTTGCCCAGAGTGAACGACGTCACAGCAGTTAGTTTGCCTTCACTCTCCAGAGCATTAGCAAACTTACGGGTCTTCTCAGGAGAAGCCCACGGACGAGCAGCAGAAACATCCAGAGTGCCGGCATTCAGGGCTGCGGCCAGATGGTCCACCTTAGAATCCGAAGTATCCACACCGGCAGCTTTCAACGCGGAGTCAACGGCAGCCTTATTGGCGGAGTTCGTCACCACACCGTAGGCAACGCTCTGGTCAGAACCGTACTGGACGTAATCACCAATCTTGTATGCGGTCAGATTAGCGTGGGTCAACTGCTCTTCGGTTTCCGCGGTGAACGTGAACGTTGCGTTGTCCGTTACCGTAGCGCCATCAGCCTGTGCGCTGGCTGCGCCCAGGACCATGCCACCCAGCAGCGTCGCCGCGGCGGCGATGCCGGCGAAAAGTTTCCTCATCTTCATGAGAATCCTCTCTTCCTTATTGTTTGATTACTTGTTTTTGCAATCGCGGGAGGCGGGAACCCAACTTGCTCCCGCGATCCGCAAATTTTGATTTGCCGACCGGAATGCCCTCAAGCTGGTAGGCATTCCGGCCTCACACAGCAACTCAGACGAGTCGCTTCTTGTTATTCCAAATTTCGGCAGCGCCGATAAGCAGCACCGCGAGTCCGCCGATCACACCGCCAACGAACAGCCACTGACGATCCGTCGTTCCGCCCGTCAACGGCAACGCCGACACCGCGACATATCGGTTGGTGAAGGTGACAGGTTCAGTAGCAGCACTTTGCGATTCGGGAACCGCTGCACCGTTGTCATCCAGCACCTTGGTCACGGACTTCACGGAAGCCTTCCACTCTCCGTTGGAGTCCTTCGCGACAGTCACGACAACCTCATACTTCGCCTGCGAATAATGCAATGAAGCGATAGAGCCCTTGACCTCCGTCACGTAATACGTGTAAGAGGCATCGCCAGCGTTGTAAGTGATGTTGCCGAAGGACGCGGTATGGCTGCCCGAATCGGAGTTCACCTTCACCGTGCAAGGTTGATCGGCTTCGCACTTATCCGGCAACGGCGCATTGCCCTTCGCCGCCAGAGTGAAATCGAACGTGTCGGAGGTCTTCCACTCGCGTCCGGCCAGGTCCTTCTTCACCGAAATCGCGTTCTCCAGGGCAACCGTCTTCAACGTGTTAGTGATGGTCGCGTTCAACGTGCCCGCATCGGCATTGGAAGACCACACCATCTGCTTGGTCAAGTCGACATTGTTTCCCGTATAGGAGACGTCATATCGGTCATTACCAGAGATTTCCGCTACGGAATACGTGTATCCAGGAACCAGGTTGTCGACAGTCGTCTGCCAACCATTGCCCTTATTCAGGGGGATTACGCCACCGACGTTCTCCAGCTGAGCATTGGAATCGCCGCTCTTCTTACGCTGCAACTGCACCGTAACGGAACCGTCATCATGCTTGCTCGCACCATCCGACCATTGCTTGACGATCTTGATCTTGCCGAGCTTCACCTGCACCACAGGATGCGGATACTCGACTTCAGTCCGTGCGCATGACGTAGCTCTATTAACCTCGGTAAGCACGCAATAGTTCAATCGCGCGTCCACATTGGAATAGAATCCCGGCTGGCCCGCAGATGCGGTGCCAGTATTCGGCTCTCCCGCATTCGGGTATTGCTGGTTGCCGGCATAAGTGGCATAGGCGGCATCGCTTGGCTTGACCTTGAAGGATACGTCGATGCTGTCGGCTTTCTCAGTAACGATACCGTCTGTGCCGTTAAACGTCACCGTCACCGTGCGATTGCCAGATTGATCGACACCGTACGTGGCCGTATATTCGTTCGTCAGCACCTTATTGCCGTTTTTCACCGTCACATACTGTGTGATATCGGCACCGTCGGCCACGCCAGCGAAATCGACCGGGTCGACCCACTGGGACAAGGTGTCAGTGATGGAGAAGACCTTGATCTTCGCGGATGAGGTGATGCTGGAATAGATCTGGTCGAATGCTTGCGTCAGATTCTCAGCATTCGTGCCATCGAATTCCTTACCGTTCACTGCATTGGCTTCACGGGCGAAATCGGACATTCTATTGGCGTCAGTCGAAGCCTTCACCACATAGAGTGCGGCATCATCGCCACGATTGTTAGCCTCGGCCAGAGCGGCAGCATAATTGAAACCGTATTCATCGCTATCTCCTGCACCGTACGCGCCATCGGAACCACCATCAGGATTTTCACCCCACATGTACCGTTGTGCTTGGCAGGACGCTCGGGTCGTATATTCCGGATGAGCAATCCGACGACCCCAATAATCATCGGAATAGCACCCGCTGTACGAGGTCGTACGGAACGTCGGATTGCCATCGGACAGGAAGATGATGTGTTTCCTCACGCCCGTGCGTCCTTGCAGACTATTCGCCTTCTTAAGCGCGGCCTCCCAGTTGGTTCCACCATTAGGCTTGCTGGACACAGCTGTTTTGATCTTGTCGACAGATGTGGTGAAGCTCTGCTTAGTCGAGGCCTTGTCGCTGAATGTCACAACCGCCATTTGGACTTGTTGAGATTCCGATAATTCGGAATTCGCCTTGGTCAGTAATTTCTCAGCAAGCTTATTTGCCGCGTTCTTCGCGTTAGTATCACGATTGTCGTTTTCATCCTGCATACTGCCGGACTTATCCATGACCAGCACAATGTCGGCTGGCGTGGCGATAGTGGTTTCGGAAGAAGCGCTATCACCCGAAGCATTCAAATGCAACTCGTACTGGTCGCCATCACCACCAACGACCTTTTCGATGGTCTTATTGTTTTGTGGCTTCACATTGGAATTGATAACAGTCACATGGCTGGTATCGCTCACCTTGAAAGAATGGGTTTCCGCATAGGAACCACCATTTCCATCGTTGTGCTGCGACAACGCCTCACCATTCGCGGAAACAGTGTATTTGCCGGAATTCAGCTCACGCACCGAATAGGTTGTGTCATCAGAGAAATCATTGGATTGCACACGAGCAAATTGGCCTTTGGCCAAAGTGATCACACCGTTCGAACCGGTGAAACCAGAGCTGACAACCTGATTGGTGGACGCATTGTAAACGCTGTATTTGCCTTCATATGGCGTTTGCGAGCCATTGGCGAACAGCTGGAATTGGAACTGTTGACCGGCTGGAATAGTGCCCAATGTCTGCTTTTCAATGTCAATGGCCTTGGACGGCTTCACCGGCAGATTGAAACTGATCTTGCAGTTGGATCCGCCGTCGCCGCGTTCCAGATAGAAGAAGCTCAGATGATGTGTCGCATACGCCTTGGAATCCCACTTCTTTCCCGCTTTTCTAAATGCCTCGGTGATTGTTGCGGCAGGAGTGTCTCCATGACTCTGAACCTTGTCGTACTTGATCTTGTCGGCGGCGAAATCGATGCTGCCACCCAACGCCTGATGGATACCACCCAAATCAAGCACCAGCACATCATCGATGAACACCCACACATCGTCGTCACCGGTAAAGTCGAACACCATGTTCTGATTGTTGACTTTGCCATCTTTAGGCATATAGAAATCGGCCCCAAGGTTCATGCCGAACGAATACCTATTGTCGTCGCTGTCATTGCCAAACGGCGTGAACAGCGGGTCACGATTCCCGCTCTGGGTCTGATTGGTCAATTCGAATCGATTGCTATTGTGGTCATATTTCGCATATTTCGACGCCGCATCGAAACTGTAATTCCCTTGACCATCCGAAGTCAGCAAACCACCTTCCGGCGTGTGATTAGTCACAACGGTATTATCAGACGCACCGCCGAAGAGATAATCCAGCGATCCGTTGCCATCCGCCATGGTCGGGTAACCGTTAGTCAGCAGAGGCTTCACAATGCCCGTGTACGCACCTTTGCCATCTTGAACATAGCGGTTATAGCCGGTTTCGTCTCTTCCGTTCTTAAAATGCAACGCATGATTATTGTTGATGGAGTTGCGATTGTAATCATGCAGACCAATGCTGATACCATTCTGCTGCTCAACAGTGGCATTGACGTCATTGGCTAGTGCAGTAGAAGTGGTGGCGTAGCCCATGCCACCAAGCATGGCGACCGCGGCTACCGCAGCTACGATTCGCTTGGCAAAGTTCCCTTTTGGCTTTGCCTCAGATTCATGTACACGCCTCATGCGCATTGTCCCCTTAATACCGCGCTTCAACGCGGTTTCCGTCTCTAACACCGTCCGCGTATCACGCACCGGCACATGCCATGTCCAGTACGGATACACTTCCAGCGCTCCAACCTCGAACATAGGAGAAAAGACGTCGGGAGATGCACACCCTAAGTGCGGGAAAGTCGAGGTATTATACCATCGTCAACCGTTGCAATCGCAACGTTTCACAATATGGGTGATACCCGAATAAAAAAGCCGGCAGGGGGCATCGGCAAACAGCGGTCGTTAGCCGCGCTTCGGCCACCAAGCCGCATGCCTACGGATATGCCACGGTCGCCCGCGCAACCATGCCAGCAGCAGACCGAGCAGCAACGTGACCACCGCGGCCGTGGTCGCAATCGTTCGCGCATCCTTCGCCGCATCATGCTCCGCCGGTACCACGTCGGGAATCGGCGAGCGCACCGCAGAAACCAACAGTCGATGCGTATTAACGCCGTACGGGGTGCACGTCATCAACGTCACCCGGTCTTCGCCGGGAACGATCTTCAGCTTCGACGTATCGTTCGGCTCGATCACGGAAATACGGTCCACCCGGTAGCCGAGCGTGCGGCCCATCACTTCGATGTAGAAGTAGTCGCCGACGCGCATCTCATCCAATCGGGTGAACATCATCGCATCCACAAGCCCGCGATGCCCGGTGATCACGGCATGAGTGTCCTTGCCGCCCACCGGCAGACTACTGCCATACAAATGCCCCGCACCGGACGCAAGTGCCGACTGCGACGTGCCATGGTAAATCGGCAGTTTCACAGAAATTTTCGGAATGCGGATAGTGCCCATCACACCGCTGCCGGAATCCAGCAGGCTTTGATATTCCGTATCTTTGGCGCTGGCGCTGTCTGATTCGTTGGAACCGGATTCACTGGACCGCGAGCTGCCCTGCGCCTGGGAGAACGGATCCTTCGCCTCGCCGAGGATCGGCTGGCCCGATGCGGCGAGCCGTTTGTTGTATTCCTTGGCCGCGGCGATCGCGTCGTCGGCCTGCGGATACGGCCAACCCGCAACCGCACGTGCGAATTGGTCCGACGTATTCGACAGTTCGTGCGCCGACCGGTATTGCAGCATCGCCGGAAAACCGCCGATGCAAATGGAAATGACGATCAACAGCGCAGCGGAGACACGCATGGCGACGGTTTTCCTGCGGCGGCCACGCCGTCTGCGCATATCGTCGGAAACGTCGATTATCTCGTTGAAAGACGGTTCCGCGCCTTCCGTACGTTCCATGTTTTTCATACGTTTCGCACGCATCACTGGATGAACTTCCGCAGCACGCGTTCCAGCTCGTCGATACGCAACGCCTGCTTGGCTATCAGCATGTCGCATTTGTTGATGGTCAGCTGTGCCTGTGCAAGTTTCGACAGCATATCCTGCGATGCGCGCGATTCCTGCGACTTGTCCGAGCCTTGCGATTGCACGCCGTTGCTTCCCGACGCGCCAACGTTTCTCGTCGCGACGTCGCTTCCCGACGTCCCTGCCGCGCCAGCGCCATAAAGATCCACCACGGACTGATCCACATCGTCTCCGCGCAGTTCGATGGCTTCCAGCTCGTCATCACAATCCTGCATGTAATGGTTCGTATGTTCGTTCCTGCGCTTGTTCCGCTCCTCCTGCTGCTTCCAGCGCGCGATGCACCGTTCCACGCGCTTGTAGCCGATCAGCTTGGGGTCGAGACCCGCCTCCCGAAAGATGGCCGACGGCGATTCGCCCGCGTTGTACCGGCACATGACCTCGACCTTAAAGCGATCGGTATACCGGATATGGGATGGGCTCACGCTTTTGACCGCTGGCAGGCTGGCCAGATACGCACGCTCCTTTGCCGTGAATTTGCCATCAATCATTTTTTTACACCCCCTAAATCGCCTAAACAGCTCGATTCAGCATCATATCGGGCTCTTTCCATTAACACCCTCGTTAAAACCCTCGAACGAAAAACCCATCCCCTTCAACGAAAAGAGGGGGCCAACCTTCAAACAAAACAGTCCCGCCATTTTCCACGGATAATAAAAGCTCATAGACCCCCCCCCATAAAATTAACAAAAACTTAACCTCACCCCCAGCGCGTCATGGGGGCCACCGCGTATCCGAGCACCGTCACGCAGACTCACTAGGCTGGAAACATGACGCAAGAGCTTGTTTCCCTAACCATCATCATGGCGGTGGCGGCCGTCAGCCCAATCGTGGCGCAGCTGATCCCGGGCAAGTTCATTCCGCAAACCGTGCTGCTGCTCGCCGCCGGAACCGCGCTCGGCCCGTACGGACTAGGCGTGATCGAAGTAAACGACGCTGTGAAACTCTTGAACGAGCTCGGCATGGCGTTCCTGTTCCTGCTCGCCGGCTACGAAATCGACCCCAAACGACTCGCCGGACATCAAGGCAAAGTCGGACTGCTTACATGGGGAATCACGCTAGGCCTCGCCTGGCTGGTTGTGACATTCCTTCCGTTCTTCACCAAGCAAGGCATCAACGGTGTGGCCACGGTAATCGCACTCACCACCACCGCGCTCGGCACGCTCATGCCGATTCTCAAGGAACGCAACCTCGAAGGCACCCCCATCGGCGACGCCATCATCTCGTACGGAACATGGGGCGAACTCGGCCCAATCCTTGCCATGGCCATCCTGCTATCCACCCGAACCGGCTGGCAAACCATGCTCGTGCTCGGCGCGTTCCTTGCCATCTGCCTACTGTGCGCGATGCTACCTACGAAAGCACTGAGAACCGGCCATCGCCTGTACCGTTTCCTTACGGAAAATGCGAACACGTCATCGCAAACGCTCATGCGACTGACCACATTCCTACTCATCTTCCTTGTCACCATTTCCGCACTGTTCGAACTTGACGCGGTGCTCGGCGCGTTCGCCGCGGGCTTCATCCTGCGTTACATCATCCCCGACGGCAGCAAGTCGCTGGAAATGAAGTTGGAGGGTGTCGGCTACGGCTTCCTCATTCCTGTATTTTTTGTGGTGTCAGGCGCCGCGATCAACGTGCGCGCCGTGGCAAGCCGGCCCGCACTGCTCGTCGCGTTCATCGTCATGCTCATGCTGATTCGCGCGGTGCCCGTATATGTTGCGCTATCGCTCGACAAACGCAAGAATCCGCTGTCATCGCATCATCGCGTCACCGTGGCCCTGTATTGCACGACCGCGCTGCCGATCATCGTCGCCGTCACGTCGCTGGCGGTGAAGGTCGGCACAATGCAAAGCGACACCGCGTCGACACTGGTCGCAGCCGGCGCGATTACGGTGTTCCTGATGCCGCTGCTCGGCTCGATCACGTATCAGGTGGCCGACATACACCCCGTCACCGCGGTTCGGGAGATTGCGCACACGCCATCCGATTGGCGGACGATCGTACGCGAACATGCGCAGGTACGTGCGCTGCTGCACCATCAGGACCGGCTCAAGCGTATGGCGGAGACGTTGGACGCACTGGAAGCGCATGGGCGCGGCGACGAACATCGGGCCGAGCTTGTGGAACGCGCCCGACATGAGATTGACCGGCAGCTGAAGGAACTCGGCCTGGACCCGCAGCTCACCACCCAACTCCCCCACAACTACCGCTACCCGAAGAACTGAGAGGGCTTCGGAGGGGCGCTACTCCACGGACTTGAGGGAGCTGATGGGGTCGATGCGGTCGAGGACGGGGTTGACGAACAGCTGCACGAGCAGCGCGAAGGCCATGGTCGCCACGGCCGCGATCACGTAGCTCAGCGGCTTGACCTCCACCTCGAAATACAACGAGGGCATGTTGAGCGCCATCGTCAGCATGCCGCCGACGAGCCGGCCGAGCGGCAGGCCCAGTATCACACCCATGACGGTGAGGATCATCATCTCGCGGTTCACGTAATGGTGCACTTCGCGGTCGAAGAAGCCAAGCACCTTGAGCGTGGCCATCTCGCGCACGCGTTCCGACACGTTCGTATTGGCGAGCGTGAACAGCACCACCAGTGCCAGACCGCCGGCAAGCGCCACAATCAGCGCCACCACCGCGCCCATGAGGTCGAATTTGAAGCTGTCGGCCATGTGCGCGCAGCTTACGGCCTTCATCACCGAACTGTCCTCTTCGAGCGATTCCGCATAGTCGGTTTGCGAAGTGTCGGAGCCGGAAAGCTTGGCGAGCATGGCGTTCCACGTCAGAGCCTCGGAATCCTCGGAACTCTTGGAATTCTTGGTGTTCTTCGCGTCTTTCGAGTCGAAAAGCTTGGCGTAGTAGGTTTCGCTTACATACACATCCGAGCCGATGAGGTTGCGATTCACCGCGCTCACCTTCGCCGTCGCCTGCACGCCGTCGCCGTTGGTCAGTCGCACCTTGGAACCGGCCTTGACGCCCAGCGCGCTTGCCGCCGACTGCGCGACGATCACGCCATCGTCATCGAGTTTCAGCGAACCGGTTTTGCCGACGCCGGACGTGCCCAGTATGCCGGACGAGACCGGCTGCAACGTGACCATTTCGCCCAAATCGGACAGATGCTTTTCCGGCACCGCGACCAGCTGGATGCTTTCGCTGCCGCTGCTGCCGGCCTTGCCGCTGTCACCGTCGCCACTGCCCGCAACCGTCAAATCGCCCGACTCTATGCGCACGTCAAGAGATGACGTGACGCGCCCGTCTGACACGACTTTCGTGCGCATCGCCGACGCGTCCGAATCGTCGGAAACCACCATCAGGTCGTACTGGTAGATGTCGCGGTATTGCTTGATGCCGAGGTCGGCGACGGTGTCGTTGATGGCCAGGCCGCAGACGATCAGCGCGGTGCAGCCGGCGACGCCGCCGACCGTCATGATGAGGCGCGACTTGAAGCGGAAAATGTTGCGCGCGGTCACTTTGCTGAGGAAGCCCATGCGATTCCAGACCGGCCGAATCCGTTCCAGCAGAATGCGCGAGCCGGCGCGCGGCGCTTTCGGACGCAGCAGCGAGGCGGGCGTCTGCCTCATTTCCTGCACGCACGCGTAGATGGTGGCGGCGAGCACGCCGACCACGAACAGCGCGATGCCGAGCGAGCCGTACAGCCAGTCGTATTCCAGCCGCAGACCGGGCATCACATACATGCCTTGCAATACGACCAGCAGGAACGCCGGAATGCCAAGGAAGCCGGCGATCAGGCCGAGGCCGCCGCCGATGAGGCAGGCGAGCAACGCGAACAGCAGGTAGCGCGACGCGACCGCCAGCCGCCCGTAGCCGAGCCCCACGTACGTGCCGATGAGCGAGCGGTCCTCTTCGACCATGCGCGCCATGGCGGTCAGGCTCATCATCACGGCCACCAGCAGGAACACAATCGGGAACGCGTTGCCGAGCGACTGGATGGAGTCGAGGTCGGATTTGAGCGCGCTGAACCCGCCGAGCGACTGCCGGTCCTGCACATACCAGCGCACTTGTGGAATGCTGGTTTTCAGCTCGTTTTCCTTGGTTTTCAGCGTTTGTTCGGTACTTGCCTTCTGCTCGTTCAATTGCGATTGCGCCTGGTCGAGCTGCTGCTTGGCTTGCGTCAGTTCGGGACTAGCGGCGATGATGGTTTCACGCATTGTTTCACGCGTGGTTTCGTCAAGTTGGAGGGTAGTTGCACCTGCGGCCGCCGCCGCACCTGCGTTCGCGCCGTTTGCCGCAGCTCCCGCAGCTGCCGCGCCCGCCTGCATGCTGACAATCTGGTCGACCTGCTGGTTGAATTGCTGCCGATTCGCGTCGATTTGCGACTGCGCGTCCGCGAACTTCTTGTCGGCTTCCGCACGCGCGTCGGCGATCTTGTTGTTGCCCGCGTCGAGCAGTTCCTGCCGACGGGCCTTCTGGCGGTCGGTTTTCACGGTGCCGTCGATGCGGTCGGTCACCTGCTTGACGGTGTTTTCGTACGATTCGTCGAACGTGCTTTCGGCGGCCGCACCCTTGACGAGCAGCGTGGCGGACGTGTAGAGGATGCCGGTCACGCCATCGGACGGCGCGAAGAACGTGTAGTCGGTGGTGGCGGTGAAACGGAACGAGGTCATGGCGGAGTAGCCGTCCGGGTTGCTCAGGTTCTGCGGATCGAGCACCACGCCCACGATGGTGAGCTTGGTCGGGAAGCTCGGCGCCTCGTCCGTGCCGTTCGTTTCATTCGTGCCGTCCGCACCGTTCGTATCGTTCGTATCGGAAGTATCGGAGGAAGCCGATTCGGGGGTTACGGTGAGGCGGCTGCCGATACGCTTGCCCGAATCGCGAATAAATTTCCTGGTTACCGCGATTTCGCCGGCTTTCTTCGGCATGCGCCCTTCCTGCAAGTATGGCTGGTCAATGCCGTTCGTGCCGATTTCCTGCATGGTCGCCGACTTGCGGCCGTCCAAATCGAACGTCACTTCCTGCGACCGTTCCGCCTGCACTTTCGCAACACCGTTCACCTTGCGCAACGCGGCGATATCGCCGTTCGACAGGCCCGCAGTGGACAGCACCTGGACGTCGTGCAGGCCCTGCGCGTCGAAAAAGCGGTCGGTGCTGCGGAACGCGTCACGGCAGCCCGCGTAAATGCCGGTGAGCACGGCCACACCGAGCAACGTGATCATGGCGATGGAAATGAATCTTTTCCACGAATGCGCCCACATTCGCAGCATGTCCTTGACGAATGCCATGTCGACCTCCGTTCGTAGCCCCTCATTCCATTGAACACCATGAAGCTTGGAAAGACGCGCCAAACCGCACATCCGCAACACGTGTCCAAATCGCGCGTTCGAATCGCACAGCAATCGCGCGAATCGAACTTCTAAACCAAACAACCCGTTAAGCAAACCAGACATTCCGGAACGAACAAACCAACACTTTGCCCGCCGCTTCCCGCTACAATCGGGAACGTTCCCTCACAAAGGGCGAATCGCAAAAAGCAAGCAAAACAAGCACATGCAAGCGTGCAACAGCACGCAACGCAAGCAGCGAGCGCAACGCACAACGCGCAATCGCAAGGAAACAGAGAAGAGGAAATCTCCATGAGCGATGTCACCGCCGCAAAGAAGCCGCGTGGAACCGACGATGTACCGGTTCCGCCGACGCTCCGTAAATCGTTGAAAAACCGCCATATCCAGCTCATCGCGCTGGGTGGCGCCATCGGCACCGGCCTGTTCTACGGCTCCAGCGAATCCATCCAGCTGGCCGGCCCGTCCATTCTGCTCGCCTACCTCGTCGGCGGTCTCGCGATCTTCATGATCGTGCGCGCTCTGAGCGAGATGGCGGTCGAGGATCCGAAGGCTGGCGCGTTCAGCTACTACGCGACGCGCTACTGGTCACGGCGAGCGGGCTTCATTTCCGGCTGGAACTACTGGTTCAACTACGTGCTGGTGGCCATGGTGGAGCTTGCCGTGGTCGGCTCGTTCGTGAACTACTGGTTCCCGAACATTCCGAAGTGGGTGTCGGCGGCGGTGTTCCTCGTGGCCATCGCGGCGCTGAATCTCATGGGCGTGAACAAGTTCGGCGAATTCGAATTCTGGTTCGCCATCATCAAGATTGTGGCCGTGCTGGCCATGATTCTCGGCGGCCTGTATGTCGTGATCGCCAACGTGCCGACCGCGTCGGGCATTCGCGCGAGCTTCGCCAACTGGTTCACCGTGGACGGCGGATTCCTGCCGCACGGCCTGATGACCCGCAACGCCGACGGCACGTGGACCGGCCTGCTGATGGCGCTCGTCGTGGTGATGTTCAGCTTCGGCGGCACCGAACTCATCGGCATCACCGCCGGCGAAACCGAGAATCCGCGCACCACCATTCCGAAGGCCACGAACGGCATCATCTGGCGTATTCTCGTCTTCTACATCTGCGCGCTCGGCGTGATCATGGCGGTGATTCCGTGGAGCAAAATCGACGGCGATTCCAGCCCGTTCGTGCAGATTTTTGATTCCGTCGGCGTGCACGCGGCTGCCGGCATCCTTAATTTCGTGTGCCTGACCGCCGTGATGAGCGTCTACAATTCCGGCCTGTACGCCAACTCCCGCATGCTGTATTCGCTGGCAAAGCAGGGCAACGCGCCGGCTTACCTGGGTAAGCTCAGCAAGAAAGGCGTTCCGGTCGGGGGTGTTATCACTTCCGCGATAATTATTGCGATTGCCGTTGTCGTCGTGTTCGTATGGCCGGAATTCGCGTTCAATTACCTGATGTCGATCGCCACGATCGCGGCTGCGATCAACTGGATCATGATCATGGTTACGGAGATCAAGTTCCGTCGCATGGTTGCGGCTGGCGATGGCCCGGCCGAACTTAAGGGGCTGAAGGGCAAGGAAGCGCTCGACAAGATCGCGTTCAAGCTGCCGTTCGCCAATGTGACGCCGTACGTGGTGATCGCGTTCATGCTGCTGGTCGTGGTGCTCATGTGCTTCTCCGCAAGCTACCGCATCGCCGTGATCGCCGGCGTCATCTGGCTGGCGGTGCTGTTCGCCGCCGCCCAGCTTGCGCTTGGCAAGTCCGGCAGCGAGCGTGGCGAGGACGCGGCGGTGATTGTCGACGCGGCTGCTGCAACCGCTGAGTAATCGCAAGAAACACAAAACGGCCTCCTCTTCCGGCTTTTGTTACCCGAATCGGCTGGTTACGGTAACAAAAGCCGGATGGGAATGCCGTTTTTGCGATTAGACGGGGCGATTAGACCGGCGCGACCAGACCGACGGCCTCAGTCAGCGGTGCCGTCGGGGGTGACGGGCTCGGCGGACTCGACGGGGGAGGTATGGTCGGTCAGGTCCAGACGGAACGGCTGCGCGGGCAGGCCGTCGTCGTTGAACAGCGGAGCCGGACCCCAACTGCGCCAGGCGTATCGCATCGCCACCGGCTCCGGCACATCCGGAGTCGCCAGCGTAATCGTGCCGATGCTGCGGCTGTTAATCGGAATGCCGAATTCCGTGGCGTTGTAATCGACCACGTTCACTCTGGAATTGACGAGATCATCGATGTCGCAATCCACGAAAATCGCGGCGGTCGCCGGGTGGAACATACCGTCGGAACCGGCCAGTTCGAAGCCGGAACGTTCCGGCACGCGCACCAAAGTCGGCAGCTGGCCATCGAAATCATCGTCGCCGCCGCCGGTCGTGGTGCCTTCGAAATGCAGGCCGTGCGCATAGCGGAAGAACAGGCGTACGCGGCCGTTCGGGTCGCATCGGAAGCCCAGCACCGTCGGGCCGTGCACCGGAACGCGATCCATGCCGTAGATTTGCCGCAGCGCGCAATTGGCAAGGCGTTCGCCGGGCGTGCGCTTGTCCAGCGGGTGGATGTTGTCGTATTCGCCGCAGTCGATCGTGCAGATGGCGTACACGTTGTCTATGGACTGCGCGGCGTCCCATTGCGCCTCACGCAGCACCGGCCAGCGCATCGGATCGTCGCCGTCCGCAGCCGTCTTGCCGTCGATCCATTGCGGCAACTGCACGATGAGGAACGGTAGATTCTCGCTCCACAGCGCACGCCATTCGCCGATCATCATGCCGAGCAGCTCGCGGTAGAAACCGCAGTATTGCTCGTCTTCCTCGCCCTGATACCACAGAAAACCGGCCAGCGAATACGGCATGATACGTTCCAGCATGGCGTGGAAGGGGCCACACGGACGCCATTGCGATGTAGGGGTGAGCGGCGGCGGCCACGGGCAGGTGCCGCACTGTTCGCTCAACTCACTGCTCGTTGCGTTCGGATTGGTCTGACGCACCGTTTCCACAGCCGCGTTCCATGCGTCCATCTGCGACTGCCATTCGCTGGTTTCCAGTTCGAACTGCTGTTGCGTCTTGCCGGCGATCGCCCGCTGGTAACGCGTCAGATAGTCGCGGCCGGCATCGCTGGAATTGAGTGCGTCCTCGCTCATCCAGCAGCTGATCGACGTGCCGCCGATATAGCAGTCGACAATGCCGACCGGCAGATCGGGGTCGAGTTCGGAGCGCAGCTTGCGTGCGAAATAGTAGGCGACGGCGCTCATCACGCCACTGTTTTCCGGCGACGATTCCTGCCAGCTCGACGTATTTTCCGCATTGCGATTGATTACACCGGTTTTGGGCACATTGTAGAAACGCAGCAGCGGATCGGCGCAATCCTCAAGTGTTTCGTCGGCATGCTCGCTGTTACGCAACTCAAGTTCCATATTGCTTTGGCCGCCGGCGAGCCACACTTCGCCGATAAGCACGTCGTCGAATTCGATGGCATCATTGCCCGCGACGATACGAAGCGTGTACGGACCGCCTTCCGGTTGCGCGGGCAGCATCACGCGCCACTGCGAAAAGCCGTTGACCACGTTCTGCGAAGAATAAGCATGTTCCTGCGCGATCAGGGAGCCGTCAAAGTCGTGTATTTCCGCCACAACCTCCATACCGGCGCAATCGGCAGCCAATGCGCCGAACACCGCAATGGGCTTGTTGCGTTGCAATACCATGTGCGAGCCGAAAATCGCGGCGACATGCAGCACGCCCGAGACATTACGCTCCTCCACCTGCTCCATCTGCGCCGTCATTTCGGAACCAGGCGCAATCCCCGTCGCAGTGACCATTGCTTCAGCTTCCTCATCAAACAATCCTACGTGCCTATCCTAAGCCACTTTCCTACCAAAATGCATGAAGCGTCACCTAAATAAGCACATGCTTGCCCACACAAACGTCATTTTCAGCGATCGAAACGTCGCTTCGGTAGGGGCTTAATCGCAATTCCCAACGGAAACAACATTCCAACGGCCCGAAACGTCGCTTCCGTAGGGGTTTCGCAGGAAAGGTATCACGATTGCGCCGCAACGAATTTTTTACGATTTCGCGGCTCACTTTGTGGACTGGATACGTACCAAAACGGCCGCTCCGGTAGGATGGACCCCAGTTTGCAGGACAAAATCCATGCACGAAACCACGAATTTCATCTGCGAATGGTAGAAACCCGAACGCTTTCCAAGCGTTCACCCCACTACACAAAAGGAGTGCCAAGTACAATGGCTGCACAAATCTGGTATGAGAACGACGGTGATCTCTCGGTCCTCGAAGGCAAGAAGGTTGCCATCATCGGTTACGGTTCCCAGGGCCACGCCCATGCGCTGAACCTGCGCGATTCCGGCGTCGACGTCGTCGTCGGCCTGCGCCCGACCTCCAAGTCTGTCGAGCACGCCAAGGAGCAGGGTCTGGAAGTCAAGTCCGTTCCGGAAGCCGCCGCCGAGGCCGACATCATCATGATTCTGGCTCCCGATCAGTACCAGCGCACCATCTGGGCCAACGATATCGAACCGAACATCAAGCCGGGCGCCGCCGTCGCCTTCGCTCATGGCTTCAACATCCACTACGGCTACATCAAGCCGACCGAGGACCACCCGGTCTTCATGGTCGCCCCGAAGGGCCCGGGCCACATCGTGCGTCGTGAGTACGCCAACGGCCGTGGCGTCCCGGTCGTCGTGGCTGTCGAACAGGATCCGCGCGGCGACGCTTGGGACATCACCCTGGCTTACGCCAAGGCTCTGGGCGCCCTGCGCGCCGGCGCCATCAAGACGACCTTCACCGAGGAGACCGAGACCGATCTGTTCGGCGAGCAGAATGTGCTGATGGGTGGCGTGAACAAGCTCGTCGAGATGGGCTTCGAAGTCCTCACCGACGCCGGTTACCAGCCGGAGATCGCCTACTTCGAGGTCTGCCACGAGCTGAAGATGCTCGTCGACCTCATGAACGAAGGCGGTCTGAACAAGGCCCGCTGGTCCTGCTCCGACACCGCCCAGTACGGCGACTACACCAACACCTGCATCGACGAGCACGTGCGTGAGCGCATGCAGTACCACCTCAAGCGCATCCAGGACGGCTCCTTCGCCAAGGAGTTCATCGACGACCAGGACGCCGGCGCTCCGAAGTTCAAGGCGCTGCAGGAGGAGTACTCCAACGTGCGCATCGAGACCGTCGGACCGAAGCTGCGCGCCATGTTCTCTTGGAACAAGGACGCCGTGAAGGACGCCGACGAGGCCAACTCCTTCACCGGCAAGATCGCCCGCGCCCAGGTGCAGTGATTTCTGAGGCTGTGAGGCCGTAAGACCGTAGAGCTGTAAAGCCAGGCCTTACCGCATGACTCAGGTCGTTGTCTTCGTCGTTCATCGCCGAAGACGACGACCTTTCGTTTATCTGGTCCTATTAATGTGTTCGTAAGCAATGTGCTTACGAACACATTACGAATATCAAGGGTTGCTATCACGCCAAATTGCGTCACTGTGTGCGCCCTCGCACACAGTGACGCCTGTGTAAACCCTTTATTTTTCAACGGTTCTGCAGATTGCGTCACTGAGAGAGGTCGCGCATAGTGACGCAATCCGCGCACAGTGACGGTCGATAACCATGGTTGTGTCGCACGATTCGCATGTTTCGTATGATCACGTGCGAGTTGCAGGATTCGACGCTGGTGGTATCAGCGCCGAGGCTCGTTCGCTGTCGTCTCCCGCGATGCCCGACTCATACGCGGCGCCCTTTGCGGCGTTCTCTGGCGCGGTACCTACGTTGCCGCTGACGGGCCGTCTCAGCACGATCATCTGCCAGCAGTGCCCGGAATTTCGGGTGTGGTCTATTCCGGCAGGTGGTGTCAAGGGCTTTCGCCACCCTTTGCGCGAATCGTCGCCGCCCCTGCGAGGTCAATATATCATCGGCAAAGACGACGATGACTGTATATCCCATCGCCCGCAAAGCCTGCCTCTTGCGTTCATCCCATCGGTATTGTCGTTTGTCGCGGCGATGCGCGTCTCCATCGTATTCGATGATGACCCGTTGTTTGGGGTATGCGATATCGACTGTCGCCTCGTGAGCCAACTCCGGAATGAGTATCTTCCAGTGTTTGACCGGCTGCGGCAATCCATGTCGCAACATCACGAGAGTGCAGCGGCATTCCATGGTGGAGTCAGTCACGGCATCGAGGAAAACGAGAGCATCAATGCATTTCCTTCTGCCCGGGAACGCGTCTGCTCCATCAAGGAACCGCGAGATATTGGCGACCGTCATGGAGCCTGATGACGCGCGCAGTATGGCATCCGCCAGAACGATTACCTCGATTTGCGTGAGATACGGCGCCAGCAGTGCCCATGTCATCAGCGGGTGCGTGTAGACGATGGTGATGTTGTCGTGAGTCCATGTGAGGTGGGCGATGCCCGTCAACGATGGCGGGCATTTCAGGTAGGACGTATCTTTCCGTCCGGATCTCTTGGTTGGCTCCCCAATGTACAGTACTTGGAACTTCACGGCTTCAAATCTTGAACATAGCGGTGTCTCTATGCCTGCCAGACGTAATGCGGTCATACCGGTATAGACCGGTGGCGAGGTGTTGATGGTTTTTCGTGAGTGTTCCATGCAATGCAGGAACGTCGTGGATTGCAGCTGGCGCAGTGAGCGCGCAAGATAGTTGTTCGCGACTGTTGCGCTGGAGCTGACAGGGGTGTGCTGATTCGTATTCATGGATTGAATGTAAGCATGATAATCTGCGGTGCGCCACCGGCCGCCTCAAATCTGTGGATAAGTGTATAACTCATCGGTTATCCACAGTGATGTAGCGAATGTGGATATGTAACTGGCGGAGATGCTGCGTGTGGTGTTGCTCTGCGGATGGAGGAACGCGTCACTGTGTGCGGGGTGCGTCACTCTGTGCGCCCTCGCACACAGTGACGCCCATGTAAATCCCTTATTTTTCAACGGTTCTGCGAGTCTCGCCACTGAGAGAGGGCGCACACGGTGACGCACCCCGCACACGGTGACGCAACCCGCACACAGTGACGGTATTGCGGGCTTCCGCCGTGCACGGGTACGGGTATCGGATCATGTGACTGATCCGATACCCGTACCCAACGCCTCAGAGCGCCTGCGGGCGCAGGACGAGATCGAAATCGAACTCCGCGTCGTCGAGGCGGTATTTCTCGTGCAGCTTGGGACCGCAGCTGTTGGACCCGACGCCGGACTGCATGTAATCCACGCACACCACCGTCGAATCCGCCGGCTTCAGCTCGCTGTTGTGGGCCTTGGCGGTCAGCTCCTCCTGGGTGTAAGGCAGCGCCTGGAAGTCGAAGGCGTGGTCACCGGCACGGAGCACCAGCAGCTCGGTGTCATCGCTGGCGACGCTCGCCCAATCGCAGTCGTGATGGTTGCCGTTCTCCTGCGGCTTGATATACGGCTCGAACAGCGATTCGGGAGTGCCGGAGAACACGCCATGATAGCTGGACCGGCGCTTGTCGATGTAGCTTTCGTTCGGGCCGAGACCGCAATAGGCGATCTGCCGCATCGGCTTCGGCACGAACAGGCGCAGGCCGAAACGCGGCAGGAACGGGAAATCGGTGTCGCGCATCACATGCATGCGCAGCGCCACCGAACCGTCGGGCGCGATGGTCCAGTCGGCGTCGATGTCGGCGATGCGCTGCACAATCGGCGCCACCAGCGCCATAGTCGCATGGATCGTCACCTGGCCGTCGACCACCACCGAGCCGTCCTCGGACGTCGCTATGGCGCTCACGTTGCCGGCGTCGACGTTGCCGTCGTCGAGGATCGCATCGTCTCCAAACGAGGCGACCGGCGCATCCTCATCGTCCGCACGCAGTTCAATCGACTCGGGCTTGGCGATGACGTCATCCTCATCGACCAGTACACCGACCTCGTACGCGCGCGCCTGAGCGCGGTCATACTGGGCGCGAATCCAATCGGCCTTGATGTACTGGTCGTTGTCGGTGGGAGCGCGCCACACGTTCAGCTCCATCGGCCTGTTAAGCAGCGACCGGTTCGCGAACGACATCGACGAGAACAGGCCGGTACGGCGGTCGAGCACATACCGGAACGTCGAGCCTTCCACGGTGATCGAGGCATCGGTCTGCATGACGGTCAGCGGGTCTGCCAGCACGTCGTCGTAGCCGGCATCCGCGGCATCGTTCGCCCCATCGTCGGCGCCTTCTACGCTATCGGTGCCGTCATCGGCAACGTCGTCGACATCGTCATCCGAGCCGATGCCATCGGCGATATCGGCCAGCGCGGCGACGACCGTCTGATTGCGCGGATCCGCGGTCGGCACGGCGACCTCGTCGAAGCCGAGCTCGAAGCCGATCGGCAGTGTCTCGGTGTCCGTCGCCTGATAGTACTTCACCAGCATCGTCACGTTCCCGGCCTCGGGTATGGCATCAAGGATCTCAGCCGGTACGTCGACGACCGCGTCACCATGCGGCGCGATCGATGGCATCGACGGCGTGTAATTGCCGGGATGCTCCTCCCGGAACGCCGCGCCCGCCGCAGGGTCGCTCTCCCACGCAGCCCATGCGGTCTCCACGCCATCCACCAGCAGCTCGAACGTCATGAACACCGCGTCGGCGGCATCCAGGAAGTCCAGGTAATTGTGCAGCGTCACCGTGCCCGCGGCCGCGTCGAAACCGGTCACGCGCACCGGCCGATACACGTTCTTGAACTCCAGCAGCCCGGTATGCGGCGCGCGGTCCGGGTACACCAAGCCGTCCATGCAGAAATTGCCGAAATGCGGGTACTCGCCCGAATCGCCGCCGTACGCGTACTCGCGCTCGCCGGCCGCGTTCGTGCCACGGTCGATCGCATGGTCGCACCACTCCCAGATGAAGCCGCCGACCAGGCCGTCATAACGCTGGATGCGCGTGAAATAATCCTCCAGATCGCCCGGGCCGTTGCCCATCGCATGGCAGAATTCGCACAACACGTACGGCTTGACGCCGTTGTCGCCGTCATCGCCGTTGCTGCCGTCGCGCAGCCCGTCCGGCGTGCGCGGCCCCTCCTCGGAGAAGTACTGGTCGATCTCCTCGACGGACGGGTACATGCGGCTGTGTACGTCAAGATAGCTGTAATCGCACTCCTGTCCCTCATCCACATACCGGGCGCTCTCATAGTGCGTCAGGCGGCTCGGGTCGAAGGTCTGCGTCCACAGCAGCGCCGCCTCGAACGTACAGCCGTACGCACACTCGTTGCCCATCGACCAGAAGATGATGCTCGCATGGTTCTTGTCGCGCTCCACGCTGCGCTGCGCGCGGTCAACGGTCGGCGCGATCCACGCGGGGTTGTCGGCGATAGGCCGGTTCCAGCGCTTGTTGACAGCCGCGTCGCTCTCGTCCGGATGCACGCCGCGCATCGCGCCGTGGCTCTCGTTGTCAGCCTCGGCCACCACGTAGAAGCCGAGACGGTCGTACAGGTCGTAGAAGTGCGGCGCGTTCGGGTAATGGCTGGTGCGGATCGCGTTGACGTTGTGCTCCTTCATCAGCGTGAGGTCGCGCATGAGCTGCTCCTCGCTGATGACCGGGCCGGTCACCGGGTCGCTGTCGTGCCGGTTGACGCCGTGGAGCTTGATCGGCTTGCCGTTGACCTTGACCACATTGCCATCCACGCTGACCTCGCGGATGCCGACGAGCGCGGTGATGACCTCGTTCGCGGTGGTGTACACGATGGTGTACAGGTACGGCGTCTCGGCGGTCCACAGATGCGGGTCGTCGACCGCCAGGGATGCGTGCGCGGTCGGGGCGAACGCGCTGTCTCCGGTGAATCCGGTGCCGTTCGCGCCGCCGGCGAGCGTGCCGGTCACCGACGCGATGCGCAGTGCGGCCTGTGCGTCCGTGGAGTCATCGTCGATGGCGGCCACGTCGTCGATCGACTCGATGACGCCTTCTTCTTCGTCGTCCGCGGCGGTGTCGCCGCTGCCAGTGCCGGTCGCGTCGTCGGCTTCGCTCGCGTCGGGCTGTGTCCGAACCGTCACTTCGTCCTCGTCCCCGGCCATCGGATCATCGATCGGCTCCGAGGCCGCCTCTGCCACCAGCTCGCCATCCTCATCGAACAGCTGCACCTTGACCGGCACATCCGCATCGTCGAAGAACGCGAAATCCACGTCGACCGTCGCGTGATCGACCGGCGACGCATCATATTCGTCATCGCTGATGCCGGCCTCAACCAGCGCGGAATCGACATTGCGCCAAATCGACGTATGCACGAACATGTCACGAATCGCATACTCGGGACGGTCCAGCAGATACACGTCACGGAAGATGCCGCTCATGCGGAACTTGTCCTGATCCTCCTGATAGCTGCCGTCGCACCACTTCAGCACCAGCACGGCCAGCGTGTTCACGCCGTCCTCCAGCACGTCGGTCACATCGAACTCGCTGGTCGAATGCGACACCTGCGAATACCCGACGAACTCGCCGTTCACCCACACATAGAACGCCGAATCCACGCCCTCGAAATTCAGGTACGTGCAGGGTGCGTCAGGATCGGACGTATGCATGAAATCGCACAGGTACACGCCGCACGGGTTGTCCTGCGGCACGAACGGCGGGTCGAACGGGAACGGATAGTCGAAATTCGTGTACTGGTGGCGGTCGAAACCATGGTTCTGCCACACGCTCGGCACCGGCGTCGTCGTGAAGCCGTCCGCCGCCAGCGCACCCGTGGCGGCAGTGCGCGGATCGGCGTTCTCCGGTGCGTCATCCCCGCCGAAATCCACGTCATAGAACACCGGGCGGCCGGCGGCGCGCAGTCGGGAGACCTCGGCGTCCAAGTCGTAGATGCTCGCATAATACTTGAAATCCCAGTCGCCGTTCAGCAGCATGAAACGGTCGGAATTCACGCGATTCTCGCCGACCGTGTCCATCGGCGTGGACGCGGGCACGTAATACGCGCGGTTCGGCTGCGTGCCGACATGTAGATGGCCGAGACTCTCGTAGTACCGGGGAATGAACATGATGGAGCCCTCCTTGGTTGTGCATGTGCCAGTGCGATGACACTGCACACCATTATCGGCGTCAGCATGGTCGAGAAGTAAGGCCTTTGCCTGGCTTCCGGCGATATTCGCGGGTCCTGGAAAGGTGGTCTCGCGCTAAACCAAGGAAAATGGCGGATCGCAAGGTTTGTGGGGACTTCGTTGTGACTTGTGTTCGGCGTGTCGGATTATGGTGGGCTGGCTCTGTGCGCTCGTGAGCCGTTCCGGCTCTGTTCGCGCGTGCGGCGGCCATGGCTCCATACGCGGGATGTGCGCGACTAAGGGCGGACGGTCTTGCGCGTCTGCGTGACCTGGTATGCGGTCAGCAGAATCGCAAGCCACACCACACCGGCGATGACGGCGACGCGATAGCTGGACGAGAAGCACATGAGCACCACGACGAATGCCAGGAATGCGAGCACTACATACGGCATCACGCGGGCGAACGGCAGCTTGAAATGGATGCGTCCCAGAGCCTCGTCTCCGGTGAGCCCGGCCAGCTCGCCGGGCCCGTCTCCGGCCGCCACACGGCGACGGAAATGAATCTCGGTGACCATGATCATCGACCAGTTGATAACGCCAGCAATCGTGGCGATCGACATCAGATAATTGAACGCGAAATCGGGCCACAGGAACACGACCACCACGGCCAGCGCGGTGATGGCCGCGGAAGCGAGCACCCCGACAACCGGTACGCCGTGGAAGTTGAGCTTGCCGAGGATTTCGGGCGCGTTGCCCTGCCTGGCCAGCGAGTACAACATGCGGGAGTTGGCGTACAGGCCGGAGTTGTACACGCTCATCACCGCGGTCAGACACACGAAGTTGAGGATACCGGCGGCCGCGTGCACGCCCACCGAGTCGAAGATCTGCACGAACGGGCTGGTCGTGCCGTCGATCGTGTTCCACGGCACCACGGCCATGATCACGCCGAGCGCGCCGATGTAAAACACCAGGATGCGCCAGATGATGCCATTCGTCGCGCGGGGAATGGTTCTGCGCGGATCTTCGGTCTCGCCGGCCGTGATGCCGATGAGCTCGGTGCCGCCGAAACTGAACATCACCACGACCAACGCCATCAACAGTCCGGTCCATTGGCCGTCGGCGCTTTGCTGCAGCAGGCCGTGGGGGAGTACGCCGCCATCGAGCGCGAACCAGTTCGAGAAGCTCGCCTTGACGCCGGAATCCGTTGGCAGTCCGGCAATCAGTACCGCGAGCCCGCCGACGATCATCGCTATCACCGCGACGATCTTGATGATCGCGAACCAGAATTCGAACTCGCCGAACTTGCTCACCCCCAGCAGGTTCATCGCCGCAATCACGACGAGAAACACCGCGGCCGACACCCATTGCGGAATCGCGGGAAACCAGTAGTTGACGAACGAGCCGACCACGCTCAGCTCCACCATCGACACCAGAATGTAATTGAACCAGTAGTTCCAGCCGCTCACGAAGCCGGCGCGCTTCGACCAGTAGCGGGTCGCGTAGTAGCTGAACGCACCGGCCCTCGGGTCTTCGACCGACATCTCGCCCAGCGCCCGCACGATCATGAAGATAGCCAACCCGCCCACAAGATAGGCAAGCAGGATTGACGGGCCTGCCAACGCGATCGACTCGCTGGAGCCATAGAAGAGTCCGGTGCCGATCGCCCCTCCCAGCGCGATCAGCTGGACATGCCGGTTCTTCAACGATTTGCGCAACGCCGCCGGTGCCGGCGTGTTGCCGGTGCCGGGGCGGGAGGCCGTCGCCGTGCTGTCGTGCATGGTGTTCTTGCTCATCGGTTCCTCTCCATCGTTGCCGCACGCCGGCGACTGCTCGCGGCATTGGCCGTCTGCCCGTCGTTGACCCGCTCGCGCCCGTCTTCGACATTGCCGTCATCGCCGGTGGGACCGGGCCGTGATGCCGTGATCGCCGCACCCGCCGCAACGCAGGCCGATATCGGCACGACCGACATTCTATGCCATCCGCTGACGAGTCGACGTCACCGTGCGCCGTTTTGTCTCCCGCATCGGCTCATCGGGGTGCGTCATGCCGCGGTGGGCACCACGGTCACGGTCTGAGCCTTCCTCATCGTCGCGGCGTCGACTTTTCGTGGCTATCTGCGTTTCAAGGGGGTGATTTCGTGTTCGCCGAACATCTATCTGAGTTTCAGGGGGTTGCCAAAACATGATACCCGGAGTATTGAGCACCAATTGCCATTGGAATCATGCGGTCTTGAGGGCGTTTATACTCGGCTACCAACCCCTCGAAACGCAGATAGATGTTCCGGAAGAGCGCCATCAGCCCCTTGAGATGCAGATAGCCCAATTTTGCCGCAACATGTCTGCGATTGAGCGCCTAGCATCACGTTTGCATAATCGCGATTTAGTAAATCGCGATTATGCAAAGGATCTGTGCCGGTGCGAAGAATATGTCATGCCCCGTCGATTCCTTGTGACCAGCATCTCCGATTCGTCTAGTGCCGCTGCGGCACTCTGGCCGTATGATTCCGGGTGGGCCGAGGCCGAAATCGTCTGTCTCACCGGGCGCCGGGCATGCCCATGATGAAGATGATGTGGGCGATGGTTTCTGGTGGGGCGGCGAGGTCGGTGGCGAGCCAGTACTGCAGCAGTCCGATGCTACCGGATACGGCGAACCGCATGCGCATCTGCGCTTCGGCCGGGTCGCTGGAGGCGGGCTGCATCTGTTCGGCGACGGAACGGCGGCTGTAGATCAGGCCGAGCAGCTGTTGCTGGAAATCCAGGTCGGCGGTAGGGCTCATCAGCACCTGCAGATGGTTGCGGTTGTCGGCGATATAGCGGCAGATGTGCTCGATGACGTGCTCGACGCCGGCCGCGTCAGGCTGCATGAGCAGCTGGTCGAGCGCGGTCGTGACCCATGCCATCGTTTCGTCCTCGATGTCGTGTAGCAGCTCCTCGATGCTGTCGTAGTGCGCGTAGAACGTGGAGCGGTTGACGTCCGCCTGCTCGCACAGCGCCTTGATGGTGATGCTGCCGAGTGGCCGTTCGCGCATCAGGTCGATGAGCGCGTCCTGCATCGCCCTCCGCGTGTAACGAGTGCGGCGGCTTTCGGTCAGTTCCTTGGCCATGGCTGGTCCTTGCCTCGTATGGTCTCGCGCCGGCGGATTCCTGCCCGACATTCGGCAATCCGACTGTTGGTTGCGAAACCGACATAGTGTTGTTTTACTTGAGTATAACATCTGTTGCGTGTGCGGGGAGGTGCATGATGGCGTATATCGAATTCGACCGCGTGGTCAAGGAATACCCGTCCGGGCGCACCACGATCCGCGCACTGGACGAGGCCAGTTTCACCGCCGACCGAGGCGAGCTGACGGTGATCCTCGGGCAGTCGGGCGCGGGCAAGACCACGGCGCTGAACATCCTTGGCGGCATGGACACCGCCACCTCCGGGCGCGTGGTCGTCGGCGGCCGCGACATCACCGGACTGCGCAAACGCGACCTCATAGCCTACCGGCGGATGGACATCGGATTCGTCTTCCAGTTCTACAATCTCGTGCCGAATCTGACCGCATTGGAGAACGTCGAACTCGCGTCGCAGATCTGCCCCGACCATTTCGACCCGGCCGACACCCTGCACAAGGTCGGCCTGGGCGACCGGCTGAGCAATTTCCCGGCGCAACTGTCCGGCGGCGAACAGCAGCGCGTGTCCATTGCGCGCGCAATCGCCAAGAAGCCGAAGCTGCTGCTGTGCGACGAGCCGACCGGCGCGCTCGACTATGAGACCGGCAAGGAGGTCCTGCAACTGCTGCAGGACATCTGCCGTGACGAGAACATGACGGTGCTCATCATCACCCACAACTCCGCGCTCGCTCCGATGGCGCACAAGGTCGTCCGCTTCCGCTCCGGCAAGGTGGTGGGCGAGGATGTGAATCCCGCGCCGACACCGATCGCCGACATCGAATGGTAGGTGCTGTGATGGGACGGCATGCGCATAGGAACAAAGGTCGGAGGGCGGACGGTGATTCTGCCGGGTGGTCGCCCGCGTCCGATGTGCCCACCGAGGTGATTCCCGGAATCTACGACTTGGCGTCCGACACCGATACGGGCGGCAGGCCGTCTCGTGGGCGCTCGCTGTCGGGGGCGTTCGTCAAGGATACGATGCGCTCGTGGCTGCACGGGTGGAAACGGTTTCTGTCCATCGCCGTGATTTCGCTGCTTGGGGTGGCGGTGATGACCGGCATCTACGCCGGTTGTCGTGACACGTTCCGTGCCGCGAACCGGTTCTACGACGCGCAACGGTTGCACGATATCCAGGTGCTGTCGACCTACGGCCTGACCGATGATGACGTTGCGGCCCTGAAGCAGGTCCGCGGAGTCGATGTCGTGCAGCCGGAACGCAGCCAGAGCGTCGAAGCCGACGTCAAGGGCACCGACAAAACCGTCACCATCAACGAGATCGGCGTGAATGGCCTCGACCAGCCGTACCTACAGGACGGCCGCATTCCGAGCAAGGCTGGCGAGGTCGCGGTCACCAAAAAGTTCCTCGCCGACAGTGGCATGGCAGTCGGCGACTCGCTGACCGTCACCCCGGTCGACACCGGCACTGCGACATCGACCGTTTCGGATACGGACTCCGCCGACAGCGGCGCGAACGGCCCGGAACCGACGGACGAGCAAACCGATGCATCGCAATCGGCGCCGAGCTTCCCGACCGAACTGACCATCACCGGCACGGTGATAGACCCCAAGGACCTGAGCAATCCGGACGGATACAGCGGCGCCAAGGCATTCCGCAACTCGCTCGCGTCCGACTACACGTTCTTCGCGCCGAGCGACGGCGTGACAGGAGACATCTACACCGCTATCAGCCTGACCGTGAGCGGCTCGACCGACGAGGACGCGTTCAGCGACGATTATGACACGCTGGTCCGCGATGTCGCCGACCGCATCGAAGCCACGGTGCAGACCAAGCGGCAGAACGAACGCCGGCAGACTCTCGTGGACGCCGCGCAGAAGAAGCTCGACCAGGCGAAGACCGACGCCTACCGGCAGCTCGACGACGCGCAGATGCAGATCACCGAGCAGACGGAGGAGCTGAAAACCCAGCGCGAGCAGGCGAAAACCACCAAGCAGAGCCTCGAAGACAAGCTCACACAGCTTGAAGACCAATCGGAGCAGCTGCAGGACGGCAAAGACCAGGTCAACGTGGGACTGCTCCAAGCCCGCCAGGGCCAATCGCAGCTGCAGCAGGGCATCACCACCGCGCAGACGATGAACGACCTGGCCGCGCAGGGCGCGCGGGCCGCAGAGCAGGCCGCGGACGCGGCAGACCAGGCGGTCGCCGGCGCGCAAGGTCTGCCCGAGACGGTACTCGAACCATTGCGCAAGGCAGCGAAAACCGCGCGCGACCTCGCCACACAGGCACGGTCCAAAGCCGATGAATCCGCGGCACGGCTCACGCAACTGCAATCCCAGCTGAGCCAGGTCAACGCCACCATAGCCCAACTCGAAGCGCAATCGGCCACCTTGCAGCGGCAAACCGAGCAGCTGCGCGGCGGTCGTCAGCAGATCCGCGACGGACTCAAGCAGATAGCCGCCGGCGAAGAGCAGATGGACACCGGCGAACGGCAGCTCAAGGACGCGCAAGACCAGCTTGACGCCAAGCGCAAGGATGCCGACAGTCAGTTCGCCAAGCAGCAGCAACGCATCGACGACATCGCCGCAGCCCGCTGGTACGTGCAGACGCGCTCGTCAATCGGCGGCTTCAGCTCGCTCAAATCCGACATCAGCTCAATCGAATCAATCGGCTACGCCTTCCCGGTCGTATTCCTGATTGTTGCGGTGCTGATGAGCCTGACCGCGATGACCCGCATGGTCGAGGAGGAACGCGGTCTGATTGGCACCTACACCGGGCTCGGTTACGGGAACGCGGCCATCGCGATGCGATACGTGCTGTTCGCCGCGCTCGCCTGCCTAATCGGCGGCGGACTGGGACTGATGGTCGGCTTCCTCGGCATCCCGTCGTTCCTGCTGCTGGTGATCGAGGGACTGTACATGGTGCCCGGCATACAGCTCGAATACGATTGGCTGTACGGGTCGGCAGGCATCGCGCTGTTCGTCGTCGGCGTGGTCGTCGCAACGGTCGTCGCCTGCGCCGGGGCTCTGCGGCAAAGCCCGGCTCAACTCATGCAGCCGAAAGCGCCGAAGGCCGGCGCGCGCATCTTGCTCGAACGCATCCGCCCGCTGTGGCGGCGGCTCAGCTTCCTCAACAAGGTCACCGCGCGCAACATATTCCGCTTCAAAAGCCGCCTGTTGATGACCGTCGGCGGGGTGGCGGGCTGCACGGCGCTGATTGTGTGCGGCTTCGCCATCAACGACACCGTCGCCACGCTCGGACCCAAGCAGTACGAGGACATCTACCATTACGACCTGCTCGTCGTCAGCGGCGACGACAGTGTCGATGCGATGCGCGCTCGGCTCGACAAGGACGGGCGCGTGGAACGTTCGCTCGATCTGCGGCTCGACAGCGGCGAGATGGACGCGGGCGACGCAGGCGAGACGATTCAGCTCATGATCGTGCCGGATGATTCAGCAGGGGCGCTCGGAGACATGATTACGCTGCGGTCCGCGAGCGGCGGGCACGGCAAGCTGCAGCTTGGGGGCGATGGCATAATCGTCGCGCAATCCGCGGCGAACTCGCTCGGCGTCAAGGCCGGCGACACTGTCACGCTACGCGACGGCAGTATGCGTCACGGCGAAGTGAAGGTCTCCGCGGTGACGCGAAACCTCATCGGCTCGAACGTGTATGTCAGCGAAAGTCTGTACAAGGAAACATTCGGCGTGTCGACGGCGGTGACGCACAACGCCGTGATCGCCACACTGGACGGAACCGCCGACCAGAACATCGCGTACGCGGATCGGCTCGCACGCGATCCGTCGGTCGTGAGCGCCACCAGCACCGACGATCTCGAGCGCAGCTTCTCGTTCGACCTGATGAGCGCCGTCGTGGCGCTCATCATCGCGCTCGCGGGCGGGCTGGCGCTCGTCGTGCTGTTCACGCTGGCGAACACGAACGTGTCTGAGCGCGTGCGGGAAATGGCCACGCTGAAGGTACTGGGCTTCTACGACCGCGAGGTACACCGGTATGTCAACAAGGAGATGCTGATACTGGCCGGCATGGGCATCGTCGTCGGTCTGCCGCTCGGGCGCGCGGTCGGCGGGCTGCTTACGGCGGCGCTCAACATGCCCGCGTTGTATTTCGAGGTGAGCGTGCACTGGTACAGCTATGTGATTGCCGCCGCGGCGACGATGGCGTTCGCGCTGCTCGTGCAGCTGCTCACCAATCCGGTGCTCGACCGCATCGATCCGGTCAGCTCGCTCAAGTCCGTGGAGTGAGCCGCCCGCCACCGCCCTACTTGTGGTATGGCTCGCCGGTGTTGATTTTGTAGGCGCGGTACAGCTGCTCCAGTAGGATCACGCGCATCAGCTGATGCGGGAACGTCATCTTCGAGAAGCTGAGCCTGTAGTCGGCGCGGCGCAGGATCGCGTCGTCCAGGCCGATCGAGCCGCCGATGATGAGCTGTATGTGGCTTTCGCCGTGCAATCCGAGCTGGTTGATGTGCGCGGCGAGCCCTTCGGAGGAGAGCATCGTGCCGTCGATCGCCAGCGCGATCACATAGGCGTCGGGACGGATGTGCTTGGCGATGCGCCCGCCTTCCTTGGCGCGAATCTGCCGTTCCACGCCTTCGCTGGCATGTTCGGGGGTCTTCTCGTCGGCGACCTCGATGATGTCGAGCTTGCAGTAGCGGCCGAGCCGTTTGCTGTATTCGGCGATGGCGTCGCGCAGATACTGTTCTTTGACCTTGCCGACGCAAATGACGCTAATACGCATTATCCTGCTTTCTATCTGCCCGGAGGATTACGGAAGATACGCCGTCGTACTGCTCCGAGAGTCACGGCACGACGATACCGCGACTCTCAGAGTCCCTCGGTGGGGGATTGGCTGACGCTCCGCCAGTCAATCCCCCACCGAGGGCATTGGTTGATGTGTGCGGATACGGCCGTTCGAAGCCGAAGGCGTATTTCGTACGTCGAGCGCTGAGGAAAGGCCGTATACGCTCCATCAATCAATGACGCCGTAGAGGCGGTCGCCGGCGTCGCCAAGCCCCGGCACGATGTACGCCTTTTCGTTGAGTTTTTCATCGACGGCGCAGACGACGACCTTGAAGGCGATGGAGGGGTCGATGTGGTCTTGGACGTATTGGATGCCTTCGGGGGCGGCGATGATGTTGATGGCGGTGACGTCTTTGGCACCGCGCTCGGCGAGGTAGTGGGTGGCGGTGACGAGGGTGCCGCCGGTGGCGAGCATGGGGTCGATGAGGAAGCACTGACGGCCGGTGAGGTCTTCGGGGAGACGGTTGGCGTAAGTGATCTGCTGGGTGGGGTGCTCTTCATCACGCTTCATGCCGAGGAAGCCGACTTCGGCGGTGGGGATCATTTTGGTCATGCCGTCGAGCATGCCGAGTCCGGCGCGAAGGACGGGAACGATGATGGGGGCGGGGCTGGCGATGTGCTTGCCGACCATGGGGGCGACGGGGGTTTCGATGGGCTTGTCGACGATGTCGAGGTTGCGGGTCGCCTCGTAGGCTTCGAGCATGACGAGTTCGGTGACGAGCTCGCGGAAAGTGGCGGATGAGGTGTTCTTGTCGCGCAGGACGGTGAGCTTGTGTTCCACCAGCGGGTGGTCGAGTACGTGAAGTTCCATGAGTACCAGCGTACCCGGTTATCTCACATTCTGGATGGACATAGCGTGTTGCTTATGTGGCGTAGTGGTCAAGATGTGCAGTGAGGTCGGACTGCAGGAGCCGAAGGCGGTTTCGACGGCGACGACATCACCAAGGCCGCGCCGAACCAGCGCATCCGCAAAGGCATGGCGTTCGTGCCGCAGGGGCAGCAGTCGTTCGGCACGATGACCGTCGACGAGAACCTGCATGTGGTCGCCGACCGGTACGGGTCCGAGGCGAAAGCGCGGTACGACGAGGCCGTGACGATGTTCCCGGTGCTCAAGGAATTCGCCGTCGAACGGGCGGATCGCTACTATGTGCCGGCCTCCGGGCGCTTCATCGCCACCGGCGAAGGCGGTCCTGCACAGGTTGAGGCCACCAAAGAGGCCATGCGCGTATAATCGCGCTCTCAAAACTCGCAGATACAAGGCTTTTTTCGAGCGTCAATCGTTATACCTGCGAGTTCTGAGAGCGCCTATTGCAGAGCCTTCATCAAAGAAGCCACATGACCCTTTGCCCGGACGTTGTAACGGGCGATTTCTATCGTGCCGGCTGCGCCTGTAACAGACACGCTGATGACGAATGTCGAGCGGATCACGCCTATGTGCGTGCGCCCATAGAGCTTCTTTTCGCCGTACGCGCCGTAAAGCCGATGCACGGTCAGGTCCGTGTCCGACAGCAGCGGGAACGACAGGTGGTCGCGCTCGCGGAAACGCTGCAGCTTGTCGATTGGGTCCTTGGAGACGCCCAGCACAGTGAAACCGAGTGCGGTGAGCCGGGCAATGTTGTCGCGGAAGTCGCATGCCTCGGTGGTGCAGCCCGGCGTCATCGCGGCCGGATAGAAGTACAGCACCACGCGCTTGCCCTGCGCCAGCAGCCGCGACAGCGTGACGGAGGTTTCACCGCCGTCCGGGTTGACCGCAGGCAGGGTGAAATCGGGAGCGGGCTGGCCGGGGGTGAGTCGCGTGGGAAGGCCGGGCTGGCTGGATTGTCCGGGCTGCGGTGATTGGTCGCTTGCGTGATTTTCTGTCATGATGCGTGCTCCTTTACCTCGATGCCCATGTGTGCCAACACTATCGCCGTCGTGGTGGACAGTCGCGCGACCGCGTATAGTCGAATCATGCAATGGCTGCACAGGATAGGCGAGGCGATTGATTCGCTGGTTGCATGGTGGCGGCGCTCGCTGATCGGGCGGGTGATTGATCGGTATGTGTCGCGGCGCGGGCCGCTGCTGGCGAACGGGCTGGCATATGGGCTACTGTTCGCGTTCTTCGCCGGCGTGTGGATCGTGGTCAGCGCGCTCGGACTGGTGGTGACCGGGAGCGAGGAGATGCAGAAGGCGCTGCTCGCGATGCTGCGCACGGTGATTCCGAGCGTTTTCGATTCGCTGTTTTCCGCGTCGATGCTGAGTGGAATCTCGCATACGCTGACATGGACCGGTCTGGTGACGCTGGCGGTGTTCTGGTGGACGGTCACCGGTTGGATGAATTCCCTGCGCAATGCAGTGACGACCATGTTCGACGATTGCACGCAGGAGCTGAACGTGGTTAAGGCGCGATTGCGCGATACGGTCGCTGCGATCATGGTGGCGGTACTGTTCATATTGTCGACCGCGGCGGGCGTCGTCTCTGGCGGCCTGATGAGACTGGTGTTGCGGGCGCTTGGCATCGCCGACGATTCGCTGCCGGGCGCGCTGTTGCTGGAATCGACCGGTTTCGCTACCGGCGTGTTGCTGAATTTCGCGTTGTTCATGCTGCTGCTGCGCGTGGTCGCGCACATACGCGCGGGCAAATTCACGCTGGTGGGGGCGGCGCTTGGGGCTCTGGCGGTCGCGGTGATGCAGCTGCTGGGCGCTCGTCTGTTGACGGGTGCGTCGCGCAACCCGATGCTGGCGCCGTTCGCAGCCATCATCGGCGTGCTCATCTGGTTCAACTTGGTGGCGCAGGTGATTATGATCTGCGCGGCGTTCATCGCCGAGTGCCGTCGGGGGGGGGCGGGGAGAGCCGGAGCTAGCTACAGCCGCTGTCAGCTGACAGGGTAACTGGCACCAAGCATTGCCGGATACGATATCGTATGAGACGGCTGCGAGCTTCATCGCAGGTCGCAAGGTGCATGTCTTTCATGAGATGTGCCGTAGAGCATATGACGAGAGGGGAGTTCCCATGGCGATTGATGTATATGGTGCAACATGGTGCGGCGACTGCCACCGTGCCAAGAACGCGCTCGACCGGTTCGGCGCCGCTTACACGTGGCACGACATCGAGCAGGAGGAGGGCGCGGCCGACCGTGCCGTTGAGATCAGCGGCCAAAAGCACATCCCGGTCGTGCTCTATGGCGACGGGTCGTTCCAGGTCGAGCCGTCCGTCGTGGACATCCAGAACAAGCTCAAGGAGCTTGGCCTGCTCGGGTGAGCGGTGAGTGGCTGCGGCGGTGGCGAACGATGGCGGGCGGCTGATGGCGAGGTGCAGTATCGGCTGTCCGCCATTGAACACGATGCATCAATTCGCGCCTTATGGTCGGCGCTTTTGCAAAGTGAGGACAGCATCGTTGCTTGATTTGACCAGATTCTATCCGTAGGCAGAAAGGGCACTTGCGCCCGCAGCGCGAACACCTGAGTGCCGCCTTCCGGCACCGCACCCGGACCACCAGCGCGGGAGCGGGACGCAACGGGGAATCGTCCACCGACACGTCCTCGACGACCATGCCTTTGACGTTCAGCAATCGTTTGAATAAGCTCTTCAACTAAGGCGCTTTCTTCGGTTGTATTTCTTGGTCGAATGTAGTATTGAATTCGCATGATATGGAAGCGCGACCGTCTCCCATGCCCCCGCAGGATAAGGAGCTTCAGCCTGACGGCCTCCGCGCCGTTATATCCATGTCGATGGGCGAATCGACGTGTCAGCGCATAAGGACATAGGGAAGAGCAACGACGAAGCCATCAGAGGAAGTGGAAACCATGGATGACGCCACCCCAGAGGAGAGCAAGCCCAAGGGTATTAAGCCCGCCAACCTCACCGCCATCATCATCGCGGCGGTGGTCGTGGCGGTGGCGGGTATCGGCGGCGGCTACGCCTACTGGACGCACCAAGAATCGACTGGATACCACGCGGCGGTCGAACAGGCCGGGAAGGCCGACAGGGCGCTCTCGAAGGCCGTGGACGAGGCCACGGCGACCGAGTACAAGGCTGATCAGCTCAAGGAGCCGAAGCTGCTGGGCAAGCTCGACGACGCCATCGGGAAGGCGAAGGCGCTCAAGGGCATCCCCAACGACGCCCCCAGCGAATGGCTGGCGTGGCGACTCGCCTCCGCGAGGCTGCCAGTTTCAAACGACGAACAACATGCCGATGACACTGAGGTGACCGTTCGGGAATATACCCATGAATAGCGACGCAAGTTGAGCGTGCGTGATGCTGACAATGTGGCTAGAGAGCTGTTACGGCTGCATCCCGGCATTTTCTCGTGACATGCCCCGGCTGCTTTCGAGTGGCCGGGATTTGTTGTATCCACCCCATGCGATTGTTTCATTAGTGCGACACGCCGAACTTGCGGCGGTGATGCACTTGTGTAACAATAAGTCATGTCAGCCAAGGAACTGACAAAGCGAGGTCACACAATGGGACTCACCGAAATAAGGAAGTCCCAAGGACTGACCCAAGAGCAACTAGCCAAGAAGTCGGGAGTGAACCGAGGGTCGATATCACGACTTGAGGCCGGCATAAAGCCCATAGGCAATGCAACATTCAACACCGTTGTCCGCCTGGGGGATGCTCTCGGGGTCAAGGACTTGCGGGACTTCCTCGATAACTAAAAAATGGGCCTTAGCGGCTGCCACCGCTAAGGCCCGGTGCTCAGTAATCATTGACCAATCTAACTAGTGGTCAAAGTCATTGATCTGACAGGCATCTGAAACACGAGCATGGTCAGCGACGACGGCACCACGGTGGTCAAAGTCATTGATCTGACAGGCATCTGAAACGCGTGGAAGTTGCGGGTGGCGACGGTCTGCGTGGTCAAAGTCATTGATCTGACAGGCATCTGAAACGCGACCCGTTGTTGCGGTTCGTGGACATGGGTGGTCAAAGTCATTGATCTGACAGGCATCTGAAACTGTGGACGGACAACAACGGCATTGTCCGCAGTGGTCAAAGTCATTGATCTGACAGGCATCTGAAACAGGCATGCACCAATAACCACTGCTGCCACGGTGGTCAAAGTCATTGATCTGACAGGCATCTGAAACCGACTACGTAGGACGCACACATGGGTGAATATTTGCTCGTTTCAAGGCCACTGTTATTGCCGAAGAAGGCCGATCGCGC
>ERZ773138.515-NODE-515-length-45901-cov-7.770449_pt1 | contig 45901 bp, 38 predicted proteins | sample MGYA00511114_ERZ773138 | MGnify/ENA primary metagenome ERZ773138 (study PRJEB29015, sample SAMEA2737805) | human gut metagenome | biome: human gut; feature: human-associated habitat; material: faeces | place: China | collected 2012 ...
GATGGTGTAGTCCCGGAGCTTGGTGGCGTACTCCAGGCCGTGGCCGGGGAACTGTCCGGAGTTTTTCTCCGTAAAATGAGACAGATACGCGGAGAAGAACGCCTTTTCCCTGCAGAAGCCTCATGCCGGAGGGGATAGCCGCGCACCCGGCACTAACCGGATGCATGGGAAGTCAGCCGGGGGGCCGGTGGGACACGCGGGACCGGGCGGGAACGTTTTTTTTCACAACTGAATACTGCAGGAAAGAGCAGGTTCAATTTTTCTTTCACAAATGTGAAAGATTCTCCCGCAGTGTTATAAAAAAATGGCCGCCCGCATTGCAGCGGCGGCCGTTCTGGGCGCTGAATCCCTCATGTCAGAAGCTCTTCCTGTCCGGGGCCTGGGCCATGGTCATGAAGAGTTTTACGCGGTTGAGCAGGTTGGCTTCGGAACTGCCGCCCTCGTAATCGACGGCCATAAGATTGACGTTGGGATAGAGCTGCTTCAGGCTTTTGAAGACGCCGCGGCCGACGATGTGGTTGGGCAGGCAGCCGAAAGGCTGCAGGCAGAGGGCGTTGGTGATGCCCTCGGAGATGAAGCGCAGCAGCTCCGCGGAGAGGAGCCATCCTTCGCCGGCCTGAAAGTCCCTCGAAATGAGCCTGCCGGCGTTGTGAACGAGATCCCGGAACCGGCCGAGAGGGGGAAAACGCGTGCCGGCGAGTGCCTTGCGCGCGGCGTTCCGCATATGTTCCACCTTCTGGATGACGTACCAGCCGAAGAAGGCGGGCAGGGCCTTTCCTCCGAGATGCTGCCACTGGTAAACGGGATCGGAGAAGCAGTAGAGCAGGAAGTCGACTATGTCCGAGATGACCGGCTCTCCGCCCTCATGACGCGTAACGTCGGCCATGTGCCGGTTCGCGTCGGGGTGATAGCAGAGCAGAATTTCGCCCACTATGCCGACGCGCGGGCGCGGCACCATATCCATGGGGATGGTCAGAAAGTCCCTCACCATGGCCTGCATGTCATCGGCGAAATCGCGTTTCCTGTTGGCCGCGAAGTCGGCGCCGAGCAGATCTATCCATTTCTTCTGCAGCTCATCCGTGTCACCGGACGTCTTCTCGTAGGTGCGCGTGTGGTTTGTGAGGCGCTGCAGCATGTCACCGTACGTGACGGCAACGATGAGGTTGTGCAGAAGAGCGCTGGTCATGGTGAAACCGGGCTGGGACGTGCCTGTCTGGGCGCGCAGAATAAGAGACGGCACATCGTCGAAGCCGGCCTCATGCAGGGCTTTTCTCAGCAGGGCGGGATAGTTGGTGGCGCGGCAGGGGCCGCAGGTCTGCGAGAGCATGAGCGCGCAGTTTTTCGGATCGACGGCGCCGCTCTGCAGGGCGTTGATGAGCTGGCCGATGACCACCTGTGACGGGTAGCAGGAGTCGTTGTTGACGTACTTCAGACCTGTTTCGATGTCCTTTGCGGAAACCGTGGGCAGGACGTAGCAGTTGTACCCGGCTCCCCGGAACATATTCTCTGCCAGGGCGAAATGGATGGGCGCCATCTGCGGGACGATAATAGTCCGGGTTGTGCGCATCTCCTTTGTGAAAACCGGAGATTTCGGCACCTCTCCCTGCTGCTTTACGCCCTTCCTGCGCTGGCGCTCGCGCCTGTCCTCCACCGTGGCGAGGAGGGAGCGGATGCGGATGCGTGCCGCGCCCAGAGAGGGACCCTCGTCAATTTTGAGGAGGGTATGCATTTTATTGGCACTGTGGAGCAGCTCGGCCACCTGGTCAGAGCTGATGGCGTCAACGCCGCAGCCGAAGGAGGTCAGCTGAACGAGTTCGAGTTCCTCGTGTTCCGTGACCACCCTGGCGGCACGGTAGAGACGGGCCGGGAAGCTCCACTGGTCCACGATGCGCAGATCGATGTCCTCGCTGCCCGCCATCCAGGCCACGCTGTCCTCAGAAAGCACGGCCGCTCCCAGCGACGTGATGAGCTTGGGGATGCCGTGGTTGATCAGGGGATCCACGTGATAGGGGCGGCCGCAGATGACAACGCCGATGCCGTGCTTTTCGTGAAGCAGATTCACGATGCGCCGGCCTTCCTCGTGCAGGGCCGTGCGGTAAGCGTCCTGGGCCGCATGGGCTTTCAGAATGGCCCTGCGGATTTCGCCGCGGGAGATGCCGAACTCGTCCGAGAGCTGCCTGGTCAGGGATTTGTCGTCAAAGGGGTTCACGAAGGGCGTGTGCATCCTGCAGCCGGAGGTCCGGATGTCCTCGTTGTTGAGGCGCACCACCTCCGGATAGCCGCAGGCTACGGGACAGCTGTAACAGTCCACGGAGTTCTTGTACTCGATGCGCTCGCGGGGGATGCACGGGAAGAAAATCTGGGGCACACCATGGCTGATGAGCCAGGAAATGTGGCCGTGGGCGAGCTTTGCGGGGTAGCATACGGACTGTGAAGGCATGGAGCTGATGCCCATGTCAAAGATCTGCTTGCTGGAGAAAGGCGATACCTCAACGCGGAAGCCTAGTTCCGTGAAAAGCGTGAACCAGAATGGGTAGCGCTCGTAAATGTTGAGCACGCGCGGAATGCCCAGGCGGCCGCGGGGGGCCCTGTCCGGGGGCAGGGGCGTGTAAATGAAGAGGTGCTCTTCCTTCCAGGTGTAGATGCTCGGGAGCTGTTCCCTGCTCTGTGTGTCTGTCCTGGCGCCGCGATCGCAGCGGTTGCCGGAAACGAGACGCTGGCCGTTGGAAAAAGTGTTGATGGTCAGATGACAGTGGTTGCCGCAGCCCTTGCAGCGCAGGGCCTTCGTGGTCACGGAAAGGTTCTTCAGCGAGGCTGCGGTCAGCGTGCTTGGCTCATAGCTGTCCTTCTTCTGCATGACCAGGAGCGCGATGCCGTAGGCTCCCATATGTCCGGACAGGTTGGGACGGTGCACTTCCCGGCCGAGCATGTTTTCCATGACCTTGAGAAGGGCGTCGTTGAGGAAGGAGCCGCCCTGCACGAGCACATGTTCTCCGAGATCCTTCGGGGAACGCAGGCGGAGCACTTTGTAAAGGGCGTTGCGGATGACCGAGTAGCAGAGGCCGGCCGCTATGTCGTCGACACTGCGCCCTTCCTTCTGCGCCTGCTTCACCTTCGAATTCATGAACACGGTACAGCGGGAGCCGAGATCTACGGGATGCTTCGCGAAAAGCGCGGTCTGCACGAATTTTTCCATGCTCATGCCGAGGCTGGTGGCGAAGGTCTGCAGAAAGGCCCCGCATCCCGAGGAGCAGGCCTCGTTGAGGCGCACGTCAGCCACGGCTCCCTCGTCCACCTGCAAGCACTTCATGTCCTGGCCGCCGATATCGATGACATAGGTGGTGTCGGGGTGCAGGGAGCAGGCTGCCTTGAGATGGGCAACAGTCTCCACCTCTGAGACCTGGGCCGCGAGGGCCGCGCGCGCAAGGTTCGCGCCGTAGCCTGTGGTGCCTACGCCGCGCAGGTGCGCGGTTCCGGGGATGCGGCCGAGCAGATCAATGAGGAAGGGCAGCAGGTTCTTCAGGGGATCGCCGTCGTTGCGGTTGTAGGATTTGGCAAGCACGCGGCCTGCGCTGTCAATGAGAACGCTCTTGACCGTTGTCGAGCCGAGGTCCACGCCGAGGTAGAGATCGCCTGAGGCTGAGGCCAGATCTGCTTCAGGCAGTCTGTCGAGCCCGTGGGAGGCGCGGAAAGAGGCGTACTCCTCCTCGTTTTTGAAAAGGCAGGGCAGGGAATTTTTGTTCTTTGCTTCGCCCCTGTACGCGGCAAGCCGCCCGATGAGCACGGAAACAGGGATGGATTCCTTTTCAGCGGATGCCGACAGGGCTGCGCCCTTGGCAACCATGAACTGACCGTCCGGGAAGGTGAGTGTCTGTGCAGGCGTAAGCTTCAGCGTTTCGGCGAAACGCCTGACAAGCTCGGGGAGAAAATGAAGAGGGCCGCCAAGGAAGGCGACATTGCCGCGTATGGGCTGGCCGCAGGCAAGACCGCTGATGGTCTGCTCGACCACAGCCTGCAGGACGGAGATGGCCAGATCTTCGCGTGAGACGCCCTCGTTGAGCAGCGAGACCATGTCAGTTTTGGCGAACACGCCGCAGCGCGAGGCGATGGGGTGTATGGCTTTGGCATGAGAGGCGAGAGTGTTGAGGCCTGACGTGTCAGTGTGAAGCAGCGTGGCCATCTGATCGATGAAGGCGCCCGTGCCGCCGGCACAGGCCTCGTTCATGCGCAGATCAATGCTGCGTCCGAAATAAAGAATCTTCGCGTCCTCGCCGCCGAGTTCAATGGCGACGTCTGTCTGGGGAGCCAGCCTGGAAATGCTGCGCGAGGAGGCGATGACTTCCTGAATGAACGTGAGGCCGAGGGCGCGGGGCAGGTCAAGGGCTGCCGAGCCGGTAACGGCGCCATGGACGGCGATGCCGGGGAAATGTTTTGCAAGGTCCTCGAGAATGGAGAGGAGCATCTCGCGCGTGGCCGCGCCGTGACGCTTGTAGCTGGAATAGAGCGTATTGCCTGCGGCATCCAGGAGCACAGCCTTGACTGTAATAGAGCCGACATCAATGCCCAGATAACGGTTATCCGACATAGTTTCCTCAATGCCCCGGAAAGAGCGGACTGCTCCGGCGCGGAAAAGGCCGCGGGATCTGTCCGTGGGGCAGGTGATCTCCGAGTCCGGACTGACAAAAACAGGGAGAATCCGGCTCTCCCATGCAGGTTATCAGAAAAGAACGATGGTCAATTCTTTATATATGTAAAGCAAGAGGGAAAACTGGGCAAGAGGGGGAAACGTGGCACACATGGTAAGGTGTGCCGGGAAAGAGAGCTGAAAATGCAGGATTTTTCCGGCATTGAAAAAAACGGCAGGGGTCGTAAGGAGCATATAACAGCCGCGGGATCGCGTAAGGGTTCCGGTTTTTCACGGGATTCAGCGGCATGCGTCTGTGTCAGACGCCGGCAGGGAAGATGTCTCAGGCCGGCGTATTCCAACAACCAGGGAAACAGGAGGCGGCATTCCCCCCTGCAGGCCGCAGGGTCTTGTGCCGGTTGTTTATGCAAAAGTATCTGGCTGAATTTTTTGGCACGTTCTGGCTTGTTCTTGGCGGCTGCGGTACAGCTATCTATGCCTGCGCCTTCCCCAATACGGGCGTGGGATTCGTGGGCGTCGCTCTGGCTTTCGGTCTGACTGTCCTGACCGGAGCGTATGCCTTTGGCCACATTTCCGGCGGCCATTTCAACCCGGCCGTCTCCGTGGGCCTCTGGCTCGGCGGCAGGTTCCCCGGCAGGGATCTCATTCCCTATGTCGTCTCCCAGTGTCTGGGCGCCATTCTGGCCGGCGGCGTGCTCTACGCCATTGCCACTGGCAAATCTGACTTCAGTCTGGCCGGCGGCTTTGCCTGCAACGGGTACGGGGAGCATTCCCCGGGGCAGTACAGCGCTGCAGCCTGCTTCCTCTGCGAAGTGGTGATGACCGCCATGTTCATTGTGGTCATCCTCGGATCTACTGACAAACGCGCGCCGGTCGGTTTTGGCCCCCTGGCCATCGGCCTCTGCCTCACCCTCATCCATCTCATCAGCATCCCGGTGACCAATACCTCGGTCAACCCCGCCCGCAGCCTCGGCGTGGCCCTCTTTGAAGGCGGCTGGGCCCTGGAGCAGCTGTGGATGTTCATTGTCGCTCCCGTTCTCGGCGCCATAGTCGGTGCCATCGTTTACCGCATCGTAGGCGGCGACGACTAACCGGTTTCTCCATCTCTGACTTCTGCCGGGCCGTCCGTGCCCGGCTTTTTTATCTCTCACAAAAAAGAAGGGCCGCTGCCTTCCGGCAGCGGCCCCGACCCTGGGGAAGGAAGGATAAGTCCGTTTAGAAGGTGTAGGCGAAGATGAGCTGCGCCTTCCAGGCGTCCTGGGCGTCGTAGCCTTCGGTCCTGTTAGCCTTCTTCCACGTATCGTGGTCAATGAAGTTCACGATGTAGCCGAGTTCGAAGTTGATCTCGAAGTTTTCGTACATCTGGTAAGAGTTGACGAGGTTGAATTCGAGCAGTCCGTCATTGGTGGTCAGATAAAGCTCGGGATCGCTGGCGAAGGTGTCCCCATCGTAGGAGCCGCCGTTGCCGGATTCCCAGCTCCACGGATGAGCAGCGTACTTGGCCATGGTCGGGCTGTTGGTGCCACCCCAGTAGGCGATGCGGAAGGTGTGCTTCAGGTCTTCAACAAAGCTCATGTCCGCGACCTGGAGACCGATGCCCCAGGTGCCGGCGTAGTCGAGGTTGCGGTCATAGAGAGAGCCGCTGGAAGCCCAGCCCCAGTTGCCATCACCCATGAAGGAGGTGAGGTTGGTGCTCGGGGAGACGGCAGGCATACGCTCGGAGCCGTTCTTCGGGTTGTCGTCATCACCGGAAGCGTACCAGCCGAAGATGCCCGGGGTGCCCCAGTCCATCTTGTATTCGACGAGGGCTTTGGCGAGCCAGCCCTGGCGCTCGGTGCTGAAGCGGGTCTTGCCGCCGCCGTCGACACGTTCAATGGTGCCGCGGCCCTGGCTGCCGACATAGCCATAGTTGATGTCGAATTCGATGTTGAGCGGATCCCAGAGGGTGAGCTTCACGGGAAGACCGGCCCAGAAAGCGGTGGTGTTGGCGTTACTGGTGCGTTCGAAGGAGCCGTCGCCGTCACCGTGATTCCACCTGGAGTTCATGTAGTTGGAGGTCATGTAGGGGGTGATGTCGGTCTCGGCATCAGTCTCGCCGCGGAAAGCGTTCTGTCCGATGACGCCCAGCATGGCCCAGGGGGTGATTTCAATACCGTCGAAGGTCAGAGGCAGGGTCAGGGCGAAGAGGTCGACGTTGTCAAGGTAGGACTTTTTGTTGTTGCCGCTGTAGTCGCCATCCTGGACATCGTAGTTGTCATTGAGGGGGCGGGCCCACATGCCGGTGAGGCCGACATTCTCATTGAACTGCATGTGGAAGGTGACGCCGGCCGCGTCATCGTCGAGAACGGCGGAGCCGCCGGCGACGTTGGGCAGGGCCAGGGCCTGGATGCCCATGCGGAAGGAAAGGGTGGTATCGGGAACCATCCAGTCGATGTAGGCGTTCTTCACCTCGACCGCGACGCCGTCAGCGCCCATGGCGCCGCCGGAGCCCTTGCCGTATGTACCGCCGCTGCCCCAGGTCTGGTCACCGATTTCAAAGAACACGGTGCCGGAGAGGGATTCGGACGCGACAGCGTCCAGCTGAAGGCGTACGCGCTGTGAAGCAGTGAAGCGGTCACTGCTGTCAGCCTTCTTTTTTCCGTTTTCAGCGGTGCGGGTCTTGTCAACGAAGTTGCCCTGTCCGCCGGCGAAACCGACCAGCCATTCGCCCTGCGCCTTGAAATCGATGGCGCTGGCAGAGGAGGCTGCGCTGAAGACAAGACCGGCAGCCAGGAGAAGAGTCAGACATTTTTTCATGAAAAGTACCTCATGCGGGCCCGGACCGAACGGATGCCCGCGTTTTTTTCGGAAGACGCTTCAGGAACGCCTCATTCCGAGCGTAGGCTCAGGGAAAGAAAAAGTCTATGAAAATATGAAAAAATATATTTTCTTCATACTATTCATATACTAACTTAAATTTTATAGCATGAATAACAACCTGCTTCGGAGGTGCCTTTGTCCCCGCAGGCTGAAATTCACAAGAGACCCGGCGCTTCGGGATGCGCCGCTGAAAAGGCGTTTACCGCTTTGTCCTCCTTGATTGAATGCAAATAGAATTTGAAATTCTATTTCAATAATGTCAAGTTTTTTTTACCAAGAATATTGAAAGGAGGAACAAAGGGCGGCAGAGACAGAAAAAGGCCGCGGCCCGGAAGGGCTGCGGCCTTAAGACCCGGAAGGGAAGGAAGAAGCGGATTAGAAGGTGTAGGCGAAGATCAGCTGGGCCTTCCAGGCATCCTGGTTGTCCATGCTTTCAGCCCTGTTGGCCTTCTTCCACGTGTCATTGTCGATGAAGTTCACGACGTAGCCGAGTTCGAGGTTGATCTCGAAGTTCTCGTACATCTGGTAGGAGTTGACGAGGTTGAACTCGAGCAGGCCGTCATTGGTGGTCAGATAGAGCTCAGGCTCGGCGTTGGCGAAGCTGTCGTTGTAGCTTCCGCCCCAGCCGGACTCGTAGCTCCACGGATGGGCAGCGTACTTGGCCATGGTCGGGCTGTTGGTGCCGCCCCAGTAGGCCACGCGGAAGGTGTGTTTGAGGTCTTCGACGAAGCTCATGTTGGCAATCTGGAGGCCGATGCCCCAGGTGCCGGCGTAGTCGAGGTTGCGGTCATAGAGAGAGCCGCTGGAAGCCCAGCCCCAGTTGCCATCACCCATGAAGGAGGTGAGGTTGGTGCTCGGGGAGACGGCAGGCATACGCTCGGAGCCGTTCTTCGGGTTGTCGTCATCACCGGAAGCGTACCAGCCGAAGATGCCCGGAGTGCCCCAGTCCATCTTGTATTCGACGAGGGCTTTGGCGAGCCAGCCCTGACGCTCAGTGCTGAAGCGGGTCTTGCCGGCGCCGTCGGAGCGTTCGATGCTGCCGCGGCCCTGGCTGGCGACATAGCCGTAGTTGATATCAAATTCGATGTTGAAGGGATCCCAGAGGGTGAGCTTCACGGGGAGGCCGGCCCAGAAGGCTGTGGTGTTGGCGTTCTTGGTGCGCTCGAAGCTGTCACCGCTGTTCCACCTGTCGCTCATGTAGTTGGAGGTCATGTAAGGAGTGACATCCGTGGTGGCGTTATCGGCACCGGAGCGGAAGGCGTTCTGGCCGATGACACCAAGCATGGCCCAGGGTGTGACTTCAATGCCGTCGAAGGTCAGGGGCAGGGTCAGGGCAAAGAGGTCGATATTGTCGAGGTAGGACTTCTTGTTGTTGCCGCTGTAGTCGCCATCCTGAACATCGTAGTTGTCGTTGAGCGGACGGGCCCACATGCCGGTGAGGCCAACGTTTTCATTGAACTGCATATGGAAGGTGACGGCGGCGCCATCATCATCCAGCACAGCGGAACCACCGGCGGCATTGGGCAGGGTCAGGCCCTGGATGCCCATGCGGAAAGCCAGGGTGGTTTCCGGAACGGCCCAGTCGATATAGGCGCGCTTCACTTCCACGGCCACGCCGTCAGCGCCCATGGCACCGCCGGAGCCCTTGCCGTACGTGCCGCCGCTGCCCCAGGTCTGGTCGCCGATTTCAAAGTACACGGTGCCGGAAAGGGCTTCGGAAGCGACAGCGTCCAACTGCAGACGGATACGCTGGGCAGCGGAGAAGCGGTCGCTGCTGTCAGCCTTCTTCTTGCCGTCGGCCGTGGTGCGGGTCTTGTCAACGAAGTTGCCCTGACCGCCGGCGAAGCCGACGAGCCACTGGCCCTGAGCCTTGAAATCAATAGCACTGGCGCTGGAGGCCGCGCTGAACACGAGGCCGGCTGCGAGAAGGAGTGTCATAAATTTTTTCATGAGTGGTTCCCCTCTTATAAAAATTGCGTCATCCTTGTACGCGATTCCAACGTATAGAAAAAATTCCGGTGTGGCAAGTAAAATGTCAAAAAATTTTGACTTTATTCCCGGGAGAACAAAAAATACCTGTATTTTCAGCAGGTCTGCATTGCAGGAGCACGATTCGTTTTTGTATTCAGAAATGGCCGGAATTCAATAAAAAATGAATTTTTTCAACCTATTGCGAAAGCAGGCCTTTGAAACATCTTTGTCGGTTCAGGCGATGGAATTGTATCAGCTGTTGGTACAAAAAATTGTACCATAATGCAAATACGTACCGGTCAGGCGTAAGGGTACGGAAATGCATGCGTTTTTTGTGCGGAAAACCGTCCACCAGGATATGGAAAACGCCGGAAGCGTCTGTGCGCTTCCGGCGTTTTCCTGATTCATCAGAGATATTCGGGATTGGCCGCGGCCTTGCCGCCGTCGGTCATGATTTCAACGTATTGTTCCAGATACCCGTCCACCGGAATGATGGCGAATTTCTTTCCGCACATGGGGCAGCGGATAACGGCAGGCTGCGTCGGTGCGCCGACCGGTATCTTCTCCTGGCAGTGGGGGCATTCGTAATAAAAGACGAGAGTGAGCCCGCAGGGGGCCACGGGATCCGGCATTTTCGTCTGGGCCATGGCGCTAGCCCTTCCTTTCCGCGAGGCAGGTGCCGGTCATCTCGGCCGGAACGGGCATGCCCCAGAGAGAAAGGATGGTCACGGCTACATCACCGAGCTTGCCGTCCTTCAGGCTCCAGCCTTTTTCGTCATCCATGAGGATGCAGGGAACGGGATTGGTTGTGTGCGCCGTATGCGGTCGCCCGTCCTCAGAAAGCATCTTCTCGCAGTTGCCGTGATCGGCGATGATGATCATGCGTCCGTTGCGGGCGCGTACGGCCGCTTCCATGCGCCCGATGCATTCGTCTACGGTTTCGCAGGCTGTGACAGCCGCGGGAATGACACCGGTGTGGCCGACCATGTCGCCGTTAGCTAGGTTGCAGACCACGAGGTCATAAATGCCGCGGTTCCAGTTTTCCACGAATCTGTCCGTGACCGTGCGGGCGCTCATGGCCGGCGCAAGATCATAGGTTGGCACGTCGCGGGGCGAGGGAACAAGGATGCGGTCCTCGCCGTCAAAGGGCTTTTCCACGCCGCCGTTGAAGAAATAGGTTACGTGGGCGTACTTCTCCGTTTCTGCGAGGCGCAGCTGGCGCAGCCCCGCTCTGGCGACCACCTCGCCCAGAACCATGGGAATGTCCTGATCCGGGAAGGCAACAGGGGTGGTCAGAGCCGCGTCATAGGATGTCATGGAGGCGGCGCCGGCCAGTTTCGGGAGCGTGCCGCGGTCAAAGCCGCTGAAGTCCGGTGACGTGAGGGCTGAGACGATTTCGCGCATGCGGTCGGCCCGGAAATTGAAGAAGAAGACGCCGTCGCCGTCCTTCAGTCCGGGTTCTTCCTGGCTGACCCAGACGGGTTTGACGAACTCATCGGTGACGCCTTCCTTATACGAATCGTCCAGAGCCCCGAGCGCGTCTGCCTTCCGGGGACCCTCACCGTGGCAGAAGAGGTCGAAGGCCTGCTTCACGCGCTCCCAGCGCTTGTCGCGGTCCATGGCGTAGAAACGGCCGTAGAGTGCGGCGATGTGGGCGTTTTTCAGATCCTTCAGCGCGTCCTGGAGCTGGGTGATGTATTTTTTGCCGCTCGAGGGCGGCGTGTCGCGGCCGTCCATGAAACAGTGGACCAGAATGGGGACGCCGGCGCCGGCCGCGGCCCTGCACAGGGCGATAAGATGATGGATGTGGCTGTGTACGCCGCCGTCGGAAAGAAGGCCCGCGAAATGAAGCCTGCCGTGCGCCTTCAGGGTTTCCTGTACGACATTCACGAAGACGGGATTGGTTTCCAGCGTGCCGTCTTCCATGGCCATGTCGATACGCGTCATGTCCTGGTAGACGACGCGGCCCGCGCCGATATTGAGGTGTCCGACTTCGGAGTTGCCCATATAGCCTTCGGGCAGGCCGACGGCGCGGCCCGAGGCCTTAAGCTGGGAGTGAGGGCAGGTGGCTGTGAGTCTGTCCAGATTGGGAGTGCGGGCAAGGCTCGTGGCGTTGCCCGGTCCGGCAGGGGCTATGCCCCAGCCGTCCATAATCAGGAGAAGTGTTGGTTTCATTATTCTGCCTTTTCAGCCTTTGCCGCCATGGTGCGCAGTTCCTCGCGGGACGAGGGGACGCTCCAGAGGGCTTCCAGATTGTACATTTCGCGCGTGGCTTCCTGGAAAATATTGACGACCACATCGTTGCAGTCCACGAGCAGCCACTGGCCGTTGGTATAACCGTCCATGCGGAGGTACTCGTACTTCTTTTCATGGCAGAGGGCGGAAATGCCGTCGGCGAGGCTCTGGGCGTGGCGCACGGAAGTCGCTGTGGCGATGACCAGGCCGTCAGTGAAGGAGCCGCGTCCGGAAAGATCAATGGTGGTGACGTTCTGGGCCTTGTGCTCCTGCAGGAAGCGGGCCATGTCGGCCATCTTCTCCCCGGTGGGGAGATCGGAATAGACTTTCTTTTTGGGAGTGATGCTGTTCATAGTCCCTCATTATATCTTTTAAATATGGATAAGCGTGTTTGGCACGGGCGTTCTTGACGATTGCCGGAGAAAGGGCAAGAATGACCGCCCAATGTACCTACCCAAATAAGCATGTATAATCAAGCAGGTAAGGAGCTGGCCATGCTTTACGATATCAAAATGGAAAGTATGCCCCGGGAAGAACTTAAAGCCCTGCAGCTGAAGAGGCTGCAGGACGTGGCGAACCGGGTGTACTACAATGTCCCCTTCTATCATAAGCGCTTCGACGAACTCGGCGTCAAACCCACGGATATCAGGAGTCTCGATGACATCCGCCGCCTGCCCTTTACCACCAAGCAGGATCTGCGCGACCGTTATCCCCTGGGCTTCATGGCCGTGCCGCGTGAAAACATCGCGCGCCTGCACGCTTCGAGCGGCACCACGGGCCAGGCTGTTGTGGGCTGCTACACGAAGCGCGACCTGAAGAACTGGGCGCGGATGGGCTGCCGCTGCCTCATGGCGAGCGGCGTCACCCCGCAGGATCTCGTGCACGTGGCGTACGGCTACGGCCTCTTCACCGGCGGCCTCGGACTGCATGACGCTGCCACCGAACTTGGCTGCACCGTCGTCCCCGCATCCGGCGGTTCAACCCGCCGTCAGACCGTCCTCATCCGCGATCTCGGCGCCACGGTTCTGGCCTGCACGCCTTCCTACGCTCTTCATCTTTATGAAGTCGGCCTTGAGAACGGCATCGATTTCAAGAAGCTTCCCCTGCGCGTGGGCATTTTCGGTGGTGAGCCCTGGTCCAAGGCCATGCGTCAGGAAATGGAAGAGAATATGGGTATCGATACCCATAACATCTACGGCCTTTCCGAGATCATGGGACCCGGCGTGGCCATTGACTGTAGCGAACACAACGGCCTGCATCTCTGGGAAGATCATTTCATCGCCGAAATCGTGGATCCCGCCACTGGCGAGCCCGTGCCTGAAGGCGAGCTCGGTGAGCTCGTGCTGACCAACCTGACCAAGGAAGGCTCTCCGCTCATCCGCTACCGCACCCGCGACCTCACTTCCATTGACACCAGGCCCTGCAAGTGCGGCCGCACGCACGCACGCCTGCAGCGCTTTGCCGGCCGTTCCGATGATATGCTCATTATCCGCGGCGTGAACGTCTTCCCGCAGCAGATCGAGAACCTCATCCTGAAGACGGACGGTCTGTCTCCCAACTACCAGCTGGTGGTTGAGCGTGAGGGCTCCCTCGATACCATGGAAGTCCAGGTCGAAGTGAACGAGTCTATTTTCCATGACCAGATCGGCAAGCTCCAGGAAATCCAGGCCAAACTGAAGAGCCAGATTAAGGACTTCTTCGGAGTGACAACGAAGGTCCGTCTCATGGAGCCCCATTCCATTGAGCGTTCCAAGGGCAAGGCCACCCGCGTCATCGATAAACGCGATTTGAAGAATTCTTTGTAAAAAATAAAAAAGTGCTTGACGGAAAGGGCTCTCCGGCGTAGAGTCCCTTTTCGTTGAGCGGGAGTAACTCAGCGGTAGAGTGCAACCTTGCCATGGTTGACGTCGCGGGTTCAAATCCCGTCTCCCGCTCCAAAATTTTTCGGCATCCCGTGCGGGAATAACTCAGTGGTAGAGTGCTAGCTTCCCAAGCTGGAGGCCGCGGGTTCAAATCCCGTTTCCCGCTCCATTTTTTCAGTGAGCCTGCAGGTTTTTCTGCAGGCTCTTTTTTTTGTCTTCCGCTCTTCCCCCCTGCCATGTGTGGGAAGCGGTTTGTGTGCATGCGTCCGCTGCGTCCGGTGCGGCGCATGGCACCGGAAGTGCCTGCAGCGGGACTCAGAGGATACGGAGGAGTCAGGAAAGGAGCGCTCCCCGGATCGCGGGGAGGCTGCCAGCAGCACGGTATGCCCCGGTCCGCTCCGTGACGCCCCTGATTTTTTTCAGCTGACGTTAGGGATTCCCGCTCCGTTTCCGCTGTCTTCAGTCTGATGAGGCCTCGGTCTGCAGGGCCGGGAAATGTCTGTGGCCTGGACGCAAAAAAGCCGGCCGCGGGAGAGCAGCCGGCTTCTGAAAGGAAGAGGAGACGGGACGTTCTGCCTTACATTTTTTTCTGAAGGCGGTCGCGGACGAAGATTGCGATCATATTCATGCCCAGGACGAGGAAGATGAGCACGATGGCGGTGCCGTACTGCAGCGGGCGGGTCTTGTCGATTTCCGTGCCGGCTGTGCAGAGCACGTAGATGTGATAGGGCAGGGCCATGACGGGATCAAAGATGGAAGACGGCGTTTTCGGCGTGAAGTAGACGGCCGCCGTGAACATGATGGCCGCAGTCTCGCCGGCTGCCCTGGCGACGCCGAGGATGGCGCCGGTGAGCATGCCGGGAAGGGCGCAGGGGAGCGCTACCCTGGCGATGGTCTGGGACTGTGTGGCGCCGAGGGCGAGGGACGCCTCCCTGTAGGTGTCCGGCACGTTCCTGAGGGCTTCTTCGGATGTGCTGATAATGACGGGCAGAGTAAGCAGGGCGAGCGTCAGCACGCCGGACAGGATGCTTACGCCCATGCCGAGGAAGGTGACGAAGAAGGACAGGCCGAAGAGGCCGAAAACAACGGAAGGCACACCGGCCAGGTTGTTAACGCCAAGGCGGACGATATCGGCGAAGCGCGTGTTCCCGGCGTATTCATGGAGATAGATGGCCGAGGCCACGCCCAGAGGGAAGGCGATAATAAGCGATCCGAGGGAAAGTATGGCCGTTCCGATAATGCAGGGGAAAATACCGCCTTCAGTCATCATGTTCTTCGGAGGCTCCGTGAGGAAGCTCCAGGAGATGACGGGCAGGCCTTCGATGGCGAGATAGGCGCAGACACCGGCCAGGGCGAGAACGTTGATGGCGGCAATGACTTTCAGAAAGAGAATCATGCACATTTCTGTGCGGCGCCGGCCTTCAGCTGATGGCAGGTTGAGGGGCTGGGCGGCGGAAGAAGAAAGATTTTCCATGGGGTCTCCTCCGTCCTACAGGCTTGAGGTGCCGGCCTGGCAGTGCTTTTTGGCGATGTAGTCGGCGATAAGGTTGAAAGCCAGGGTCATGAAGAAAAGCACGATGCCGATGGCAAAGAGCGCGCGGTAATGGTCGGATCCGAAGGGAGCCTCTGCCATTTCGGCTGCGATGGACGCGGGCATGGGCCTCACGGGATCAAGCAGCGAGGTCGGAATGATTCCGCCGTCGCCGGCGCACATGAGCACAACCATGGTCTCGCCAATGGCACGGGACATGCCCAGCATGACGCTGGTGCCGATACCTGAAAAGGCGGCAGGGATGACCACGCGGATTATGGTCTGCCAGCGGGTCGCCCCGAGGGCCAGAGATCCTTCTCTTAGCGAGAGTGGCACGGCGTGCAGGGCGTCCTCGGAAATGGAGCAGATAGTGGGGACTGTCATAAAGGTGAGCACGATGGACGCGTTCAGCAGGTTGAGGCCCGAATCAGCGCCAAAGGCCGTCTGAATGAATGGCGCGAGGACAACCATGCCAAGGAAACCGAGGACGACGGAAGGCAGGGCAGCGAGAAGCTCAATGAAAGGCTTGATGAAGCGGCGGGTTGTGGGATGCGCCACTTCCAGTGAGGTAAACGGCCGTGAAGACGCCAAGGGGAATGGCAAAAAGCGAAGAAAGGGCCGTCACGGCCAGGGAACCGGCGAGCAGGGGAAGAATGCCGAACTGACCGGGATCCTCCGTCGGATACCACAGCATGCCGGTAAGGAAGTCCCAGACGGAATAGTGCGTGAACAGGGGAAAACCCTCTATAAAAAGGAAGAGGACTATCCCGAGTAGAGCCAGCAGTGAGATGATGGCCGTGACGCCCATCGTATTTCTGATGACTTTTTCTTTAAGCGCGGAATGGTGCATCTGTTTGCTCCGGGTTCCTGGGAAATATGAAACCGTCCAGCCGGGGTTTCCGGCTGGACGGTGCTGTTTCAGGCGAAGCGCTTACTTGCCGAGCGGAATGTAGCCGACTTCAGCCACGTTCTTCTGACCCTTGGTAGGATCCAGAAGGTAGGTGACGAGAGCCTTGGCATCACCCTGGGGCTCGCCGTTGGTGAAGATGTAGAGCTCACGGCTGATAGGCCAGGTCTTGGAGAGGGCGTTCTGGGCAGTGGGTTCCTTCTTGTCAACATGGAGACCCTTGACGGAGCTGTTCAGGTAGCCGAGGCCGATATAGCCGATGGCGTTGGGGTTCTTGGCGACAGCCTGAACGACGGCGCCGTTGGAAGCCTGCATGAGAGCGGAGGGAGCAACGCGTTCCTTCTTCATGATGAGCTCGTTCCAGCACTCGAAGGTACCGGAGGAGGAGTCACGGGACACAACGACAATCTTGCCGTCCTTGCCGCCGACTTCCTTCCAGTTCGTGATCTTGCCGGCGTAGATATCCTTGAGCTGCTCGGAGGTGATTTCCTTGAGCGGGTTGCCAGGATTGACAACAGGCACGATGGCGTCAACGGCGATGGTGGTGCGGACAGGATTGATATTCTTCGCCTTGCAGGCTTCCTTTTCCTTGTCCTTCATGTCACGGGAGCTCATGGCAATGTTGCACTGGCCTTCCATGAGTGCCTTGATGCCGTTGCCGGAACCGCCGCCGGAAATGGAAAGCTGAATATCGGGATGGGAAGCCATGAAGGCTTCACCGGCTTTCTGCATGACAGGAAGAACGGTGGTGGAACCGTTGATGACCAGCTGGCCGGCCATGGCCGGGCTGGCGACTGCGAGGCTGAGAACGGTCGCGGCGAAAATCTTGCTAAGGGACATTGTGATCCTCCTAAAGGTTTCACAGTAAAATTCGGGAGCTCTGTCTGTCCCCGCGCTGCGGGCGGGAACCTTCTCCATCGCCTGCAAGATTCCACGGGAAATGTTACCGTTGTGTGACGGGGAAATGTTAACCTTGTTAAGATGCGCATGCAGCTCTTCCTTATTAACCGGAGGCTCCCGGATGGCATCTTTTCCCGGCTCTCATCCCCGAATCCGGAAGCAGAAGAGAAAACAGCGTTATTTTCCAGGCTTTCAGGGAACTGACGCCATTTTTCTTCACGTTCTTTTTTGCGCGATTCGGTTGCATGATTTTTTCCTGTATCGCTTCCCTCCCTCTGTCCGGAGGAAAAATCTATGCCCGGACAGGTCCTCCCTGAAAGGGGAAAGGGGGACGTCACAGAATTGTAACATTCGGATCGTTGTATTGTGACCTCAGTTCCGTGTAGTACCGGAAATTGGAGTTGAACAATGTCGGAAGGCACCATTCTCGTAATTGAAGACGATGCGGACATCCGCAATCTGCTGCACTTCAACCTGGAAAAGGAAGGGTTTACCTCCATCGAAGCCGGCGATGGTGTGACTGGTCTTGCCATGGCCAGGGAACAGAAACCCGCTCTCGTGCTGCTTGACCTCATGCTGCCCGGCATGGACGGTTTTGAGGTCTGCCGCAGACTCGGCAGTTCACCGGACACCGCTGAGATACCGGTGCTCATGCTCACGGCCCGCGGCGAGGAAATGGACCGCGTTGTCGGGCTGTCCCTTGGCGCTGATGATTATGTGGTCAAGCCCTTCAGCGTGCGGGAGCTCATGCTCCGTGTCCGCGCCGTACTCCGCCGCCGGAAGCGTCCCGAAAACGGCCCGGTGGAACGGCACGGCATACGCCTCGATCCCGAGGCCCACAGGGTGATTTCAGAAGGAAAGGAAGTCGCCCTTACGGCTACGGAATTCCGCCTCCTGGAGGATCTCATGCGCCACGCCGGCGCTGTCCGCTCGAGAGAGCAGCTTCTGGACAATGTCTGGGGCTATACGTTCGAGGGATACGCCAGAACCGTTGACACGCATATGCGCCGGCTCCGCTCCAAGCTCGGGGAATCCCAGAAATTTCTGGAAACGGTCCGGGGTGTCGGCTACCGTTTCAAGGATTAGTGCCCACGGAGGGCCTGCATGAAGTCGTTCCGAAGCAGGATCATCACCGCCGTCCTCACGGCGTCTTTTCTGTCCATCGCCATTACCGTGTTCTATGGCGTACGCACCATCGATCAGTCACAGCGTCTTGCCGTGCGCGACCGCCTCGTGAGCGATGCGGCCATGGCCGCAGATTACTACGCGAAAACCGGAGGTGCGGCCAAAGATCTCTACTCGCTGCTCTCCGGAAGAATGCATCTTAAAGGTGTGCGGCTCACCGTTATGGATCCCTCCGGCACCATTGTCTTTGACTCCGCGAAGCCGAAGGACGGCAGTTTCGATAATCATAAGGACAGGCCCGAAGTCATTGAGGCCATGAAGAGCGGATCCGGTTACTCGACCCGCGATTCGGCTTCCCTGGGACTCGAGCTCGCCTACGCCACTTCGGCCATCGAAGGGGGCGGCGTGCTCAGGCTGGCCGTGCCCATGGAAAATGTGCACAGGGCCATCCACGACCGCACGGAACTGCTCATCCAGGTCGGAATCTGGGCCGCGCTCATTTCCCTCGTCATCGCTTTTCTCGTGTCGCAGGCTCTGCGCCGCTCCTTCTCGCCTATGATCGACATTGTCGAGGCCATCGCGGCGGGCAGGTTCAACAGACGCATCCGCAAATATCCGGGCAAGGAATTTGAGCCCCTGGCCCGTGCCGTCAACAGCATGGCCGAGGGCATTGAAGAGCAGGTGCACGCCTACGCCGATCAGACGGCCCAGCTTGAGGCCGTGCTCAACACCATGGAGGACGGCGTCCTGGTCCTTGGCCCCAGGGGCCATATCAGGCGCTGCAACCTCGCCCTCGAAAGGGCCTTCCCCGGCGTTGGTAACGCCCGCGGCCGCCAGTGCGTTGAGGTCATCCCGCATCCGGCCCTTCAGAAGACGGTGGACGAAATTCTGTCCTCTCCGTCTGACGGAACAGCCCGTACGGTGTCCCTGCATCTCGGCCTTACATCAGGCCAGGTCTTTTCCGTCCTGCTCTCAAGACCCGCCCAGCCGGATCCCCGCTTCGGCCTTGTGGCCGTGTTCCGTGACGTGACTGAGCTCATGCGTCTCGAGCAGGTGCGCCGCGATTTTGTGGCCAACGTGAGCCATGAGCTGAGGACGCCGCTCACCGCCATCAGCGGCTACGCCGAGACAATCATCGGCGTGGGCGATGTGGAGCAGTGCCACCGTTTCGCCGAGGTCATTCTGCGCAATGCCGACGGCCTCACCAATATGGTCAGGGATCTGCTTTCCCTGACCCGGCTTGAGAACAAGACCACCGTGGTGTCCATTGGCAGCACGTCTGCCCGCCAGGCTTTTGACGAGGCCTATTCCGTCTGCCGCAAGGCCTTTGAGGACAGAAAGGTCGAGGTAAAGTGCACCATCGGCGCCGACTGCGCCGTGAAGGCCAACAGCGCCTATCTCACCCAGGTCTTCCGCAATCTTCTGGAAAACGCCTCACGCTTCGCTGATAAGGGAAGCGTCGTGAATGCTTCCTGCCGGCTTTCCAACGGACAGGTTGTTTTCCGCATATCCGACAAGGGGCCGGTTATTCCGGCAAAGGATATCGAACGCATCTTTGAACGCTTCTACAGCGTGGACAGAAATCACGCTCAGGGGGCTACAGGTCTCGGCCTCGCCATATGCCGTCATATTCTCGACCGTTTCCATGGCAGAATCTGGGCCGAAAGTCCCGACAGGGACAATCTCACGTCCTTCCTCTTCACCCTGCCTCCTGCTGACAGCGCGCCCGTGGAAGCCGGGGCGGAACCCGCCGGCGCCGGTCAGAACGGAGACGCGGCCAGGAGCTGAGTGAACCGGCCCTCAGGGACGACACTTTTCTGAAAGGAACAATGTATGGAATACAGCATGACTGCCAATGACGTCTGTGTCTCCTACGGGGGAAAAGAGGCTCTGCATCACGTGAACCTCAATTTCCCTAAGGGCATGGTCACGGCCCTCATCGGCCCTTCCGGCTGCGGCAAATCCACTTTCCTCCGCAGCCTCAACCGCATGAACAACCTCATTCCCGGCTGTAAAGTAACGGGGCGCATCACCCTCGACGGCAGGGATGTGAACACGCCTGACACCGATGTGGTCGAGTTGCGCCGCCGCGTGGGCATGGTTTTCCAGAAGCCCAATCCGTTTCCCAAGTCCATTTACGAAAACGTGGCCTACGGTCTGCGCGTCAACGGTGTGAAGGACGAAGGACTCATCGCGGGCAGGGTCGAGCAGGCCCTGAAGCGCGCCGCCATTTTTGACGAGGTCAAGGACCGGCTTTCCGAATCCGCCCTCGGCATGTCCGGCGGCCAGCAGCAGAGGCTGTGCATTGCCAGAGCCCTTGCCGTTGAGCCCGATGTCCTGCTCATGGACGAACCCGCCAGCGCTCTCGACCCCATAGCAACCCAGAAAATCGAAGAGAGTATACGCGAGCTGAGCGGGGATCTCACCATCATCATCGTGACGCACAACATGCAGCAGGCCGCCCGTGTTTCTGACTTCACCGCGTTCTTCTATATGGGCAGCCTCATTGAGACTGACAAGACGGACACCATATTCACGAGGCCCAGCAACAAGCAGACAGAAGACTACATCACAGGCAGGTTTGGTTAGCATGTCAGAACAGGAAAATTTCATTCACCAGATGATTGTGTCCTTACGGACGCAGCTTCTCGTTATGGGAGCCTCCACGGAAATTGCCGTGGACAATATGCGCAACGCCATCATGAAGATGGACGCGCCCACGGCCCAGGCGGTCATCGACGGCGATGACGCCATCGATCTTCTGGAAAATCAGATTGATTCCTCTTCCCTGAGTATCCTCGCCCGCACCCAGCCCGTGGCCGGGGATCTCCGCTTTGTGGTCGCGACGCTGCGCATCGTGGTGGATATGGAGCGCATCGGCGATGAGGCGTCCACGGTATGCGGGCATATCATTCTCATGAAGGGAACGAGCGCGTCTGAGCTCCTCGATCTTCTGCAGGGGCATCTCGACAACGGTCTCCAGGCCTTCCGCAAGGCTCTGCGCATCCTGCGCGAAGGCGATGCCGAAGGGGCGCTGGAGATGCATCAGAGCTATGATGACGCCGAGCAGAGTGAGGTGGCCATTATCCAGAAACTCATCGAGCGCGTCCACAATCCAGGCTCCGGAGCGCCGCTCGATACCGTTTTCGTCATGCACATGATCCTCATCGTGCATTCCATCACCCGCATCTGGCGCCGCTCTGTTAATATTGCGGGGCACTGCTATTTTGCCTACAGGGGCGATTCCCTCAAGCACGTGGCGTCCCATGAGCACAAGGAAATCATGCATTTCTGATTTGCTGCATGAGCGAAACAAAAAAGCAGTCCCTTCCACCCGGAAAGGACTGCTTTTTTGTTACTATGGATTAGAAAAAACTAGATAAGCTGCTGCTTCCTGAGTTCGTTCACGAGGGCGTCCCTGTGCTCGCTGCTCAGTTTGTAGAGAGGCAGGCGCATTTCCTCACTCATGCGGCCCATGATTCCGAGAGCGGTTTTGACCGGAATGGGGTTGCTCTCGATGAACATGGCCCTGTGCAGCGGAAAGAGGGCGTTGTGGATTTCAAGGGCCTTCTTCAGGTCACCGGCTTTGAACGCCTGCCACATGGAAGCCATGCGCCTGGGAGCAATGTTGGCCGTGACGGAGATAACGCCGCAGCCGCCCACGCTCCACAGGGGGAGGGCGGTGAAGTCATCGCCGGAGAGGACGGAGAAGCCTTCGGGGCAGCTCTGCACCACTTCGGAACCCTGCTTCATGCTGCCCGTGGCTTCCTTGATGCCCACGATGTTGGAGAAGTCGCGGGCGAGACGGCCGATGGTCTCGGGAAGCATGTTGCAGCCGGTGCGGCCGGGCACGTTGTAGGGCACGATGGGCAGGTCAACAGCCTTCGCCACGGCGGCGTAATGCTGATAGAGGCCTTCCTGCGTGGGTTTGTTGTAATACGGAGTGATGAGCAGGGCGCCGTCTGCGCCGGCTTTTTGGGCAAATTCGGTGAGCTGAATGGCTTCGATGGTGTTGTTGGAGCCGGCGCCAGCGAGAACCTTGACGCGTCCTTTCACCTGATCGACGCAGATCTCGATGACCTGCCTGTGCTCTTCATGGGAAAGCGTGGCGGATTCGCCCGTGGTGCCGACGGGGACGAGACCGTTGACGCCTTCTTCAATCTGCCAGTCAATAAGCCTGCGGAAGGCCTCTTCATCGACCTTGCCATCCCTGAAAGGCGTGACGATGGCGGTCATAACTCCGGAAAACAGCATAAAATATCTCCTTTGCCTCTGAAAACGTGCATCGGTTTTCTGCGATGCGGCGCGGGTGAGCCGGCGGCGGCAAAAACGCCGCTGACATAAATAAATTCTCTAACACAGAGCAATGAAAACGCAAGCGGGTAACCGGAATGTTCAGTCTTCCGCAGACGGGTTTCCGCATTCCTCCTCGGTGAGGAACGGTGTGCCGGCGCCTGAAAGAATATTTTTTTTCTGCCTGAACAGGTTTTCGGCGATGGCCGTGATGTCCTTTGACGCGGGGCTTTCAGGGGAGGCCTCCAGCAGGGGTATCTGCTCCATGACGGCTGCGGGGAGACCGGGATCCTGGCGCACGGCTCCGAGAAAACCGGGCGTGAAGCCGAGGAAGTGTCCGCAGGCGCCTTCGAGCCGTGCCCGCGTGAAGTCCGTTTCCTCTGGATCCATGACATTATTCACCACGTAGGAAAAGGATCTCGTGCCGAGCGACCTGTGCATGACCTTGATGAGGGCATAGCTGTCCGTGAGGGCTGTGGGTTCCGGCGTGGTGACCACTACCCTGAGGCGCGAGAGGCGGGCGAGTTCGATGACACTGCCGCCTATGCCGGCGCCGAGATCAAGAAGGACAAAACCGTAGCCGGAGAGACAGGGTGTGAGGCTGTCAGCGAGAGCCCGGGCCGAGGCCCTGGACAGGCAGATGAGATCCTCCGCTCCGGAGGCTGCGGGGAGCAGGCCGAGTCCCGGCCTCGCCTCGGTGATGGCGTCCTCCGGGGCGAGATCGCCAGTGAGCACGTCCTGCAGGCTGTGCGCCGGGGTGACGCCAAGGAGGACGTCGATATTGGCCAGCCCGAGATCGCCGTCAATGACGAGGACGCGCTCGCCCAGACGGGTCAGGGCCAGGGCGGTGTTCAGCGTGATGTTGGTCTTGCCGACGCCCCCCTTGCCGCTCATGACGGCCAGAGTCACTGTTTTCTGCATTTCGTGCCTCTCATGGCGGCGCGGCCTGCCGCCCCGCCGAAGAGAAAGAGTTTTTCCTCTGCCCGCACGATGGCGCAGGCTGAGGGGGCCGGGGAGAGATCCGCGGACGCAATCCGGTGGACGAGTCCGTCGTCGGGCAGGTTTTTCAGGGCCCCGAGGAGGCGTTTCAGGAGCGTGCCGCCCGCAGGCCGTGCGCCGGGAACGCCGCCCGGAACGACGCAGGCGGCCAGCGTTCCGGCCAGTCCTGCTGTGCCCATGTCTTCGCGCAGGGTCCGCGCGAGCCCCAGGCATTCCGTGGATTCCATGTCCGGAAGAAAGAGGACGCTCACGTTCTCCGACAGGGAAAAGGAGCCGTCGCAGGGGGCGGAAGACTGCGCCAGCAGGCGGCTGAGCCTTTCGCCCTGCGGCTTCCGGCTCCGGATCAGGATAACGCCGAGGCAGTGTCCTGAGCGGCCGAGACGGCAGGCCTCGGCGCCGATCCTTCTCTCGGCCTCTTTCCGGCCGCTCTCCCTGTCCATGCTGTCAGTCATGGGAGCCTACTTTTCACCATTTCTGTGCAGTTTCTCAAATCTGTACAGAAGGTAGGCGTGCGCGAACTTGTCGATGTCGCCGTCCAGGACTCCGGCGCAGTCCGTGGACTCGCATCCCGTGCGGTGGTCCTTGATGAGCTGGAAGGGCTGCAGCGTGTAGGTGCGGATCTGGCTGCCGAAGGCGATGGCGTTCTTGCTGTCGTAAGCAGCCTGACGCTCGGCATCGCGCTTCTCGATCTCAAGGTTGTAGAGCCGGGCCTTCAGGATGCGCATGGCCATGTCCTTGTTGTGGTGCTGGCTGCGCTCGTTCTGGCACTGGGCAGTTATGCCCGTGGGCAGGTGGGTGATGCGCACGGCACTGGTAGTCGTGTTGACGCCCTGTCCGCCGGGGCCGGAAGCGTGGAAGGTGTCGATGCGCAGATCGGATTCCTTGATGTCGAGTTTGATTTCGCTGCCCACGTCGGGAATCACGTCCACGGAGGCGAACGAGGTGTGCCTCCTGCCCGAGGAGTCAAAGGGGGAAATGCGGATGAGCCTGTGAATACCGCGTTCGCTCCTCAGAAGGCCGAAGGCGTAGGAGCCGATGATGCGCAGGGTGACGCGTTTGACACCGGCTTCCTCGCCGGCGAGGTAATCCATTTCCTCCACACTGAAACTGTGCCTTGCGGCCCAGCGGGTATACATGCGCAGGAGCATCTCGGCCCAGTCCTGGGCCTCGGTGCCGCCGGCGCCGGGGTGGATTTCGAGGATGGCGTTCTGGGAATCCTCCTCATCGCCGAGCAGGGTTACAAGTTCCGTGTCATCGAGGTTCTTCTCGAGCACGTTGCACTGCTCTTCGAGAGAGGCTGTAAGTTCGGGCAGATCTTGCTCGCCGGCCTCGCCGATCATCTCGATGAGAGCGTTCATGTCATCGTGGCTGCCCTGCAGAGTGTGATACCGCTCGAGATTGTTCTCGATGCGGGATTTTTCCTGAAGCAGGGGAGTCAGGGCATCGGGATTGTCCCAGGCCCCGGGTTTGGAGATTTCTTTCTCTATTTCGCCAAGGCGCGCTTTGTCCCTGTCTGCGTCAAAGACGCCCCCAGAGGGTCGTGAAACGGTCGTTCAGGGCCTGGCAGCGCGGGCGCAGTTCATTTAACTGAAGCATATTTTCTGTTCATCCTGATTTGCCGCCAGAAAAGGACTGCCATCAGAAGGAGGCAGAGCGGCGGGATAAAGGGGGATAATCTGTGATAGACGCTGGGCTTCGTGATGGTCGCGGCCCGGGCCCAGAGGGCATCGGCCGTGAACTGGGGGCCTCTGAAGACGATACGTCCCAGAGGGTCGACGACGCAGGAGATACCTGTGTTCGTGCCGCGCACGAGCCAGCGGTTCTGTTCGAGGGCGCGCAGGGCGGTGAGATACATATGCTGGCGGGGAGCCGGCGTGTCGCCGAACCAGCCGTCGTTGCTGATGTCGACGAGGACATTGGCGCCTTCGCCGGTCCGGGCCTGGGCGAGCCACGGGAAGATGCCTTCGTAGCAGATGAGGGGGCCGATGGCCAGATTGTCCGTTCTGATCGGCCCGCTTCCGTTTCCTGCCGTGTACGCGCCCACGTCCTGAAGAAGCCCGGAGAGGAGATCCCACTGCAGGATGGTGGGGACGTACTCGCCGAACGGCACCAGGTGCTCCTTGTCGTAGGAGCCGCCATAGACGCCGTTCTTCAGGATGAGTTGGGCCCTGTTGTAGACGCGCTCGCCCTGGATACCCGCGGATACAACGCCGATTTCGCCGGTGAGGAGCGGCATACCGCTTTTTTCGGCAAAGCCGCGGATGTCGTCCGCGTACGGGGATTTTTCGAGATCAAAGGGCATGGCCGTCTCGGGCCAGATGATGAGCCCTCTCGCTTTTTCTTCAGAAGAAATCCGTGTTCCGGCTTTTTCGATGGCTTTTCTGCTGAGACCGATATAGGTGTCGGCCGTTGTTTTGCGGAAGGCCTCGTTCCATTTCTGGTTCTGATCGATATTGCCCTCGGTCATGAGCACGGGAAAGGCTTTTTCTCCCACCGGCCTGTCTGTGGCCGGCGTCTGCAGGACGGAAAAGACGCCGAAGCCCGTGAGGCAGGCGAAGATGAAAAGCCCGGGCAGAAGCGTGCGCGCCCCGCCGCCGCGGAAGGAGGCTGCGGAAAGAAGGATGCCCGCGGTCCACAGGCCGCCGGTGAGACCGGCGCCCACGAGGCAGGCCGGCTGGACAAGGACGGGCCATACGGCCAGGGCTCCGGAAAGGGGGAGCCAGGGGAAGCCGATTCCGTGTGCGTAGGCGTATTCCAGGAGAAACCAGGCGAGGCCCAGGGCACAGGAGGAAGCTATACTCTCCTCTTTCCAGAAAAAGTGGGAGAGGAGGCAGAAGAGGCCGCACTGCGTGGCGAGGAGCGCGGCCACGAGAAAGGCGAGGACGGAGGAGAGGGGCAGGGAGAGGCCCCCCACCACAGACATGGGGAGGGCGAGCCAGTAGAGCGCGGCCGCGTGTCCGGCGGTTCCGGCGAGAAAACCGAGAAGCAGGGCCTTTGCGCCGCTCCTGCAGAATTTCCCGAGCAGGGCCAGGCCGAGCGGGCAGAGCAGAACCAGAGGCGGGCAGACCAGAACATCGTTCGGGAAACCGAGCCACAGGCCCAGGGGAACAAAAAGGGAGGAAAGGATGACGGCCGCCTTCCCGGCCACGCTTCCCTCCGGGGGGGGCAGTGCTGTCATGCGTTGGCTTTCTCTGGGGCGTCGGCGGATTTCATGCGCAGACGTTTGATGTGTTTCTTGTCCGCGTCGAGCACGGTGAACTTCCATCCCGCGACGTCAAAGGTCTCGCCCGCTGTGGGCACGTGGCCGGCCTCGGTGCAGAGATACCCGCCTATGGTGTCCACGTCCTCGGAGTCGATATTAACGCCGAGTTCCTTGAGCTCCTCAAGATAGGCGCGGCCCGAGAGCTCGTATTCGTTGTTGCCGAGGTCGCGGATGTCTTCCTCGGCCGGCTTGTCATGCTCGTCCTCGATGTCGCCGACTATTTCCTCGAGCACGTCCTCGATGGTGATAAGGCCGCTCGTGCCGCCGTACTCATCGAGAGCTATGGCGATGTGCTGCTTGCGGGAGCGGAATTCCTGCAGGAGCGTTCTGATGGTTTTCGTTTCCGGGACGAAGAAGGGCTCCCGCATGATGGAAGAGACGGGGGACGCCTGGTGGTCCGGATCGATGAGGCAGCTTAGGAGATCCTTTGCGTGGACAATGCCCACGATATTGTCGCGGGTGTCCTTGTAGACGGGAATGCGGGAATGCCCCGAGGCCACGACCTTGGCGGCCACATCCCTGAGGGACAGATCCTGCGACACGCAGTCGATATCCGTGCGCGGGGTCATGGTGTCAAACACCTTCAGATCATTGAAGCGCAGGATGCCCAGGAGCATCGATTCCTCTTCTGGCTCGACCTCGCCGTCCTCGCGGGCGTCAATGATGGCCTGTTCCAGGCTCTCATCGTCCTCGCGCCCAAAAAAGCGGCCAAGTCTCGCCCAGATACTGTTGTGTCCTTCGCTGCCGTCGTCCAAAACGCTCTCCTTGATGTTGAAGAAAAAGGCGCGCCGCCGGCTGTGTGCGGCGCCCTGTGATTTTCTGTTTTTACCGTTTAACCGCGGACCTGGTCAACAGTCCCCGTTCTCCGCGCCGTCCCTGCGTTTCCTTAAGCGCAGAAGCCCGAGCTTGTGCAGGTAAATCTCGAGGCAGTCAACGGCTGCGGGGGTCACGCCGGAAATGCGTCCGGCCTGACCGAGGCTCGAGGGACGCACACTCGTAAGCTTTTCCACGATTTCCGCGGAAAGGCCCGGGATTTTCGTGTAGTCGAGGCTGTCCGGCAGACGCGTTTCCTCAAGCCTGAGCGTGCGCTTTACCATCTCGCGCTGTCTTGCCATGTAGCCCGCGTACTTGACGTCCGACTGTATGGTGAGCCGGGTGAAGCTGTCAGCGGGGAGGGTGGCAGAAAGCCCGGGATCGAGATTTTCCAGGTCTCCAAGCTCCACGTCGGGGCGGCGCAGGGCCTCGGCCAGAGTGCGCCCGGCGAGGTCACCCGCCGTGTCGCTGTTTTCCCTGGACGTGATGTGCGTGGCTTCAAGATATTCCGTTCCGCGTGCGATAGCTTCGCGGCGCTTCAGGAAGGCTTCCCAGCGCGCGTCATCCACGAGGCCCAGTCTGCGGCCTTCAGGAGTGAGGCGCATGTCCGCGTTGTCCTCGCGCAGAAGCAGCCTGTGCTCTGCGCGGGAAGTGAACATGCGGTAGGGCTCCCTGGTGCCGCGGGTGACGAGATCATCGGCCAGGACGGCCATGTAGGCCTCATCCCTGCGGGGGCAGAATGGCGGCAGGCCGCGCAGGCTGCAGGATATGTTGAGGGCGGCCCACATGCCCTGCGCCGCGGCTTCCTCGTAGCCGGATGTTCCGTTGATCTGGCCGGCGAACCACAGATGGGGCACGGCCCTGGTCTCGAAGGTCTTTCTGAGCTGTGTGGGATCCGCGTAATCGTACTCGATGGCGTATCCGGGACGCACCATGACGGCGTGCTCAAGGCCTTTGATAGCGTGGATCATGCGCTCCTGGATGTCGAGGGGAAGGCTCGTGGAAATGCCGTTGCAGTACACTTCCGGGCTGTCGAGGCCCTCGGGTTCCAGAAAGACGTGGTGCCTGTCTCGGTCTGGAAAGCGCGCCACCTTGTCCTCGATGGAAGGGCAGTAGCGGGCGCCCGTTCCCTTGATGATGCCCGTGAAGAGGGGCGACCTGTCAAAGCCCTCGCGGATGATGGCGTGCGCCTCCGGGTTGGTCCAGGTGACATAGCAGTCGGTCTGGGGCATGGGCGGTTTCGGACCGAAGAAGCTGAACTGCGGCAGGGGATCGTCCGAGCCCTGGCGGGCGAGTCCCGAAAAATCGATGCTGCGCCGCAGGAGGCGCGGGGTGGTGCCGGTCTTGAGGCGCCCGAGGGAAATGCCGAGGGAGGTGAGGCTCTGGCTCAGGCCGATGGCGGGAGCGTCGCCGAGACGGCCGGCCGGCATGCTGATGAGTCCGATGTGGATTTTGCCGTTGAGGAAGGTTCCCGTGGTCAGGAGCACGTTCCTCGCGGAAAAATCCATGCCCTGGCGCGTGAGCACGCCAGTGGCGCCTTTATCGTCCGTCCGCACGCCGGTCACCTGATCCTGCCAGATGAGCAGGTGCGGCAGGGAAAAGAGCGTCTTCTTGACGGCGCGCATGTAGGCCTCGCGGTCCATCTGACCGCGGGTGGCGCGCACGGCCGGGCCCTTGCTCATATTGAGGACGCGGAACTGGATGCCTGCCGCGTCGGCCCACAGGCCCATATAGCCTCCGAGGGCGTCTATTTCCCTCACCATGTGGCTCTTGGCGAGCCCGCCGATGGCGGGGTTGCAGGAAAGGTGGCCTATGCGGTCCACGTTGCCGGTGATGAGGAGTGTCTCGTGTCCGAGGCCGGCCAGGGCCGCGGCCGCTTCGCAGCCGCCGTGCCCGCCGCCCACGACAATACAGTCAAATACCCTGTCCATGTCGTTTTACCGGGCCGCTTCCGCGTCGGCCGCCACGCGCAGGAAAATCTGGGCGTCACGGACGGTGGACTGGATGGAGGAATGTTCGTTGGGCTCGTGGCAGCATTCCAGGATGGTGCTCCAGACGACAGCGGGAATGCCTCTCGCGCGCAGCAGGGCGGCTACCGTGCCGCCGCCGATGCCCACGGGCTTCGGCTCAAGTCCGGTTTCCCTCAGGGCGCGGGAAAGCGCCATGGCGCAGGGGACATCCGGAGACGTCTCCGAGGCGGGGGTAAGCATGGCCTGCTCGATGTCCACCTTCACGCCGCGGCGGCCGCCGGCCACTCCGGCGCGTTCCCTGGCGCGCCTGATGATGTCGTCGGGGGAGAGACCAGGCAGGAGGCGGCAGTCCATGAAGAAGACGTCCTTGCCCGGCAGAATGTTCACGCCGGCCACGTTTTCGAGGTGCCTCGTGGGTACGAAGGTATTCTTCGGCGGATCAAAGAGCGGATTGGACTGGGAGAAAACTTTGGCGAGGCCTGTGAGGGCGAGAAGCACGTCCGCGGCACCGACCAGGGCGTTGACTCCCTTCTGGGGCGTGGAGGCGTGGCACTGTACGCCGCTCACCGTGACTTTCATCCAGAAAATGCTCTTTTCAGCCACCTCGATGAGGCTTCCGTCCGGGGAGCCGCCGTCAGGCACGATGTAGAGATCGTCCTTCGGGAAGAGTTCGGGCCTCGTTCCGAGCATGTAGCCGAGCCCCTTGGTATTGCCGCATTCCTCGTCGCTCATGAAGACGAGCTTCACAGTGAGCTCCGGCGTGGCTCCGGCCTCGGTGAGGGCGCGGGCCAGGAGAAGCATGCTGGTGAGCCCCTGCTGGTTGTCCTCGACGCCGCGGCCGTAAAGCATGTCGCCTTTTCTGGTCACCTTCCAGGGATCTGTATTCCAGAGAGCCGGATCGCCTTCTGGCACCACGTCCATGTGGGCGAAGAGCCAGAGGGAACGGGAGGAGCGGCCCGGAATGGTGGCAATGAGGTTTGGGCGTTTTCCGCCTGGGACGCGCTCGTCCGCCGCGTCCACGTGCTCGATGCCGGGAATACCCATGTCTCTGAGCCATTTTTCGATGAGTCCGGCTTTGGCTCCTTCCCCGTGTCCGCCGTTTTCGGGACCGACGGCGCGGCAGGCCGTCAGCGCAGTCTGGATTTCCGGCACGTCTTCGGCGTGCGCGGCGATACGCGTGAGAAGCGATTCACGTTCCTGGGCAGTCATTTCCTCTCCTCCATGGCGGCGAAAGCGCCGCGCCTGAGAAACAAGAAAAGGAGGCACGAGGCCTCCTTCGGAAAAAATTGCGGCATGCCGCCTCACAGGAGACGGACGGCCGGTCGGCTAATGACCCTTGGCAGCACGCTTGGAAGCCTTCAGAGGGTTGACCTTCTGGGCAGCAGCGGCTTCAATCTTGATGTGGGTGGCGAAGTTGCAGCGGCCGCCGGTCCACTTGCGGGAGGGGGTGGGGTAGCTGGAGCAGAACTTCTCGCCTTCGAATTCGCACACGTGGCCGCATCCCTCGCACTTGTCGATGATCGGGGAAACCACGAAACCATTCACCATGACGCCTTTGTCGGTCTTGGTGGCATTCTGTAAAACGCTCATTATTGTCCTCCAGGCGCCGGAGGCGCCAGTATTATAAAAATTAGGTAAGCAACTATATTCAAAGGGGATGCGTTGTCAAGATGATCCTTTTACCTCGCTTCGGAGCTTTGCTCAAGGCTTGCAAGTTTGGTTCCTACAGTGTAAACGTGACCGTTACGGTGAAAAATTTTTCCGTGCGGTGTCCGCTCCGTCCGCCGGTGCGGCTCACCTATATTAAGGATATTTTTTTGGAGGTGCCTCTTGTCTTTTGTCACTGAAGCTTTTGCCATGGCCGGTCCCCAGGGGGCTGCCGGTGCCACTCCCAGCGGAACCGATATGCTTCTGCAGTTTCTTCCTCTCATTCTCATGTTTGTCATCTTCTGGTTTCTGCTCATCCGTCCGCAGCAGAAGCGCGCGAAGCTACACAAGCAGATGCTTGCCGAGCTGAAGAAAGGCGATTACGTGATGACTTCCGCCGGTTTCCTCGGCCGAATCCTTGAGCTCACCGATGAGACCGTCTTTCTCGAATGCGGCACTGCCCAGCTGAAGATGAGCCGCGCGGCCATCGGCAGCGTGACGGACAAGGATGGAAAGGCTCTCCAGGCTGCGCCCAAGAAGTAGCGACCCGGCTTTCCAACGGCGCTTTCCCTCGCTTCGGCAGGAAAAGCGTCATTTTTTTCTTTCCTGGAGTTATCATGTCTGGATTGAGATGGCGTTATATAGTCATTTTCCTGGCTTTGGTCCTGACGCTGGCTTACTCCCTGCCTAATGTGGCCGGGCCCTCCCTGCAGAAGTTTCTGCCCAACAGCAAAGTGAATCTCGGCCTGGATCTGCGCGGCGGTATTCACCTCACCCTCGGCGTCGATGTGGACAAGGCCGTGACCAATTCCCTGGCCCTGACCGGCCAGGATCTGCGCCGCGAGGCCATGGATCGCAAGATTGTGGTTCTGCGGCCCCGCGTGGTGGGCGGTTCCTCCCTGGAATTCATCCTGCCCCGTGCCGATGACGAGTCTGCGTTCACGGAATTCGCGGCAAAACGGTTCCCCCAGCTTTCCCTGGGACAGCCCGTGAAGGGCGATGCCGGTCAGCTCAGGTATGTCGCCCATTTCACGGATCAGGAAGTCAAGCGCCTCGAGACCCTGACCATGGATCAGGCCCTGCGTACCATCCGCAACCGTATTGACCAGTTTGGCGTCGCCGAGCCTGATATCCGCAAGCAGTCAGACAACCGCATTCAGGTGCAGCTGCCCGGCATTTCCGATCCTCGCCACGCCGTCAAGATTCTCGGCCAGACCGCCCATCTCGAATTTCACATGGTGCGCGATGATGTGGACGCCTCCAAAGCTGTCATGCCTGCGGGCGTCATTGCCCTGCCCCTCCTCGAGAAGTCCCATGGACAGCTCGAGAAGGAAGCCGGCATGATCGCCGTGGACAAGGATGCCGTTCTTACCGGCGAGGACGTCTCCGACGCCAGACCGGCCTTCGACAATCTTAACCAGTCCTACGTCTCCCTGACCTTCAACAGCCGCGGAGCCGACGCCTTCGAACGCCTCACCGCTGAGAGCGTTGGCAAGCGCATGGCCATCGTACTCGATGGCAAGGTGTATTCCGCTCCCGTCATCCGTGAACGCATCGGCGGCGGACGCGCCAGCATTTCCGGCAACTTCACCACGGACGAGGCCAATGATCTAGCCATTGTGCTGCGCGCCGGCTCTCTTCCCGCTCCAGTCAATATTCTTGAGGAACGCACGGTTGGCCCCTCCCTCGGTCAGGAATCCATTGACAGCGGCATTCATGCCGGTGTGCTTGGGGCTGCCCTGGTCATGGTCTTCATGGCCGTGTACTACGGCATGAGCGGCGTCATCGCCGATGTCATGCTCACCTTTACCGTGCTCATCATCCTGGCCGGCATGTCCGCCTTCGGCGCCACGCTGACCCTTCCCGGCATCGCCGGTATCGTCCTGACCATAGGTATGGCCGTTGACGCCAACGTTCTTATCTACGAACGAATACGCGAGGAAATGCGGGCCGGCATGACACCGCTCGCCGCGGTCAGGGCCGGTTTTCAGCACGCCGCCGTGGCCATCACGGACTCCAACCTGACAACGATCATCACGGCCGTCATCCTGTACCAGTTCGGCACGGGTCCGGTGCGCGGTTTCGCGGTCACCCTAACTATCGGCATCATCGGCTCTATGTTTACGGCTATCTTCGTGTCCCGTGCCATATTCGAGACCTGGGCCCGCAGATGCGGCCCCAAAGGGCTCAGCATCTAACCCGGCGATCGCGATAAACGGGAGTTACGCATGTCACTGCATTTTGTAAAAGACAACGTCAATATAGATTTCGTGGGCAAGCGCAAGCTGGGCTTCTGTCTTTCCGGCACGCTCATCCTGCTCGCCCTCCTGAGCATGTTTTTCGGCCGCGGACTGAATCTCGGCATCGATTTTGCCGGGGGCGTCATCGCCCAGGTGCAGTTCCAGCAGGCGATCGCGGATGAGACACTGAAGAAGGGGCTCGACAAGTATGAACTTACGGGCCTCACCATTCAGAGCTACGGCGATGAGAGCAGAAATTATCTTCTGCGCTTCTCCTCAGGCTCCAAGAATTCCGTTGAACTGCGCACGCAGATTGAGAATTCCCTGTCCAGAGCCTTTCCTGACAACAAAGCGTCCATAGAACGCCTCGAGGTCGTCGGGCCCAAGGTCGGCAAGGATCTCACAGAAAAGGGCCTGAGCGCTCTCTTCTACGCCATCCTGACCATCGCCGTGTACATCTCCGGCCGCTTCGAACAGCGCTGGGTGGCCGGCGCCATTATGGCCGCATGTCTCTGGGGCGGCACCTATGTCCTGGGCGCTGTCAGTACGCATTTCCTCGGAGGTGTCATCGGCACCGGCGCGCTGGTCTGCTTCGCTCTGGCCGTGACGCTCCTCGTCTGCTTCCTGATGCGGCTCAACTTCGCCCTGGGCGCCATCGCCTGCCTCATCCATGACGTCATTATTTCCATGGGTGTTCTCTCGGTCATGGGCGTTGACATCGATCTGAACGTTCTCGCCGCTATTCTCACCATCATCGGATACTCCCTGAACGACACGATCATTGTGTATGACCGCCTCCGTGAGAATCTGCGCATGCATCAGGACTGGGAGATCGGCCGGCTCATCAACCGGAGCATCAACCAGACCCTGGCCCGGACCGTGCTGACGTCCGGCACCACTCTCCTGGCCTGTCTGGCTCTCTTCATCTTCGGTGGCGGCGTCATTCACTCCTTTGCCCTGACCATGCTCTGCGGTGTTATCGTCGGCACCTATTCCTCCATCTTCGTGGCTTCCCCCATCCTTATCGCTCTCGGCGATACGGCCTACTACGTGCGTGTCTACCAGAGGGTCGAATACGAGAAGCCCGGCGAGCACGGCATCGTTTAGCCGTCTCTTCACCCTATTTTTCCTGCCCCGCCCGCGGTTTTCCGCGGACGGGGCTTTTTTTATTTTCCGGCATTGACGACAGAAATGTCATGCTTATTTTCTTGCTTGAAAATGAATGAAGCACGCCGGCTCGGGCAGTCCCCCGGGGGCCGCCCGTTATTGCGAGGTGCGTATGTCAGTATCCTATAAAGATTATTACAAACTGCTTGGCGTTGAGCGTGGCGCGGATGACGCGACCATAGCCAGGGCCTACAAGAAGCTTGCCAGAAAATACCATCCCGACCTCAATCCCGGCGACAAGTCGGCTGAGGAGAAATTCAAGGAAATTAATGAAGCCTATGAAGTCCTGAAGGATCCCAAGAAAAGGCAGCTCTATGACCAGCTCGGGCCGAACTGGGAGCAGGGCCAGCAGTTCCAGGGCAATCCCTTCGGAGACCAGGGCGGAACCCACTTCACCTTCAACGGCCAGAACATGGACGGATCGGGTTTTTCTGATTTCTTTGAGTCGCTTTTCGGCCGCGGCGGATTCGGAGGTTTCGGCGGCGCCGGCGGAGCGGGCGGCTATGAGGGCAACCCCTTCGGCGGCTCCTTCCGTCAGGCTCCGCGCAGGGGCCGCGATGTGGAGGCCGAGCTCGTTCTCACCCTTGAGGAGGTTCTGGCCGGCGGCCCCAAAAAGGTCACGCTTAATGGTTCGTCTGGCGTCCGCAGCCTGAACGTGAATATTCCTTCGGGCATCCGTGAGGGCGCCAAGCTCCGTCTTGCGGGGCAGGGTGAACCCGGACCTGCGGGGGCAGGGGATCTTTTCCTGAAGATCCGTTATCTCCCCCATCCGTATTTCAAGGTCGACGGCGATAACCTGCAGTGCGATGTGGACGTTGCTCCCTGGGAAGCCGTTCTCGGGGGCAGGGTCCGTGTGCACACGCTTGAAGGCGACGTTGAACTCAACCTGCCCGCGGGCACGGGCTCGGGCAAGAAGCTCAGGCTCAGGGGCCGCGGCCTCGGGCTCGCCGGACACCGCGGCGATCTGTATGCCAGGGTCATGGTGAAGGTTCCCTCCTCACTGACTCCCGAAGAAAGGAGTCTGTGGGAGCAGCTCGCTTCCAGGTCGTCATTCAAAGCCCGCTAACTGGTTCGCGGGGTGTAAGCCATGAGCAATATCAGTCGTCATCAAAATTCTCTGCCGGTCCTTTCCTCTCTCCTGGGAGAGGAAGAATTCCTGAGGCTGACCGGGATTGAACCGGAACGCCTCGCGGATCTGCTCCAGCTGGACTGGCTCGATCATAGAGATACGGAAAACGCCACCCTGTTCAGAGGCAGGGACGTGTACCGCGTCCGCAAGCTGGAGCGCATCTGCTGCGATTTCGGCCTCCCCGTGGTCGGAGGGACCATCATTGTGGATCTTCTTGAACGCATTGAGGAGCTGGAGCAGTAGGTGAGAAGCCTGCAGGGCTTCGAGGAAAACTGATTTTTTGAAGGACAGGGTCTGACTGCCCATAGGGGGCAGGGCAGACCGGAGGAACTATGGACATCGAAAAATTTACCGACAAGGCGCGTGAGTCCATCGGCGAAGCGCAGAGCATTGCCGCGGGCATGGGTCATCAGGAAGTTGACACAGGCCACCTCGCGCTGGCCCTGGTCCGCCAGGACAAGGGTATTGTTCCCAATATCCTGCAGCGTATGGGCGTCCATGTGCAGGCTTTCGATGTTGCCCTGGAAGAGATGCTGCGCAAGCGGCCTTCTGTGTCCGGACCGGGCATGGATCCCAGCAAAATTATGATCACCCAGCGTCTCGCCCAGGTCATCAAGGAAGCCCAGGACGAGGCAAAGCACATGCAGGACGAGTACGTCAGCGTTGACCATCTCTTCTGCGCGCTGACCAATGAGCCGTCTGATTCGCCTCTTGGCCGGGTGTTCGCCGAGTACAAAATCACCCGCGTGAACTTCGTGAAGGCCATGGAGGAACTGCGCGGCGGCGCCCATGTGACGAGCGCCAACCCCGAGGAGACCGTGGAGGCTCTCTCCAAGTATTCCCGGGATCTCATCAAGGACGCTAGGGACGGCAAGCTCGATCCGGTCATCGGCCGTGACGAGGAAATCCGCCGCGTGGTCCGCATCCTGTCCCGCCGCACCAAGAACAACCCCGTCCTCATCGGTGAGGCCGGCGTTGGCAAGACGGCCATTGTGGAAGGCCTGGCTTTCCGTATTCTCAAGGGCGACGTACCCGAGAACCTCAAGGGACACAAGCTCTACGCTCTTGATATGGGTGCGCTCATCGCCGGTGCCAAGTACCGCGGTGAGTTCGAGGAACGTCTCAAGGCCGTTCTGAAGGAAGTCGAAAAGAGTGAGGGCAAGATCATCCTCTTCATCGACGAGCTGCATACCATTGTCGGCGCGGGTAAGACCGAAGGCTCCATGGACGCGGGCAACCTGCTTAAGCCCATGCTGGCCAGAGGCGAACTGCACTGCATCGGCGCAACAACCGTTGATGAGTACCGCAAGTACATCGAGAAGGATCCCGCCCTTGAGCGCAGGTTCCAGCCTGTCATGGTCGACGAGCCGAGCATCGAGGACGCCATCTCCATCCTGCGCGGCCTGAAGGAACGCTTTGAAGTGCACCATGGTGTGCGTATCAGCGATTCCGCACTGGTCGAGGCCGTTGTGCTCTCCAGCCGTTACATTCCTGACCGTCAGCTTCCCGACAAGGCTATCGATCTCATCGATGAGGCCGGCGCCATGATCCGTACGGAGATTGACTCCCAGCCCACAGAACTCGATGAGGCGAACCGCAAGGTCATGCAGCTTGAAATCGAGCGTGAGGCCCTGCGCAAGGAAGACGATGACGCCTCCAAGGAGCGACTCGGCAAGCTTGAAAATGAGCTGGCCGAACTGCGCACCAGGCAGGCCGCTCTGAAGACCCAGTGGGAGAAGGAGAAGGCCGATATCGACCGCGTCCGTTCCCTCAAGGCCGAAATCGAGCAGACCAACAACAGCATAGAGGAGGCCAAGCGCGCAGGCGACCTGAGCAGGGCGTCCGAGCTTACCTACTCCACGCTGCCCGGTCTGAAGAAGGAACTCGAGGATGCGACGCACGCCAAGGGTGAGGAAGAACATCTCCTGCGCGAGGAAGTCGGTCCCGACGATATCGCCGAGATCGTGGCCAAGTGGACCGGCATCCCGGTGACCCGCCTGCTTCAGTCCGAACGCGACAAGCTGCTTAAGCTGGGCGACCAGCTGCACCGCCGTGTCGTGGGACAGGATGAGGCAGTCAAGGCCGTGGCTGATGCCGTGCTGCGCGCCCGTGCCGGCCTCTCCGACCCGCACAGACCTACCGGATCCTTCCTCTTCCTCGGCCCCACCGGCGTGGGCAAGACTGAGCTCTCCAAGGCTCTGGCCGAAGCCCTCTTCGATACCGAGGACAACATCGTGCGTATCGATATGAGCGAGTACATGGAGAAGTTCTCCGTGTCCAGGCTCGTCGGCGCGCCGCCAGGATACGTGGGCTTTGAGGAAGGCGGCCAGCTCACCGAGGCCGTGCGCAGGAAGCCGTACTCGGTGGTGCTGCTCGATGAGATCGAGAAGGCCCATCCCGATGTGTTCAACATCCTCCTGCAGGTGCTGGATGACGGCCGTCTGACAGACAGCCAGGGACATACCGTGGACTTCCGCAATACGATCATCATTATGACGTCCAACATCGGGTCCAAGTACCTCCTGGACGGCATTGATGAGAACGGAAATCTGAATCCTGGCGCCAAGGAAGAGGTGCTCAACGAACTGAAGAATCACTTCAGGCCTGAGTTCCTGAACCGTATTGACGAGACCGTACTCTTCCTGCCGCTCAGACGCGACCAGATGTCGAAGATTGTGGAACTGCAGCTTGATCATCTGCGCGAGCGTTTGGCCGAACGCAAGATCACTCTGGATCTTACGCCCGAGGCCAGGAACTTCGTGGCTGACGAGGCCTATGATCCCGTTTACGGCGCCCGTCCTCTCAAGAGGTACGTGCAGCACAACATCGAAACGCCTCTGGCCAGGCTCATCATCGCGGGCACAATCCGCGACGGTCAGCATGTGTCCGTGGGCGTGAAGAACAATGAACTCGTGTTTGACGGCGAATAAGCCGGCCTGCACCTTGAATGAGTGACTGGGGCGGTCCGTTTCCACTTTTGTGGAGGCGGACCGCCTTTTGTTTTTTCCGCCATATCCCGCGGTCTTGCCCTGCCGCCACGGCCGGACTATTGTGACCGGGCGGCATGAATCCGTCAGGAAGCTCCTGCCGTCCTGATGTTCCGCGGCCGCTGCCGGGGACATCATACGAGGAAAACAGTTTCTCCGCCTGCCGACTGGGAGGGGAGAGTAATCAAGGAGAGAAAAATGAGCACGAAAGCTGCTCTTGTTTTAGCCGCCGGAAAGGGAACCCGCATGCATTCCGGGCTTCCCAAGGTTCTTCAGAACGTTCTCGGCGAACCGATGCTACGATATGTCCTGGACGCCCTCACCCCTGATTTCGGCAGCGACGTCTGGATTGTCACCGGACACAAGGCCGAGATGGTCGAGGAGGCCGTCCCCGGCTGCCGCTTTATCCTGCAGAAGGAGCAGCTCGGCACGGGACACGCCCTCGGGCAGGCCCTTCCCGAACTGGCCAGGGCTGGTATGGACCGCATTCTCGTCATCAACGGTGACGCCCCGCTTGTGACGGCTGATCTCCTGCACGAATTCCTGTCAAAAGCCAGCGACTGCGATCTCGCCTTCGCCACCATCAGCCTTGATGATCCCGGCGCCTACGGCAGGGTTGTCCGCGTGGATGGGCATATCGAAGCCATCGTGGAGGCCAAGGATTACGACAAGACGAAGTACGGCGCCCCCACTGGCGAGGTGAACGCCGGCCTCTATTACTTCAGCCGCGCCCTGGCCGATCGCCTTCTCCCCAAGGTGACCAACAAAAACAAGAGCGGTGAGTACTACATCACCGATCTCGTGGCCCTGGCCCTTGAGGAAGGTGACAGCGTGAAGGGTATCGTGTGCGGCAGCGATGAGAGCCTGCTCGGCGTCAACTCTCCTGCTGAGCTTTCGGGCGCCGAAGAGATTATGCGCACGCGCGTTGTGGAGCACCTTATGAAGAACGGCGTCATTCTGCATAATCCCCAGTCTGTGCGCATCAGCCCTCTCGTGCGCGTTGAGCCCGGCGTCGAGATCACCGGCCCCTGTGAAATCACCGGGCGTTCCATTCTCCATGCCGGCGCGTGCGTCGAGGGTTTCTGCGTCATCCGTGATACGGAAATCGAGGGCGGCGCGGTTATTCATCCCTTCTGCCACTTCGAGGGTGCCCATATTTCGGGCGGAGCGCTGGTCGGTCCTTATTCCCGCCTGCGCCCCGGTGCCGATCTCGGTCCCAACTCCCACGTGGGCAATTTCGTGGAACTCAAGAAGACGCAGCTCGGCGAAGGCGCCAAAGCCAATCATCTGTCCTACCTCGGTGACGCCCATATCGGCGCGGGCACCAATATCGGCGCCGGCACCATCACCTGCAATTACGACGGCCGCAACAAGTTCCAGACGACCATAGGCGAGCACGCCTTTATCGGATCGAACACCGCTCTGGTGGCCCCGGTGACCGTGGGAGCCGGGGCGCTCATCGGCGCGGGCTCCACCATCACCAAGGACATCCCGGAAGGTGAGCTCTCCATTGCCCGCGCCCGCCAGAAGAATCTCGGCAAACGCCGCAAATAGGCGCTTCCGGAGCCTTCGGGAATCCCCTTCAGCCCTGACTTTGTGTTGCAATAAAGCGTGCCAGGTGATACAAGGAAGTCATGGACATTCTCGAACAGTTGGAAGCGGAAGTCAGTGAAATTCTGGCCCGCAACAGGGAGCTGCTTGCCGCTGCCAAGCAGGCGCGCGGTCTTCTCGCCGACAGTGAAGAGAAATGTTCAGCGTTGAAGGAAGAGATTCTTATGCTCCGTCAGTCCCTTGACCGCGAGAAATCTCTCCGGCAGGAAGCGGTTGCCCGCATTGACGCGCTCCTAAGCAAAATTCAGGCCCGCACAGGCGAAGAGTAGGATCTCATGAGTTCAGACAATAGTACCCTTGCCGTTCTTGGCGTTCAGATAGCCGTCAAATCCGGTGCCGATACGACCCGGATCAACGAAGCTATCGCCCTTGTCCAGAAGCGGTATGATGACCAGGTAACAAGGTCGCACGGGAGTCAGGGCAAAGACGCCCTGCTCACTTTCACGGCTCTGGAACTGGCCGATGAATTGCTGCAATTACAAAAAAATCAGGAGACCGAACGCCAGCGCGTTCAGGATCTGCTGACTAAAATACAAGACGCGAAATAGATTTTTGCAAATCCCTGAGGAGTGCGTGATTCACGTCGCAGTGCCGACCGAACAAGCTTTAAAAAACGGGGGCTGGTGCTTGATCCCCATGTGCATGCCCGGCAATACGGGAAGCCTGACGGGTTCAAACTGGCGCCCACCCTGGGAAACCGGGTTCTCCACAGCAACTGGACACGGCTCCTTGGGGATTTGCATTTCTTTATAGTTCGTCAAACCTTGGCGCAATCCATCGTCCCGCCGGCTACACCGCCGGTATGGTTTCTTCTGTGCTTTTGAAAGTCTGAACCCGCTTCGGCGGGCTTTTTTTTGTCCTTTCCGGCAGAAGAAGTCTGTCGGTGCTTTCCCGGAGCGAAAGCTCTGTCGTTTAATATAAAGAGAGGCCGTGGATGGATTGGTTGTTCGTTGTTTATATAGCTGCCGCGGCAGTTGCGGGACTCGTCATAGGCGTAATCCTGCACAAGGCCGTCGTCACCAAACGGCTTGGTGACGCGGACGGTCTGGCGCGGCGCATCGTCCTGGAGGCCAGAAAGGAAGCCCAGGCCCAGAAGAAGGAAATTATCCTTCAGGGCAAAGATGACCTCTTCAATCAGAAGAGGGAGCAGGAAAACGAATTCAGAGAAAGAGAACGCGAACTCAAGGCCAGGGAACATAAGCTGGAAGACGTCAGCAGCCGCCTTGAGGAAAAAATAGAGAAGGCCACCGGCAAGGAACAGGAGCTTCTCCTCCAGGAGAAGGAACTGTCCCGGAAGGAACGTCAGCTCACGGAAAACGAGGCGTTTCTGCAGAGCCGCATCGACGAGCAGGAAAAGAAGCTTGTCGAGATCGCAGGGATGACCGTTGATCAGGCCAAGGAAGCTCTTTTCGCCGACATCGAGGCAAAGACGCAGCACGAGGCCGCGAGGATGGCGCGCCAGATTGAATCCGATGCCAAGGATCAGGCCAACCGTAAGGCCAAGGAAATCATCTGCAACGCTATTCAGCGCTATGCCGGTGATTACGTGGGTGAGCAGACGGTGACAGCCGTGTCCCTGCCCTCGGAGGACATGAAGGGCCGTATCATCGGGCGTGAAGGACGTAATATCCGCGCCCTTGAGGCGGCGACAGGCGTTGATCTTATCATTGATGATACGCCGGAAACCGTGATCCTGTCGGCCTACAGTCCGCTCCGCCGCGCCATCGCCAAGATGGCTCTGGAACGTCTTATCCAGGACGGCCGCATCCATCCTGCGCGCATCGAGGACGTTGTCCAGAAATGCAAGCAGGAGATGGACGTCAAGGTGCGTGAAATCGGCGAGCAGGCGACCTTTGACGCGGGTGTACACGGTATTCATCCCGAGCTTGTGCGTCTTCTTGGCCAGCTGCGCTACAGGACAAGCTTCACCCAGAATGTCCTGCAGCATTCCCTTGAAGTCTCGGCCCTGTGCGGCATGATGGCCGCCGAGCTGGGGCTCGACGAGCGCAAGGCCAAGCGCGCCGGCCTGCTGCATGATATCGGTAAGGCTGTTGACCACGAGGTCGAAGGCCCCCACGCTCTCATCGGTGCCGATATCGCCAAGAAGTACAATGAGAGCAAGGACATCGTGCACGCCATCGCGGCTCATCACGAGGACGTGCGTCCCGACACGGTACTGGCTGTCCTCGTGCAGGCTGCAGACAGCATTTCCGGCGCCCGCCCCGGCGCCAGGAAGGAGCTTCTCGAGAACTACGTTAAACGCCTTGAGTCGCTCGAGGCCATTGCCATGAGCTTCGAAGGCGTTTCCAAGGCCTATGCCATTCAGGCCGGCCGCGAGATTCGTGTCATGGTGAATTCCGAGACCGTGGACGATGATATGACCTTCATTCTCTGTAAGAAGATTTCGGAAAAGATCAGGGAAGAGCTGACTTATCCCGGCCAGATCCGGGTGACTGTCATCCGCGAGCGCCGCGCTGTGGGATACGCCAAGTAACCACAGTTACATCTGATGCGTCAGGGTCCCGCGGGGAAGATATCCCCGCGGGACCCTTTTTGTCTGTGCAGGATCCGCCCGGAGAAGGCTGTCCCGGGACAAAATTCCCTAAGAGGCGGCCTGCCTTCGGCCACCCGGTAAGCGCCTGCTGGAGGGGAGCCCCGGGGCTCCCTCCTCCCCGGCGCCGGACGGCGGGGATCAAAAAAGCCCGCCGGAATGATCCGGCGGGCCTAGTGTGTACCTGGAGAGGCGTTACTTGTGCGGCGTATAATCAGGGTCGTAATCGTTCAGGGCCTTGGCGACTAGCTTGGAGAGGCCGAACAGGGCGATGACGTTCGGGATGACCATGAGCCCGTTGAACATGTCAGCCAGTTCCCAGACGAGGGTCACATGGAGCATGGATCCGAGGCAGAGGAAGCACATGACGCCGATACGGAAATAGGTGATGACCTTTGTGCCGAAGAGGTACTTCACGTTCTGTTCGGCGAAGAAGTACCAGCCGACAATGGTGGAGAAGGCGAAGAAGAAGAGGCAGATGGCGACGAAGGCGAGACCGAAAGAGCCGAAGCCGCTGACGAAGGCCTTCTGGGCGAGTTCGATACCTGTGGTCTTGCCATCGAGAACGCCGGTGGTGAAGATGACGAAAGCGGTCATGTTCAGTACCACGAACGTATCGATGAACAGGCCGACAATGGCCACGAGGCCCTGCTGGGCAGGGAACTGAACCTTTGCGACAGCGTGGGCGTGAGGCGTGGAGCCGAGGCCGGCTTCATTGGAGAAGAGGCCTCGGGCCACACCGTAACGCATGGCTTCCTTGATGGTTGCACCGATGACGCCACCCGTGGCGGCCTGGGGATTGAAAGCGCCCACGAAGATCATCTTGAAGGCGGGAATAATCTGTTCATAGTTGGAAAGGATTACGATGAGGCTACCGAGAATGTAGAGGAAGGCCATGATAGGCACGATTTTCTCGGTAGTGGAGGCGATTCGCCCGAGGCCGCCAAAGAAGATAAAGGCGGCGAAGCCGGCGACAAAGAGTCCGGTGTACAGAGAGGGAATGCCAAAGGCGTTCTGGAAGGCAACGGCGATGGAGTTGGACTGCACCATGTTGCCGATGAATCCGAGGGCGATGATGATGGAGATGGAGAAGAAGATGGCCAGGGGACGGCAGTGCAGACCGTTTGTAATGTAGTAGGCGGGACCGCCGGTCACATGGCCCTTGTCATCCTTCGTTTTGAAGAGCTGGGCCAGAACGGCTTCGGCGAAGATGGTGGCCATGCCGAAGAATGCGGCAATCCACATCCAGAAGATGGCGCCGGGACCGCCCATGGCGATGGCTGTGGCAGCGCCGGCGATATTGCCGGTACCGACCTGGGCCGCGACAGCCGTTGCTAGGGACTGGAAGGAGGTCATACCTTCCTTGCCGGCGCGCTCGCCGTGCAGGCTGAGGCCGCGGAAGGTGAAGCGCATGGCCTGTCCGAATTTGCGGATCTGCACGAACTTGAGTTTAAAGGTGTAGAAGATGCCAACACCCACAAGCAGCGGAATAAGACCCGTGACGCCCCAGAGATACGAGTTAATAGCCTGAACGATGGCTGTAAGCTGATCCATGAACACTCCCCTTTTTTCAGCGGCTGTCCCCTTGCGTTCCTCATGAAGGACAGAACCCAGGATGAAAGAAAAAAATCCTCCCGCCACATGAATGGGGCAGGAAGGATGCTGGTGCGAAGTTGTGGTGTCGGAAGGACGAGATGTGTTTCCCGCCGAAGAAAATGAAGGGCCGGATACCCGGAGAAAACCCGGCAAGGCCTTCGGCTTTTGCCTTATCGGCGCGGGACGCCGGCCCACAGGGAAAAAGACAGGCCGGCAACACAAAACAATGGAAAGAAACGTAATACAGATACTGTTCTCCGGTCAATGAAATGACGGAGCGATGTGCTTCAGCATTGGACAGAAAGAGGGAAAACAGCGCAGCAGCAGGGAGAAGTCTGACTGGAAGATCCCATGCGGCTGAAGAAAAGCAAAAAGGAAAACCGTGCTCTTGGAAAAAATTTTTGGAAAAGATTGACACTCCTGTCCTGGAAGCGTAGACATCGCGTTCGCCGCCTGAAAACAGCCCTTCTCTGAAGGTTCCTGAAAGAAGATTTCCGGAAAAAAGGGGGAAAAGCTGTTGACAGGCATGAGGGATGAGCGTAAAAGCCTCCCTCGCCGCATGAAACAGCGGGGCTTCAAAAAGCCTTCACAAAAAGTTTTTTGAAGATTTCCAAAAAAGTTGTTGACAGAGCGGTGACAAAAGAGCATGTTTACGAACGCCGCAAAAAACGGCGGGAGTGAAAAACTCTTTTTCTGGTTCATTGACAAGTGAAGAGCGAGTGGAAATAGAACTTTGAGATTCTGATTTCTGCCAGGCAGAAATCTTTGTACAGATTTGAACTGGAGAGTTTGATTCTGGCTCAGATTGAACGCTGGCGGCGTGCTTAACACATGCAAGTCGGACGCGAAAGTGGCTTCGGCCACGAGTAGAGTGGCGCACGGGTGAGTAACGCGTGGATAATCTGCCTCTGCAATCGGAATAACGACTGGAAACGGTCGCTAATACCGGATACGCTTAAGTTTTACCTCTTAAGGAAAGATGACCTCTATTTATAAGTTATCGTGCAGAGATGAGTCCGCGTCCCATTAGCTTGTTGGCGGGGTAACGGCCCACCAAGGCGACGATGGGTAGCCGATTTAAGAGGATGATCGGCCACATTGGAACTGAAACACGGTCCAAACTCCTACGGGAGGCAGCAGTGGGGAATATTGCGCAATGGGCGAAAGCCTGACGCAGCGACGCCGCGTGAGGGATGAAGGTCTTCGGATCGTAAACCTCTGTCAGAAGGGAAAAATGTACAGTGCCCCAATCAACACTGTATTGATGGTACCTTCAGAGGAAGCACCGGCTAACTCCGTGCCAGCAGCCGCGGTAATACGGAGGGTGCAAGCGTTAATCGGAATTACTGGGCGTAAAGCGCGCGTAGGTTGTTTTGTAAGTCAGAGGTGTAATCCCACGGCTTAACCGTGGAACTGCCTTTGATACTGCATAACTTGGATCCGGGAGAGGACAGCGGAATTCCAGGTGTAGGAGTGAAATCCGTAGATATCTGGAAGAACATCAGTGGCGAAGGCGGCTGTCTGGACCGGTATTGACGCTGAGGCGCGAAAGCGTGGGTAGCAAACAGGATTAGATACCCTGGTAGTCCACGCTGTAAACG
>ERZ773138.520-NODE-520-length-45678-cov-13.845297_pt1 | contig 45678 bp, 48 predicted proteins | sample MGYA00511114_ERZ773138 | MGnify/ENA primary metagenome ERZ773138 (study PRJEB29015, sample SAMEA2737805) | human gut metagenome | biome: human gut; feature: human-associated habitat; material: faeces | place: China | collected 2012 ...
ACCAACCACAACCAACCAACTGCACCCCACATCCAACCACATCCAACCAAACCAGCCATTTACTTATTACTACTTAACTTACTTATTACTAACTACTTATAATGATTTGTCGGTTTTGAAAAGATTCGCGTGGTTGGACGGTTGGTCGGTTGGACGCATTTTTCGGCTTCTGAGATTTTCAAATTTCGTTTTAACAACCCCCTCTTTTACATTGGGGTGTTCGGGGTGGAACGAAACGACGGACAAGTACCTCACGGCACCTGCCCGTCTGACGCTACTTACTATCTGACATTATATATTTTGATTACCGAGCCCTCCCTCGAGAGACATATGCACCGCCACTCAGAACGGTCGATTGTCCTCCTCTTTGGCAGTGATGGTGCCACGCTCGAAGTCGATGCCCATAAACTGCTGCAGTATGTTGTAGTCGAGAACAATGGCTGAAGTCTGCTTCGACTTCTTCTGAATCTTGATTACCATCGTGTCGTCTGGAGTCATCTCTGTCATATTACCAGGATTGACTGTACCAGGCGGTGTGCGCATCGTGCGGACCTCCTCTTGCCATATAAATTTCTTGTTGCTGACATCACCTATGAATGCCGGATGCGACTTCAGATTAACCACAAGAGTAGTCAATGTCAGCGGACGTTCGCCACCCTGCATGGCAGCGAGATAGTGCTTATGCACATTGCTCAAGTTCATATACATAACCTTCTGACCCTCGGCAATAGGCTTGACGACGCCACCCTTGAGCGTCACCTTGTCTGGCTCGTCGATGGTGAAGTCTCGACCTATCTTGAGCGTGCCTTTGTCGATGAGGAAGTCGAGCGTGTTGAAGAATGTAGCGAGCTTATCACTCTTGGCAAGCATCTCGCACTGATGGCGTACCTTCTCGACAGCGAGGGCAAAGAACTCTTCATAAGTGAACGGCAGCTGCAGATGTGGGGCATCGTTGATGAGCAGTCTGCAGGTGGCGAGAAACATCGACACGGTGCCTATTATACGACTCTGGTCGCCGCTACGGCCAGACATGCCGGCAAGAGCTTGCTGCAGTTCTTTGCGTGACTGCTCCATGTATGGCACGAAATGAGTCCGGAAGAGCGGACGTAGCTTCTGTACTTCTACTAACAAGTAGCTCAGCCCCTCTTTCTCATAACCCTTGAGCTCTTTGAAAATGCGCTGCGCCTCTTGATCACCCGAGAAGTTGTGAGCAGGAACCTCGCAGAGTACGACGCGGTTAGAAAGAGCATTGTCGTCACGCTGTGGAGCTTCTTGGCCAAGCAGGATAATTGAGGCATTAACCTTTGATGTCTCGATATCGTTACCAGTAGCCGAGCGACGCTTCTGCTTGCCGTCGCCGTCATAGGTCACAGCCTTGAGACCCTGAAACTTCTGGTCGCTTATCTCTTCGTCGTTATACTCCTCAAATATGCACGGCACATCGCGAAAACGCTCCAGGATGGAGAAGAACGCAGCATCTGAAATCTGATTGAGGTTTGAGGACGGTGCTGACGGTATCTCATAGAGAGCACGTATGCTCTGAGCTACCTGCGATTTACCTGAAGAAGTCTGACCTATAAAGAATATAGCCGTGAAGTTGCCGATGACCGGATAGAGGTCAGAACGGAAACCGCACAAAATGGAGTAGATGATGGCCCACTTGCCGTTGTTCTCTATGCGATATACACGATTCATCAGGTCTGCCCATTGTGCGAACGAGATCTGCCTCTGCTCCGGCACATCTATGTAGCGAAGATGACGGTCTTGCTCGAAGACGTCAGAGTCGGAGCGGTCATAGGCATATATTTCAGAGTAGGCAGGCGAGTAGAAGAGGTCGCCCCCATGCTCAACAAGACCGAGGTTGTCCACCTTCTTGATTTCGAAATCACCCTTCTCGTTACGATGGAAGATGGCATTGCTCCAGGCAAAGAAGTCCTCTTTCTGCTGGCCGAACGTGCGCAGCTGGAAGCACGTCTTGAACTGATGAGACATCCATGTCCAGATTTTATCGAAGTGCTTGACGTTGCCGTTCTCGAAGTTGTATGCGCCCTCGTTAACGAGAGCAGCACGGAACGTAGCCATATTAGCAAACACAGAAGACTTCCACTCAACATACTTTGCCTTGCGAATCTCCGGAGCCATAGATGTAATCTTTACAATACGCTTGTTAAGCTCAGGGTCTTTGTCGTAGACGTGTAGGAGCGGTGTCATGAAGAAATCGCACACACGGCCATAGCCACCGGACTCGTTCTTGAACATATAGCATACCGGCTCATTCTTACTCTTTGAGAGCAGAGGATAAAAGCCGTAACGCGACAACATACGCTTGTAATCCTCGTTCTCCTCGACGTAATCAGGCAGAGTATTGCCGTCGACATCGGCGACATCGTCGAGGTTCTCGCGCTCCGCCTCTACCTTGTTCTTCGAGCGTTTGCGAGTGATGTAAGGTTTGACAATATCTTTCAGAGCCTTCTCTGAAGGCAGTGAGAGAATCTGAGACCAAGACTTCATCGAGCGGGTCCGCGTGACCTCTGTTGCCTCAGTTATCATCTCAGCGATACGGTCAAGATAGATGTCCACGATGTTGGTAGTAGGCGCATCGTTACGAATCTTCGAACCGTATATGTCGACGTACCACTGTATGAAGCCGATGGTGCCCTCACTGGTTTCGACATCAATATTGAAACCAGCACGATAAAGAGCCTTTAGCGTCAATATCTCGTCGTTCTCAGACTTGTCATTGAAATCGTCGTCGGGAGAACCTATTACCACAGTGTTGTCGAGCTGTCGTAGCTCCTGGACATCGCTCTCCTCGGGGCAACCACGAAAGAACACCACAGGACGTTCGCCGACCCCCTCCTCGAACTCACGCCAGGAGGTCGTAAGACGAATCTTGTCATTGTCTTTATCGTATATCTCCTTTGCCTCCTCGATGCCGCAGAAACCTTTAGTGGGTTCATCGTGACGCTTAACCCCAGACAAGGCTTGCCTGAGCTTTGGCATGAGCTTGTCAGAAGATGACTTTATGAGGAGTGCCAATGTGCGCATATAGTCACTGCGCATCGTCTCTTCGGGCACGTGTGCGACGGCATCGATGATGGTCTTCAGCCCTGTCTCTCGTGTTGGTTCGTCAGGAGCAGAATGATAAAGTTTTTCGTAAAGGTAGCTGACAAAGCTCATTTCGAGAGGCTTTAGCTTATCACGAACCTGCCCCGTGTTAGCCCGAGCAAAATCGTCAGGGTCTTGCCCTGAGGGTAACATCACGCAGCGCACATTCATGCCGGAAGCGAGCAAGATGGGAATCTGTGTGACAGCCGAATGAATGCCAGCCTTGTCGTCATCATAGACAAGCGTTACATTCTCAGTAAGGAAGCGCAGCTTCTTTACTTGAGTGTCATCGAGCGCAGAACCACTCTTGCAAATCACATTGCGGATGCCGTTCTGTGCAAACGAAATAACATCAAACTGCCCCTCAACGAGATACACCTTATTATATTTAGCTATCTCAGTGCGTGCCTGGTAGAGACCGAAGAACTCAGCCCCTTTCTTGAAGACTATGCTGTCAGGAGAGTTAAGATATTTAGCTTTTGCCGTACCGGTGATGTCGCGTGCTGTAAAACCGATGACACGACCGAAGCGGTCGAGGAACGGGAACGTGATGCGGTGGCGGAAATAATCCATGCGTTCACCGTTGTCACGTGTGAACAAAAGCCCGGCACGCTGCATTATCTCCGGCTTATAGAGCACGGACAGTTCGTCATACATCTGACGATAGCTGCCCGAAGCACCTACGCGGAACTCCTTGCGTGCCCAGTCGTTCATGCCACGCGAAGTGATATAGCGGTCTGCCTCTGTAGAAATATGTGTCTGAAGCCACTTCTGAGCTGCATCGAGCACTATTCGCACCTCTTCACGCTCACGATCACGAGCAGACTCTTCAGGAGTTTTCTCTTCGACCTTAATCTCTATGTTATATTCCTTTGCCAGCATTTGTGCTGCCTCAGGATAACTGATGCCCTCAATCTTGTGTACGAACCAGATTGCATTGCCGTGCTCGCCACATCCAAAACATTTGAAAACGCGCTTCGATGGTGAAACACACATCGAGGCAGTCTTCTCGTCGTGGAACGGACAACAGCCGAAGTAGTTGGAACCGCTCTTTCTCAACGACACGTATTTGCCAACGACATTAACGATATTGGCAGCGTCGAGAATGCGGTTTATGTCAGTTTCAGATATTCTCATGTCAGATATAATAATAGTTGTAGCGTCAGTTGTTATCAAAGAGATTGAGCTGACGATTGAACATAAACTTCATCAGCTCGTCGCTTGTGAACTTAAGATGCTTTGCCACAGCCTCCATCTCTTTATTCGTTGCTTGCCGGTAGCCTTGCCAAATCTGCTGAAAGCGAACCTGATTGATACCTATTGCCCGGTAGAAATCCTTGGTGGGATGGAAGTAAGCCGTATCTATTTTAACGGCGATAAGTTCGCGCAGCAGATTGCGCTTTACTTGCTGATGACGTGCTATGTCATGCCGTAGCATGTAGAGCTGCACTGATAACTCAGACCTGCCAAGCCTCGCCGCCATGTCACGGATGGATACCGTTGTAGCATTAGCCTTGATGTAAGCCACCTCTTCTGCAGTCCAGCGCCGTTTGGTGTCAGGGTTGCTCATCTTGGATGGAATTTATCAAGTTATACTTTTCTAAAGTCATCCAGTGATGTTGGGTGGCAAGCAAGAACTGCCGCGCCAATTGCTTTAGATGAACCGTCATTTCATCCCTGTGTAGACATGAAATTGCATATAATGACCACTCAACGATACAAACAAGTTTTCGTAAATCTTTACCTTCTATGTCAATTGTGATAATGTCTAAGTTGTCGTCGGACCTATACTCTAACACACCATCAAGTTTGCGCGACTTCAGATCCTTGTCAAGTCTATCTACAAAGCCGAGCTTGCAGCTTGGAAACGGACATGTAACATAAGTAATGGTCTTGTCACCCTCATATTTTCGACAAACAACAACATAAAAATCGTTGTGGCTGATCATTATACCTACATCTTGCTTATTCTCATTAATCATATGCTCCATATTTGTAGTATTATCACTGTTTACGGTATTACTTAGCAATACCGTATATCCCATATATCTCGTTTATTTACCCCATATTTAGCGAATATTTTTTCGATATCCTCCTTTAAAAATGCCGGAATATTAGGGTAATCCTTACGCTTACGATAGAAGTCAGTGTCGAATTTTAGCCCTAAAACCTCCTTTATTTCTGCCTTAACTATAGGAATGTCTGACAGTTTCAGCATATTGAAGCCGGGTCGGAAAGAATAATGAACTTTTCGTATTGCCATATTAAATATTTTGACTATATTTACAAGTGAATTTTACTATATCGTATGCAAAGATACTATATATCTATCGTACATAATTAATCAATCCGAACAATATCTCGGAAATAAACAATATTTAACAATATGGCAGAAAAATCGGAGTACCAATTAAGGCTTGCAAAGGTGATAGACCAGCTATCCATCACCGGCAGACAGTTCTGTCTACAATGTGGACTAAGTGACAATTTCTTGTCGTCTGGTCAGAAAGACATAACGACCAGGCAACTTGTGCCAATACTCAAAATCTACCCCCAAATCAATCCATATTATATATTGTTAGGGGAAGGAACCCCACTCATTGACGAGAAATTTGTCAACGAAGGCATGATTGGTCGTTACATCCTACAGACATTGTCAGAGCTGCAGGTGGAAGTGCGTCAGCTAATCCAGGAGAACACCGTGCTCAAGGCAAAGCTCGAGCGCTTGGAGTCTGGAGAAGAAGGTAAGAAAAAGCGCTTGCCTAAGCGTAAACGCATAGAAATGCCAAACGAAAAGGCATAAAAAAATCATACACATCCTTGTGTTATGATAAATAGAATTGTGTGATTCACGGCGAAATGACATGATATTTTAAGAATAATCATTGTCGAGAACCCCGTTAAACAAATAATTTGGGATAAAAAAGGGTGCTGGTCACTCTCTTGTCATCCCGACAGTTAAGGGGTTAAGATGCTGAAATTCAGTATTTTAACCCTTTGTCGCTTTAATACACTCGGCGAAAGTTCGGCGTGTTAAAAAAGCTTCAAAAATTATTTGTTTAACTTAGTCCTCGACATGTGTAAAAATGTAGAGGACAAAAAAATGTGCCCAAACAGATCAGTTATAAATCAGCTCAAGGGCTGGACTCCGCCTGTTTTTCATCAGGCGTCGGAGTGTTATGTGTCTTTCACTGCCTTTAATCCGGCTACCGGCAAGATGAAGATCAAGAAGATTATGCTTGGTCGTTTCAAGAACAAGCGCCTACAGCGTGAGAAGGCTATGCAGTTGATGCAGGCGTTGACAGAGAAATTGTTAGGAGGCTGGAACCCATGGATTGAGAGCTCCACTTCTGCTGAATACGCCCTATTTGATGATGTGTGCATGAAGTACGAAGAATGGCTTGCTAAGATGGTGAAAGAGAATGGGTATCGCATGGAGACTGTAGCAAGCTATATGAGCTACATGAAAATACTAAAAGACTGGATAGCTGACAAGAACGTAAACTACATCTATCAGTTCGATCGTCGCATTGTCAGCAAATTTCTTGACTACGTATTTGTTGAGCGTAACAACACACTTCAGACTCGCAATAACTATTTGGCGTGGCTGAAGACATTCTCAACATGGCTACTCCAGAGAATGTACGTACCGAAGAACCCGACTGACGGTTTTCAGTCTGTAATGCGTTACTCACATCACAAGAACCGAGACATCATAAGCGAAGATGACTTGGTGCGTCTGCGTGAATATCTGGAAGTCAAGAGCCCCCACTACTTACTTGCGACATACATATTATATTATACGTTTCTACGACCGCACGAGATGTCAAGGATTAAGATCGAGGATATCAAGGTGAAGAAACAGCTGATTTACGTACATGGAGAGAATGCAAAGAACCATAGTGACGCAGTGGTTACATTACCTAAAAAAATACTGCAGCTGATGATTGACCTGAGAATCTTCGATGCAGCAGGTAGCGACTATCTGTTCTCGAGAGACTTCAAGCCCGGAAGGGAGTATCGCTCAGAGAAATGCTTCAGAGACTACTGGCAGCGGGTGCTGCGTAAGGAACTGAAGCTCCCCGAGCGATACAAGTTCTACTCACTGAAGGATACCGGCATAACAAATATGTTACGCGGGCACGTTGATACCGTATCCGTGCGTGATCAGGCGCGACATTCGAGTATTGACATCACAAATATCTATGTACCTCACGACATAAAGCGGGCAAATGCTGCGCTGAAGGACTATGAGGATAGCTTTTAGCTATTTCAGAGGATAGAATGTGCCCTCGATGATGTCTGAGAGTCTACCGCCAACAACATCGTATTTGAGTTGTTGGCAGTAGAACTTTCGTCCGGAGATGTTGAAAATGTGCCGGGCATCACGTCGTTGCAGCGAACGGAAGCGGATAGTGTATACAGTCGTGAGATCGAGTTCTTGCGGAATCTGCCAGTGTGTGACATACATGCCAGTCGTGGAGTTGATAGAGAGGTCATAGTTACCATCTGCGTTGACGTACATGACACGCTGAAGTTCCCAATACTTATAACCTACAGACGGTTGGCCACTCGGACGTGACACCATCTGAAGACGACTGTTTATAGTAACCGGCACAACCGGGTATTTATCATCCTTTGTCTCACCGTTACATTCAAACTTGCTAACACCCATGTAGAAGCCAACATACATATTGTCTTTAGCAGAAGCTTCGGAGGTGCTGTTGTATAGCCGTTCTGCTATGCCCTTACCAGCATCTTCGTCAGTCTCAGTGCCAACATCACCATCGCCATTTTCAACTATTGGCATAGGGTACCAGTAATAATCATGAAGGGGTGAAAACACATTTTCGATTGGCACGAGTCGCAACTCCATCTTGTCGGAAGTGGTATCGTCCACCCTTGGCCCGAACTGATTAATCATAGTCAGGCGGGTGCAGTACGAGACACCATCTTTAACACCCGTACCCTCTACAGAACGAACTATAAAGGGAAACTCCAAAGGAAGACCTATATATGTAAGGTCAGGATTGGGACGTTTGGTGTTATCGTAATACGCTACCATAGAATGATAGGCATCACGAACTGCTTGTGGCGGTTTGTTACCACTTGTATTGAACAAGTCTGTATCGCCACCAAATATCTGATACCACACATTATACAACTCACAGTATTTATCCATGTTGTCCGCCTCAGGCATGCAGGACTCATACGTAATGCGCTTCTCGAAATCAGGATCGAGAGCGTAGAACTTATAGATGTCAGTACTCGGGAACTTGTATGCCACGTTATGATAGACGAGATTATCCGGAGAATCCTGGTCGTACTGTTTGTTAATGTCGCCAATAACATCATTCTGTTTTATATGCTCAACAGCAGCACTCTTGTAATAGTCACGAACCGTCTGTATCTCTACAGATTTTGCCATATTATCAACGACGAAACAAACGCCACAAAGATTTTCAACCTCAGAAATAAAATCAGATACCGTCCAGTTCTCAACCATCTTATTATACTTTGTCGTCTTGTACCCATGTACGAGTATCAGACGACTAAGCTCAACATTAGCTGCAATAGCATCGTAGACTATTGTATAGCCAAGAGCTTTGAGCACACGTGTCACTACGGCGACAAGATAAGGCTGTGGACATATTGTAGTGCCACTCTTCAGATTGACCGTAGTGGCTTTTGCCACCTCATTCACCTCATTATATATAGTAGAGCTTGACCGTAATTCATTACCAATACCGTTAGCAATCTTTGCTTTAGCCACCACAGGCGTACAAACGTAGTCAAATTCTGGATAATGACTGTACAAAGAACGCTCTGCAGTCTCTGTAGTAATAGTACCTGCATCACCAAGATCGAGGTCTCTCAGATAGCGGTCGCCACCTACGAGATAATTGAACTCTGAGTTGCCGGATACAATCTGAATCTTGGCGCTGCGTTCGTTAATCTCAAGGATAATCTCAGTACCCTTGATGATGACACCTCTCTCGCAATAGAGAATAGCCTGACGATTTTGTGGACGGCGAGTAACATCGATGCGGTGCATGGCGTTATATACAACGGCATTAACCGGGTCTGCAAGCGAGATGTCAATATCAAGCGTGTGCTGACCTTCGGACGTGAAGAACGGGTTGCGGTCGTAGAACTCAAGGGAGATATCGGCAGCGAGATGCACCTCGCTGCCATCGATAAGCAATTTTATCATTTTCTTTTTCTGCTAACATTAGACTTCATTTTGTCAACAAGTCGCTCAGCCTCTATTGTGCCGTGTTTGCCGGTCGCGTATGTTTCGGCCACGATAGGCGCAGCAAAACGACGATCGAGAGAGTTAAGCGAGCGTACCACGCGAGAGAGTACAGCTGTAAGGGCTGCATCAGTTGTTGGTTGTTGCACTTGACTATGCTGTACAAACGAGCCATGGGCACTGGACGTAGCGCCACCGAAATGACGCTGCTGTGGGATGACTGCAGCGATGTCGTCTGGAGATAGACGCGAAACGCTGCCAGAGCGCTGTGCCTCGTCGATGAGGTTAAGAACTGGGAGCACGTTAGGGTTGCCAGTAGCAAAGCGATTAGCAACAAACTCGTTGGAATGTACTATGCCTTGTGGTTTGTCCCATGGACCGTTCGGAGTGAAGCCGCCGACATCAAAACTGCCTACTGCAGCTTTGGCCATTTCAAAAGCCGCCTTGACAAGCGCTGTCTCTATCGCTGCTTTAGCGAGACCCGCAGGTCCGAGTGTACCCACATTTCTTGCTATGGATGCAGCTCGCGCTGTAATAACGACATTCTCAAGAGCATCTATCATAAGAGACAGCATGCCACGGAGGAAGTCTTTGAAATCGGCCTTCTCGCCCTGAAGAATCTTGCCAAGCTCTTCGCCAAGCTTCTGACCTGCAGAAACAATAACACTACACACGATATCGTTATACTTCTGCGCAAGCTCCTGCTTCTGCTTGAGCGCATCTTTGGTCTGTTCGATGTCGGCATCGTCAATTTGCTGCTGTATGGCCAGGCGTTGCTCACCGGTAAGCGCTGTGTCCTCAAGGAGTTTTTGCAAATACCCCTTCCAAGCCTCACTTCGCTCTGCTTGACTTTGCTCTTCGATATTGCCAGACTTGATATTAGCCTTACGTTGCCACTCCATCAGTGTCTCAAATGTAGTCTTAGCGTCACTGATATAGCGGTCAGCAGATTCTTTATTGGCCTTATCAGTGTCTGTCGTATACCGTTCATTGAGTCTTTTTAAATCAGCCTGATATTGCTCCTCGCTGATGAGTTTCTTGTCATGAAGATTATTGAGAAGAGCGAGATCATGGTCATACTTCTGCTTGATGTTGTCAAGCTCATGAGCGAGCTGATCAGCTTCTGTGTCGCCGAACGACTGCTCAATCTCGCGAAGCTGGTCGTAAAGCTTAACCTTATAGTCAAGAATCTTCTTTTCTATCTCGGCACGCTTCTTCGGCTCAAGTCCAGCAACCTCAAGTTTTTTGTTAAGCTCTTCGATTTCAAGGTCTTCAACCTTACGGTTATAGTCTTCTTGTGTGGCAATAGAGCCATCGAGGTAAGTTTGTTTTGCCTGTGTGCGCTTGGTCTCATAGTCTGCAGTGATGGAGTCGAGTTCTTTCTGAACGAGCTTTTGGCGTTCGACTTCAGGGTCAGACTTGGTGCTTTCGTGTGATGAAGAGTTGGTCTCACTATCCCCACCTGAGCCTGATTGAGTAGTGGATGTACTGTTGGAATTGGAGTTAGCGGCATCTTTTTCGAGGTCGGAGCCGTAGACCTCGGTTATACCATTGCGCTCGGCGTAGAGTTTGCGAAGCTTTTCGTTAGAGTTGCTGACAGCCCGCTCCTCACTTAAAGTAGAAGTTGCGATACCGATACCAGCTTGCCAGGTGGTAGGCATATAGACAGCACTGTTGTTGGCCTTACGGCTGCGGTCTTGGGCCTTTTTAAGATCTTCGGTCGCTTTTCTGAGATTAACACGCTCCTTTGCAATCTCACTACCGATGCGCTTCAGCTCATCTTTGGCGCCTTCTAACTCATACTTACGCTGAAGCGACTGTAGATAACCATCGAGAGCCTTCTTGCTCGCCTTATATTTGCCGGTCGTGGTATCAAGTTGCGCATTGTAGTTGGGAATAATCTGATTGAGTTTGTTGACTGCCTTGCGTCTCTCATCCATGGAAAGTGTCTCGTCTTTGGCAGCATCAATGAGAGTGCGTATGTGCGTCTCTTCTTCAGCAGATTTGGCTGCAGCTTCCTTTTTTATATCATTGATTTTGTTTTGCGCTATCGCTGCATCATCAAGCTTCTGACGATATAGAACCAATGCAGTGGTAACAGCTGTAATTACGGCGAGGAACGCACCGAGCGGATTGGCACCAATGACAATGTTGAGCATTTTTTGCAAGGCGACAGTCTTTGACATAGCACCATTGAGAACAGCATGACGAAGCATAATTGTCATAAGCCATTTGTCTTGAATAGCATGCCAAATCACGAGCATTTTTTCAGTAGCTACAGCACGTTTATTCCACAAAACAGACAATTTAACGCCTGCTACGTAAGCGGCAACTGTAGCAGTAAGCGTAATGAGTGCCCTACGATGGGATATGACAAAATTAGTGATAGCACTTAGACTCTTAACTGCCAGTGAGCCCGTGCTAATACCCTGCTTAACAAGAGGCAGCAACTTCTCGCCAAGTTCAATAGACAAATCAAGGAACTGCTTTTTTGCCTTGTCAATGCCAGCCTGTACTGTGTTATTTTGCACATTAAACTCATCGAGCACACTACTACCTTCATTGTAGGCATTGAATGCAACAGTCTGTGCTTCTCTTACTTGATCAAGATGTGATGCGACAGACGAGAGAACACCGACAGCGCGTGTGCCCTCAAGTTTCATCTCAGAAAACAAAGGTGCCATCTTGTCGAAGCCACCAGAGGCTTGCATAGCTGAAAGGAATTTCATAAGAGCCTCGTTAGCATTTGTCTTAAGAAGCGTGGTAAACTCTTTGACATCCTCACCAGCGAGCGCAGCAAAGCGTGCTGGTTCTTGAAACATCTTGGTTATAAGCTGCGAGAACACGGTAGAAGCCGTAGCCTCCTCTTGCATATTCTGATCGAGCGCAGAGGCAAGACCCATGATTTGTGATTGAGTCATGCCAGCCTGTATAGCTACACCAGAAAGATCTGCAGTAAAATCTACTATATATCCAGCATTGGCGGATGATGACTGTGCAAGGTCGTTGACCGCAGAACCAGTGGCAAGCATAGCACCGCGCAAGCCCTTCTTGTCATCCTCGCCGAACATGTGGGCAAGCTTTCCAATCTTGTCAACGGCGCCCTCGCCGAGATCATCGCCAAGTGCTACGTTGATTTTATCAGCGCCATCAACGAACTCCTCAATCATCTCCTTATTTGTGATGCCGAGACGACCCGCTGCACCCGCAAGAGCGTTAAGTTGTTCACGAGAGGTTCGCGTATCCATTTGCTTGAAGTCTTCATTCATATCGTGAACCTGAGCAGAGGTCTGTCCGGTGTACTTCTGTACGTCAGCCATAGCCTCCTCCATGTCTGCATAGTCATTAACGCATTGGCGAATTGTGGTGGTAATGCCGCCAAGCGCATCAATGCCGGTCTGAAGAGAATAATACCACTTATTGAAAAAATCGGCCATACCACCAAGTTTGTCACCGAGAGTCTCAGACTCTTCTGCAACACCACGCACAGCCTTTTTGTGTTCAGCAAGAATGGAATTAAGCTCAGCAATACTCTTGACCGTCTTGTTGTATTCCTCCGTACCAATAGTCATCTTCTTCACGTCACGCGTAAGCTCGCGAACTTTCTTTTGGATAGCAGGGATGCTATTGTCTATTTTTGAACCGTCAATGTATACGGTAACGGTTCTGCTATAAGTTTTTGCCATATAATTTCAATGTTTAACACGGCAAATATAGCGCATTAAAACAGTGTGACAAAGGACGTGTTTTTTACTATACAAAAACTTGCGCATGTCACAGATTTTTAGTAACTTTACATCAAGAATAAATAACTAAAGAACATAATAAATATGTATCACCTAACACCCATACAAGCAATGTTTTTAGTAGCGTTTCTTGCCATATTATTTATGGTAAGAGGCACAAAACGAGGTGGCAAGAAGCTCATGGATAGAATGGAAGACACTAACCCTGAGTTAAAGTCGGCGAAAGAATGGGGTTACACATCTATATATTATTGGGAGATGAAAAGGCACGATATGATGTTTCGTGACGGACAATGGTTACCAATGTATATAGAAAATGATTTAAAGAATCCTTATCTCATAGAACAAATGCGCAAGAAAGACCTTGTGCTTGACAGATATAACCACTGGGTTTTTACGGGAAAGACACTTGAGAAACTCAGGAATTTGAAGGCTTTGTATTGGCAGCAACCAATCAAAAGAAATAAATAGAAAAAGGCAGAGAGCATGACATTGAAGCTCCCTGCCTTTTTTTAATGCTGTTTTTTGACAATTGTCACGCGGTCTATTTGTTCGAGCACGTCTTTGGCAGCTCGGTCGCCATAGTATTCGGCGGCGATGTCTGCAAGGCCCTGCATCTGCTGTTCGACGTTCTTGTCGAGCCAATCTACCGGTCTTCGGCGAATCGGACCAGGAGGAACGTGACGGTTCGGATTGTGCGAACCGCGCACAACTCTGCCATTGAGTCTGATGTAACCGTTACCTACGCCATAGGCGACGAATACGCCGTAGCGGACGAACTTGAAGGCTACGGCGTGAGCCAAGCCATCGTCGTGAGCTTTGTTGACAGCAGCCTTCAGACGGCCTCTTAGGTCGCCACTATAGACCTGAGTCTCGGCTACCAATGTGCCAAGAGAGCGTGAGCGCACGGTGTCAGCCCACGCCTTGACCCGGTCGTTGAACTCACCGGCTGACATCTGCTGCGGATCGCTGTTGCCTTGTGCTGCCATAAGCCCTACAGTTTAGAAATGTCGGCATATTCGGTAGTTGCATCAAACGACGGGCAAGCTTTAGCCGCGAAGTCACGATGACCACGTATGACAGCATTTGGAAACCGTCTCTTCAGACGCATAAGAAGATTAACGAGTGCGTCACGCTGCTGTGGTGTTCGCGTGTCTTTAGGATTGCCATCCTTGCCCACGCCACCGACATAGCACACGCCTATGGAGTTTGCATTATGACCTTTGCAGTGAGCGCCCACCTTATATATTGAGCGACCGGTATGCACGGTACCGTCACGATATATTACGTAGTGATAGCCAATACAGTCAAATCCGCGTTGACGGTGCCAGCTGTCTATTGTGCTGACCGTATAATTGCGACCCTCGATAGTGGCTGTGCAGTGAATGATGATGAGATTGATTTTGCGCATAACATTATAAATTAGTTCATGCAAATATACCCCATAAAGCAGACCTGCAGTCGGACATCAATAAACCAGATAAGGCGAGAAGTCAAACGTCTCTGGATTGTAGTTAATCTCACCGAGATAGCACATGGCTATGCGATGACATGTGCGCTTGATATCGTCAAGCGTCGGGCGGTGGAAGTATTCCACGCGGTGGTATTTCACCTCTATTTCGAATGTGTCTTCGATGATGTGCTCCATCCGGATAAATAACAGCCAGTCCCCGCTTGGAAGTTGCTGTATCGGAACCCACTTCCAGCTCGAGTTCTGGCATGAAGAATTGTTTGTGATTGCCATTTTTTATTTGCTTTTTAATTTTCTGAATAGGTCTGAATTGCTTTCGTAGCACAATCTTTTTGAAATGCCCCTCGACATAGATGAATTTATACCACCCTCTATCGAACAACGAAATCAGCTTCTTGCGCTTGTTGTATGTGTTATAATGAATCATCAAGCCGAGATAACTGTTAATAGTGGCCACGAACCTCTCTGCCCACTGTTCGCCCTCGCCCGCTTGCAGTTTGCTGTTGTAAAAGTGTATGCGTCGATAAGCAGCACCGAGTGTACGTTTAGAAATGTATATACGGTTAGGCTTAATCATTGCACCGACATAGAGCACACCATGCTGATAAGGCTGTATGTAAATCTTTTTGGGATGAAGATTGATGTGTAACACATCTTTACAGAATACCTTTATTTTAGACACCATAGCACGTGCATGCTCGAACCCCTTGGAGTCAAGAATGACGAAATCGTCCATGAACATCTCAAGCTCTTCAACTTTGAGTTCGTTAAGAAGATAATCAACAAGCACAGACATGTAGAAATTGGCTGAAAGCTGTGAAGGCAGCTTGCCTATAGCTATACCTATGCGAGGATCATTGCCCATTAACGATTTGTCCGGAGGCAAATCGTCCCAAGCAGACCTTGGAGACCTACGAATGAAATGATGTTGCGGAGCGTCATAAATGGTCTTACGAAGCAGATAGAGAAGCAGGTCTTTGTCCGGTTTATGATAGTCAGCCATGATAAGGTCCTCATACATCCACCATAAAATATCTTTATCAATAGACATAAAGAACCCCTTGATATCAAGCCGTATAACAATAACATCTTTAGTATACCCCTCGGTAATGCTGTAGATTTTAGAAGCGAGAGACTTCACTGCCGTAAGGCAACCAAAACCCTTACGACAATTTTTTGAAACGTTATATTGTCGTTTAAACCTTGCTTCAAGCAATGGATCTATGCGCTCTGCTATCCAGTGATGAACGATACGGTCACGGTATTGGGCGCCAAAAACCTCACGTTTGACGGGGTAAGGTACAATAAAAACGTCTGAAGGCGACGGCTCATAACTTAATGTTACAGCGTCGCGCCACAGACGGACAATATTGTCGGAAGCATCTAAGGAGAATTCGATGCAATCAGCAGATGACCGTTTGTTCTTGTCGCAGGACTCTGCGGCATCGAAAAACGAAGTCGGAGTGTTGTAGACATAATCTTGATATGCAGCCACCGGGCGGACGAAGCCCGCGTTTGTCTTGTTGTTGTTGTTGCCGTTGCCGTTGTTGAGGTTCACGTTCCAAGCGTTACCAGCATCCCACTCACTCGCTGTCGCTACTATGTAATTCTTTTCTCCCTCAAGCGAAGAAGAAGAGAGCGACCCATATAAAGAAAAATATTGCTCACTCATAATGCCCTGATGTTGAGAATTATGACTCTGGCTACTGTGCAGTCTTCTTCCATGCAGTAGCTTGTCTACCGATACTCTCGGTAAGAACAGCCATCTGCGCTGCTGTGGAATTGGTTATCTGCTCCAGCTCTTTACATACTCCGATCAGCATCTTGACAGTGCCGAACTCTACGATAAACTCCTCGAGATATTGTCTACGGCTTGTACGACGATTGCGCCACTCATCAATAAACATACAAGCCAGACGAATCAAGCCATTAGCAGACTTGTTTGTCTCACCGTTGAACTGAGGCAAATAGTCTGGTGCCGGTATAGCTGTGTTGGCTTTCTGTATAAGCTCAAGACAGCGAAGTGCAGACTCGAAAAGGTGGCTCCCGAGATCATATCTGTATTCTCGGGAAAACTGCTTGCGAGCGCGGACTATCATCAGCAGCAACTCGTAAGTCTGTTTGTAAATTGGGAGTGTTTGTGCAAGTCGTTGATTAGCCATAACATAATTAACTAAAAATTAACAAATTTATTGTACCCCTGTTTATTAATTTTTATTAATAAAAAAAGCCGCTTCGCGGCTGATTAGACATGCAGCCACAAAGCAGATTGATATAACTATCTGACAGTTAAAGAGTTAAAGGGTTAAAGAGCTAATATGCAGCCACCGGGCGGACGAAGCCCGCGCCTGTCTTGCCGTTGGTGCCGCCGTGGCCGTTGTAGAGGTTCACGCCCCAAGCGGTACCAGCATCCCACTCAGTACTACTCCAATACCAATCAAGTGTTAAAGAATATGAAGAACCGAGATTATTTGTTAAAAACTTTCTTATCTCTTCACGGTATTTATATAGCAAGCGCAACTGGCCGTAGGCTGGAAGCGACCATTTGGTCGGGTCGTCGATAGCCGTGCTGTCAGCAGCCTTAGTGAAAGCCTTATAAGACCGCGCAACGGTAGCGGCAGGAAAGCTGGCCCCTTGCTCCTTGGCACATGCAAGAATAAGGTCGGTATTAGCCTCGCCGTCAACATCTTCGAACACCCCCTCGTTTTTGTTACTAAAATCTTTAAGACCGGGCACATTGATGTTCGTAGGACCCCACACAAAACGAATGGTAGAGTCTGATGTGGCGTTTTGAAGCGATAACACGAAAGCCATGCGCTCAGCACGTATGGCCACGCCGAACGGAACAAACTTTGACCTCTCGTTCACGGTCATCGTCTGCCATTGGTTTTCAGAGAAATAAGACCTTTGCGGCGACGGGTCTCTGAGCGAGGTCTTGAGATATGTAGCCACTTGCAGGTCGCGCAGACCACCGGCCCACCTCATATGATTAACGATGTCAGACCACGTAGCATTGTCAGCGATGTCTGTAAAGCCGACATCGCGTAGAGCTTTAATCTGGTCTTGTTTGTTAAGACCGAGAATAATCGAACTGTTATTTGCATTATCCATAATTACTCTTCAGAAATAGGTATCACCATATACTTGTCTGTCTTGTTTGTACCGTAGACATTACCGCTAAGCACCGATACACGGTAAGCCACACTGCCGTTGGTTTGCACGCAGGTCCATATTGTGCCACCTGTCTTGTCAAGCGTAAAAGCCTGACCCCAAACCTGAGCAATGACCGTGTCAATAGCCTTGCGGTTGTGATAGATGACAAACGCCTGCGCAACGTCAGGCAGCATCCATGATGTCTGGTCATCTATAGCGACACCATTCACCATGACCCCGTCATCTTCGAGATACGCATGATAGTCATTTGCAGCTTCAGCTGCAGGGGCGCCGATGACGCCATCGGCGTTCTTGTCGGCATAATAGTCAAGTATAGCTCGGTTGAATCGAGCAACATCCTGATGCGACCAGGCACCGGCACGACCGTCAAAAGACGCAAGGTCACTGACAGTAGTCCGTGACCCCCATGTCTTATCTGCGTAATACTGCAGAGACATGACGAACGAAAGTCCGTCTGCCCTGATGCGAACGCCACGCCGTGCGAACTCCTCAGACCGCCCGGCATTGTCAATGGTCTGCCACTCCTCGACAGTGAAGTAGAATTTCTTGCCGTCACGTTTGCGGTCAGCAGCCACACGAATGTCGAGCAGCCCTGCAGCCCAACGAATGCGCTCTGCAAAGAGCGAGGCGCGTGAAGACTCGGTAATATCGGCAAAACCCAAGTCTTGAAGAGCCTTAACCTGCTCGCGTTTAGCGAGCAGGAGGCCAGTAATGTTTTGTTGATTGCTTGCCATTTTGTTATTTGTCAATAATTTTAAGAATATCATCATCGGCTTCAGCCAGACGGTTGTAGTAGTCATCATAAGTCTCACCGTTGTACTGCTTCAGGTAGTCGTTGATATTGTCAAGACTGACATCTTCAACTTCTGCCTCGCCGGAGTATTGTTCGCCGAGGAAATCAATAACAGCATTAATATAAGCCATGATAGACATAACTATCGTAAGACCCTCGATGTGCTGAGTGAGGTCGTCTATGTACGACTGCTCTCGCACACGAGTAAGCTGATAGTCACTCTCGACAACCGGTTTGTCTTGCAACTTGCCGTCTTCGGTAATGCCGCGCACGCCAAGAGTCAGTAACAAGGCAAGCAGCGAACCGTCACCAGAAAGCGTCTGAATCACTCGGATGGCAGTAAGCTGACGGTTGCCCGTCTGAGCGTCAACAACACGCTGTAGCATTGTCAACGGCTCTATCTCATTGCAGTGCTCGATGCGCAGTGTCTGCACATTGGCGAGAGACGCAATCTGAAGGTTGCCGCCCGTCAGCGTGTAGCTTAGGTTCGGCAAGTTGATAAACTTGACAGTCTTGAGCGTCGCCGGAAGCGTAAGCTCAGTGATTGGCGACGTCTCTGCAACCTCGACACTCTGCACACGACTGCCGTCAGCCTTGATGCTCGTAAGGCGAGGACACATGCTCGCGTCAACGGATGCGACGAGCGTGTTGCGCACGTCAAGCGACTGAAGGAAAGGCATGTTGCCGAGGTTGAGCGTGTCGAGAGTGCCATCGACAGTGTATGGGACGTAGTCAGCACCGCCGACAACAAGATGCTGCAGCAATTTACAGTACTGTATATCCCAGCCCTGCGACTTCGGCGTAGCAGCACTGATGTCGAGTGATGCGAGCGAAGCAGCACCGAAGACGTATAACATGGTGCCCGACTCGGAATAACTGCGCGGACTGTCATTGAAGAACGTATAGCTCTTGCCCCTCTTGAGATAAGTAGAGTCTGCGGCGGTATCTGCGCGATCCTCGCCGATGCCGAAGAAACCGTCTTTAGCCGCCGTGATGCTCACAGTGATAGCTTTGCCCGACGCACGCATCTTCATCGGCTTGGTGTACAGGTCGCCCACCTGGTAGTAACCGTCGCGATAGGCGAAGCGAGTCTTGATATATTCTGGCATATCGTCGAGACGTAAGCCATGCAAGGCGAAGAAGTAGTTGGCGCTCGCCTTTGAGTGTTGAATATACTTGCGCTCGCCGTCAAACGACGAAATCACCTTAGCCCACTTCAGGATGCGTTTTGTCATCCATATCTGATAAAGACCGTCATAAGAGAATACCTTCAGTCCCTGCTTGTCCACAGCCTTACGCATCTCATCAGCCACATCATGCAGCGTCACGAAACGCGATTTGTCGGTGTAGCCACTCTTTTCGTCGCCCTCCTTGTAGTCGTCAAGCCAAATAACGGGGTTCTCATTGAGACGTTGGAAGAACACGCTGTCCCAGCCCTGGTACAGTCTGCCCTCTTCACCCTCGCCGACAAGCAGCGGGTTGAGCAATGCCGAGATGGTCAGACCGCAATCGTTGTCGGCACCCATTGTACAGTCACCGTCATACCAGTTGTTGAAGTCAGAACGTATCACGCCATCCTCACATAGCATGAAGGTCTGCATCATGTTCTTCGAGCGCTGGTCTACAGCAGCAACATAATCTGTAAGTATATAATAGTAGAGAGCAGCCTTGACACGCCAGTACCGGTGCATCTCATGGGCAAACTTCTTGGCGCGGTTAGCACGTGTGCCTGGCACCGTCTTGCCGTCAAGCGTTATGTTGCCGTCAGCCTCAGTAAGGTGCGGGTTGCACTGCTGCATCCACATCAAATTCTCATAGAAGTAGTACGGCACCTTCTTGCCACTCTCGTACAAAGCGTTCAGATCGTCATCGTCAGGATAGCGACTTTCGAAATGCGACAGCCAAATCGGCTTGCCCGTAGCAGGGTCAAGACGCAGCATGTCGTCAACCGAGTTCACGCCCTGATACCAGTTAAGACCGTTGTACTTAAGATGCTCATAGCACTGCGTCGGATTGAGCACCCTGCCCGTAACCTGCCAACGCTTTGTCGTCTTGTCGTAGGTCATAGAGCCGGTAGTCTCTCGCCACTTGCCACCCTCATATTTGGCATACTTGCCGTCAGCCGTCTTATACACCTCGCTCCAGTCATAGTCTGCCACGTCAGCCGATAGCAGCTCGGCAAGTGTCTGCTCGAGCACCAAAGCGTCAGCCACCTCGCTTGTCTCGACAAAGTGGCCGGTACCGTCGTTCTCAATGAAGGCAGTCTTCGGACCGCAGAACTCCGACAGCATGTATATCTCGCCCGCCTGCAGCTTAGACGTGTCGGCAAGCGTCTGCGCCTTAAACTCGCCGAAGTCCTGTCCGCGAGCAGCAACAAGTTCAGTAAAGTCACCATAATTCATGCAGCTCTTGTTGTAGCCGTCTACGCCCTCGAAGCCGAACACCTTGGCGTCGCCCTTGTCCTCGTTCAGGTTGGCCTTGACATGGAAGTAGGCGTAAGCCGGATTGGTAGCGTCTGGCGAATACTTGTCGGTGCGGAAGAAGGCACACGGCACACTCGCTATCGACGGATTAATCTCAGCCTTGCCAGTGTAGGCATTCTGTGACGGCTGCATATACTCGGCACCGAGAGCACGGATCAGTCGGTTGTTCAGTTCGCATGACGCGCCATTGTTCGCGCCGGTGCAATCGGAATAATCAACCTTCACGGTGAGGATGTCTGTAGCGACACCATTCTCAACCACTTTGATTTTGCCCTTCTTGGCATTGGCAAGAGCCTCGTCGTACTTGGCGAGGTCAGCGCCGCTAAACTCCTCACGGCTGTGTAGCAGAGTGATTTTAGCAGTCTTCGTCTTACCCTTCTTGTTCTTGTCAGGGCGTAACGATGACGTCGTGCCCTGATTGGTAAAGACCATGCCCTCGATGAAGCAGTCCTGCCAAGGACGGTCAGGGAAGTAGAGATAGACGTCAAAGATGCGCTTTGTCTTCTTGTCGCCGTCGAGCGTGTCCAGATAACCAGGATATTGGTCTTCGGTGTCAGCCGTGTTCTTGTTCTTCACCATCACCATCACACAGAGACCAGCCTTCTTGCAAGCCTCTATGGTAGGACGGTCTTTGGTGGTGTTCTCGGCTGTCTGGCTCGCCATCACGTCGTTCGCCTCGTACTCCTTGACCATAGCGTCGGTATCCGGCATTGCAGCAAGGTAGTTGTTGAAGGCTTGGCGGAACTGATAGTAAGTGCGCCACGCCGTCAGCTGATATAGGTAGAGATCGGCCAGCGTGCCGTCGAAGCGTATGATATTGTCATTCATCGGCAGCGCGTTCTTGGAATAGGCGCAAGCAGCCCGCTCCTCGCCATCACCGAAAATCTTGACCACACCGATGCCTTGATACGGTGCGACCGCTGAAGGTTCTATGACGATATCCACACGTGTCACCTTCTCCGCTTTAAGCGGCATGGTGGCCGTATACATCGTAGATTGCTCGCCGTCGCACGTGAACACGACCTTGTCGCCTGTAACGTAGAAACCAATCTGCCCGTCGCCAAGTGCGTCGATAAGTCGAGCCGTGGAGTCGGCGACATTGGCCGGTTTGATGGTAAACGAGAGAGCCATGCCGGTCGTTTCGGTCGAGGCGTTGCTCCACGGCTTGAAATCGCACTTTGCCGTAACATTCTCGGCTATACGCAGAGCCATGCGACCGAGCGGATTGCCGTTAGCGTCAGTCTGCCCGTAATCGTCAGAACCATAGTTGTCACGCACGAAACCGTTAGTGGTGTAGTTGGCGCCACTAACCTCAATGTTCACCCCATTGTCAGAGATGGTCTTGTCAGAGTCGCTGTTAGAGCGCGATGACATATCAAGGTCAAAGATGGCACCTGCAGTAGTCTCGATAGGTATAATAGACCCCGCAACTGTAATATCGTATGCCGCTGAGCGCACATCGCCCGACATAGCGTAGAACTTGAGCTGGCTACCGACAGACATACCAGACAGACGCTTGGTCACGGTATAAGTACGATCGCGAGACATCTGCTGCTGAGCTATAACGGTAGCAGCGTTTTCGCCCACCTGCATCATGACATCAACAGCCGTCTTGGTCTTACCGGAAGTGTATGCAGCCACATCCACAGACACGGTCTGAAACAATTTTCTCGTCTGTGTGCCGTCATCAGACCAACGCATGACGACGAGAGGCGTGTCATCAGCCTCGTTAACGACCATGATGCCGGAGTACAGCCAGTTGCCAGATACGCCCGAAGCCACGTCAACACCATGCAGACGCAACGGGTACGAGCCATGTGTCAGGCCAAGAGCTTTAGGGTCGAAGTTGACAGCATGAGTAAAAACGTCAGTAACCACAGTCTCGTCGATGGTGTGCCAAGCACCACTATAGTACATCTCAACAGTTGCCTTAATACCCTTAGATGACGCATTGTTGGGGAATGAATAAAGAGGTACAGACACAGCAGCACCATTCACCTTCAGCACCGTCGACGAAGTATAGTTGAGCGTCTGTTGCGACACAACAGTAGCATCAACACCCACAGCCGACACGTTCTTGTTGCCTGAGTGGTCGCCGTCATCGTAAGCCACGATACGGAACGAGCGCGAGCCTGCAGTAGTTGCAAAATACTCGGATATATCAATTTTGAATTTGAAATCGTCAGTAAGATTAGCCGATGACTCAGTGTTGACATTAAGCGTCTGCAGAACAGCATTAGTTGAGCGGTCAACGAGGTCTACACGTGTTATGGAGTTGAGCGAGTCACCTGAAGGAGTAGAAGTCACCGACATAATAGCAGCTTCAATCGTCATCGTCGAACCTACAGCGCCATAGACCGTCGACTTCTTCAGCGCAATGCTGACGGTCGTAGCCTGGACCGCGCCGCCACCGCCCTTGATGACAATCTGGCGCTGTTCGCCGATCTGGTCGCCGTCAGCATTGGTGAGCGCAAACTTGTAGACGCCACCATCCTCCTCGACAATATCGATGTCAGTCGGTGTGTTGGTGTATGCTCCCCCCGTGCTGTAAGGGTCTTTGCCGTCTTTGGCTGGAGCGTCAGACACGTTGATGTCCTCGCTTTTGCCGAACTCACGCCACAAAGTCGCACCCGTATCAGTCTTGGATGCATCAGCGACGTTATCGCCATGGAACTGGAACGACCTCGTCTTGTTAGCCTCGGAAAGAAAAGAGATAATAAGACCACGCTTGATATAGTTGACAGACGTGCTCTGCTGATAACTGATGAGAGCTGCCACCGCACTGCTGAGCGTATAATAAACCACTTTGCCATTGCCATCGATGAGATTGTTGATATTGATGTAGGTCTCAGAACCGGCAGCGAGAGAGCCGAAGTCTTGCCAGTTCACCGGGTCCTGCCAAGCACTGATGGTAAGCGAAGTGCCTATGTACTGATAGGTCTTCCAAATCTTCTTGGAAACCTGAATAGTGAGCAGCAAACCAAACGACACCTTGCCCGCACCCCACGCCACATCAACGGCAGACGCCTTTGCATTGTCGGGATCGTAGAGGGCATAAAAGCCGCTGATGGGGTAAGAGACGGTTGGGTTAAACACAGATGACGACGTACCGCCACCGCCCACATCCTGCCATTTCTCAGTATCACGGAAGTCCGCCTCAGACGTAGAGTCGGAAGTATACTGCTTGATCTCCCAATGTGTAGAGTCTTTTCGATAGGTTATCATCAGACCAGGAACAACAAGGTCTCGAATAGACGTTGTACTGTAAATGCGGTCAATGGCTGTTTCGAGCGTGTAGTTGCCGCCGACCAGTCTGCTAACATTGACGAAAGGAACCAGCCCGAGACGAGTCTGAACAGCATCTATGGGAGTACGCATGTCAGGCAGATAATCCTCAGGAACCATGCCGTTAATGTCAAGCGGAGCGATACCGCCCTCAACACCCTTGCTATCAATGAAAGCTTTAAGATTCACTTCGGCAGTGCTCAGACGCTTCTTCATGTCTGCGCCCTCATTGCCCGGAAACGCAGTGTCTTGTTCATGCCCAAGCTCCAAGTCGGTACCGACAAGAATAAGTTCATCGTCACACCAGACGTAAGAACGCTGTTCGCTCACGTCCACATACATCTTGCCGCTGCGAGGCACACGCCCGGCCTCTGTCGCTTTGCCGAAAGCATCACCGTCACGCCAGTTGTTATAGTAAGAAGTCGTACCTTTATCAACCTCAAGAACAAAAACATTCTCGTTAAGGTTGTATACGACCCTACAGTTCTCGTCTGTAGAATAATATATAGAGGACATCTTGAGCGCAGTCACCATGACAGTGCCGTAAAACGTCACAGCAGAATTCTTGAGAATCTCTATCTCGTCAGTTAACGTATGTATGCTGTCCTGCAACCCGTCAACGGTCTTCTTCTGAGCGTTATAGTTATTAGAAATCTCAAGAATAGACTGCGACATTGTATTGAGCGAGCTCGTTATTGAGGACATCTGCGCAGGAGTGATGACACCAGCAGCAGAAGCGCTGACAACCGGCAAGTTCACATATTGCAGACTCACCTTCTCACCCGCCCGGACGGAAAGCGTCAGTCTGACGCTATTGGCGTCAGCTGTAGGGCTGACGTTGATGGCAGTGACCGCCCCCGACGACGAGGTGTTCACCTCACTCACCTTTTCAATAATGTCTTTGAGCATCTGGCCGACAAGCCCTGCCGTGTTGGAGTCCGGTAGCGTATTGGTGCGGATGGTTTCAGCTTGCGATGTAAGTATGTCGTATGTTTTAGCCATTATTAATTGATTTGAAATTGTTTAAACTATCGTTGATGCAGCCAGACAAAGGCACAGAGAACTCAGCCAGACAGCCGTACAGTGCGTTCTCAGCGTTCTGTATAGGCAGAACCTTAATCGGCGATGAAGGAATGAGCGAGAGCAGCCACTTGTGCTCAGGCTTACGTCCCACACGGTCATGCATCATACGTACAAAGATATCAGTAATAATCTGTGAAGAATCGGACAATGCCCGCTCCACCTCAGCATAATCGCCTGTATCGGTGACGTGGACAAGCACCTCGATATGGCACGTATAGTTGCGCGACACAGATGTTGACGATGCCTCAATCTGGAAGTCAGTCGACTCGAAGTACACAGCCGGGTAGCGAAGCTCTTGTGCCAGCGACGTGTTGCGCTTGTCATCGTTGAGATTGACAAAGTGAGGACTCTCGTCAGTATGTCGTACCATCATGTGCTCACGTGCAAGCTGTTCGATGTAGTCTATAACGGTTTGTATTGTCATAAGCATTTGATGTTATTGAGGTTGTCTTGATTGTTTGATGCGACGGTTCATCAGACGGAAAGCGTCAAGTGCGGACATACGCTTGTAGCGCTCGATGAATGCCACGTCGTCACCCATGAAAGCGTCGAAGATGGCAAGCCAGTCCGTAGGAGTAGGCTTCTTGCGCTTCTGCATCTTGGATTTGAACGCCACCGCCTCTTCCTCATCCTCCTCGTCAGATTGAGGAGGAAAGAGGTACGGATAAGAACGTGAGAGCCATCGTCGGAGAAGGATGAAGTTGAGGAAAACAGCCTGACGCACCTTCTCAGGCAGCTGCTCCACGGCACTAACCTTAGCGTCGATATCATCGTCACGCTTATGACGGGCATGATAAAGCGAGGCTATGAAGACCGTGAGGTGGTCGCCGTCCTGACTGATGGAGTAACGCTGAAAGTGCGTGTCCGCCATCATGAACTGCTCAAGTGTGCATCCACCAAGACGCGGACCGGGCGCAAAGTAGCCGGTGTCCGGCAGAACCGTTATCTTGAAGTTGTCTACCGAGTCATCAAGCCGTTGCATCCATGTTGTGAGCTGCGTCAGGCAGTATGACAGATAGTCACCGAGAGCGTACACCACATGCATCGGCACGCCATAGTACTTGGCAAGCAGTTCGTCACGCGGCAAGCCACCCGTCCAGAGCATAGCGGCGAGCATCATGCCGTCAGCGTCCAGCTCGTCCCACTCGGTCGGGATGTCACGCTCATACACCTTGCTGCCATGAGTAATCTTGATATGCTTCATAATCACATAGCAAAGAAAGCGGCGTGATCGTCGTTGTTGCGAATAGGACCTACAGTCCGTTCGCCGACAATAGCGCCCATATAATTATTGAGAAAACAGCGCAGAGACGCCTCGGCTCTGTGAGCGTCGAGGTCAGCAAGCGCACAGCGGTCGCCTATCTGTCGGTCAGTCGCAGGCTTCTCGGTGTCGTTGCCCAAAGACCCCGATTCGGTGGAACCAAAGTACAGACCACGCTCCGTGAGCGAGCCCGTCTGTCTCATCAGCCTCGAAGCAGCCTTCTTAACCACAAAATCAGCACATGCCAGACGCAGCTGCTCAAGCGTACAGATACACTCGTCAGCAGGGAAATCAGTCTTGCCAGACAGCCACGCCCGCAGCAGTCTGTAAAGCTTCTCGCCAAGAACCGCACAAAGATCATACTCCTCTACCGTGCGGAACTCGCCCTTGAGACGCATAAAGACGATATGCGACGAGTTGATAAAGACAAACTGGTTAGCCTCACGTGCCGAACGGACGATGGCACGGCTGCGGTCTTGATAGCACGGCGACGTCAGATAGTCAGGATAAGCCTCAATGTGCTCCTCGATGAAGTCGAGCAGCTGGTCGAGCGCATTGAAACCGGCATTCTGGAAGCTCTTGCGAAGCCTGTCCTCCTGATACTTGTAAGCGCCCTGCCAGTCAGCCGAGCCTTGGCGCTGGAAGCCCTGGTCAGAAATACGCAGATTAAGCGCATCGAAGTGTAGCCAGAACGCAAGATTAGCCACAGCACGACGGGCTGTCTGCGTCAGCTGAGAAGCAAGCTTGTCATCCTCAGGAGGATTGTCAGCCAGTTGCTGAAGACGCTGCATCATCTGCTCGCCGAGCAAAGGCAGCAGGAACTGTTGTTCGACGGACTCAAGAGGTGCTTGCATTTTGGCAAACGAGAGCGAAGATGAGACGGGCACAAATGGCGACATCTGACGGCCATTGTCCCATTTAGACTGTGAAAATAGCATAAGCATCAAGATTTAAGACAGCTGGTGCGACGTGCCCGCACCAGTGTCGAGGGTGGTAAGTATGGTATTGCGGAAACGCAGCTGCAGATCTTCTGGAGCACCGTTGAGCTGCATGTATAGTTGCAAGGGGTCAAGGATATTCTGACGGTCAATCCACGAGTTGGCGATGTTGACGAGGAACGCCTCACGAATATTGGAGCCGCCTTGGTTGCCGGCATAGCTGCCACCCGGCATACCAGCTCCGAGCACGTTAGGGTTAACCATAAGCGAGAAGAGAATCTCGGAGTTGGCAGCAGCCGACGTAACGAGATTCTCCTGCCCGGCTGAATATTTGTTTGAGAGCGGAGTAATCTTCCACTCCTCCTCGATGCGACCATTCATCTCGTTCACTGCGTAGTTCGTAAAGATAGGCTTCTCGGCATTCTCAGCACCAAGAAGGTTCTTCTCTATGCTCGACATATATTTGTCGATGGCTTGTCGACGCAACTCAACATCCTCGAATTCGGTAGTAGGGAACTTCTTATCCCAAAACGAGTAAGGAATCTGCACATGCCACTTCCAAGTCGTCTGGTTCTTGTACGCCTTTTTCAAATACTGCGGCACCATGTGAGCGATGTCCACCCACCCTGCCACGTATGCCGGCCACCATATCGGCTCACCGTAGATATCGTCGTTGCTCCAGGAGTCGCGCACGGGATAAACAAAGCCACCCTTCATCTTGCCCATAAAGCGCAGCAGCTCGGCATGATTCTCAGGCGAATAGTCAGAGAGCAGCGGCAATATTGAGTAGCTGCTCGGCGACAAGTCCCACGAACCGCTCACCACGCAGTTTTGCGAGCCGAGTGTGTCAAGAGGCTCGGTGAATCGGAAGTAGTGGCTGTTGATGGTGTTCAGGCCGATAATCTTGTCACCCGCAGCGTTAGGAACAAATTGCACCGCCGACAAGCCCACCTTGAGGAAGTCGCGCATCGTCTTCTCCATGTACCGGCGTACAAGACGCGAACCGACGAAGCGCTGCATAGCTTGGTCGTCAGCAGGTTCAAGTATCTCGTCGCCCTTGTCATTGTAGCCCTTAACACGACACACGAAAATGCCCTGACCCATGGTGAGGTTGCGTAGAAACCGCAGACCCGTATTGAGGACGGTAGTATTGCGCACTATTTCTGAGGCATGACACGGAAACAAGTTGTCTTTGCCCCATGCCAACACACGCTGCCCTGCCACCTCGATGAAATCATGACGAGTGTCGTCGTAAGGAAAGAGCACGCGTCGTCGCTCGTCGGAAGCCTGCTTGTCAAGCTTTGTGTCGTAGAAAGCGATGTCTGAATGCATCATGAGGGGCACACCCTCTTTGTTATATAGAATATCCATTGCTCCAGTCTATGATATGAGAGTTGTATTCGATGATATTGGTAATCTTCACCGGAATGACGTGCAGTTCGGGATTGCCCTTGCAGTCGCACGGCTGAATGCCTCGAAAGCGCAGTCGCTTCATGTCCATGCCCTTGCATCCGGTAACGTATGCCGTAGGTATGAAGTGCAGCCGTCCGTCTTTGGTGGTGAATTTAATTGAAAAGATGCGCCTCTTGCCGAAGCGGTCGGTGCGTATGTCGAGATCTGCGAGCATAGTGCTCGCGTACATAGTTTTTTTAGTGTCTTCCATATATTATGCGAATGTTTTGTCGAATGGTGGATGAGCGAAGACGGACGCCTTGCCGGTATCGGGAACAATGAACGGCTGTCGCATAAGTCTCTCGTCGGCATAGCGCCATGTAAATGACACAGACTGCGGTTCGTTGGACGGGCGTGAAACGGAGGTGTCTACATCAGTAATGGTGATGCGCCTAAGTTCGCCGTCGGCATAGACGAAGACGTAAGGCGACGACATGAGGTCGTAGATGGCCCGACGCTCCTCGGCGGAACGCCAGCCAGAATGCGACTTATGGCTCTCGGTGAGCTGAGAATCGAGACGTATATAATCTCTACCGGCATACCCGAAGTCACTGTCAAGCTCCTGTTCTTCGACATCCTTGCCCGAGAACGTGACAACCTCCGGAACACCGAAGAGATTAAGATAAACGAAATGCGTTGCCATAGACGGGCGTGTCTTGCGGTCTATATCGAAGCGGATGCAGTCTGCTTGCTTGTCAGAATGCAGTAATGTCAGAACGCAGTAAAGCAGAGAAGACCCGTCAGGAGCCGTTGTAACATGTTTAATTTCAGAGGTATCGGCGAGGAATGTAAAGTAATCATTTGAGCAGTCTGGCTTTATGACAGCCTCACGCCAAGACAGTCCGGAATTGTCGGCGAGCCGATAGGCTGCGCCGACGATGAGCTTCAGCCCCGACTGACCAGCAGTAAGAATGTTGACTGGCTGTGGCTGTCCGTCAATCAACGAGCGCCGTCGCATCTGCGTGGCAAAAATCGGCTGCAGGGCTGTAAATTGTCGGCTCATATACAGTGCGCGAGTAGTGGCAGTAACACCACCTTTGACAGCGACTCTCAGCGTACATGACGCCGAACGTGCGCCAGCCTTGAGCATTGTGTCAGTATCGAAGGATGCGAGAATGGCAGCATTGACGAGTTCAGAAAGCTCGGCAATGTTGACGTAGCCTTGTTTGTTTGGGGAATAGCTTGACGAATTGTCGAAGAGGGTGATGCCGGAACCGTCGCTGACGGTAGTGTTAACAACAATATCACCCTCAGCCACAATACTGATATTGTCGGCTGAGGGTGAGAATATGATTGAGGGCAAAGATGAGATTTGCATAAAGATAATATTTTACCAGACAATGAGTTGATATCCCACACCAGCAACAGGGGCACGAACCGAAAAGTTGTAGCCTGCATACATCGTCCAACGCCGATACCGGTAACCGGCCATTAGCGATGTGTTATGCAGCCCCCAAGTGGATAGCAGGTCTACGGAGTGAGTCGTCGCGAGTCTGTTTGGTTTGAACGTGAGACTGACTTTTCGACCTGCTATCACATTTTGATACACCGTGTCGCTGATAATAGCGACAGCGCTGCCACCGAGCTTGCCCGGTGCCGAGGCCCGCAGCGTGTCGCGGTATACGTGACGCGAGAAATATTCTTCAATTATGGCATTTGTGTCAACGCAAGCCGGCACCTCTACAAGCGACGTCTTTGCTGGTTGCGGAGTATATATTGTGTCCACTGTTGTCTGTACAGACGGCAGCGGATCGTAAGGATCTGTCTTCGGATGCCTCTCAGCCGGAGCCTTCACCGCGGTACACCTACCGACGGTGAAGGCAAGAGCCAGAGTACCTAAAAACGTAATTGTGACAAAGAACCACTTAATGTTAATCATGATGGTTAAGGATAATCATTTGACCTTTAAAAAACCTAACTCAATTATAGTTCACAAACTGCTATTACATATATTTTCTGCCTATTGATTATTTGAAGCCCTTGGCGATGCGGTCAACGGCTGTCAACATAGTCTGCTTCACCATGCTGATGTAGAAGCTCTTGTCTTTGCCGTCGATGCAAGCCATATTCTCGAGGATGCTCGTAGTATTCTCCACGACGAACGCCACCATCAGAATGACGGTCAGCACATCGAAGAACCATGCACCCACAAGCCACGTCAGAGAGTTGGCGTCATACTGAGCAGCAAACCACTTGAACATCTGACAAGACACGAAGAGCATAAACCAAATGCACAGCTTGAGGACAAACCTCGAAAACTTTGCACTCTCGAAAGGCTCGTTGCGTTTATGACTCGCCACCACACCAGAGACCAGCTCTATGGCCATAACGAAGATCATAGCGATGGCAAGAACGGGCCAGATGCCAAGCACAGAGCAAAGCAGACCCCAGATAGACGACAGCGCAATGCTATGCCCCGTACCCAAATACTTGGTTGTAGGGAACACGCTCTGCATGAGAGCCGAGAAGCTGCCGTAGCCGTATGATAACAAAAACCTATTCATAACATAAAAAAACTGAGATTATGCTTGCAAAGGTAAATCATATATATAATATAAGGTAGGACAAAAAACGGCGCACCCTATTCACATAGAGCACGCCGCCAACTTCAAAAATTATTTGTTCGTCCTTATATGTCTATTTCGTCACGTTCGTACATCACCCAGAGCGGTTCGCCATCAACGTACACCGTACGGAACCCCAACTCCGACATATACTTGTTTACCTCAAGCACCGTCAAAGGGTAAGTGTGACGCAGCGAGTAGGCTATCTCGCGTGATGAGCGCAGCATGATGTTCTGCCTCTCACCGACCGTGTCATAATTTGACGTGATGAGACGCTTGAAGAACAGACCGCCGTCATCCTTCTTCTTGTCATCCTCACCCTCTTTGTTCTCACTCTGTTGAAAGAAACCTATTCCCATTGCAGCCTCCTTTCCGGTTTAAGATGCTCCGGACAATTGCGGTTAAGGTCACGAAGAAAAGCTATGACCGCACGTATAGTGTCCAGATCGGCGAAATACTCCTTATACTCCTGCAGCTCACAGTCTATCATGGAGCTGTCTTGCGTCTTGGCAAGCAGATGCTCACGGCTGTTAAGCAGCAGATCTATCAAATAAGCCACATCCCCCTGCTCAATCTGTTTGTCAAGCTTGCGTACTATGTTGTCTGTTGCAAAGCGGCAGCGCTCCGGCTGCTGTTGCTGTTGGTTGTTGTTATTGCTCATACCTTACCTCCTTTGTTAAGCATCAGACCCATACAAGCAATACCATATAATATAGAGAGTTGGTGACCAAGTTTTGCGCGTCGGCGATAGCTCATGCCTTTAATATGATCTCTTGGTGTCACCTTACACTCGACTTTACACTCATACTTTCTCTCAGCCATCTTCTTATACATGCGATATACACGATGTATGCCATGCCTTTTCATGCTTCGCCTCCTTCCTCTGCTTCGAGGTTGTCGTCGTACTTCATCCAGTTGTGACGGTCCTCTTTGTTAAGTTTATAGACATTGTGACAGGCAATGGCGAGGCAGAGAGCGGCGCCAAGGATGGTGCTCTCGGCTATGGCAGCGCCGAGGATGAGAGTGATGAACACGAGGTGAACGCGGAGCGCTTCGCGGCGTGTGACCTCGAAACCTGCGATACGTGACATGGATGTGCTCTTTGCGTTGAGCCACGCCCTGACGGGCGCTGTACTGATGGTCAACGGGCGCAACTGAGCTGTGCGCTGGATTGATGCTGTTTGCATATTATGTAAGTTGTAGCCTTATGCCCGAATCCGTCGGGTGCGGTCTGACGTAGGGGTACGAAAAAAGCGGCTCGCACTTCCTCGTCTGCTACAACTTACATGTGATCCACCGCAAAGGGCTAAAAAACACGTGGAAGGCGAACCGCCGTATATTTTAATTTGCATCTCCATATTATGTGGAGTGCTCCACATATAAATTGTAGCGATGGCAAAGGTATGTGATATTTTTGGAACGTGCAAGGATTTCGGGGAAAAGTTTTGAAAAAAGTTTTGGCGAGGAATGAAAAGGAATGAAAAGGAAAAAATCAAGGAATAAATGTCCCATCTTTCATAGTCAACAAATTAGTAACTTTGCCGTATGGAAAATAAAGAAATCAAAAACAAAAGGCTACCGCTCTACATTGACAATTTACTTGACATAGCAGCGATAGCCATAATCCTTGTTGCTACGATCATAGCTGTAGCATACGTATTCTATCATATAGGTGTAGCTGTCAGACTCTCTGTCAGCACAGCAGCCCTATAATGAATGAGAGGATTGCCGTGATGGACGCCACTACACCAATAAGCCATCCGGCAATCTTAGCTTGGTCTTTAACGTCAAGTTTACGCTGATGCCACTTCATACCGTATTTCGCAGCCTTGCCACCCTTGGATGTAAGTTTAAGAAAAGCTTCTCCATGTTGTGCTATTAACCCGTCATCTTTAAGCATGTCAATAACAAATGTGGCCTTTATGCCATAACGCTTCTTCACCATGGCAAGAATCTCGTAGTCATTGACAAAACTCTCGTGCTCAAGCAATGTCTTAAGAATAAGGTCTGCAGCAGCAATCTGTGTGTCTGAGTATTCCATATATATAATATAAAAATGTTGAAGCAATCAAAAGCCCCCGATGCGTTACGCACCGAGGGTTGGTTGTGTTAAAAATTATAGGTTGTACATCTTCTCAGATGCGCTCGGCAGCACGTCGGATGCGGTCGCTGAGATCGATGAGCGCACCGCGCATCTGCTCAGCCTCACGCTCGTTGAAACCGCCCTTGCCACCGTTTCCGTCAATACCATCCATCTTGTGATAGAACCATGATGACGACTTCTGAAAGTATGTGTTGGCAAAGTCTCGCCAAGAAACAGCCATCATTATGTCTGCCACCTTTTTCTTCATGTCGGTTATCATTACCGGCTGTACCGTTGTTGTCTCCATCTTCATTCTTTTTAATAGGGTTATCTTATTGATTCTTATCTTTAATCCCCTCCCCGAAGGGAGGGGTGTCGTTTTTTGTCTTTAGTAGGGCTGTCTGACAAGATTATCAAACAACTCTTGCGCATACCAAAGCAGTTGAGGATAGCCATCGGGGAAAGACTTGTTGTAGTTTCTAACTGCTTCGAGAAGTTCTCTCTCTTCGGGAGTAACCTCCATTTTCTCTAATTTTTGATTCATATAACCTGTAATTATTTAACACTGCAAAGATACTACAAATTTTCGTACTACGCAAATTTTACTACGAATATTTGTAGTAAAAACGATTAAAATATAAAAATCCCCCGATGCTTGTGGCACCGAGGGAATGATTAATAGCCGCATGGTCTGGCGGCAGTGTTGAATTGATTAAACAGTGACCATTTCAATATCTTTGGCAGAATCCGAACTCATTTGCCTATTGCTTTACGTTCCCGTTATCCAAATCTTTCTTATTTGGAATAGTTCTCAGATAAAATATGGCACTGATAGTAGCGGAGAGTGTAGCAATTACACCAGCAAGCCAATCATGACCATTGATGCCAAGATAGACAGCAGCAGCAAGAAAAATAGCAACAAGAACCACAGCAAAAATTTGGCCGCACATACTCTCACGAATGTCAGCTTTGATTATACTCTCCTCTGATTTAATGCGGTGCATCTGTTGTTTCTCAGCCATTGTGAGGATGCGTTCCGGCGCATCCGGCATAACCTCTTTATAAGCCTTGAAGTCGGCAGGATGCGGCAACGGTCCACTGAACGACTGGCGCATCTCTACCATAGCGCCGATAATGACATTGCGCTTTTCCGGGTCAATGGAGTCAAGAACTTGCTCAACATTTGGCTTTGTGACCGTTTTCTTGCTCTTATCGTTTGCCATAACTTTGCATTGCGTTTCTTAAATCATTGCCAACAGCCCACCAATCCTGGCGCATATCATCAACATTATTACCGTTGAGATATCCTCGCAAGCTTTTACGCTGGTGTACTCTAAACAAAGAAGTAAAGCCAGAGACATACGTTGGACGTTCCTTCAGCAGTGAAGAGAACGAGCCTTTTATATTATAATTAATATTTCTCATATGTAATATTGTTAATGCTTTTGCAAAGTAAGCGAAAAAAAACGAGATTTGCCTCAATATATATATAAAATTGTTCTACATTATATGAAAAATCGTTACATTGAATGTATAAAAACATCACATAACCATGATAAAAGCACCTCAAAAAGCCTCTTTATGGTGGCTTTTTACCTCTGACGGGACCCGCCGCAAAATGTCTCAGGCATTTTGCGGCGGGCGCATTTTTTATCCCCACCATATTATTGATGTCAATGATATGGTGGGGATTGTCTTTTTATAGTCTACCCTCCTCGTTATAGCTGTAATACTTTGTATCTGTGACGATAACGTGGTCACACATATAGATACGCATACACTCCGCAGCTTTCTTTATACGCTCGGTGATTCGGTCGTCTTCACGGCTCGGTCGGTTATTGCCGCTCGGATGGTTATGTACGAGCGTTATGACGGTGGCGTTGTTAAGGATAGCCTCTTTAAGCACCATTCTCACGTCCATGGCTGTCTCAGTAAGCCCACCGCTCGAAAGCTTCACGGCTTTAATCAGTTTAAAGTTGTTGTTCATCAACAAGACGTGTGCCTCCTCGTGGTCGGCGTTGCCGATGGTCGGTCTGAAGTAACGCCAAACAGCGTCGGCGGTGCCGAACTCTTTGCAGTCCTCTGCCGTTTCTTGTTCGATGCGCTTTGCAAGTTCGAGAGCAGCTTGCAGCGCTATAGCCTTTTTCGTGTCTATGCCTTGCACCACTTCAAGTTCCTCGGTTCTCCGCTTCGTCATAGAGCGAAGACTGCCGTCACAAATGTTAACGAGTTGTCTGCTTTGCCTTATAGCGGTCTTCGGGTCGTTGCCTTGTCCGATGATAAGCGAGATAAGCTCAACGATATTCAGCATCTGAAATCCGCCGTTAACAGCCTTAAAGTCTGGACGCTCTTCACGTACCATATCAGAAAAATTCTTCATATACTTTTGGTTTTAAGTGGTTATCAATTCATTTTAGCAGTACGAGCCAAAAACATGGCACCCAACACGTTAGCCCCTGCGCTTTCAAGTTCTTCGGCAAACTCGTTTGCCGTCGCTCCAGTTGTGATAAGGTCGTCAAACAAGATAACGTTCTTGCCCTCGAAGAAGTCAGTATCAGCGCTTACAAGATAGCCAAACGACTCGCTGACAATGTGCTGTGCGTTATTGTGCTTTGCTTCACGCATACCGAAAATGTTGACATGTGCGGTGCCGTTCTGAATGCCGGTGCGCTTGCTGACCTCGTCGGCAAATCGTTTGAAACGGCGGATATACTTTGAGTTTGTTGCTGCAGGGATGCAACAAAGCACATAGTCACAACACGAAACGCCGTACCACTTTGTGAGCGTATCAGACACGAGCTTGATGGCGTGTTCTGTAGCTCCACGCTTGCCCGACTTAAAGTCGTAGATGAATTGTCGGATGCGGTTGATTCTCACGTCGTCAGTGGCGAAACGCTTTGGAATGTAGGTGTAATAATTTGCTGTCTTCATATTGATTCTCGTTTGATTCTCTGAGGCGAGAAAGAGCTTTTTTACAAATCGTCTGAATCGCTGTCGAGAGTTTTTTTTATTCACTTCGGGTCGATGTCGCTTTTTACGCCGCAACAACAACGACGGGAAGAAGGCGTGAAGACAAGAAAAAGCCGGCTGTATTTTCATGGAAAACCCAGTTTTGTGACGTAGAAAGAAAACTCGGAAGGCTGCCATTAAAAAACTGACGATTTAGCAAAGCGGTTCTTGGCTGTGAGCCGCCCGTCGTAACTTCGCGGAGAAAAAACGTATATCGAGCCGAATGCGAAGCATACCTCTATATGAAAAAACGCTCTCGACTGCGACAGAAGACGTCAGGCAATAACCATGTGCGACAATTATGGCGCACATACCAAAATCCCCGAAAATCGGCTGTTTTGTAGCTTAAGCGGATGACAAAACAGCCGATTTTCGGGGCGAAATTTTTTCATTAAAATACGTTAAGTATACCTTATTTAAAGGGTTTTCGTGTGGACTTTTTTAAAAAGTCCGCTCCTACGTGGTAACGTAGCCAGCCGCGCCCTACCGAACGCTGCGCCCAAACGTGCGCCTTTACGTTCAAATATGACTACCCCCTACCACCCCAAAACGCACAAAAAACGACCGCAAGCAGTCCTAAGCGGAGAGCAAGCGGTCGTCAACAGCGACAAAAAAGGCGACAACAAAAATATCAGACACGAGCGTCAACGAATGACGTGTTGAGTCCTTGCAAGCGAGTGTAGTACTTTGTCCAGATGCGTTTGTCTAAGCAGTCGCCGAAGTGAGTGGCTTCTTCGGGGAGAATAGACTGCTTGCGCTCAGAACTCTTGTCTTTAGCGAAACGACCTACCGAGTCTTCAATCACGCGCGTGTTCTGCATAGAGATGAGCGTATAACGGCAGCGAGTAGCGTTGATGCGCACATGAGGGAAGCGAGGGTCGGTCTCGGATAAGATGTAGGTCCACAACAAGAACTTTTCATGCTGTGGCGGTTCAATGCCAGGATGAACACGTTGCTCAACAGTCCAGCCAAACTTCTGAAGGCGCTCGATGAACAGTTCGTTGTACGACTTCTTGGAGTTTGCACGGCGAGCATCACCATAGCGGTCACGGTAGAATGTGAGGCGTTTGCAGGCATGATGATCGTAGTAAGCGATGAACTTGTCGGCAAGAGCATTAACCTCGGTGTCGGTCTCGTCATCACGACGGACGAAGAACTCATTGATGACACAGTCAATCGGTGTCTGACTCAAGAGCTTCGACGCAAAGTCGAACCTACGCTCCTGACCAACGCTAAGGAATGATGCAGCAGAACCCCAGTCTGTTGAAATCTCAAGAGGCTGTGTAGGATCGCAGTCAATGTCTGCACGTGAATCGTTAGCCTTGGCAAGGTCTTGCCAGTTATAGTCATGGTTCTCGGCAAAGTCTCGCAGGTAACTGTCATTAATGGCATTGTAGTAAAGATGACGATCGTCGAGCTTGTAATAACAATGGTCAACCTTATCGAGCACAAAGTTGAGAATCTCAACCATGAATGACAGCTTATCCATCACACGGTATTGGTTAACGATGTACGACATACCAAGATTCTCGATATTGTCGAACACCGAACCGAGTATAAACAACGTGGAGTCCTTAGATACGAACGGTGTAAGCTCGTGACGCATGCGCACCGACTCATTCCAAAGGTCGCGGAACAGCTGGCGGTCGTGCGCAATGTAAGCCTCTATGAGCTGCATCTGCACCGAGACCATGCGGTTCCACTTTTGAAAAAGCGGGATGCCACGCTCCTTCTCGTAGTATTCAGCCGGAGCAAGCAGCCACTTCTGCTGAGCGGTGTAAGGCATAGAAGAAAGGAAAGCGTTGCCATGATGCTTGACAATAGGATGCTCAGAACGCTTGCCGAAGATACACTCGTTGCCACGGTTTGTAGGCGCTACCTCTTGATCGAACTTCTCCTTGTTGATGGTCAATGCCTCGTCGGTGATGTTGAAGTCAGCGTTGGGTCCTCGGCTGTTACCCTCTTGAGTAAGGATGTAAAGACAGTGTCCGTTGCTGAACGAAATGACGTGATCGAACTGCATAAGATGCTCGTACGGTCTGATGAACGACTCCGGAGGCCGCTTGCAGACCACATAGTCGCCCGTGTGCGTGTCGTAGTCGTAAGGCTTGTAGCCAAGCATCTCAAGCATCTTGAATGTAGACGGTAGCGTCTTGGTGAGAGCCTGGCCGATGGTAGCCTGAGCGATGGTAGTAATACCACGCGGCATGATGCGCACATTCTCGTCGACCTCGGCACCGACAATGAAGCTCTTGCCCGTACCACGCGACATGACAGCATACTTGTTCTTAGCCTGCAGCATGAGATAAGCATACTGTATACGGTTGACGTGAATGTCCTCTTGCCAGTAGTCTTGCTTGTTGTTTGTCATGTATCCATAATTTCTTCAGCCTGAGCATCAGAGATAGGCTGATAAAGGTTATCGATGAGTTCTTTCTTGTCGCGGTCGCTGTAATTACGCACATCGCCGAGCGAAACATTCTGAGTCTGACCGTTTTGCACTATTTGAATGAAGAACTGATTAGCCTGCATGCGTCGCGGGTCTTCCTCGCCCATGGGACGCTCACCAATGATTTTATGTAGCACAAGCTTCGCCTTGTTCCACTCCTTCAGGTCACCACGCAGCTTGCACTCACGGATAAGCTCAAGCTGGTCTTTAATCATCCACGCTTGCCAGAAGTCCCAATCGAATGTGTGCCGCGACTTGTAGAGCTGCCGTGCCAGTGCGATGTCACGCCGAACAGTCGACGGCGACACATCATATTTGGCACGCATCAGCCTGATGACGTGATTGTCATCGGGATAGTCGTCAAGCAGTTTAGCAGCCGAGAGCACTCGCCGGAACTGCTCACGGCAACGCTCCGGAAGCGGGTTGTGCTCAGGGTCGGTGATATGCGCCTCAATCTCATCATGAGTAAGACGCGCAATGGATTTGTAGTCTCTAACCATATTTCAGTTGATTTGATATATCGTGAAGCATCTTCAGCAACTGCTCAAGCGCCGGATTGCTACCGTTTTGTGCAGCCTTGATTATGGAGCGCTGCACCTCCATCTTCTGACGGATGTAGCCTCGATAGTAAGCCGTTCGCACCGGAGACGGCTGCTGCAGCAACTCCTTCAGCTCATAATCTTCAATTTCGAGATTGATGGCAATAAGCGGAAGAGGGATAAGGCAGTAAGCCATCTCTTCGAGAGCGTCACTTTGCTCCTTTGTCAAATTGTTCATACATTATATTATTGTCAAATCGCCAGATGTCCTCTGACGTGTGGATAATGCCCCGCTCAAGCTTCGGGTTGTGTGTGGCGTTCTGACTGCCCACGATGCTGACATGCCAGTCCTCGTTGCTGATGAGGGCCACCTTGGCATGAAGTGATGTGCAACGGTATGAGTCGGGGAACGACGTGATGAGATGAGCGAAAGGTTTGGGAGATATAGAGCGTACACGGTTGTCGATGATGAAACGTATTGACAGAATAGTGCCATCGTCGACATACCGGCGAAGAGTAGAAATTGAGTCCTCGGCAATAGAGTAAGTAGAAAGGAACACATGAGCCGGACCAGTCTGCCGTAGCACGTAGAGCATGAGTTGCACAAGGTTGAAAGCCCCATTGCTGTAGAAGTGCTTGTCGACACCCTGCTTCACGGAACCGAGCTGTGAAGTACGCTCGAGAACGTCTGCAATGACCTCGATGTAGGTCTCAGAACGGTCGAGCACATTAACAAGAGAGCGATGATCCACGTCGGGAACATCGCTCTGGCTTGGTAAAATGACAGAAGAAGGATGCAGTATCATTGACGGTTGGCGAGTTCGTATTCAACCTTTGAGCGCTCAGCCTTCAGACTCTCTACCTGACGTAGCAGCTTCACGCGTTTAGGAGAGTCCGGCATCGGGTTCTCGACAGTCTGCTTGGAGTCAGACTGATAGAGCAGCTGGTTCTCTTTGCGTGTAATCTGGTTGGTGAGCGACTTGCGACGAATGCGCAGCTTATCGGTGTCCATCGACTTATAGACAACTTTGCCGGACTCAGCGTTCTTAGGACGCTGGTCAACAGCAGCCACGTATTCATTAACAATAGAGTTGTTTTTTATGCTATCGAGAGCAGCACGGTCAGGAATAGTACCATCGCGGTCGTAAGCCTCTTTGAGCGGTGCAAGAGCGTCCATGTAGCTTGTAAGCTGGTCCATCTGTATGCCTATAGTCTTACGTTTTTCGACCGACTCATCGTCATTAGCTTCGCCAATCTCTGTACGCTGTCTGGCAAGCTTGGAACGCTGCTTGTAAGCGTCGGCATAAGCCTTGATGACAAGCTGCATAACCTCAGGCATCTGTTTGAACGACACGGTGTCTGCAACCTTAGCAACAGATGTCTGCTCGCTGACAGACTGATGTTCGCCGTCTCGATCGTTAAGATCATCGACGTCGGGAACATCATCGAAGCGAGGATCATCGGGATTGTAGTAGACCTGGATGACATCGCGCAGACATGACGTAAGCTTTTCTGTAGTCCAGGCTTGCTCGCCCTTGCGTAGCAGCAAGGTATGAATATTAGGCTTATACCCCGACCTGCGCAGAATCTGAAGACCGGCGGCAAAGTTACGCTTGTCGATGTGCTGAGCGAGCCACTTCATAGCCTGCGAGCGAGCTTCGAAATATTCTTGAGATAGTTTCATATAACATACATATTTAAAAACGCTACAAAAATAGCGATAAAAAAAGCGATGCCTAAGGACAATAAAAAACCTCCATGACCGCTGCCATGGAGGGAAAAATCAAGAGAATGAGACAAACAAAGAAACGCCTAACCTCCTGCCGCAGTGAGAATGTTCTCGCAGTCGCCCTCGTAGACGAGAGCACGCGGCGTAGTGTATTGGAACTTGAGAGTAGTCTGGTTGCGCTCAGTAGCAGACGAGCCAGTAGTGGCACCGTCACTGTCAGAAGCGAGGATGGCGCCGCGTCGGGCGTCGCCCATAAGGTACTTCACACCGTTGTTATCCTCGACAATGAAGAAGAGCTTGCGACCCTTAGTGGCATTAATGAAGCCAAGAATCTTCTTTCGAATTCGTGCTGCCACAAGATTAAGCTCCATCTGGAACGACTCGCCACCAGTCTCGCCCTGCGGTTTGATGGTAAACGAGCCAGTATTATCAGTGAAAGCAAACTTGTAAGCCTTGCAGCCGTTTGCCATCACCACATCGCCAGAAAGAGCACCCGCTTCATCAAGAGACATAGCATTCTCTTTGACAGCTGGCAGGTCTGGCCATGTCGCCACCTCATTGTGGTAGCCGAAAGTCACGCTCTCGACCACACCGCCCATATTGTCTTGAGCATCACACTCAAGAGCCGGGTCGATGTCGGCGAGCTCGTAGCACTTTTTAGGATTTACAGCCATACATTATATATTATAAGGTGAAACAATTAAGCGGATACCGGAACGACCGGCTGGTCGTTGGTGCAGAAGAGCTCGCTACGGAAAGTGGTAAACTGAGTACCGAACACATATTTGCCGAGAGCCTTAAACTTATAGTCAGCCGGTACGGCACGAAGAGTGCGCATGTCACTATGCTTGTCCATACCATACACAACATTCTCCTGAAGAGTAAGCATAGCGAACGATGAGTCATCCGGCATGCCAGGACAACGGACAATCTCGCACATACCCTTAGAACCATAGAGCACCTGCTGCTTAGTCTCGTCAGGAGACTGTCCGGGAGAATGGACGTTGGGATGCTCATCAGCAAACCAGTCGTCATACATATCACCGACAGTATAAGGCAGATAGAGCTTCGACTTCTGGTTGCGGAACAGCTCAGGCATGTGTCGCCACATGCTAAGCAGCTGCGTGCCGATGTCAGCACGGGTGAACTTGCCGGTAGACACGAGGTTGCCCTTGTCTGTAGCAATAGTGCCATCGTCTTTACCTCTTTTAATGTGCACGCCGAGACCGTCAAAGGAATCTTTCAGTTCTGTCTTTGCACCAGTAGCATCAAGCTCAGCGGACCAGATACATGGCAGAAGATCCTCGGAAGCCTGTTGCAGGATGCGGTTGATAAGCCAAATCTCGAACGGATGCTTTGCAATCTCGAGTGCGCCGCGCACCTCAGTAATGTAAGCACGACGGTAACGCTCCGGCTCATCGAGGATTTCGATAACGCACGGATGCACCGTAAGAGTGCGGTTGCCGAACGAGCCAATGTTCTTCTGCTCTTTGAAAACACCGGTGTATCGAGATGATACCGACTTGAAGAAAGCCTCAGTGAATGTATAGGAATCAGTAATGCCCACCATTGGCGTCATGTGACGCAACATGGCATCAGCAGCCTGGTGGTCGATAGCAAGAATCTTCTTGTTATGCGCCTTCACCGCAGTGTTGACGGCGGTGATGTCGATAGGATCGTTAAAATTCATATTATACCAGATTTAAAATTATTCGTCGTAGAAGTTGTTGATGGGGTCCTTGCGGATGTCAGCAAACTCGTCTACGTGGCTATCCGGAGTATTAGCCGAAGGAGTGGCCGGAGACGGAATCTTGTCGAACATCTGCTTGATTTTAGCAATCTTGTTGTCGATGCCCTCGATGCTCTTCACTTCTTCAGAGAACTTGTCGAGCTTATCGGTGAACTGCTTCTCGAGATTGCCATGGTTCTCAACCTTGCCCTGAAGCTCGACGAGCTTGTCGTCGATAACCTGAAGCTGAGCGGTAGTGAGCACTACCTTTGAATCTGATTCGTCAAGACCCTCTACATTAAGAAGGGTGTTGACATTGAGAAACTTCTTATTCATAGTTGTTGGTGGTTGTGGTGGTGGAATTTGTACTTGTGTTTGAATGTTTGTGGAAATATTGTTCTTTGACAGTCCTAACATCTCGCCGAGCTTCTGGAAGAAAGACCGCTCGTCAGACAGACTGCCGTCTTCGGGAATAGGTATAGCACAGTTGCGGAAAGCACTTAACATATCGTTAGCAGCCTTAGCTGGAGCTCGCTCGTTGATGATCTCGTCGATAAGGCCGTACTCTTGACACTCCTGAGCGGTCAGCCATGGATGTGCTTTCATCATAGCGAGCATATCATCGACAGAGCGTTTGCCACGTGAGGCATACTTGCCGGCAATGATGCGGTCGATGTTCTCAAGATGCTTAATGTCCTCAGCATTGGCCACCCCCAACTGCTTCAGTTCATCTGCGTTCATGCGCTGCCAGCAGAACACCTCCTTGTTGCTGCAATGCACATACAGCATACAGTCAGAATACATCTTGATGGTCTTGGCACCAAAAAGCCATGTAGCTGCTGAAGCATTGAAAGAGTCGTGGATGAGCGTCACATCGCCGTGATCGGCAAAAGCGTGTGAGATCTGCACCGCTGACGCCACATCGCCACCTGGAGAAGCCATGCGCACAGTGACCGGCTTGCCCTTGTTCTCGCCCAAGAACTGGTTGACCCGCCAAACCGTATAGCTCGAAATCTCACCATTAATACGTAAAACATTATTAACCATAAAAATCTATAGATATATGAGTGATACGGCAAAATTAGGCAGAAAAAAGCCCCATGCCTTAGACGAGGCACGGGGCAATCAGACAGTAAAAGCGATTCTATTATAGATTAATCAAGTCATCCATATCAATAACCAGCGATGGCGCCGGCTGTTTGCCTTCAAACAAAAATGATGATGCGTTAAGTGTTGTGTAAGAATCGCCAGTGGTCTTCTCGCATGAAAAGGTCAGCGGCACATCAACTGAACCAGACAGATACACGGTGCCGTTATGGTCCTGCGACAACACAAGCCACTCGCCACGTTCAAGCTGCTCAATGATGAGGTTTGTGTCACGTCGAAGTTTCGGGATAACACCCTCAATAGATACCAGCCAATATTCGCCACCGTCATCAACAGACTTCTGTTCGGTGAACGAGAATGAGCGGTCTGGATAAATGGGTATGGCCACAATGTTGTCACGCGTCTTCAACTCCACGGAATCAGTGTCATGCAGATAATCATGCCGCACGCGGAGCAGGTCAGACGGAGGAAAGGCGTAAATCTCCGCCAGTCCTCCGATGTTGTTGAAATCAAAATTAATCTCTTTCATATTCTTCTAAGCCTTGTTGCGTGATATGTCCGCTTTTGGACAATATCGCCCAACACTTTTCTTCAATTTTCTTGCAAATTTGCTCAAAATCGTCCTCGCCATTGATCTTAGCGTTACGCTGAAGCTCTTTGCGTATGCTGTCAGTATCCCAATCAATCTCTGTGATACCAGTAGCCTTACGGAAGCGTTTGATGCGGTCAGCTATGCTAAGCCCCGTGATGGAGAGCATTGCACAGTAGGTATGCAGCACCTGTTTGACATCACGCTCGAGACGAGAGTTGAAGTGAAGAGTCTCGGTAGGTGAGAGCAGCCAGCCATATCGCTGAAAGGTGTCCATGCTAATCTCGATAGCCACCTGTGTAGTATAGCGGCCACGTACGGTCAAGTCGCGTCTCGCCTCGCCACGTATGAGCCGACGGCGAAAATCCTCGGCAAGCTCACGGTTAGGTGACAAATTTACTAATTCTGCCCAATCGTCATCGGGACGATTGTAGTTAGAAACGAGGAAGCGCTTAACGTAGCCCTTACAGGGTACCCATACCGCCATGCGCTCTTGTTTTTTGGAATGTTTTGCCATATATATTATTGTTTTTAATTGTCTATGTAAGATATGAGGGCTTACAGGTAAATTGCATTTTTAATTTTGCATTATGGGATGGTGTATTTTTGCGTCCAACCGACCAACCGTCCAACCAACATAATATTAACACTGATAATCAGTTAGTTAGCTATTGGTTGGTGGTGTTTTACCCCCAACCAACCAGACCAACCGGACCAATTTAGCCATTCTGCTCCGCACAGGAAGAGACTACACACAGTCAACCGTTGGAAACCTACAACCAACCACAACCAACCAACTGCACCCCACATCCAACCACATCCAACCAAACCAG
>ERZ773138.528-NODE-528-length-45250-cov-7.958402_pt1 | contig 45250 bp, 35 predicted proteins | sample MGYA00511114_ERZ773138 | MGnify/ENA primary metagenome ERZ773138 (study PRJEB29015, sample SAMEA2737805) | human gut metagenome | biome: human gut; feature: human-associated habitat; material: faeces | place: China | collected 2012 ...
ATACTTTTTTTCTTTGTTTTCTGAATCTTGGATTATAATCCTCATCATAATTTTTGTTGTTTCTTCTATTTTGTTTTTTGTCTGCCATTTTTTATTTCCCCCTTTCAGTACTAGAATGGTAAATCATCTGTTGAAGATGTTACTTCAAAGTCTGAGCCCATTGCTCCTGGTGCTGTTGTTCCAAAAGTGTTTTCGAATACTCCTGCATCTCCGTTTCCTTCTCTTCTGCTGTCTGCAAAATATGCTTCTTCTGCTACTACTTCTGTTACATAGTGTTTTACACCTTGATCATCGTCCCATGTTCTTGTTTGGATTCTTCCGATGATTCCTACTTGTTGACCTTTTTTAAAGTATTTACTGCAAAATTCTCCTAGTTTGCTCCATGCTACAATATTTATGAAGTCTGCTTGTCTTTCTTCTCCTTGTCTTACAAATCTTCTGTTTACTGCTAAACTAAAAGATGCAACTAGTGTGTTGTTTGTTTGTGTGTATCTTACTTCTGGGTCTCTTGTTAATCTTCCCATTAATATTACTTTGTTCATTTTCTATCACCTTTCTTTGCTTTAAATAAAGGTCCCTTTTCTTTATTTAATTGTTTTTTGGACTATTATCCTTTTTTTACTATGATATATTTCATTATATCATCTGTTATTCTGTAGATTCTTTCTAATTCTGCTATAGCTTCTGGTTTTGATTCAAAATTGATTACTTCGTATATTCCTTCTTGTTGTTTTTTGATTTCATAAGCTAATTTTCTTTTTCCCATTTTGTCGATTGATTCTACTTTTCCATTTTCATTGATTAATCCTGTAAATTTATCTTCTAATGCTTTTACTCCTGCTTCGTCTAAATTTGGATTTACAATGATAACACTTTCGTATTTATTCATTGATTTCACCTCCCTTTGGATTTTTAACCCACTTTTGGTTTTGTGAGTAGAGATTCAAAAAAAATAACACTTTTTTTGAACAGTGCTATTTTATCACGTTTTTTTAGGTTTGTCAATCACTTTTCTTCTAAAAATTTCCTATTTTTCTACTATTTTAGTGCTTTTTGTTTTTGAAATTGTGAATTGTAACCTCTATTTTTTAACTAATAATTTTTGAGTTTTCGTTTTGTTGCTTTTTTATTTTCCAGTAGTCTTCTAGTCCTCTGTTTACATACCAGTTTTTCTTTTCTTTTAATTCTTTCATTAGTTTTTCTGCTTCTATATATGCCATGTCAAATTGCTCTTTGTCTATGATGTTTTCTTTTAATGCTTCTTCTAATTCATTGCAGTCAACTAATTGTATGTATGTGCCTTCTTTGGTTGCTGCTGGTTGAAAATATACTACGTCTAAGTATAAGTCATTGTAAAATGGTATTCCGTCTTTTATTTTGTTTTCTGCTATTATGTCAAAGTAATATTCTAATATTTCTTTTTTGTCATTTACATGTATTCTTACATTGTATTTTTTGTCTAGTGGTGTGTATTCTATGATTGTAAAATCTTTGTCTAATTTTTTTACTCTTTCTCCGTTTATATATACACTATATGGTTGTTCTACTGCTTTTACCTCTTTTAATGTTATGTATGTGTTTTTTTCTTCTAATTTTTTTATTGTTATGTCCATGTCTGTTACTTCTCTTACTTGTTTTTTTCTGACATCTACCCATTTGTTTAATTTTTTCATGTTGTTTTTCCTCCCCTTGCTTTTTTATTTTATATGCTTATTTCTTCTGTTTCTTGTCCTTTTTTTGTTTCTGTTTTTTGTTCCTCTGCTTGTTCTTCTTGCTGATAAAATTCTTCTAAAAATCTTTTGTTTACTGGATTTTTCATACTTTTTTTATATAAATATTCTATATCTTTTTTTGTTATCTTTTCCACTTTTTTTCCACTTTTTTGGATTATTAATATTATTTTTTCTATGTCATCTGTTGCTTTTTCTAATTCCTCGTTTATTACTAGCCATTTGCATACTTTTTCCGCATATTTTATTTGTTTTAAACTTCTTTGTAATCTGTTTTGGTTTCTGTTTTGCTTTATTCGTTCTTGTGTTGGTGGCATTACATATATTGGGATTATGTTTTTATATATTTGTTTTAATTCTTCTACTCCTTTTGCTCCTATGTCTATTATTATGCATTTGTCTGTGTATTTTGGATTGTTTAGGTCTATTTGGGGTGTGCCATAAAATTCTCCTTCTACTGTTGAGCATGCTAATATCTTTTCTTTTTCTTTTAATTTTTTATATTCTTCTTTTTGTATAAAGTAATGTTGTTCTCCTTGTTTTTCGCCTTTTCTTAATGTCCTTGTTGTGTATGTTGGGATTTGTATATATTTTTCTGAATCTCTTTGTTTTAATTTTTTTATAATTGTGCTTTTTCCTGCTCCACTTGCTCCAGTAATTGTTACTAAAATATTATTAATTTTTATCACTTTCCTTTCGTATTAATAGTAGATAGTGCCAATATGTTTGTATTTTTCCATCTTTTTTCTGGATTATGTCTTGTACTTGTGATAAATATTCTATTTTGAATTTTTTAAATAGTTCTGGTATTATTTTTATATCTGCATAAAAGTGTGGTATTCCGTTTTTCTGGTCCTTCGTCCATTCTTATTGCTGTGTTTTCGTCTTTTTGTGGGTTATTTTTGTTTTTAGCAAATATTCGTACAAAGCTTTTGCCAATTGTGACTTACGCTCCATCAACTTGTCTGGTTGTTTTAATTTGATTGAAATTGCTCCGGTGCTTTCATTGGAAATAAAAATCTTTTATCTTTTGATTTTTTAGCTTTGAAGAATTTTTTGGAGCGAATGTTAGAAAAAAAAGAAAATGATGCTTTTTATGGAGCATATTTGTCATAAGTATATTTATTAATTAGTTTTAGAAATTGAACTAAATCGCAAATTTATAAACTTATTTTTGCTTTTTATTGTTATTCCTTAAAGAAAAGCCTTACCTTTGCATAAGGTAAATCATGTAATAATGGCAAACAAAGATTTGAATCGGCTTAAACTCGTTTTAGTAGAACAAAAGAGGACAGCAAAATGGTTGGCAGCAGAGATAGGAAAAGACCCCGCTACTGTTTCAAAATGGTGTACGAATACAGCACAACCAAGTATTGAGACTCTATCGGTCATTGCAGAGAAACTGGATGTGGATATTCGTGAACTCCTACAGCCTTCAAAGGTTGAAAAGGGACCTATTTACATCAGAGTAGAACAATAACAGAAAAGACAAATGAACATTATTGAATTATACGAGAACCTGAAGAGTAGTTACAAACGTTACCTCGAAAGTTTTATAACTATAAAAGACGAGCGAATTAAAGATAAGGTCAGTGACTCAATAAAAAACGAGGCTTTATGGCCTAAAGCATTGATTCAGTTCAATCCCAACTTTGCAAAGGGAATAGGTGTAAAAGAACTTATTGCCAAAGGACTTCCTATTCATAAAGACCTGGAGCATTTCTTTGACAAGCCATTCTATAAGCATCAGCAAGAAGCTATTGAATTGGGATGTCAAGACAAGGAGTTTATTGTGACTTCTGGAACAGGTTCCGGAAAGTCTCGTACATTTATGGCTACTATCTTTAACCATGTTCTACTTAATGAAAAAGCCTGCAAAGACAAAACCATAGCCATTATTGTATATCCTATGAATGCTCTTATCAACTCGCAAGCAGAAGAATTAGAGCGTTATAAGTTGGAGTTCGAAGAGAGCACGGGGCGTCCATCTCCTTTCACGTTTGGTAAATATACAGGACAAGAGAACGACGAAGCACGTGCAAAAATGCAGCAAACACCTCCAAACATCATATTAACCAACTATATGATGTTGGAGTTGCTTATGACTCGTGCCGGAAAAGAAGAGGATTTGCGCAGATGTTTTTTGGAGAACCTACACTTTCTTGTATTCTTATACGTAGAATTAAATCATTGGCAAAGGGACAAGTGCTTTGCTTTGGAACATCTGCAACAATGGTGGCAGATGACACTATGAGCTATAGTCAACAACGGGAAAAAGTTGCAGAGGTCGCATCGTGCATTTTCGGAAGTGCATACGCTAAAGAACAGGTGATTGATGAAACGCTGGCTATAGGATTATCAGATGAAGAACCTTCTGACGGTGAATTGCGTAATTGCATCAACAATCCCGTTCCTAATTCCACAGACATAAATGATGCTAAAAAATACCCAACAGCTATTTGGATAGAACAAAGTATTGCTCTCGATTACAAGAAAAAAGAAGGTAAGTATTTCAGGGGAAAGCCAATCTCTATAGAAGACATGGCAAAACGTCTTTGTATGCAAACAGGAGAAGATGCGGATAAATGTCAAAAGCATATTATAGAAGTGCTTAATTGGTGCAATCTTCTAAACCAACAGAAAGGTGTTTCGGTACTTCCGTACAAAGTCCATCAGTTTATCCCTCAGACTGGAAACGTTTACCTTACAATAGGAGAGCAATCCAGCCGTCAAATTACTGTAGAGGAAAAACTTTACTGTAAAGAATTGTCGCATGGTGACGTGAAGATTATGTATTATCCTGTTGTATTCAGTCGACTCAGTGGTCATGAATTCTATGTTGTCAAGGTAGAAGGAAGCCGTATCATGCCAAAAAATTTCGACGGCTTTGCAACGGGAGATGGAGACAACGACGTTAATGACGGCTACATCATATTGCCTCATAATGGAGAAATCGCTGACAGCTATTTGTTAGACGTAAACTCTGATGACATCCCGTCTGATTGGTATACCATCAACAGAAAAGGCGAACGTAAATTAAAGAAAACCTATCAGTCACGTTTGCCACAAAAGGTATATGTCAATCAAGTTGGAGCATATAGCAAAACAAAGCCTATTGACGGCTTTGACCACATGGAGGCGATATTTGTGCCCTCACCTCTTATGTACGACCCTACAGCCCGTATCGTCTATAAAGGAAAGCAATCAGAATATTCAAAGTTGTCGAGAATAGGCGGCGAAGGAAGAAGTACCGCCACCACAGTGTTGTCATACGAGGATATCATCCTCATGCAGCAAATGGGGATAGGTCAACACGACAGAAAGGTGTTGACTTTTGTCGATGCCCGACAAGATGCCGCCTTGCAGGCTGGCCACTTCAACGACTTCATTCGTATCGGCAAGGTTCGATCTGCCATTTGGAATGCTATAAAAGACGCGGCCGAACCTATTGACAATACCAGAATCGCAAGGATGGTATTGGACAATCTACATCTCGAATTAAATGATTACTCAGTACGTCAAGGACTTCGTGGCGGGCGTGCTAATGATATAAAGAATATCATGGAGCGTTATCTATCCACAATTATATATGATGATTTAGCAGGCAATTGGACAGTCATTATGCCCAACCTCGAAGACTGTGCTCTATTGGATATCGGTTATAAATATCTGCATGATGAAATCACGGGCGAAAACGATTCGGAACGTCTATACGATATACCCGAATTGGAAGATTTAGATGATGAACAAAAAGAAGAGTTTATTACACAGATTCTCGACTATATGCGCCATAAGCTCTGCATTTACAGTAGTGAGAGAACTATTCAGGCTGTCAAGGACACGACAAAGGCGATAAGAGAAAATCTCAAAGCTCCTTGGACTCTTGACGAGAGTGACAATATAGAAGAAGCCAAAGAGCTGTTTATTGTAAATCCCCGCAGACACAATGCCTATAATTTGGAAAGCGGTGGATTCAGAAGCAAGCTTGGTGTGTTCGTTCGTGACTATATGGAAAAAAATGCAGGACGTACCATTTATAATGAAGATGAGTACATTAAGTATATGACAGGACTTTTCGAAGCCTTGTCCAATTACATAATATTTGAAAATGGCACATACCAACTTGACTATGGTTGTATCTTATGGCAAGCAGGCGACAAACAGCACACTCGTCGTGACTTGGTGCGCTTTCGCACCTTGAATGGTGGTGACTTGCTTGAAAAGGAACCGAACTGTTATTTCCAACAGTTCTATCAAAGCATACCGCTTAAAGATGTGTGCTTAGAGGCGAAAGACCATACCGGTCAGGTATCCAAAGAAAAACGCGAACAGCGTGAACAAGATTTCCGTGAGGGAAAATTCCCAGTGCTCTACTGTTCTCCTACAATGGAGTTAGGTATTGACATCAAAGATCTGTCAATTGTGGGCATGCGCAACGTACCGCCAACACCAGCCAACTATACACAGCGTGCAGGACGAGCAGGTCGTAGTGGGCAAGCAGCATTGGTTTATACATATTGCCGTCCACGCAATTCACACGAGAACTATTACTTGAGCCACCCTGACAAAATGGTCAAAGGGGAAGTGAAGGCACCTCGTATGGAACTTGTCAACGAAGAACTGTTCCGTACTCACCTCCACTCCACTATTCTATCTTTGTGTCCTATCAGAGAGCTTTCGGATGGTATAAAGGACTTGGTTGATTATAATAACATTGACAATATTACTTTAAAGGAAGAGGTTCGTGTTGCCCTACAACTCACGCCAGAACGTAAGGAACAAATAAAAAAGGTGTTCAAGCAAATAATGAACGACTCGTTCTTGAAGAATCGTATAGACTTCGAACACCCCGTCTGGTTTACAGAACATTGGCTGGACAATATTCTTACTAACTATGAGCACGATTTCGACAAAGCACTCGATTGTTGGCGTTCGCTTTTAAAGCAAGCACAAACTCAGATTGACGAAGCACTTCTTGTCATCAAGAACCGCATCTATGGAGAAAATTCCAAAGAGAAACGTGAAGCCCACATGAAACTACGTCGTGGCGAAAGTCTCCGTGATATGCTGTTGGGCGTCAATCAAGGAAAGAACAAGGAAGAGAACGAATTCTATCCTTATCGTTATCTCGCAAGCGAAGGTTTCTTGCCAGGCTATAACTTCACAAAGTTGCCACTACGTGTGCTATTGCAATATAAGTCGGATAATATGGTGGAATATCTTAGTCGTCCGAAGCGTCTTGCATTGAACGAATTCGGACCACAGAATATCATATACAATAATGGTGGAAAATTCCGCATCAGTCGTATGCAGATACTGTCTGAGGTCATCCCTCATAAATTCTTCTACAATCCAAAGACTGGTGTCGTATACAAAGACGAAGAGAACACTGCTCACCATACAGACATTATCACGGGTGAATCTCTTGACGGCGTTGCCAAACTTATTCCTGGCATGTGTATAGAGGCACAGGATATGGTTGCCATCGAAACGGAGAAAATCACTTGTCAGGAGGAAGAACGCTCTCGTAAATACTACCAGACAAAGACTTACTTTGCAAGCGACGACCCAAGAACTATCAGCGAGTGCGAATTGCTATCACCACATGGTGAGCATTTGGCAAACATTCGCTATATTCCGTCATGTCGTCTCACTTACATATTGGAGTCGCGCAACGACAACAATGCTAATGGTTTTGCTTTCGACACCAAAACTGGTGATTGGATTAGCAACGAGCGTCTGGTGCGCATTCAGGAAGAAGCCGGCAACAATCCGGAGGAAGCTGACAGAACGAAGTTCGTGAAGCTTTTTGCCGAGACCACTGCCAATGCCATATACATACAACCATTGACAGCCTTGCTGTTAAGAAAACAAGAGGCTGTTCGTACCTTCCTTTATGCTTTCAAGCAAGCCATAGAGGATGTATTCCAAATAGAAGGAAGCGAGATGGGTGCTGAGATTATGGGAGAAGGAGCAACGCCAAACATTCTTATTTATGAGAATGCGGAAGGATCTTTGGGAGTGCTTAGTAGGCTTGTGCATGAGCCTGAGGCTTATCGTGATGTCGTGCAAAGGGTATACGACATTTGCTTCAACAAGCCGGAGCTGACGCAGGACGAGATAAACGAATTGGCTCCTGCCGACTACTCTAACTTGCTCAACTATTACAATCAGCCTTATCATCAGCAAATCGACATTCGCATGATATACCGCACGCTGAAGTTGATGCAAGAGGCAAGAGTTGAACTACATCATGCAGGACAGACACTCTGCTATGACGAGCAGTATGCCGCACTGGAAGCAGAACGCGACCATAACAGTTCTACAGAATATGAGTTTTTGAAGTATCTTCATGACCATCAACTGCGTCTGCCAGACAAGGCACAACCGATGTTCCCTGAGGAGTATTACGTGCAGCCTGACTTTATGTACGGCGACCGTATTGTCATATTCTGTGACGGCACTCCACACGACCGTCCAGAGGTTCAGCAAGACGACATGCAAAAGCGTGAGGTGCTTGAAGACGCAGGGTTCATAGTCTTGGTTTGGCACTACGCAACGCCATTGGCAGACTTCATTAACCAATATTCAGATATATTCACTCCAGTAAAATAAACGATATGGACTATAAGACTGGTACATTGATAGAATTCAGAAATCGTCCTTGGGTTGTTCAGCAATCAGGAGAGGACAATCTGATGATAATAAAACCTTTGGGAGGTACGGATGCCGAGACTGTCGGTCTCTATCTTCCGCTCTATGGGGATGAATTACAGATTCATTCTTATAACTTCCGTCGTCCTTCTGCTGACGACATAGGTAAGAACAGTTATAAGGCATCAGCAAAGGTACTTTATAATGCTTGCCGCCTGTCATTCCGCGACATTGCCGGACCTTTCCAATGCTTAGGCAAGCTTTCCTTCGAGCCACGTCCATATCAGATGGTTCCGCTGATTCTTGCACTCAAGCAAGAACGTATCCGACTGCTTATCTCTGACGACGTGGGTATTGGCAAGACCTTGGAGTCACTGCTGATAGCCAAGGAGCTGCTCGACCGACACGAGATTAATCGCTTTGCAGTCGTATGTCTTCCTCATCTTTGTGAGCAATGGCAGAATGAAATCAAGGACAAGTTCGGATTGGAAGCTGAGATTATACGTTCTTCTACAATTAGCCGTTTGGAGAAAAAAACTGCGTCCTGACCAGAATGTTTTCCGTGATATACCATTCCAGGTTATTTCCATTGACTATGTGAAGCAGGACAACAAGCGCAACATCTTTCTCGACCATTGCCCTGACTTCGTGATTGTCGACGAAGCACATACTTGCGCCAAGCCTACCGGTGCCAACAAGTATCAGCAGCAACGCTATCGCTTGCTGAAGGATTTGTCCGACAAACCCGAAAAACAGTTGGTGCTGCTTACTGCGACTCCACATAGTGGACAAAGCGAGGAGTTTCAGTCGCTCATCGGTCTGCTGAACCCAAAGTTTGAAAACTACCAGCTACAGACTGCCGCAGAGCGTGAAGAGCTGTCTCATTATTTTGTGCAGCGTCGTCGCGCTGACATCAAGCAGTATTTAGGCAATGAGGTGGTCTTCCCTGAGCGTGTACGGATTGACAAGGACGAATATTCTTTCACTACCGATTATCGCGACTTGCTTAGCCACTTGATTGAATACGTTAAGAATGGTATCAAAAAAGTGTCTGGAGCCGATAAGCGCAAGCAGCGCTACATCTACTGGGACTTGTTGGCTTTGATGCGTGGAGTGATGTCAAGTCCCGATGCAGGCATCAGCATGTTGCGAAACAAGATAGACAAGCGCGAAGACACGTCAGCACAGAACACCGATGATGAATCGGAGCAGGTATATGTATTCAACGAACCTCTGAAGGATTTGTTGAATGCAGACGATGTCGTGCCGGAAGCATTGGAAACCACAACATCTGCCGACAAGAAAGAGTTCAACAGCTTTATCAGCCAATTGGAACATATCAAACAGACCGATGCGGACGAAAAAGTGAAGCAGGCTCTCGACATTGTAAAGTTTTCTCTTGACAGTGGCATGAATCCTATCGTATTCTGCCAATATATCCAAACAGCAGAATATGTAGGACAGTATATCACAAAGCAACTGGCAAGTTCCAAGAAGTTCAAGAAAGTGGTAGTCGGCATTGTCACCAGTCGTTTGGCAGATGAAGAACGCAAGATGAAGATCGACGCCTTGTCACAGGAGGAACGTCATGTGTTAGTATGTACCGACTGCCTTTCTGAGGGTGTCAACCTGCAGCAGGGCTTTGAGGCTGTCATCCATTACGATCTTCCTTGGAATCCTAACCGTATGGAGCAGCGAAATGGTCGTATCGACCGCTTCGGACAAACTGCCGATGCTGTCCTAATATCCACGCTTCATGCCGAGAACAATCCTGTTGACGACATTGTGCTTAATGTGCTATACAAGAAGCAAGAGGAAATTCGCAAGAAGTTGGGCGTATATCTCCCTATTGCCGATAATGATGCTTCGCTCATGGAGACAATTATGCAGCGCATCTTCGATGCAAAGATACCGACAAAGACCGACTATATGCAGTTGTCCTTGTTCGACGACGACCCGGAATGGAAGCGTCAGCAGGATGAAGAGTTGGAAATACAGCTCAAGAAGATGGAGGAGAACGAGAAAATCTCACACACTTACTTTGCACACAACAACAAGCAGATGGATCCAACCCGACTTACTGCCTCGTTGGAAGAAGCAAAATCTGTTATAGGAGGTGTGGAAGACACTCGTGATTTTGTAGTTGAGCAGCTTATGCATGTTGGCGTTAGCGTCCATACAGACGATACGCCTCTTTGCTACAGCTTCCAACTCTTGGAGCTGCCAGCCAACTTGCGCCATTACTTCCAGAATAAGGCAACAAGCAAAGGCGTAGTGCGCATCTCTTTTGCCTCTCCCACTCCCAAGCACTATATGTATATAGGTCGCAACCATACATTCGTAGAGGATTTGAGCCGAGCAGTAGTCAACGACTCTGTCAACGGTGGCGAACTTGACGCTTGTCGTGCATTGGTAATGTCTACCGCCGAGGTGCAAAAACGCACCACTATTTTGCTTATGCGTGTGCGTAGTGTCATTAGAGATAAGAAGATAGAGAATCGTGAATTAGTGGGTGAGGAGATGATTTTCGTTGGCTATCGTGGAAAGATTGACAATCATGAGTTCCTCACACAGGAGGAAGCCAAACTTCTGTTCCTTAACTCAAAGGCATCCGGTGATATGGACATGACGACCCAAAAGGCTCTTCTCTCCAATTCAATCCAATGGATAAATAGCGAGACGCAACTTCGAGAGCATACTGACAAGATAGCCCTCGAAAGGGCTTCGCATCTGGTGGATGCTTTTGCAAAATACCGCATCTATCTAAAGGCGTCTGAATATCAGGTGGTAGAACCCGTTTTGCCTATGGATGTGATTGCTGCCTATCTCTTTGTTCCACAAATAAATATTTAATCCATATGGAATATATAGATTTCAAAAGATTAATAGATGCTCTGACAGCCAAGCCTAAAGAAACTGAATGGTTGGAGTTCAAACATAATTTTCATTCAAAGGAAGAGATTGGTGAAAGAATCTCTGCCTTATCGAATAGTGCCTATTTGAGTAATATGCCTTTTGGATACATAGTATTTGGCATCGATGATGAAAGCCATGACGTGATAGGCACAAACTTGTATGCTAAGCAGAAAATGGTAGGCAATGAAGAACTGGAATCTTGGTTGTCAACACGTCTGAATCCTCGTATTGACTTCGAGATAATTGACGATTTTGATTATGAAGATTTAGGACATGTCTGTATCTTCAAGATACCTGCCGCAATAAACCGTCCTGTAAGTTTCTTGCATGAAGCATACGTCAGAGTTGGTACAATAACGCGCAAATTGAAAGATTTTCCTGCAAAAGAAGCAAAAATATGGAAGGGAGGCCAGAAACCTTTGGAAAAGATTGTCTTAAAGAAGGGACTGTCAGGACAAGATGTGTTCTTTTTCCTCAGTGCAGAAGCTTACTTTGACATGATGAACTTGCCACTTCCACAAGATACAAACGGTATCTTAGACAGATTCTTGTCTGAAAACTTAATCATAAAAGATGAGGTAGGATATGGCATAACTGAGCTTGGCGCCATTCTGTTTGCCAAACGCCTTTCCGACTTCGACGGATTAAAAAGAAAAATGGTGAGAGTCATAGTTTATAAAGGCAAGAACAAGATTGACACCATCCGCGAACAGTCTTTCGATAAGGGATATGCGATTGGTTTCAAAGAGATGGTTGCATGGATAAACAGTCAGCTTCCCGCCAATGAAGAAATCGGGCAGGCTCTAAGAAAGGATATGCGCATGTACCCAGAGATTGCCATTCGTGAGTTGAGTGCGAACATGATTATCCATCAGGATTTTTCTGAACAGGGATTCCCGATGATTGAAATATATTCTGACCGCATATCATTCTCTAATCCAGGCCAACCACTTATTAGCGTTGAACGATTCATAGATGAATACCAATCAAGAAACGATTCTCTTGCCGACATAATGCGTAGAATAGGCATTTGTGAAGAGAAGGGAAGCGGTATGGACAAGACCATTTTAAGTGTTGAATTATATCAGTTGCCACCCATTCGCATCCAACTTCAGGAAACACGGACTGAAGCTACGATGTTCTCTTATCGCAAATTTGCCGACTTGGATAAATCAGAAAGGGTGATGGCATGCTACCAACACGCTTGTCTTAGATATGTTTCAAACGAGAAGATGAACAATCAATCTCTTCGAGGTCGCTTGGGCATTGAAGACAAGAACTATCCGATGGCTTCCCGAATCATAAAAGATGCCTTGGAGGCTAAGATGATAAAAGAGGAGAATGCAGATGGAAACAAACGCCACAATTACGTTCCATATTGGGCATAAAAGTGTATATAGCATATTAATAGCATGTAACTGGCATGTAACTGAGCGGTCTCAAATTGCCTCTAAACAATTCAAAAGACCTTTATAACAGTGCCTTAAGTATGTAACTGGCATGTAACTGAATAAAATTTATGGACTATACAAGTATTCATATATACGGTCATCTTCTCTCTGATGACATCCTGCACAACATAGAGCGCGACAACACGCTCATTGGCAACCGCGACCAGGATTTCGGAATGGACATTTCCGTATCTTCGGCCATCGACTACGTATGGAGCAGCCTGCGCAACGACTGGAACTTCTACAAGGAGCGTGCCGGCAATGAACGTCTGGTAAACAAAGACCCATACGGCACTCGCCGTGCCCGCGACTTGATGGAGCGGCTGCTGCAAAGCTTAGGCTATAAGCTTGACCGCCAAGTGGCCAACATTGAGGTGGCTGGTACTGGTTATGACATCAGCTACACCTGTACTGACTTAGGCAATATGCCTTTTGTCATTATTGGTGAGAATATCACTACAGACGGAAGCATTAACACTCTGGACAAGTGTTCGCTCGACTATCGTGCAAAAGGCAATATGCGCAAGAAGTCGGCTCATGCCACCATGCTCGAATATCTCAACGCCACGGAGAATGTGTATGGCATCATCAGTAACGGACAAATCCTGCGTATCATCCGCAACTCCGGACAGTTGGTGAAGCTCACCTATATTGAGTTCGACCTCCGCCGTATGCTGGAGGAGGACAAATACACCGAGTTCTGTCTGATGTTCCGTCTGCTTCATGCTTCCCGTTTTCGCACCAGCGGTGACGAACCGTGCGTTCTGGAGCGTTGGTTCAACATGAGCATCGAGTCGGGCAACCGCATCCGCAACGGCTTGTCGCGTGCCGTGCAGACCACGATGGAGACCATCGGCAATGCTGTGCTTACATCTAAGGGTGAGGGCAACGACGCTTTGCGCCGTGCTTTCGCCGATGGCACTATGGATGCCGCCCGACTCAATAAGGAACTTATCCACTTCATCTATCGCCTGCTCTTCCTCTTCATCATTGAGGAGAGAGGACTGGTTTATCAGATTCCAGACTCTGTTGATGCGCCCGACTACAAGCAGCAATGCCAGTGGCAGGACATCTACAAGAAGTATTATGCGGCAAGCCGTCTGCGCCGTCTATCTGAATTGTCATACCTGAAGCAACGCCAGTATTCTGACCTGTGGCAGGGACTGATGGACACTTTCCATCTCTTCGAGCCTGACACGTTTGGTGAGAAGTTGGGCATAAAGCCTTTGGGCGGCGTGCTCTTTGGCACGGAGACCCTGCATTGGCTGAAGCAATGCCAGGTAAGCAACCGTGATTTGCTGGCTGCATTCGCGGCTCTCAACGAGTTTACTGACGAACGCCAGCAGCGAGTGAAGATAAACTATTCTTCGCTCGACGTTGAGGAGTTTGGTTCTGTGTATGAGGGTATTCTCGAGATGCGTCCGTTCGTACAGCCGGGTGTTGCAGCATCCGACTGGCAGTTCGGCTTCGTTGGTGGATTGGATCGTCAGAGCACTTCTTCTTATTACACTCGCCCTGACTTGGTGCAAAACCTTATCAAGACCACCCTCGAGCCTGTCATCAAGGAGAAAATGGCAAATTGCGCCACCACCGAAGAGAAGGTGAAGGCTTTGCTCAACATGAAGGTTTGTGATGCGGCAAGCGGCTCCGGACATATTGTCTTGGCTATGGCTCGCACCATTGCCTGGTATGTATGCACGCTCCGCACTGGTGAGGACAATCCGGCTTCTCTGGATTATCGTCAGGCGCTTCGCGAGGTTATCTCGCATTGCGTGTATGCTGTTGACTACAATCCTGACGCAGTGGAGCTGTGTAAGGTGGTATTGTGGATTGAAGGCTATTGCGCTGGCAAGCCGCTTTCTTTCCTCGACCATCACATACGCTGCGGCAACTCGGTGCTGGGCGTCTCGGATCTGCAAATGCTGATAGACGGTGTGCCCGACAAGGCGTTGACCGCTGAGGACAAGGACGCGCTGAAGGCATTGAAGAAATTGAACCAAGAGGCCGTCAAAGCTGTAAATGGAAACACGGGCAACGAGCCTACTTTTGGTTTCGAGAATCCTTTTGGCATTGAGGAGATGTCGATCGCACAGATTGGTCTGGCAGATAAGATTCGCTTCATCAATCACTTGCCGGAAGACACATTGGAGCAGGAAATCGTCAAGCAACTGCGTTGGCAAGAACTGATGGCATCGGCACGAGTAGACTGTCTGCGCCGTGCTTGCGACATCTATGCCTATGCTTTCTATCACAACGTAAAAGCGGACGAGCTTTACAAAGACAAGGGCGGCACCGACAAGGAACTCGACTTGGAGGCTGAGGTGCCATACACAAAGACCGTGATGCGTGCGCTGCAGGAGATTGAGGCGATGGAGTGTCTTGAGAAAGGCAAACCACTGCCTACATACTATCGCCAGCTCTCTGCCGACTTCAAGACCGAAGTAAAGCGTATGGCTGAAGAACAGCGCTTCTTCCATTGGTGCGTGGAGTTCCCGGAGGTATTCGCTGCCAACAAGGGATTTGACGTGATGTGCGGAAATCCGCCATGGGATAAACTCCAAATGGAGGAAGAGAAGTGGTTTGCTGGTAAAGATGAGGATATTGTAAAAGCAGCGAACCAAGCTGACCGCAAAAAGAAAATAGCCAAACTTCAGACCTCTTCACCAGAGCTATACAATGAGTTCATACAGGCATGCAATAACATTACAAACCAAAGTAGCTTCGTTAAGAACTCTGGTCGTTTCCCACTGACAGCAGTAGGGAAACTTGAACTTTCATCATTATTCGCAGAACTGTGCCTCTCATTCACCAAAGAGGCATGGGGACTTGTACTGCCTACTGGTATCGCTGTGAATGATAGCAACAAGTATTTCTTCTCGAAACTCATTGATGAAAACAGGCTCATTTCGCTATATGACTTTGAGAATAAAGAGGCTTTGTTTGACATACATAGAATGTTCAAGTTCTGCCTCATAACAGCAGGCAAAGCCCAAACAGAGCCTCGTACTGTAAGTGGTGGCTTTTACCTTACACGTATAGACCACTTGCTTGACCCTCGACGTATCTATACGTTGAGAACGGATGACTTTGCACGCCTTAACCCCAACACCAAGACTTGCCCCGTATTCCGCACAAGCCGCGATGCCAAACTTACGGCTAAGATTTATCGCAACTCCACCATTTTGTATAATGAGATAACAGGAGAAAATCCGTGGAATGTTAAGTTCGGAAGTATGTTTAACATGTCAACAGACTCTTACCTCTTCTGCACCTACGCCCAACTAACCGCACAAGGCGCAACGCTCAATGGCAACACGTTCACCACTGCTGACGGCGAGATATACGTGCCGCTCTATGAAGGCAAGATGATTTGGCACTACAACCATCACTATGGCACTTGGCCCACAGAAGGCGAACGCCCGAACTCCATCAACATGCCTTCTTTGGATGAACTTAGTAATCCTAACAGCCATATCATGCCATGGTATTGGGTGCCATTGTCGGCTGTAAAGGACAGACTGGTGAAGAAGGACAAAGATGGAAATGTTGTGTGGGAGTGGAAGCATAAGTGGATGCTTAATTATAGAGGATTAACAAATGCAACAAATGAACGAACGTTTATTTGTTCACCTATTCCCGACTTCTGCGGAGTCGGGCATAGTGCGACGCTCCTCTACGCGGAGCGTCGCACTATGCCCGTGGCTTCGCTTTGCGCAATGATGTCATCATTAGTATTTGACTATACTACTCGTCAAAAAGTAGGAGGAACTAATATGAGTACATACTTTGTGAAACAACTTCCCGTAATCCTCCCCGATCAAATCCCCTCAGCCATGCAATGGCAGATTGTAAAGCGCGTAGCCGAGCTATGCTATTTCAATCACGACATGGACGGCTGGGCTTCGGAATTATGGGAAGAGATGAGCGAGGAACAGCGAACAGAGCTGCCACAGTTGGGAGCACAGCAGCCTTGGGTTTACAATCCGGAGCGCAGAGCCGTCCTTCAAGCCGAGCTTGACGCCATCTTCGCCCATCTCTATGGCCTCGATACAGAAGATCTCCGCTACATCCTCGACCCAGAAGACATCTGTGGCAAAGGCTGCATCAACGAGACCTTCCGTGTGCTGAAAGACAACGAGCTGCGCCAGTACGGAGAATACCGCACCAAGCGCCTCGTCCTCGAAGCCTGGAACAAATTTGGATTTGACAACTGATATGAGAAGTTTTAGTGATACAGAGAAGGAAATCTTGCGTTTTATGGCTTATCCGCCTACACCGCAAGATGTATGCATAATTTCTCTTTTTGAGAATTTTAGCGATTGCTATCTTATAGAATGGCCAGAGGATTATTCTCATTTAGAATTGGTGCATGCACAAGATAAAGATTGGAAAGTTATTAGAAACAAAGTATTTGACACAATTATACTTTTACAATTTTTAGAAAGCAACCAATATATTGGTGTATTTCCACTTAATATTCTAAATGGCAATCAGATATACAATAGGAAAAAGTTTGAGGTGGAAAAAGATGACAAAGGCAACATCCGAATATGGGCAAAAGATACATGTAAACTGAATGTTAAAATTCCTAACGGTAAAAGAATAAAAGGTGATTATATCTGTAAAATGTTAGTAGCAACATCTATATTAAAAGAGAATACTACTGCTGCAGAACAAATTAAGAGGTATGCAAACTCTTCTTTTCACGTAACCCAAAATCTTCGTGATTTTGTCGACAATGATTTCCAAACAAAAGAGGACTTACGATACAACGAAACAAAAAGGCAAACATGGATTGCTATATGGATATCTTTTAGCGTCGGAATTGGGAGTATTATTACTACGTTACTGACTTTATTTGTCAAATGAAATAAACAAAAACGAACAATGGAAAAATGTACATATAAATGCTATTAAAACGGTGTTTAAACGGTGTTTTAATACCGTTTTAATGCCGATTAATGAACAATGATAAGTAGCAAAGACAGGCGGATTAAAAAATAATAATGCCGATTTGCTTATGGAAGAAGTGAAAACTTTCATTTGCAAATCGGCATTGCTATTATTCATCGAACCGGCTGCTGATGACATTCCAATCGATGATTTTCCATAGTTCGTTCAAATGCTCTGCTCTGCGGTTTTGGTAATCGATATAATAGGCATGTTCCCAAACATCGAAACAGAGTAGGGGAGTCAATGCCTCTTTTACCGGATTGCCGGCATTGGCATATTGCTTAATTGCCAATTTGCCAGTCGTATCTTTGGTCAGCCATACCCAACCAGAACCGAACAAAGTTGTTCCAGCTTTGACAAACTCCGTTTTGAAATTCTCAAATGAATTCCATTCCTTCTCAATGGCAAGAGCTAAATCGCCTTCCGGTTTGCCAGTCGAACGGGCAGTGAACTGTTGGAAATAGAGATTATGGTTCAAGACTTGCCCTGCATTGTTGAACAAAGCCCCGTCTGAATCCTTCACTATATGCAAAAGTGATACCTTTTCCCATTCAGTCCCGACAATCAGTTTATTTAGATTATCGACATACGTTTGCAAGTGTTTGCCATGATGTAAGCTGATGGTAGTCTTGCTGATGACAGGTTCTAAAGCGTCTGCCTCGTAAGGCAGCTTGATGAGTTGGTAACGGCTCTCATCTGAAGCCGTTGATGTCGTTGCATCGTTTGTAATTGTTGTTACCCCATGATATATCCTCCTTATGATTATATTTTACAGCCAAAGAATCGCTTGGCTGATTATTGATAGGTTCTTGATAGGATTATAAAACGTTTATATATAGAACAAACCAGACAGGGGGATTGTTTTCTTAAAAGAGGAGATAAATGCTTGCTCATTAAATTACGTGGCATGAAAGGAATTTTATTTTGTGGATTTTGTCTTTTTGTGTAGTCAATTTGTTGACAGCACAAGAGAGTCGTACGTTTGAAGTCTCGCAAGAACAGCTTGAAAAGGAGAATAGCCAGGATGGTATTTGGAGAAAAGAGAATATTTGGAATTAGGGAGTCTTGGACTTGTCGGGGAAACCTCTCGGTGATTCGATAGGTTTTGAACTTCCGAAATGGCCAAGGTGGAATGACAACTTAGAGGAGTATTTCGTTACCAAAATGATTTATCCTGAACATTTGTTGGAGAACGAAAAAGCAGGATGATAACCAGTAATTTCATTTCGTTTATCAAACAGATTACGATTTTCCATTCATTTAAAAAATGCAGTAGAGGCGGGCACTGACTACCATGAAGTTGCCTTTCTCATTAGAAATATAATGGAAAGAGGGTTGCATGGCCAAAGAGTTGTTGAGATGCTTTTTCCACGTGACTTCCAGCGAGTATTCCGAACCATCGGGAAGATTCCACATGAACTGTTAGTAAAGAGCGATGTGACATCCGATGTGAAAAAATCCTCGTTTAGATTCCGTATGCCGACAAATAGATGGCACTCTTTCCACTCATGCATGTAACCTAAGACTGCAATCGCTGCCAGCTCATTCTCTTCCTCGATATTGGAAAAGGTCTGCCAATCATCAATGATGCATTCATTTGTTTTCGCCACATGAATCGTAGTCGCTTCAAAAGAACCCATTCTATTCCATACCGGAACGCTCAGGTTCAATTTAAGAAGATTGACCCAGTTCGTTTCCTTCTTCATATCCCATTGCCATTCCGTAGTATATTCACCATGGAAACATTGTGCATAAGATAGGTAAGAATTGATACAGCCTAAAATAATTAAAATGCTATGTTTCATAATCTTCTCACCGCTACATGAGTTTACAACCAACGTTTAAATGCACGGATATACAGTGTCTTTAGCCATTGTGTCAACATGCAATAGGACAACAGGATGCCGATAAGCCAAGGGAAATAAGACCAAGGCAGAGAAGTCAGACCTATTGAATTTCCAAATGGCGTAAATGGAATGCAAATCTTTATTCAAAAGTCCCTCATAAAGATGTAAAAGACTTTGTTATTTAATGGATTTCTAATCCAATTCTAATAGATTTTTAATATTATCCAATCTGAAAAATACTTACCTTTACCGAAAAAAGATTATGATACCGTTTGTTGATTATTTAGCAAGGATAGGGAGTGCCTTCCTTATGGGCACTCTTATCGGTGTGGAGCGGCAGTATCGCCAGCGTAATGCGGGATTGCGTACCAATATCCTCGTTTCCGTGGGAGCGGCTGCATTTACCATATTGTCTTATTCCATGACTTCTGCCACCGGAGACCCTTCACGCGTGGCAGCGCAGATTGTTTCAGGAATAGGTTTCATTGGTGGTGGATTGATCTTGAAAGATGGATTTACCGTAAGGGGATTGAATACGGCAGCCACTATTTGGTGTTCCGCAGCCTGCGGTACACTTTCCGGTGTGGGATTATATAAAGAGTCGGCAGTCTTGGTGGTGTGTGTCTTGGTGACCCATTGCTTTTTCCGTCCGTTATGCACATTTATCGAGAAAAAGGCATCGGGTGTGTTCCATTATTCTGTCCATGCCGAATGCCGCAAGGATGTGTCCGCAAATATACAGAAACTCATCATGGATACGCTCGTCTTTTACGAAGATGTAAAGCTCAATTCTCTCTTCTATAAAGGAGATGGAGACCGGGTTGTCGTGTGTTGCGACATAGAAACATTGGGCGAGCACAAAGCCCTGCTGGAATTGTTGGTATCGCGTCTGCGTGCCCAGCCAGAAGTATTAAGTGCCGGGTGGAAGAAACAGGTCTCTCCTCAGGAAGACTTCTAAACAACGGCAGTCTCATATATTTTAGTTATTCCACTGTGTCATAAGCTTGTATGTTTTTCTTTCTTGTGCCAGCCTGGCTCGTTGCATAAACAGGATGATAATGTGTTGTCCATGTTTTTGAATATGCATCTTAGCTTATCACCTTAATGAAAAGCACTTATCACCTAGGTGAAAAACACTTATCACCTTAATGAAAAACACTTATCACCTAGGTGAAAAGCATTTATCACCTAGGTGAAAAAGTTAAATTGTCGTTACCAATTAACAAAGTATCCTGAGTTATGCAATTAATCCAGTCGGGAAAAGAATATTCATCTCCTTACTTATTGTAAACTTCGGACTCCTTGTTTATAGTAAATACAGCAAGATAAATGTTTTTTTGCCATTTTTCTTGCTTTAACCCATCTCTTTTGCTATATTTACCGCGTATCAATCGATACTTTTTAAAAATACTTATTATACTACTAACATTATAATAACACTATGGCAAAAAAGAAGCAGATAGTAGAGTGTGTACCTAATTTCAGCGAAGGTCGCGATATGAACGTAATCCGTCAGATTACGGATGCAGTAGAGAGCGTAAAAGGTGTGAAATTGCTTGATGTTGATCCAGGCGAGGCAACTAATCGTACAGTCGTAACATTCGTGGGCGAGCCGGACGATGTGGTGGAGGCTGCTTTCAGAGCGGTGGGGAAAGCCGCACAACTTATCGATATGCGCCAGCAGCATGGTGCGCATCCCCGTATCGGAGCAACGGATGTGTTGCCTATTGTGCCAGTGAGCGGAATAACTTTGGAAGAGTGTGCGGAAATTTCGCGTCGCCTTGCGAAACGGATTGCCGAAGAGTTGAACATCCCTTGTTATTGCTATGAGGCTGCGGCTTTCACTCCGGAGCGGAAGAATTTGGCGGTATGCCGCAAGGGTGAATATGAGGGCATTGCGGAGCGTATCGACGATGATGCAGAGGCTCCTGATTTTGGCAGACGCCCGTTTGACGAGCAGGTGGCACGTACAGGATGCACGGTCGTTGGAGCGAGAGATTTCCTGATTGCTGTGAATTTCAACCTGAATACCACTTCTACCAGACGCGCCAATGCCATAGCTTTTGACGTGAGAGAAAAAGGTAGACAGATGCGCGAAGGCAATCCTATCGTGGGCAAGAAGCTCTTTGACGCAGATGGCAATCCTGTCATGAAGCCGGGAACATTGAAGGGCACTAAAGCCATTGGATGGTATATCGACGAGTACGGTATCGCCCAAGTATCAATGAATATAACAGATATCAATGTCACTCCTTTGCACAAAGCATTCGACGAAGTGTGCCGCTGTGCACAGAACCGTGGGGTACGTGTTACGGGAACAGAAATAGTGGGACTTGTACCGGAACGGACGCTTATCGAGGCAGGGCGTTATTTCCTTGCCAAACAGCAACGTTCTGCCGGCATACCTAAGAAAGACATCCTTGATATCGCTATCAAATCGTTGGGATTGTCCGACCTCAAGGAATTCAAACCGGAAGAAAAGATAATAGAATATGTAATGGCGGAAAATGCCGAAAAGCAACATCTTCTTGTAGACATGAGCGTGAAGGGGTTCGCCGAAGAGACATCTCGTGAGAGTCCTGCACCTGGAGGAGGATCCGTTTCTGCATATATGGGAGCGTTGGGAGCTTCATTGGCTACAATGGTTGCCAATCTGTCCAGCCACAAGCCTGGTTGGGATGCTCAGTGGAGCGAGTTCGCAAGCGTAGCCGAGGCAGGCATGTCTCTGCAGGAGCGTTTGTTACACCTTGTAGATGAGGATACGGAAGCATTCAATCGCATCATGGCTGCATTTGGTATGCCGAAGAACACATCGGAAGAGAAGGCTGCAAGGTCGGAAGCCATACAGAAGGCAACACTGTTTGCAGCAGAAGTGCCGCTTGAAACAATGAAGGCTTCTTTCGAGGTGTTTGATGTGTGCCGAAAGATGGTGGAAACGGGTAATCCTAACAGTGTTTCTGATGCCGGAGTAGGTGCATTGGCAGCACGTGCCGCTGTGCTTGGAGCAGGTATGAACGTGAAGATAAACGCTGGTTCACTGAAAGACCGTGAGAAAGCAGAAGCTTTGATAAACGAGGCAAATCAGCTAATAGCCAAAGCAAACAGCGTAGAGGCTGAGATTACAAAACTTGTCGAGGCTAAGTTGTAACGAGAATAGAAAATGGTCTGTCGAATATAAATAACTATTATTATGACATTTGCTGAAGAAATAAGACTGGGCATCCCTGATTGTCTTCCCGAACCGATGCCTTATGACAACAATATAAATCATGCGCCAAAGCGCAAGGAGATACTCACGCACGAGGAGAAACAGCTTGCTTTGCGCAATGCTTTGCGTTATTTTCCAAAGCATCTGCACGCACAGTTGGCTTCTGAGTTTATTGACGAGCTAAACAAATACGGACGTATTTATATGTATCGTTACCGTCCGCATTATGAGATGTATGCAAGACCAATAGACGAGTATCCTCACCGTTCGGAGCAGGCTGCGGCCATTATGCTGATGATTCAGAATAACCTGAACCCGGAGGTGGCACAGCATCCTCATGAACTAATCGTTTATGGCGGTAATGGTGCAATATTCCAGAACTGGGCGCAGTACAGGCTTACCATGAAGTATCTGAGCGAGATGACAGACGAACAGACTCTTGTAATGTACTCTGGTCATCCTCTTGGATTGTTCCCGTCACATCCTAATGCACCGAGAGTGGTTGTGACAAACGGAATGGTTATCCCTAACTATTCAAAACCGGATGACTGGGAACGTATGAACGCCCTTGGTGTGAGCCAGTATGGACAGATGACGGCAGGTTCTTATATGTATATAGGCCCGCAGGGCATTGTGCATGGTACAACTATTACGGTGTTGAATGCCGCCCGCAAACAACGGAGTGAAAAGGGCGGTCCGAATGATATCCACGGAATGCTGTTTGTATCGTCAGGACTTGGAGGCATGTCGGGAGCACAACCCAAGGCTGGAAACATAGCCGGTGTCGTAAGCGTGGTGGCTGAGATAAATCCATTGGCTGCGAAGAAACGTTATGACCAAGGATGGGTGGACGAGCTTCATGATAATTTAGATGAACTGATACCTGCTATTAAACGTAGCGTGGAGGAGAAACGTACTGTATCAATGGCTTATGTCGGTAACGTGGTGGATCTTTGGGAACGCCTTGCTGAAGAAGGTGTGCATGTAGATATCGGTAGTGACCAGACTTCGCTTCATAATCCATGGGCTGGCGGTTATTATCCTGCGGACTTGACACTCGAGGAATCAAAGGCGATGATGGCTGAGAATCCGGATGAATTCCGTAAACATGTACAATCTTCGTTGTGCCGCCAAGTGGCTGCCATAAACCGCCTTGCTGCCGATGGCATGTACTTCTTCGATTATGGCAATGCTTTCTTGTTGCAGGCAAAACGTGCGGGAGCGGATATCTGTGAGGCGAACGGTAAGTTCCGTTATCCATCTTATGTGCAGGATATCATGGGACCGATGTTCTTTGATTATGGCTTTGGCCCGTTCAGATGGGTATGTACTTCTGGAAATCCGGCAGACCTTGCAAAGACCGACGAGATAGCAGCAACTGTTTTGGAAGAAATCATGCAAAATGCGCCAGATGAAATAAAGGGACAAATGGCAGACAATATCCATTGGATATGCGAGGCAAGCCGCAACAATCTTGTGGTAGGATCGCAGGCTCGCATCCTTTATGCAGATGCAGAGGGTCGTTCAAAGATAGCGTTGGCATTCAACGAAGCGATACGAAAAGGCGAAATAACCCGTCCTGTTGTCCTTGGACGCGACCATCACGATGTGTCGGGCACCGACTCTCCTTTCCGTGAAACAAGCAACATCTACGACGGTTCGCAGTTCTGTGCCGACATGGCTGTGCAGAACGTCATAGGCGATTCGTTCCGTGGTGCTACATGGGTGTCGTTGCATAACGGCGGCGGTGTAGGCTGGGGTGAAGTGATAAACGGTGGCTTCGGCATGGTGATTGATGGCAGCTCTGAGAGCGACCGTCACATCCGGGAGATGCTTTTCTGGGACGTGAACAATGGTATCGCACGAAGGGCATGGGCACGCAACGAAGGATCCATCCATAGCATTGAGCGGGAGATGCTCCGTTCGCAAGGGCTGCAAGTGACTATGCCAAACATTGTTGATGACGAGATTATCAGTAAATATGTGAACTAAATTTAGAGAACTACAAACAAAAAATAATGCCAGTATATGAAAATACACGAGATTTCTGCAGAACACCTTTCTATTGAACGCATTGGTGAGATTGTATATGGTGACTATAAAATAAAACTAAGTGATGATGCGCATAAGCGTATTGTGGAATGTCGGGAATATCTCGACCATAAGATAGAAGAGACGACTTCGCCCATATATGGAGTCACGACTGGATTCGGATCGCTTTGTAACGTGAAAATCGGTTCGGATGATTTGGCACAGTTGCAGATAAACCTTATGATGTCGCATGCGTGCGGCACAGGTGACAGAGTGCCTAACGACATCGTGAAGATAATGTTGTTGCTTAAGATACAGTCATTGAGCTATGGCTTCTCAGGATGTCAGCTTGTAACCATAAACCGCCTTATCGACTTCTTCAACAACGATGTCTATCCTGTTGTTTACATGCAAGGTTCGCTTGGAGCATCGGGGGATTTGGTTCCGCTTGCGCATCTTACGTTGCCGCTTGTCGGGCTTGGCGAGGTGGAATATGAAGGTAAGGTTATCTCTGGAGCTGAGATGTTGCAGAGGTTTGATTGGTCTCCTATTCAGCTTGCCTCAAAAGAGGGACTTGCATTGCTTAATGGTACACAGAACATGGGAGCCTTTGCTGTATGGGCTTTGTTGCAATCACATAGGTTGAGTGACTGGGCAGACAAGATTGCAGCAATGTCGTTGGATGCTTATTACGGACTTACGGCTCCGTTCATTGATGCAGTCCATCAGGTTCGTCCGCATAAAGGACAGATTGTTACGGCAGCGCGCATGAGGGAGTTGCTCGAAGGCAGTGAGATAATCGAGAAGCCGAAGCCATACGTACAGGATCCTTATTCATTCAGATGTATTCCGCAAGTGCACGGAACTGTGAAGGACACCATAGAATATGTCAATTCGGTCATTGACGTGGAGGTAAACTCTGCGACGGACAATCCTACAGTATGTCCTGACGAAGACCTTATAATATCTGCCGGCAACTTCCATGGCGAACCGATAGCCATGCCAATGGATTTCCTTGCTATTGCGTTATGCGAATTGTCAAACATCTCGGAACGTCGAATATACAAACTCGTAAGTGGCACGCGCGGACTGCCGAGCTTCCTTGTTGCCAATCCAGGCGTGAACAGTGGTTTTATGATTCCGCAATATACAGCCGCTTCAGTTGTAAGTTTGAACAAGACTTTGTCTACACCTTCTTCAGTGGATAGCATTCCTTCGAGCCAAGGACAGGAAGACCATGTGAGCATGGGCGCTAATGCAGCCATAAAACTATACAAAGTGGTACTCAACACGGAGCGTGTGCTTGCAATAGAATTGTTCAATGCCGCACAAGCCCTCGACTTCCGTCGTCCGTTGAAGTCTTCTCCAGTAGTGGAAGCTATTCACGAAAGCTACAGAAAGGTCGTTCCTTTTATCGTTCACGATGAGGTAATGTATCCGCATATAGCCAACTCAATTAGTTTCTTGCGTGGTTGACCGGAAAAGTGATTGATTACAATGAATAATAAATAACATCGAATAGACAATGAAGTTATTTGTAAAGAATATTCGACACCTGGCAGGTGTCGAATATGAACCGAAACTTCGTCTGCAAGGCAAGGAGATGGCAAATGTCAATGTTATTGACGATGCCTGGCTCCTTGTTGAGGACGGACGCTTCTCTCAGTTCGGCAGTGTGTCAGACGGTATGCCGTCATTCGAAGATGTTGATAACATTATCGATGCGAAAGGCGGAATGGTGTTGCCGTCATGGTGTGATTCACATACCCATATCGTCTTTGCCGGTAGCCGGGAGAGGGAATTTGTGGATAAAATCAATGGATTGAGCTATGAGGAGATTGCACGCCGAGGCGGTGGCATCCTCAATTCTGCCGACCTGCTGCACAACACTACGGAGGAAGAACTCTTCCGCCAAGCCATGCAGCGTTTGGATGAAGTAGTGCGCAAAGGTACGGGATGTATAGAGATAAAGAGCGGTTATGGACTGAATCTTGAAGATGAGCTGAAAATGCTTCGTGTGATACAGCGCATGAAGGAGGTTTCGTCGGCAAAGATTGTCTCTACATTCCTTGGTGCGCATGCCGTAGCCCGTGGTATGACGCAGGATGACTATGTGAAGCTCATTGTGAAAGAGATGATACCCGAAGTGGGACGGCAACGTCTTGCTGACTTTGTGGATGTGTTTTGCGACCGTGGATTCTTCACTCCGGAAGAGACCGGCTTGATCCTTGATGCCGCTGCTGCTTGGGGAATGCGTCCCAAGATTCACGCCGACGAGTTAGCTTCGTCGGGTGGAGTGGAAGTAGGAGTGAAGCATGGAGCATTGTCGGTTGACCATCTGGAAAGTATGACAGAAGAGGAAATCGAGATATTACGTGATAGCGGAACCATGCCAACGGTGTTGCCCGGCACGTCGTTCTTCCTCAATATGCCTTATGGCAAGGGACGTAAGATGATTGACGCTGGTTTGGGAATGGCAGTTGCCAGCGACTACAATCCTGGGTCAACTCCTTCTGGCGACATGAAGTTCGTTGTTTCGTTAGCTTGCATAAAGTTGCGATTGTTACCAAACGAGGCATTGAATGCAGCGACAATAAACGGAGCTTATGCCATGGGAGAGAGTGCTGACTATGGAAGCATTGCGAAAGGTAAAGTTGCCAATTTCTTTATCACCCATCCACTTCCGTCAGTTGACTTTATTCCTTATGCCTACACTACGCCTATTGTAAAAAAGGTGGTGCTTGGAGGAAAGCTACAGAAGTAAGCCAACTTGGGCAGAGGTTTATTCAGGCAGGGCGTGACCGGAACTTTTACACATGCGGAAGCTCCACGACAAAGAGTGTGCCTTTCCCTTGTTCCGAATGTACGGCAATGTTTCCTCCGTGTAGATGGATAATCTTTTGCGACAGCGTCATGCCGATGCCATGTCCCTTTGCCCCTTTTTCATCCCTGCCTCTATAGAACAGGGTGAAAAGATTCTCTTTGTCTTTGTCCGACATGCCGAATCCATTGTCCGACATGCGGATATATCCTTCGATTCCTTATCGTTTTATGTTATTTATCCTTCATCAACTGGCAAAAGTAAATCTCCGTTTCATCTTTTACATTTCTAAATCTTTCTTGGGCAAAAGGAGATTGAGCATGACCGCAAGGAGGAACACGACTGCTACGCAATTCTCGGCAAATACGGTACGTACAATCTCTGGAAAAATCTTGAACATTTCCGTGGCTTGTGTGAAACCAAGTCCAACGCTGAGCGATAAGCTTACAATTACCATGTTGCGTTGGGAGAAACCAGTGCGTGCCATCATGCCGAAATCCGCATAGAGAATGCTGCCAAACATCATGATGGTGCACAGACTCATTCGGAGTACGTTTCAGTGCGCTGTTGCACAAAGCCGATGTGTCCCCGATTGTCTCTGTGGCTGATACCAAATATACAGCAATAACGGAAAGGATGGCTCCGATGTTAAATTCGGGTGAGAAGGGGAGTAGTTTAGGCAATGAAATGACAGATTGGCTGGCGATACTGCTGAAATCGACCATTCCCATAGAGCAAGCAATAATGTAGCCTACGATTAGCCCGACAAGAACGGAGAGAGCGCAAGAATCCTTTAGCGAATACTTGGCAGAGAAGGCAAGCTAACAAAGTAACGCTACCTACAATCCAGTTGTTCATGCTGCCAAAGTCCGCTGCTCCTTGACCCCGGCGAAAGAATTAGCACCGATGGGAAGTAGAGAGAACCCGATGGCTGTTACCACTGTAGCCGCAACGACAGGAGGTATAAGCTTAATCGTAACTATTCAGCGATAGATATTGTTGCTAATGACGGTTTTAAGGAGTAATTGGTGTTATATTAAAAGTATTAGATATAATATGCAAACAAAAAGAAAGTAAGCATATCTGTTTTTGCTTATTTTACTCCAATCATTAGTAGATACCATCGCCCAAAACAGCTGATTATCAATTGTATTTGACCGCTGAATAGTTACGCTTAATCCAATATTTGACAAATAATCCTAAAACACCTTCGACCAAACCTCCGATAATGACAGCTCCGATGAGTGTTCCCATGCCGTAGGAACCGGCGATGCTGATAGCGAGCGAAAGGAATGTGAATGAAATACCCATTACGATTGGCAGTCGCGAGCCTATGCGCCAAATAGGGAATAGTTGCACTAACGTACCGATACCGGCGATGACCATACAATTTTGTATGAGTGCCGCACTGATTGTACTGTCCAGTCTGACAACGCTTGCCAAAATCATGATAGGAGTGATGTTGCTGACGAACATAGCCAGTACATGCTGGAGACCGAATGGGAGTGCTTTCCCCAATGGCACTCTACCATCAAGCTGGTAGAGATTTTCAATTGAATTATTCATATATAAGACAAGTGTAACGATTCGTCTGCAAAAGTACATACTTTATTTATAACTAATAAATGTATTCTTCTGACGCGATGAAAAATATAAAAGAATTATGGCTAAAAGTTGTGCACAAGGTGTCCTAATTCTTATTATAATGGAATATTTAAATCTTTGCAGAATCTTAAAACACCGTTTAAACAGCGTTTAAACGGTGTTTTAATGCTGTTTAAACGGTGTTTTTTCTAAAAAGTCGTGGTTAGTTGACCGAAATCCCTGCATATTGCTTGTAGATATCGCAAAATTTTGCGAATATTGCATATAAGTTGTGCATAAATGAATTAGCTCTTAATAAATATAATACCATTAATATGTTAATAATCAATATTATGTACGGCTTTTTAGTCATAAATGTTTTGTGTTTTTAATTCCGGTAACGGGTTTCTTTACGAATTTTGTCTCTATTATTAAGACAGATTTGCGTATGTGTGAAAAAATCCGTAATTAAGCAAGCGGAATTTTTTCTTATGTCCAACTTAATATGAATAGAGACTTAAAATTAGATGCTATTAAATTCATCATGATATTCCTTGTTGTCTTAGGACATCTTGGATATAATGATTATGGGCTTGGAATCAATCGGGTAATATATTCGTTCCATATGCCTGTGTTTATATTCTTATCAGGATATTTCACATCACAGAACACTAACAGAGAAAAACAAACAAAATGGCTTAAACATACGTTGCTAATATATCTATTTGCTCAAATTGCACATTTTGCTTTAGAGATTAGCATGGAAGGTGCAAGGTCATTCTTAAAAAATGAAGCCTTCAATACATCTGTGTTATCATGGAGAGTTCTTATTTCACCACGTTTGGCTTTATGGTATCTTGTCTGCTTAATCTATTGGAGAGTCGCTGTATGGCGAGTATTTACAAAAACAAGCGACATGAAGTTGTTGTTTATTAGTTGTGTTTTCGCCTTAGTTTCGGGTATTATCCCAATTGATCACGATTTTGCATTCCAACGTGCATTCGCTTTCTTTCCATTCTTTGTGTTAGGACTGATGTTTAGAAAGCAAGGACTAATGGCCAAACTATCTAAGATACCATATTTGTATGCACTTATTGGACTATTTGTGGGACTTGTAATAGCAAGATGTCTCCCTATATACATGCCAAAGTTCCATTACAGCAGTTGGCATGACCCTATATATCGTATTATTCAGTCAATACTTGGTTTATACTTATGTTTGTTAATCATAAGAGTTCTACGAATAGATTTTATTGAAAGATTTTCTAAATATGGCACTTATACTCTTTGGATATATATTGGTCATACATACTTGATAAAGATAGGTGAATATGCATTTCCATTCTTAGGTATTACTTTCAATGTATTTACGGCAATATTGCTGGCTTGTTGTTATTGCACTTTGTTTATTTGTATGGCTAAGGTGTATCATTCATACAAGGGAAACCACAATTAACACAGGGATAGTTGCACAAAAGAGTTGAAAACATGACTAATTGATTGTTGGATTGATGAATATTTGTATCTTGGGATAAAGGTATAAAAATTCCCCCGAATCTCTGATAAAAGTCAAATTCGGGGGGATGAAATTGAGAGCCTTAAGGCATGAGTATTACAAGATTTTGCAAAACGTTTGATGGTTTAAAGCTATTCTTTATTCTATAATCCAATTTTCAATATGCCCACTCTTCGTGTTAAAGTTTATGCCCACTTTTGTTATAGGTTTTCCACAAAGGGCGAATCGCTGGGCATAATTCCTCAAGTTGATTTGTTGCATTGCGGTGTTGGCATCCTTATTGAGTTTCAGCTCAATGATGTACAGGCGAGAGTCGGTAAGCATAACCACATCAACCCTGCCATTTGGCGTATGCACTTCAACATCTATCAAGAAGTGTGTCAAGAGAGAGAAGATGATGAAAAGCACTTGCTGATAATGTCCTTCATAGTTGGTATTGTTGCAGTACGGCACTGTCCCGAAGAAAGTTTGCAGCAACTTGAGTGCTCCGTCCATATCGTTTTGTCGAATAAGTACTGACATTCGGGCAATCGTCACATTGCCAGTCTCTGCATACATACCTTCAAGATAATTGGGCAACAGACTTTCAAAGAGCCCTACCTTGATTTCCTTGTTGGGGAAGTCAAGGGTGTAGATTTCCGACATTGGTTCGTAATCTTTTATCGTTATGTATCCGCTTTGATAGAGCAGCGGAGTTATGGATGTCATGTTCTCGGTAGGAGCATCAAATGAAGAAGCTTTTGCATACATTTTAGCAATGTTGGCAGGCAAGACATCAAACCTGTTCAACATATTAATAAGGTAAGTCGGAGTTCCAGAACCGAACCAATAGGCATCAATCTTTCCTTTAGAAAAGCAATTGATTAGGCTGAAAGGATTGAACACGTCGGGGCTTGGCCATGTGAAATGGTAGCCGTCATAGTTCTCTTTCAGTTTATCGATGGTCTGTTCTCGAGTAAGTCCTATCTTTTCGGCAAGTGCATCTATGTCATCACTCATCTGTGTCAGCAACTCTTCCTTAGTGATGCCGCATATTCCAGAATATGGTTCGTCCATGCTGATATTGCTAATATTATTCAATTCACGGAATATACTTAGTTGTGAGAATTTTGTGATGCCTGTTAGGAACACGAAGCGCAGATACGGTTCGCAAAGCTTAAGCGGACTATAGAAGTTACGCATTATTTGGCGCAATTCACCGAGGTTGTCGTTCTTATGTGCCACGTCGAGCAAAGGTGCATCATATTCGTCAATAAGCACGACAACCTGTTTGCCGGATTTTTTATAAATAGTGTTTATCAAGTCGATAAGTCGGATGTTGGGATCGGTAGAATCAGAATGTATGCCAAGCCGTTCTTCGTTGCTTTCCAAAACATAAAGCAGGTAGCGGTTAAGTTGCTCCTTCTCCATGTGTTTCCCTCCGCTCATATCGAAGTGCAGCACAGGATATTCCGTCCACTCCTTTTCCAATTGTTCTAAAGCGAGTCCCCTAAACAATTCTTTTTTACCCTCAAAGTAACTTTTTAACGTAGATACAAGCAAAGACTTGCCAAACCGTCTTGGACGGCTCAGAAAGAAGAACTTGCCACTTGATGCCATGCGGTACACATATTCTGTTTTGTCTATGTACAGCATGTCTCGTTTTCGGATTTCCGAAAATGTCTGTATACCTAAAGGATAAAGTTTCAATGCCATAATACTTATTGTTTTGCTTGTTTTTATTGAGATGCAACTTGTCTCCTACAAAGATAACAAAACTCGCTCACATACGGATGGATTTCAGAGGAATAATGCAAAGTGCTTGGACGAGAAAGGGATAAGTCGTTTTGTTCCACATTCTTCCATTTGAGGTTTTTGACCTGTTTTTGGGGAGTTAGGCAAACAAATCGCTACTTATCCGTTGCCTTTTCGGGATTGAAAATAGGTATGAAATTTACTTCCAAAACTGTTTTTCTACCCCTGTTCACCACCGCAAGAACGCTGTTCTGTCTGTTTTTTGCTAATGCAAAGTTAGTCAAAATTTTCCGTATCAGGAAAAAATACAGTCTCAGATTGGAAGTCAAGGGGGCTTTTTCTATATTCCGCTATATTTTTCATGCCATTCATTTGCTCGCTATATAATAATTTTGCAAACAAAGGAATAGGTTATGAATCAGGCAAATGTAAAGGTGTCGTTCTACCTGAAAAAGAGCGAGGCGGATGCCAATGGCGAATGTCCGGTAATGGCTAAGTTGAACATCGGAAAATACTCTGAAGCGGCATTCAGCGTGAAGATGAAAGTGCCGCAATCCCGATGGACTTCGGGGCGTGCGTCTGGCAAGAGTGTGACGGCAAAGGAAATCAACAACCGGCTGGATGAGATCCGTGCGGTGGCGTTGAGTATCTATAACGAGCAGTCTGCCGTCCGTGACGGTGTGACCGCTGAGGAAGTGAAAAGCATTTTGCTTGGAATGGCAAGCGGGCAGGAAACACTGTTGAGCTATTTCAGGCAATTCATCAACAACTTTGAAAAGCGAGTTGGAGTCAACCGCACAGCCAAAAGTTTGCAGGCATACCGCAATGCCTATAGGCACATTGAGAAGTTTCTGCAAGAAAAATACAGGCTAACGGATATTCCTTTCTCGGCATTGGACCGCTCCTTCATCGACAAATACGACCTGTACCTTCGTACCGAACGCAATCTCGCTCCCGGAACCGTCATCAACCTGACCGTCCAACTGAAAACCATCGTGGGTGAGGCTATCGCTGACGGTATCATTACCGTTTATCCGTTCATGGGTTACGAGCCGGTTCGTCCGAAAGCGGTGCAGAAGTATCTTACCGACGAAGAGCTGCAACGGCTTATGACCACTCCGCTCCATAGGCAGACACTTTACCTTGTCCGTGACATGTTCCTGTTTTCCTGCTTCACCGGCATTTCATACAGGGATATGCGCTCGCTGACAAAAGAAAACCTGTCGCTTGCGGAAGACGGCACATGGTGGATTAAAAGTGCCCGCCAGAAGACCAAGATAGAATTTGAAATCCCCTTGTTGGACTTGCCGTTACAGATCCTGAAAAAGTACAGTGATACCGCTTCTGATAACAGGCTGCTACCGATGTATTGTAATTCCAACATGAATCTCTACCTGAAAGAGATTGCCCGGATTTGCAACATCAACCGTCCGCTGGTATTTCATGTAGCCAGGCACACCTACGCCACGGAAATCACCCTTTCGCATGGGGTTCCTCTTGAAACCGTCAGCAAAATGCTCGGACATAGCCGGATTGAAACCACACGTATTTACGCGAAAGTGACCGATGACAAGATTGATTCCGACACAAGGACTTTGAACCGGAAAATATCGGAACGTTTTTCCGTCGTGATTTGATTACCTCTTAAAAAAACAAGAACATGGAAAAGAATATGGAAAACCAGAATATCAAGCGGCGTAGTACATTTGCCGTATTGTTCTATATAAACCGCACGAAAGTCCGCAAGGACGGAATGTGCCAGTTATTGTGCAAGGTAAGCATCGATGCCGAATGGGCACAGATAGGAACCAAAGTATCCGTCAATCCCTCTATTTGGAATCCCGACAAAGGACGCGCCGACGGACGGAGTGAAAATGCAGTTACGGTGAACCGCGCCATAGATGACCTGACAGACGAGATAACCGGACATTACGACAGGATAAAGAACAGTCTGGGGTTCATTACAGCGGAACTTGTCAAGAATGCAGTCAAAGGCATCGGGCAGAAACCACTTACCCTGCTTGCCTTGTTCAGGGAGCATAACGAGGAGTTCAAGAAGCGTATCGGGATAGACCGCATACAGGAAACATACGACTCCTACAAGCGTTCCTACAAGCACCTTTCCGCTTTTGTTCAGGAGAAGAAAGGCGTGGAGGACGTGACATTGAGAAGCCTTGACCGTGCGTTTTATGACGACTTCGAGTTGTTCCTGCGCACGAACCGCAACCAAAAACCCAAGACCGTACATGAACACCTGTACCGCCTGAAGAAGCTGACAATGCGGGCGGTCAGCCAGGGGACATTGCGCCGTGACCCTTACTGCCGCCTGCATCCCGAACTGCCAAAAAGAAAAAGCCGGCACATGAAATTGGAGGACTTGAAGACACTGATGACCACCCCGGTGGAGAAGCCTCAACTGCAATTCGTAAGGGATATGTTCATTTTCTCGACATTTACCGGATTGGCGTATGCGGACTTGAAAAAACTGTCGGTCAATGATGTCACGCAGGCTGAGGACGGCACATGGTGGATTCACATCCACAGGCAAAAGACGGATACGCTTTCGTCTGTCCGCCTGTTGGATATTCCCCTTCAAATCATCGAGAAATATCGTAGCCAAAGAACTGGGGACAAGGTATTCAATGTTTACAATCGTGGATATTTTATAACATTGACACGAGAGCTGGGACAGGTATATGGCTTTGATTTGACCTACCATCAGGCCAGGCATAATTTCGGGACCCACATCACCCTCTCGCTCGGTGTGCCGATAGAGACGGTCAGCCGCATGATGGGACACAACTCCATTTCCACCACCCAGCTGTATGCCCAAGTAACGGACACCAAAGTGGACGAGGATATGAAACGGCTAAAGTCCACAGGTTTCGGAAAACAGATACAGCTTTGCGAAGAAGATTTCATCGTCAAGAAAAAACGGGGAAGAAAGTCTGAAATGGCATAAAATAAAAACGGAGAAATGCCCTTTGTAAAAAGGAAATCATTTCTCCGTCTCTTTTAGTGAACGATGCTATACCCATCGTTGTTCTTCCCGGCAACGCTTGTAGGAATCCTCCAGTATCTTCAGAATATCCGATTCCTTATACAGAGTCTTGCCCTGCACCATGTAATAAGGAACCACCCCGAATGTCCGGTACTCCTGCAATGTGCGCCTGCTTACCCGCAGGACTTTGGAGAGTTCCTCGTCAGTGAGGAAGCGCTCACCGTTAAAGAGGGATTTCGGCATCTTCTCAATCACGGAGAGCATCTTCTCCATTTTTTCCAGCCCTTGAAACATCACGTCGATCCGAGGGTCTTTGTCGTCCAAGAAATGATAGCTCATAATCTGCTTTTTATTAAAGGGTGATAATTCAAATCCAACAATCTCTGTACGTCTTCAGGCTTGTAGAACAGCTTGTTCTTGATACGGCTGAAAGGCAATATCCCTTTGTTGCGATATACCTGTAGTGTCTTCTTGTTGATGCGAAGCACATCGCACACCTCCTGATTATCCAGCCAGTTTTTCAAGCCGAGGTCCTCGGCCGGACGGCATACCCGCGTCATCCGTTCCTCAAAATCACAGAACCGGACACGCAATTCTTCAAAAGTCTGTTTGTCAACACATATTATTTCCATAATCCTTGCTTCATTTTAATTAAACATTTGGCTGATGTCTGAACCTCGCCGGCAATGACTTGCCCTTTTGGTTGAGGAACGCCTCCACTTCGGATGCCTTGTAGTAGGTTCTCCCGTCAATCATGTAATAGGTCACGAGCTTCTTCTGGCGGTAACGCGCCAGCGTGCGTTTGGTGATGCCGAGCAGCCGGCACAGGTCGTAGTTGTCCAAGAGCGTGTCGCCGTCCAGGCATTCCTTCAGCTTGTTCATACGCTCCAATGCCCGCTCTATCCTGTCGAACCGTTCCATGATTTGGGCGAACATCTCGCTGTTTATCTGTAACATGAGTAATCTGTTTTAAGTGTAACTTATCGTTTGCTTACACCTTGTTGCGCAACAGGTTATATCATATTATAAGGCCAACAGCGTACCAATGACACCGATAGACACCAAGAGGAACTGATATAACATTGTATATCAGTGAAATAAAAATCTGAGGCTGTAAAAATGAATAAATGGCGAATCTTGCAAATTGCAAGATTTCCTTGCAGGATGCAATGGACTATCGCGAGGATTTGCGATAAATGAGACGGACAATCCCGTTTTTGAAAGCAACTGTCCTGTAAAGTTTCCAACGATTGACCGGAAGTCGATGCAGGCAGTCCGTACCGTTGCCTGTTGTCAGAGGAAGAATGTAGATGATGATTTCGTCAATGAGGTGGTAGATGGAAAGCCCGTGTAGCAAGTCAAGGCTCTTTGGGTCGGATATTTCTGAGGTAAAGGTAAAGGAGTCCGGTTTCTCGTCCTTTTCACAAATCAAGTCCAGCATGGGATAGCCGGGAAACAGCGTGAAGGTACTCCTCTCGTGCCAGAACGGGAAACCTTGGCTGTCCGTCTTCACCCATTGCAACAACTCTTCATTCGGGTCGGGAAGATAACCGTCCAATGTCACTGCCGTTATGATTTGTATTCTTGCCATACCTGTCCGTCTAAAAAAAGAAGCGTGGTAGCCACGCACTCAGACAGAGGCTCTGGTAAAGCCTAAAGGAGAACACGCAACACCACGCTATGACAGAGCATAGCATAAGCATTACGCAATCATTCTCCTTTAACGTCAATTTACCAGATTTCTGTCCGAGAAGCTTGCGCTCTTATGTTATATAATCAGCAGAGGGGTTTTCCCTCCACCGGTTTTCTTCTATGTTTCAGACCGGCAAGGCTATACCCTGCCAAATCTTTTGCAAATTTACAAAATTTCAGTCGGATTGAAAAATCATTTCAATATATTCTGTGTCAACACTGTTGCCGGAAATAGATAGAATATCGGGGATTATCTTATCCCGTATTTCTTCATCTTCCGGTACAGTGTTGAAGAGTTTACATTCAACAATCGTGCGGTCTGTTCACGATGCCCGTTGCACGCTTGAAGGGCATTTGCAATGGCTTCCCTCTCGCTGTTTTCGTCTTTCAAAGGCAATATGTCCGGAGTTTTCTCCGTAATCCGAATATCAGTCTGACTGTCTGCGTTCAAGTCCGGCAACTCCAATACAGGGGTTTCCGTAAGCAACACCGCCCGTTTGATCCGGTTCTGCAATTCCCTGACATTGCCCGGCCAACGATAAGAACGAAGTCGGTATATGGCATCTTTTGAAAAGCCTTTTGTCTCTTTCTTAAGTTCTTTGGAAAACCGTTCACGGAAAAATTCCGCCAAAGGCAAAATGTCATCAGCACACTCGGCCAAAGATGGCATCCTGATTTCCATCTCTGCCAGACGGTGGTACAGGTCTTCCCGGAATCGTCCTTCCTTGATGGCCCGTTCCAGATTTTCATTCGTTGCCGCCACAATCCGCACGTCTGCCATCCGCTCCCTGTCGCTGCCGATAGGGGTATAGGTATTCTCCTGCAACACTCTAAGGAGCATGGACTGTATGTCAATAGGCATCGTGCCGATTTCATCCAGGAAGAGCGTACCGCCTTTTGCCATGTCGAAATATCCGTTCTTTGCCGTATCCGCACCGGTGAAGGCGCCTTTCTCGTGTCCGAACAGGAGGGATGCCGCAAGTTCGCGTGGCAACGCTCCGCAATTGACCGCTACAAACTTGCCGTCACGTCCGCTGTTCGCGTGAATGCCCTGTGCCACGGACTCCTTGCCGGTACCGTTGGCACCGAGTATCAGCACCGACATATCCGACGGGGCTACTATCCTCGCGTATCTCTCCACCTCAAGTATTTTAGGGCAGGTACGTCTGAACAGGTCTTTCGGTTTCGTGCGGACAGTCGCGAGCGGACGGAATATCTCTTCCGCCAGTTCAAGCAGGTGTTCCCGGTGTACCGGCTTGGGCAGATAGTCTTTTGCCCCCAACTTGATGGCGCGTACCGCATCCGGTATAGACCCGTATTCCGTTGTCACTATGAATGGAATGTCTTTCTTCTCTTTTGTGAGCCACTCTAAAAGCGATATTCCGTCACCTTCAGGCAAGCGCACATCGGACAATATGAAGTCGAACCGATGCTTGCGTATCAATGCACGTGCGGCCGGTTCACGCATGGCGGTCATTACATCGTACCCCGCCTGTTCAAGCCAGTCTTTCTGGCGTTGTGACAAACTTATATTGTCTTCAACTATCAGTACCTTCTGTTTCATCGCTCATTTTCTTTATTTCCTTTTCAGCTTCTGTTATAAGTCCGGAGATGTGTCCTATCAGCAGCTTCACCTGTTCATTGACGGTATTCATATCGCATGCAGAATCGTTTAACGTGGTGCGGAGTTTTACCAGTGGAGCATCGGCCCGTAACAACTCCAACGAGGGCTTTATCTCGTGGGCTATGTCATGGAGCTTTTCAATGTCCCCTGTCTTTATTGCCGATTGCAAGTCTGCCATATTTTGTTCGGACTGGATAATGAAAGTTCTTAGCAGTTCTCTTTTATCAAGCACATCTGCCGTGAACGTGGCAAAATCCGGTGTATGTGACTCTTCCACATCGCGTGACACCACAGAAGAGACCATATCCAACAGTTCTCTCATGGAAAACGGCTTGTGGATGGAGTCCGTGAATCCGCCCTTTATGAATGCCTCTTTTTCTCCTTCTCCTCGTGCAGTCATGGCTACTATCGGAATTGTGTGTGAATTTCCGATGCTGGATTTGCGAAGCAATGCCAGAATTTCAAAACCGTTGGTTTCCGGCATCTGTATGTCGCTTAGCAGCAAGTCGTAATCCTGCCTGCGCATCTCATTGACCAGTTCTTTGGCATTGGAACAGGTGGTACACGATACTCCGTTGCGTTCAAGCATTTCCTTGGCTATTTCCAGTTGTAATGTGTCATTGTCTATAACAAGTACGCGCTGTGGCAATGGCAGACGGTCTTGCGGAACTGCCGACGCTTCACTATTGATTTTCTCATTGGAAACCGCTAACGGCAGGGATACACGAAATGTGCTGCCATGCCCGATTTTACTTTCCACATCAATGCTGCCTCCTAAAAGTTTGACCAATCCTTTTGTGATGGGCAAGCCCAACCCGAAACCTTCGGCATTCGCCTCAGACGACAGGCGTTCAAACGGACGGAAGATACGCGAAACGGTGTCTTGATCCATACCGATTCCCGTATCCTTTATTTCTATATAAAGCATTCCATTTTCATATCGGACATTGAACTGTATCATACCGGCGTTTGTAAACTTCACAGCATTCGTCAGTAGATTGTCTATAATTTGAGAGATACGATCCATGTCACCGCACAGTACGACATCCGTATTTTGGGAATCATGGTGGAATATGATTCCCTTATTATTGGCAATATGTGAAAATCCGGTCACAATACGTTCCAACAGATCATTAAGGTTGAACGGTACATTGTTGCAGGTTTCCTTGGACTCGTTCAGGCGGTACACGTCCAGCAGATTGTTCAGCAGGTGCAGGATATGTTTGCACTCCGTTTCGATATTTTCCAAATGGTGATTCCTGCGTTTCCTGTCCCGGGTATCTTTTGCCAGTTCGACATATCCGTAAATGATGTTCAGGGGGCCGCGTATGTCATGCGAGATAGTAAGTATGACGTTTTTACGCGTTTCCAGCAGTTCATTATTCCGGTCAATGACACCCTCCATCTTTTTCCTGAGCAGCGAATCCCGTTTCAGATGTTTCTGGATAATCAGGTACGAGAACACCAGCAGGAGGATGGCGGCGATGATCAGCCCGGTGATGATGGAGGTGGAGCGTTGGTGCGCTTGGGCTATCTGCTCTTCCCTGTCCCGGAAGGCGGCTTGTGCATGGTCGCTGATGTTACCGAGCAGGGCGAACAGTTTGCGGTTCAGTTCCCTGTTGCGGATGCGCAGGCTGTCGGTGTAATTCTCCATGTTGCGTATCCGCTCCGCTTGCAGGGCGATAAGCTGTTCGTTCAGCGAGCGGAGCTTGTCGGACGAGGCGGGCACTTGCACCGTTTCCTTGCCGCCGAACCATCCGGCTATGCCTTTCTTCTTCTGCACGACGGTACGGGTCTGTGTCGCTTGCCTTGCAGCTTCTGGCAGATGGTTCACCAGCAGGCTGTCGGCTTTGTCCTGCCGGTGGAACACCTGCATGATTTGGTGCAGGTGTATCTCCTTGTCCGCCAACAACTGTTGCAGGGTATCTATCTGCGACAGACCGAATATGTAGCTATGGTTCGTTTGCAGCATTTGCAGCAGGCTGTCCACCCTCAGCCGTCTCGTTTGGTAGGCATGGTAGTCCTCATCCTCCCAAGCGATGACGCTCTCGCCCAATGAGGCGAGTACCGTGATGTTGCGGTGTATCTCGGATATGTCACGGCGTGCCTGTCTGATTTCGTAGGTGTCGGCCTCGATTTTCCGAAGGCGTGCGTGTTCATGGAAAAGAATAGCGGCCATGCTGATGATGACCGCCATTAACATCATATAGCCGAAGAGGATTTTAGCTTGCAGGGGTATGTTTCTGTTCATATATAACAAGGTCATATTAAACATCTGTATCGTAAATCCTCTTTTGCAGCAGGTCTATAAAGTTCATGGCATCCATAGGGGTGGAGCGAGAGAGGTCGAACGAGAGTATCATAGCCTGCAGGCTGTTGTCATACGAACTTTTGCTGCCCTTGCGGTCTTGCCCGCCCTCCGTTTTTTCGGGGATGGAGACCAACGCCTCCGCTTCGCTGCCGTCTATGCCGGAAAAGACGAAAGAACCGTCGTCCTGCCGGTCGATTTTCCCTCCGGCGGCTATTATCTGTTCCATCACTTTCCCTACATGGCTTTCCGGGAATCCTGTGGTCAGCACAAAATTTCCGCCTTTACGCTGCCGGTGCATGACACGGTAGCCTGTGGCGCGTGCCAAGGCGAAAGCCCCGCAACCGTAGGCGGAGAAAAACTTGCCCGACCGGGTCACGAGGAAACGGCTGTCGCCGAGTTCCTGCTGTTGTTGTATCAATTCGCGTTCTGTCATACAGTCCTCCTCAGTTCTTTGATTTCATTACAAATCTCCTCTTTTTTGCATTCAATCTGTCTGTACCGTTTTTTCAACACGACTTTCTCCAAGTGTCCGGCAAAATAGATGACCTGCCACCATTCCTTACCGATACGGCTCATGACCTTGCACCGCAGGTTGTAGGAGGAAAAATGCCGCATCATTCCCAAATAGGAGTTTATCGTACTGACAAACTCCTCCCCGTGGGTTTTCACGTAATCGGGCGAGCCTGCCGCCAAGCGGTTCAGGCGGTCGATGGCATCGTAGCAGAAGCCGACTGTGCGGTTGCTCAGGTATTTCCGCCCCGGAAGTATCATCCCTCCGATAAACAGGACACCTTTCGTGTAATGTTGCAGATAGATCTTGCGCGGGTGCAGCGACAGCCCGTGTTCGGAGAGCCAGCCGGCAATTTTCGCTTTCACCTCTATCAGGTGCTCTTTCGAGGGATGGACAAGCACCATGTCGTCCACATACCTGCCGTAGTGCTTCACGCCCCATTCTTCGCTGATGAGATGGTCCAGTCCGTCCAGGAAGTTAAGGGCGAGCAACTGGCTTGTCAGGTTGCCGATAGGCAGTCCGCACGAGCCGTCGGAATGGAACAGGCTCTTGTCTTTGGGCAATCCGCGCCAGCTTTGGGGAGGCGTCTTGCGGATGCAGTTCTTTTCCGGACGGTTGAATATAGTCTCACGGAGCAGATAGAGCAGTATCGCCAGGTCGTTTCCCCCGTAGCGTTCGTGCAAGAGTTCTTCGGTCAGGTCATACAGCCGCCTCTTCGATATTTTCATGAAGAACGAACGGATGTCTATTTTCAGGATATAGCAATCCCGCGTGTAGTTCTCGGAGCAGAGCCGGATATGTTCTTCCACCCGTTCTATGCCGTAGAGCGTACCCTTTCCCTTGCGGGTACTGTAACTGTCATCGATGAACTTCTCTTCCAAAAGCGGAACGAGCCTGTGGGCTATGAGGTGGTGTACAACACGGTCGCGGAAGTCGGCGGCGAAAATCTCCCGTTTCACGGGTTTGTTGATAATGAAAGCGATGGAACGCGAAGGGCGGTATGTGCCGGCATTGATTTCCCGCTACAGTTCCACACACCTGCGTTCGTAATCGCTCTCGAAGGCAAGGGCATTGCAGGTATTGCGTTTCTTTTTACGGCACTCGAAATACGCCTCGAAGACATCCTCCAACGGAATGCCTCCGAGTTCCTCATCTGTAAAAAGACTTTGTTGCAACTCCATATCGCTATACCATTTTGTTTATCGTAAAGTTTTTATTGAAAAAGCCAAGACCGGACGCACGTAACTATTTCTGTTGTTCTTATTGTTGTTGTTCACGTTGCCGTTGTTCACATTCACATAAAGAGCGTTGTTCGCCGGATTGTTGTAGAACTCCGAGGAGGACCAGTAAATGTTGTCTGTTTTTGTCTTTGCGAGCCTCCCTGCACGAGGAAAGCCTGCCGACAACCCTTTTTCAATAATAAACAGTTCGCTTCGGGAAGCCTTGACCGCCCGAATCCCGACTGATAAATCATTGCCTTTTATCTTCCTGTTTCTTCATTCCGCGTTCGTTATATTGTTTCCAGCTCGTAGCCTGCTTGCCTATCTTCTCCAACAGCAGCCCGAACGAGGCGTATTTGCGCTCGGTAATGACCTTCTGCTCCACACATACGCGGAAAAGCATCTGCAACATGCGGTAACGGTCGAGAAATTCGGTCAATACGCCCACTTTTTCATAGCTGCTGTTCGCCTTGTAAATCAGAGAAAGCATATCCAAAGTCAAATCCACCATACGGCTGCCCATACTGTAGCGGAAGAAGCGCGGAAAATCCTGCGTCAGGATCAACAGGTTGTTCAACAACCGGTAAGTGTCGCGGTATAGGGGTAATTCTTCGGATAATGCCATAACTCGATTTTTCAAAAATTTTTCCGACCCGCTTCGCGGGTATTCAGCCTTTATCAACGAGCGGCTACGCCGCAAATAGATAAATAGATTGAATAGGTAAATAGGTCAGAAAGCCAAGATCGGACGCACGTAACTATCCCTGCTGTCCTTAGGGTTGCTGTCCACGAGGCCGGCGAGCACACGCACATAAAGAGCGTAGCGCGCCGGAGAGTTGCAGAACTCCGAGGAGGACCAGTACCAGTCAGACTTTAAGCCTGATACCACTGTCTTGCCTTCAAACAAAGAAGCGCGGTTTTGATAAACATTCCACATCTGGCCGATGGAGGGCAAAAACCAGCCGGTGCTGTTGGCAGGGGACGGGACTTTGTGCGCATAATCCACAACGGCATAGTAGGTGGCAGGATAACCGGAATCTTCGGTGGCATGCAACTTGTCCTTGCCGCCGGCAGCGGTGATGATTTTCTGTGTCCAGGCGTAGCCGCTCCAGTCGATGTCAGGTGCAGAGTAATTGTTCTGTTTTTTTCCGCTTCCATCCGTGGGGCAGCAACCCAACTCGGTTCCGTAAACGCCCCACTGACAATAACCGTTTGTGGCATCCTGCAAGGCAACGGCATAGCCGTGGCACTTCTGCTGACCGATACCGGTGGCGGAGTAATCGGAGGCATCGTTTTCGTGATGACCGGCATGGAACACGATGGCGATAACGCTTGCTTTCTGTTCTTCGGTCAAAGTTTCGTCTTTGCCTACAATATTGCCGTCGGCAAGGAGGTAGTCCCCTACTTGCAAATTGTGATCTTTGTCAATCGTCGGTGCTCCGTCCACCTTATAGGTCTTGTATGAGCTTACGCTGATATTGTTCGGGGTGATGAAAAACTCCTTCTTGCCGTCGGCATAGCTGCCGGTGAGGGTTACGGTATTGCCTTGTCCGGGACGGACGAAGTAGCGGTATGTGCCGTCCGTATTGCGGCAGGGCTTGGCCTCTCCACTGAAATCGGCTGTAGTAGCAATCACATAGTCGGGAATGGAGGTGTCGGTGAACTTATACACCGTCTTGGGCATTTCGACTACGGCGAGTGCCATGCGGTGGGTCATGGAGAATGAGAGCGAGAGCTTGCCGTCGGCTTTGCTTCCCGAGCCCGTGGCGGTCATGAGGTCGGAGGCTGTGTAGCCTTGCGTGTAGTCGCTCTGATCAGCTTCCGGCTGCCAGTCATTGATAAGCGTGGCGAAGAAATCGCCATCGCTCGTGGTGTCGGTGGCATTTACCTTGCCCGCCATCTTCGCTGTCTCTTGATAGGGATAGTAGAGGAAATACTTCTCGCCCGCCATTCCGCCGGCAAGGGTTACGCCCGCTTCGGGTTGCCAGGTAAGACTGCCGTTCGTGCCTGCTGTGGCGGTGAGTTTCACATTGTCATAGACTATCGCCCCATTGCGCACAAGGTAGAGTCCGCAGGCGTCACTGGCGGTAAACTCGGTACGGTAACCGTCCTCGGTAGCACGGGTAGCGGCTTTCTGCGAGCCGTCAGCCGAAGTTGTCAGGGCATAGCCGCCGTCGGTGATGGTGATGGCGAGCGGTGCGGCATTGTCAGCACCGGGCAGGGGAAGCTCCTCCTGCGTGCAGCCGGTCAGCAGCAGTGCCGCCGCCCAAAGGGTATGTAGGATATTTCGTTTCATTGTCACACTTTTTATTTTAACTTTACGTTACTTGTTTTTATCTTCCTTGCGGGGCAAAGACTGCAAGCGGCCGTTGCCACAATTCCGTTTGTAAATCCGACCCGCTTCGCGGGTATTCAGCCTTTATCAACGAGCGGCTACGCCGCAAAT